>Ga0208125_100032_pt1 | contig 182124 bp, 177 predicted proteins | sample LakWasM128_HOW14_2_FD_183938 | JGI IMG/M metagenome (GOLD analysis project Ga0208125, IMG submission 183938) | Freshwater sediment methanotrophic microbial communities from Lake Washington under simulated oxygen tension - Sediment Metagenome... | ecosystem: Environmental > Aquatic > Freshwater...
AGGGCCGTGAAACGAACTTGCGCCAATGATAGTGTACTCTTCGTATGCGAAAGTAGGTCATCCCCAAGCTCCTATTCTAAAAACCCTCAGCACATTAGTGTTGAGGGTTTTTTATTGCGCAAAACCAGCAAAGAGATACAAAAATAATGGTTTGATGTGACCTAGGCATCTTGCTCCTATCAAGCGCAGCTTAAGCGGCCTATGCCTCATAGGCAGAAAAAAACCCGGTGCAAGCACCGGGTTAAAGTCTATTTAGAGATACTCAAAATAGACTGCCATGAAATCTGTACTGCTTATTATTTGCACCGCTTAGGCGGTTGTTGATTGGTGTCTTCTCCCTCGTTTTAAGCATAGTAAAAGAGACGCGAGTTGCTGTCATTGACCCAAGTGGGCTATTAAAAAGTGACGGTAGTTTTCTGCTGATCTGCTGTTGATTAGCTGTGTTACGCAGACTGCGGTGCCTGACATGCTAAGCTATGAATTTGAACGGAAATTTGGTATAATCGAAATGATAGATGGGCGTTACGCCCATTTTTTGTTTTTGGACGTAACGTTTTGAATTAAGGGTGCGTATGCAAAATTTGCATTCGGTGGTTGAAAAGACGGTTACCCAATTGGGGTATGAGTTAGTTGATTTTGAAGTCTCCAATCGTGGCAAGTTGCTGCGGGTGTTCATCGACAAACTAACGCCAAAAGACAATAAAGACAGCGTCACGATTGATGATTGCGTGTTGGTGAGTAATCAACTCGGCAATGTATTAACCGTTGAGTTGGATATTGATTATGACCGTCTTGAAGTGTCTTCTGCCGGATTGGATCGCGTATTAAGCAAAGAGGTGGATTTTGTTCGCTTTGCCGGTGAGCGTGCGCAAATCAAGTTGCGAGTAGGCATTCAGGATGATGGCCCTAAAGCGACCAAGACCAGCTTGCCAAGAAAAACGTTTTTGGGGCTGTTACAGGGGTTCGAAGCAGGTCAGGTAGTAGTAGAGTGCGATGGCTGGGTTTATAGATTGTCGCTGGATAATATTGATAAGGCTCGCTTGAGCCCTGTCTTTGATTAATTTGTTATAGCTAATCCGTACGGTGAGTTGGAGATTACGATGAGTCGTGAATTATTGTTGTTGGTTGATGCCCTGGCACATGAAAAAAATGTGGATAAAGAGGTGATTTTTACTGCCTTGGAACTGGCGTTGGCTTCGGCAACGAAAAAGAACCATGAAGAAGGTGCTGATATCCGTGTAGACATTGACCGCGAAGCAGGTGACTACAAAACCTTCAGACGCTGGCAATATGTGGAATACGACCTGTTGGAAAGCTCCGCTTATCAATTCGATGAAGAAGACGAGAGAGCAGCGACCAGACAAATCGGTGACTACTATGAAGAGCCGTTGGAGTCCATCTCATTTGGCCGTATCGGGGCGCAAGCTGCAAAGCAGGTGATTTTGCAGAAAGTGCGTGAAGCCGAGCGTGAGCAAATGATTCAGGATTTCCTGGGACGCGGTGAGAATCTGGTGACTGGCGTGATCAAGCGGATGGAAAAAGGCAATGCGATCATCGAAGTCGGTCGCATTGAGTGCTTGTTGCCACGTGAAGCCATGATTCAAAAAGAAAACCTGCGCGTGGGTGACCGAGTGCGTGCTTACCTGTCGCGTGTTGACCGCGGTGGTCGTGGCCCGCAACTGATTCTGTCACGTGTGTCGCCAGACTTTCTCAAACGTTTGTTTGAGCTGGAAGTGCCAGAAATTGAAGAAGGTTTGCTGGAGATTCGCTCTGCGGCACGTGATCCTGGCTTACGCTCTAAAATTGCGGTTAAAACCAATGACCAGCGTTTGGACCCCGTGGGGACTTGCGTGGGGATGCGTGGTTCACGCGTGCAGGCGGTGACGTCTGAGCTGGGTGGTGAGCGTGTCGATATTATTTTATGGAGTATGGATCCGGCACAATTTGTGATCAATGCATTGGCGCCAGCTGAGGTCACGTCTATCGTGGTGGATGAAGATGCGCACAGCATGGATGTGGTGGTGAATGAAGAGCAATTGGCGGTAGCGATTGGCCGTAACGGTCAGAATGTGCGCTTGGCTTCTGAGCTGACTGGTTGGAATTTAAATATTCTGACCGAAGAAGCTGCCGCGCAAAAAAGCCAGGACGAATACGCCAAAATCAGCCAGCTGTTTATTGAAAAGCTGGACGTGGATGAAGAAGTGGCAGACATTCTGGTGCAAGAAGGCTTTAGCACATTGGAAGAAATTGCTTACGTGCCCTTGGCTGAGATGGCTGAAATCGAAGCGTTTGATGAGGATACCATCAATGAATTACGCTCTCGTGCCCGTGCGGCCTTGCTGACAGAAGCGATTGCCAAAGAAGAAAAGGTCGAAGAAGACACCAACGACTTGATGACACTGGAAGGCATGGATGCGGATACAGCCCATAAACTGGCTGCGAACGAAATCCATACCAGTGAAGATCTGGCTGAACTGGCCGTCGATGAGTTGGTTGAGTTGACAGGAATAGATGAAGAGCGTGCCAAGTCATTGATTATGACTGCACGAGCGCCCTGGTTTAAGTAACCCATGTGGGTCATAACCTATGCCGAGCAAGACATCATGCATACATCTTAATTAAAAAATAAAGTAATTGAACTGGAGCAGTACATGGCACTTTCAACCGTCGGACAATTTGCCGCAGAGCTGGGTCTTCCAACGACTCTGCTCATCGAGCAACTGAAAAGCGCAGGCGTTAACAAAACGTCTGTGGATGATTTTTTGGAAGAAGGTGACAAGGCTGCCTTGCTGGATTACTTGCGTAAAGAGCATGGTGCGGCAAACGCCCCCAAAAATAAAATCACACTGACACGTAAACAAAATACCGAGATCAAAAAGCTCGACAGCTCAGGTAAAGCACGTACTATTCAAGTAGAAGTGCGCAAAAAACGCGTGCTGGAACGCCCGGAAATTGGCTATGACCAGCCCGTAGATGCGGCTTACGAAGAGACCGAAAGCGTATTGCCAGAGGCGTTGGAAGAACTGCCAGAAGTGATTGAAGAGGTGATTGTCGAAGTGCCGGTGGTGGAAGCGCTGCCTGAAGAGGTATTGCCCGAGCCAGAACCTGAGCCGGTTGAAGCGCCTGCACCTGTACCCGTGGCTGAAGCGCCTGTGGTTGCGAAAAAAGCGGCTGTGCTGTCTGCGCAGGAAATCGCCTTGCGTGAGCATGAGGCGGTGCGTGCGGCCAAACTGTCTGCCTTGCAGGCTGAGGATGTGCAGCGTAAGCAAGCATTAACGCTGCGTCGCGCTGAAGAAGAGGCGAAACGTCAGGCAGAAGCTGAAGCAGCTAAAAACAAACCAGCCGCGACTAAGTTGTCTGAGGGCACTTTGCACAAACCTGTCAATAAACCGACAGACAAACCAGAAGCCAAAGACAAAAAAGCCAAGACCGATAACCGCGACTGGACTGACAACGAAAACAAAAAACGCGGCATTAAAACGCGCGGTGACTCTCCAGGTGGGGCGGCCCAAGGCTGGCGTACTCCTAAAGGTAAGCATCATAAGTCAAGCAAAGATGATCAGCACGCATTCAATGCGCCAACAGAGCCGATGATCAAAGAGATCATGGTGCCTGAAACGATCTCAGTCGCTGATCTGGCACACAAGATGTCAGTGAAAGCGGCAGAAGTGATTAAGGCGTTGATGAAAATGGGCATGATGGTGACCATTAACCAGGTGTTGGATCAAGATACTGCGATCATTCTGGTTGAGGAAATGGGCCATAAGGCACAAGCGGCTGCTGCAAACGACCCGGAAAGCTTCCTGGAAGAGACTGAGAGCGTTGAGGCCGTGATGCAAGCGCGCCCACCGGTGGTGACGGTGATGGGTCACGTTGACCATGGTAAAACCTCTTTGCTGGATTATATTCGTCGCAGCCGTGTGGCTTCTGGCGAAGCCGGTGGTATTACGCAGCATATCGGTGCCTACCACGTCGAAACACCGCGCGGTATGGTGACTTTCCTCGATACCCCTGGTCACGAGGCGTTTACTGCCATGCGTGCCCGCGGTGCCAAGGCCACTGATATTGTGATTTTGGTGGTGTCTGCCGATGACGGTGTCATGCCGCAAACCATTGAAGCGATTCACCACGCCAAAGCGGGTAATGTGCCTATCGTGGTGGCGATCAACAAGGTCGACAAGCCAGAAGCGCAACCTGAGCGTGTTAAAAGTGAACTGATTACGCATGAAGTGGTGCCGGAAGAATATGGTGGTGAAGCCATGTTCCGTGAAGTGTCAGCTAAAACCGGTAAAGGCATTGATGAGTTATTAGAAGCCGTGTTACTGCAGGCTGAAGTGCTTGAGCTGATGGCATCACAAAATACACCGGCCACAGGCCTGGTGATCGAAGGCCGCCTGGATAAAGGCCGTGGCCCAGTGACTACCGTATTGGTACAGTCCGGCATATTACGCCGCGGCGATATGTTGCTGGCGGGGACTGCTTATGGTCGCGTGCGTGCCATGTTGGATGAGAACGGCAATGACATTAAAGAAGCAGGCCCTTCTATTCCGGTAGAAGTGCTTGGTTTATCTGATGTACCGAGTGCTGGTGAAGAAACCATCGTCTTAAATGACGAGCGCAAGGCACGTGAAATTGCATTGTTCCGTCAAGGCAAGTTCCGTGATGTGAAACTGGCTAAACAGCATGCGGCCAAACTGGAAAATATTTTTGAAAATATGGGTGAGGGTGCCGTACAAACGCTGAACCTGATTATCAAGTCAGATGTTCAGGGTTCTTTCGAAGCCTTGACTACCAGCTTGCAAAAACTGTCTACCAGCGAAGTGCGCGTCAATATTATCCACACGGCGGTTGGTGCCATCAGTGAGTCTGACGTGAACCTGGCAGCAGCTTCTAAAGCCGTGTTGATTGGCTTTAACGTGCGTGCCGATGCCGGTGCCCGTAAGTTGGTTGAAAACCTGGATGTAGACCTGCGTTACTACAACATCATTTATGAAGCGGTCGATGAGATCAAAGCGGCATTGGGTGGCATGTTGGCACCAGAGCAAAAAGAGCAAATGATTGGTACGGTAGAAATCCGCGAGGTATACCGTATTTCTAAAGTGGGTGCAGTGGCGGGTTGTTATGTACAAGACGGTACGGTTAAACGTAACTCCAAAGTACGCGTACTGCGTAACAATGTGATTATTCATACCGGTGAGCTGGACTCTCTGAAGCGCTTTAAAGACGACGTTAAAGAAGTGAAAAACAACTTTGAATGTGGTTTGTCACTCAAGAACTACAACGAGATCGAAGTGGGCGATATTCTGGAAGTCTACGAAGTCGTTGAAGTGGCTAGAACGCTGTAATGGCTAAAGCATTTTCAAGAACTGACCGAGTTTCAGAGCAAATGCGCCGTGAATTGGCGGATTTGCTCATGTTTGAGATCAAAGATCCGCGTGTGCACATGGTCACCTTGACTGGGGTTGAGGTGACTGGTGACATGGCGCATGCCAAGGTCTTTTATACCGCCGCAAAAAATAGCAAAGGCTTGCAGGCCGGGCTAGAAAAAGCTGCTGGCTTTTTACGCTCGCAGTTGGGCAAACGCATGATGCTACGTACCATGCCGCAATTGCATTTTGTCTATGACGAATCCATAGACCGCGGTATGCACATGGACAAGCTCATTAGTGAAGCTTTGTCCGACACCCCTCCGCAAGAATAATCGCTATGCAAACCAAACGCATTAAACGCGCCGTTAACGGCGTGTTACTGCTCGACAAGCCGTTTGGCTTTTCCTCTAACCAGGCCTTGCAAAAGGTTAAATGGTTATACCAGGCGCAAAAAGCCGGGCATACCGGCACGTTGGATCCTTTGGCAACCGGAGTGTTACCGATTTGCCTGGGTGAGGCAACCAAATTTGCCCAGTATTTAACCGACGAAAATAAAACCTACGTCGCCACCGTCAAATTTGGCGTGAGTACCACCACCGGTGATAAAGAAGGTGATGTGGTTCGCCAGGTCGATTGTCATATCACCCGTGCAGACATTGAAGCGGTGTTGCCGCAGTTCATGGGCGTGATTACGCAAGTGCCGCCTATGTATTCGGCACTTAAAGTGAATGGTAAACCTTTATATGAATATGCACGCGATGGCGTTGAGCTGGCGCGTGCGCCACGCCAAGTGACCATTCATGCGCTGCGCGTACTCGATTGCATCGACAATAGTGCTGAGATTGAAGTGTGTTGTAGCAAAGGCACTTATATCCGCACCTTGGGTGAGGATATCGGTAACGTTTTGCAGGCAGGTGCCCATTTAACGGCTTTACGCCGTACGGCGACGGCCACTTATCAATTGGCACATACGGTGACGATTGAAGCATTGGAGCAGATGACCGCTGAGCAGCGTGATGCGCTGTTGCTACCGGTAGACACGGCGATTACCGTTTTACCCAAAATACTGCTGCAAGAAGATGCCGCTTATTATTTTAAGCAGGGCAATCCGGTGTGGGTATCTGGCAGTATTCCAGCAGGTGAGCTGCGCATTTATAGTGAAGCTGGTCTGTTTTTGGGCCTCGGTTTACAACAGCGCGATGGCCGTATTGCGCCTAAGCGCGTTGTTAATCTATAAGCTGATTAGGTCGTCATCCTGGCTTGCCATTGTGCGGGCGAGTTTCTACAATCATGGGATGCCCCTCTTTGGCGACCATCCATGCGGCTAGCGCTATTCACTCTTTTATTGAGTATCTTGCTTGCTTGTCTACCTGATGCGGTTGCTCAGGAGGCCTCCGCGACGCCCGCAAAAGCCGCGATCACCATCTTGTATGACGCCCGTTTTGAGCTGCACGACACCGGGCCTGACCACCCGGAGCAGGCACCGCGCGTCAGTGCGATTGTTGAGCGGCTGCAACACAGTGCATCATTAAAACCATGGCTACGCTGGCCAACTTTTTCGGCTGCGACGCGCACCGATTTACTCCGCGTGCACAGCCCAGCATATCTCGATTTACTAGACGCGGAGCAGGCACGCGTTAAGCCTGGCGAGCAGCGGCCACTGAGCACCGGTGACACCATCATCTCCGCGCATTCGGTGGCGGTAGCCATGCTGGCATCCGGCGCAGGCATGGCCGGGGTGGATGCGGTCATGACGCAACCGACACCTGTGGCCTTTGCTCTGGTGCGCCCGCCTGGACACCATGCGACGCGTGAGCGCGGCATGGGCTTTTGCCTGACCAACCACATTGCCGTCGCCGCGCGTTATGCGCAGCAGCATTATGCGATTCAACGCATTTTGATTGTCGATATCGACGTGCATCATGGCAATGGTACACAGGCCATTTTTGAGGCCGACAACAGTGTCTTTTACTTTAGTGCGCATCAGCATCGTTGTACCCTGGGAGTGGTCGCGCCTCAGAGCAAGGGGTGGGGCCTGGCACTGGCTATACGATGAATGTTGATGTGCCACCAGGCAGTGATGAACAAATTCTGTTGCGCGCCTTAGACCAGAAACTGGTGCCTGCCATGCGTCAGTTTCGGCCGCAGCTGATCCTGGTCTCGGCTGGGCTGGATGCACATGCAGGGGATCGTTTAGGCGCATTGCAATATTCTGATCATGGCTATGGCGAGGTGGCCACGCGTCTTAAACAGTTGGCCGAGACTTATGCCCACGGGCGTATGGTCTGGCTGCTGGAAGGAGGCTATGTGCCGTTGCACAACGCCGATGCTATTGAGGCGATGATTAGTGCACTGCTGCGTTAACCAAAGCCGTTCATTCAGTTGTCATAAGTATATGTTAATATATTCAACATGTTAAAGCGTTTTTATGTCTATTTTCTGCTGTCAGTGCTGTTTGCCATTGCGCAAACCGGTATTGCTACGCACGAAATCAGCCATCTCAACGAGCTGACACAGCAGTCGCAACCTGACAAAAAACAGGGCAATGAGCCTTGTGCATTATGTGTCAGTCTGGCGCATGCGGCAGGTGCGCTCACACAAACGCCACAATGGCATTTGCCGCCACTCACCAGCGTTGCTCTCCCGGCCGCCGCTATTATTGCGGTGAACACCTATCGCATTGCGGTTTATTCTGCGCGCGCCCCGCCTTTCATTATTTCAGCCTGATTTTAATCACGCGTCCTGACTGGCACTGAGCCTGGTCTGGCGCTTATTTATTTTGAGTGCAGTGCATGCAAGCACTGTCTCCATCATGTCTGGAACAAACAATGAAGATGATCAAACACATGGCGCCACATGCCTGGCGTCAAAAACCGCTATGGCTGGCAATGATGGCCGCCCTAACCACCCCGATGATAGCCGCTGCAGGCGATAACGCGGCAACGATAGATCTTGATCAAGTGCCGGTCACGGGCAATCCTTTGGGGGTCGCCTCCGATGATATGGTCGTCCCGGTCTCCGTTATTAGCGGGCGTGAGTTAAGCCTGCGTCGGCAAGGGACGCTGGGTGAAACGCTTAACGGCATCCCTGGTGTGACTGCGACCCAGTTTGGCCCCAATGCCTCGCGCCCGATTATTCGCGGCTTGGATGGCGAGCGCGTGCGCATTATGCAAAACGGCGTCGGTGTGCTCGATGCTTCTTCTTTGAGTTTTGACCATGCGGTTGGCATAGACCCATTGATTATCGAGCAGATTGACGTGGTACGTGGGCCAGCAGCGTTACTGTATGGCGGCAGCGCGATGGGTGGGGTGGTGAACGCGATTGACCACCGTATCCCCAAAGAGGCGCTGGATGGCTATACCGGCCGTGCAGAGGCGCGCTTTGGCGGGCCGGATAACACCCGTAATGGTGCGGCGGTGGTCGATGTTGGTAACGGCACATTTGCATTGCATGCTGATGTTTATAGCCGTGAAACCAGTGACCTCGACATCCCTGGGTATGCTGTTTCTAAGCGAAAAAGTCGTGCCGACGGCACTGCCCGCGAAAATAAGGGCAAGCTGGTCAACAGTGATGCTTTGGCCAACGGCGGCGCCTTGGGCGCCGCCTGGACGTTTGATACCGGGTATCTTGGTGTGTCTTATGCCGACTCTAATAATAACTATGGCACGGTTGCTGAAGAGAATGTGCGCATAGACATGCAAAACAAACGCCTTGAAGTGGCCGGCGAAGTGCGTGAGTTGCGAGGCCCTGTCCAAAAGCTTAAATTGCGTATGGCGCATACTGATTATCAACACGTTGAGTTGGAAGATGGCGTTGTTGGCACCACCTTTAAAAACCGCGGTGTGCAGGGTAGTCTGGAGGCAACACATATGCCGGTGGCAGGTATCAATGGTGTGCTGGGTTACCAGTTTCAAAACACGCGTTTTCAGGCATTGGGCGAAGAGGCTTTTGTGCCTGGCGTGACAACGCAAGACCAGTCTGTGTATGTATATGAAGAATATGCGATTCAACAGCACAAAATCACGTTCGGCGGACGCACGGGTGAAACCGCGGTTAATTCGGCAGACAATGCCACATTTGGTGCCGGACAAAACAAGCGCTTTAACCCTAGCAGTTTTGCCTTAGGTGGCCTGTATGCCATCAACGACAGCTGGAGCACGACGTTTAACCTCTCCCATAATGAACGTGCGCCGAGTTATTTTGAGTTATATGCCAACGGTGCGCACATTGCCACCGGGCAATTTGAGGTGGGCAGCACCCAGCTCAAAAAAGAGCGCTCTAATGGCATTGATGCACAACTCAAGTGGAAGTCGGGTGGCCACAGTGTGACCCTGGGCGCTTATGCCACCAAGTTTCAAAACTTTATTGGTTTGTTTAATACCGGCAACAACGTGCTGGTGGGGGGAGACTTATTACCAGAAGCCGAGTTTAGAGCCGTCCCTGCCTTGTTTAAAGGGCTTGAGCTAGAGGGCAAGTTTGCTTTGAACGATGAGTGGGCGCTCAAATTGCGTGGTGACTACGTGCATGCCAAAGATACACGTAACAATGACTACCTGCCGCGTATCTCACCCTTGCGTTTAGGCGGTGGGCTGGATTATCACCTGGGTAACTGGAACGCGCGCGTGGATGTGTTGCATGCGTTCAAGCAGAACGATATTGCGCAAAACGAGTTGAAAACCGATGGCTATACCAACCTGAGCGCCTTGGTTGCGTTCAAGCTGCCGGTCAAATATCACGTAGAGTTATTTGCCAAAGCCAATAACCTGCTCAATGATGAGATTCGCGAGCATGCGTCTTTTCTGAAGGATATTTCGCCTGCCGGGGCACGCTCGATTTTGGTGGGTGCGAGGGCCGACTTCTAAGCCGGTGGTGACAATAAAAAAGGTTGGCAATGCCAACCTTTTTTATTGAATGTGCTGGGTGAAATTATCCTAGTAAAATCAATCCCCACACCACGCCCAGATTGATCAGCGCCAATAATACCGCCGCGCTGCCAATATCCTTGGCGCGTTTGGCGAGGGCGTGGCGTTCAATCGAGACGCGATCGACCACGGCCTCAACGGCTGAATTGAGTAACTCAACGATCATGACCAGCAGCACGCTGCCAACCATCAGGATACGGTGTAATGCCTCGGCTTCGAGATAAAACGCCAGTGGAATCAACACCAGCGAGAGCCAGACCTCTTGGCGGAAAGCGTCCTCATGCTGATAGGCGGCTTTAAAGCCATCCATCGAGTAGCCAAAGGCATTGATTAAACGGCGAAGACCAGTTTTGCCTTTAAACGGGCTTTCCTGGTGGCTGGATGGTTGATTGTTTTGCATGGTTTATCTCTAAATTGCGACATCATATTTTAACATGCGCTATGATAGCGCTTTTAGCAGTATAGTGAGGAACGAACATGGCAAGATTGGTGCAATGTGTGAAGTTGGGCAAAGAGCTGGAAGGCATGGATTTTCCGCCGTATCCCGGCGAACTGGGCAAAAAGATTTATATGCATGTGTCCAAAGAGGCCTGGGCCGGTTGGTTAAAACAACAAACCATGCTGGTCAACGAAAACCGTTTGAGCCTGGCAGATGCCAGTGCCAGAAAATATTTGTCAGAGCAAACTGAAAAGTACTTTTTTGGCGACGGCGCAGATACTGCCAGCGGCTATGTGCCGCCCAGTGCTTAACTGAGCTAGACCATTAAAAAAGCACTCCTGGGAGTGCTTTTTTGTTATGTGACACCTCTTAAGATTGCGTTTCGCGCTGAATGTCTTCCAGGCTGGTGTGGCGTACATCTTTGCCTTTCACCATGTAGACGACGTATTCAGAGATGTTTTTAGCGTGGTCGCCAATACGTTCAATCGCCTTGGCCACAAACAGCACTTCTAGTGACATAGAAATAGTGCGTGGGTCTTCCAGCATAAAGGTAATCAGCTGACGCATGGCGGCACGGAATTGCTCGTCAACCTGTTCATCCTGCTTGGCCACTTCTACGGTTTGGCTCACATCCAGGCGGGCGAAAGAATCCAATGACGTGCGCAGCATTTCACGCACAATACCGACCATGGATTTAATCTCGTTAAAACGAGGTTTGTACATACGGTCTTGTTCGTAAATGCGCTGGGCAGTGCGGGCAATTTTGGTTGCTTCATCGCCAATGCGCTCAAGGTCGGTGATGGTTTTGACCATCATCATGATCATGCGCAAATCACGTGCAGCAGGTTGTCTGCGAGCGATGATATGGCTGCAGTCTTCGTCGACTTGTACTTCCAGTGCGTTGACGCGCGTGTCACGCTCCATCACATCTTTGGCCAGGTTGACGTCAGCACTGGTCAGTGCCTCCAGCGCATTCACAATCTGCTGCTCAACCAGCCCCCCCATTTCGAGAACCTTGGCGCGTACCGATTCCAGTTCCACATCGTATTGCTTAGAGGTATGTTCAAATTGCATGACAAATTTTCCTAATTATTGTGCCGATGCAGGTTACCAGCACAATATGACAACTTCATGATAATTTCGCAATTACTTGGTCAGTGTTTTGACACCGTTAGGGGTGGCCAGCAGCAGAACATTCGCGGCGCGTGCTGCAAACAGGCCATTGGTCACCACGCCAACGATGGCGTTGATTTTGGCTTCCAGTGCAATCGGGTCGCTAATGGTCAAGCCGTGTACGTCAAGGATCAAGTTGCCGTTGTCGGTGGTGAAATCACGCAACTGTGGCTGGCCACCCAGTTTGACCAGTTCACGCGCGACATGGCTACGGGCCATCGGCAACACTTCTACTGGCAGGGGGAACTTGCCTAACACAGGCACAAATTTGCTTTCGTCACAGATGCAGATAAATGACTTAGCCACGGCGGCCACGATTTTTTCACGCGTCAATGCACCGCCGCCGCCTTTGAGCATGTGCAGGTGTTCGGTGATTTCGTCGGCACCGTCGACATAAATATCCAGGCTATCGACACTGTTGAGGTCGAACACTTCAATGCCGTGACCACGCAGGCGTTGTGCAGTGGCTTCTGAGCTCGCAACAGCGCCGGTGATTTTGTGTTTTACTTTGGCCAGCTCATCAATGAAAAAATTGGCGGTTGAGCCAGTGCCCACGCCAATAATGCCGTCTTTAACATAAGTCACTGCTGCTTTTGCTACTTCGAGTTTCAGTGCATCTTGTTGTGCTTTATCCAATGCCATTTGCTTCAATCCTTGATTAATTCTTTATAATACAAACAATTCTCTATCATACACTGCAACCCTGCGGTTTTAAAATCTTAACGTATTTCATGACCATCAATTACCGCGAAAAAATCGAACACTCTCAAGTCTATGCCGTGGCCAGACACACGCCGCTGGATATGATGCCTAATCTGTCGGTGAGGCTGCGTAACCAGGTCTTGCTCAAACGTGAGGATATGCAGCCGGTATTCTCATTCAAGTTGCGCGGTGCCTATAACAAAATGGCCAATCTGTCGCAGGAAGCACTTGCGCGTGGCGTGATTTGCGCCAGTGCAGGTAACCATGCACAAGGTGTTGCCCTGAGCGCGCAAAAGCTGGGCTGCCGTGCCGTGATTGTGATGCCGACCACGACGCCAGCAATCAAGATCAATGCGGTGCGGGCGCGTGGTGCCGAAGTGGTGTTGTTTGGCGACAGCTATTCTGACGCCTATGCACATGCGCTCGAAGTTGAAAAAAGCGAAGGTCTGACCTTTGTACATCCGTACGATGACCCGGATGTGATTGCCGGGCAAGGCACCATTGCCATGGAAGTGTTGCAGGATCATCCTGAACCTATCGAAGCGATTTTCTGTTGCGTAGGCGGCGGCGGTTTGCTGGCTGGTATTGCCGCCTATATCAAAGCGCTGCGTCCGGAAATCAAGGTCATTGGGGTAGAAGCGCAAGATGCTGAAGCCATGACCGAATCACTCAAAACAGGCAATCGCATTATGCTGGAACAAGTTGGTTTATTTGCTGATGGCGCTGCCGTCAAGCAGGTGGGCGAGCACACCTTCGCATTGGTTCAGCAATATGTCGATGAAATGATCGTGGTCGATAACGATGAAATCTGTGCTGCAATCAAGGATGTATTCGAAGATACCCGCAGCATTCTAGAGCCAGCCGGCGCTTTGGCGGTGGCCGGCTTAAAAGCCTATGCCGAAAAGCATCAACTACAAGGCAAAAGCCTGGTGGCAGTGGCTTCTGGTGCCAATATGAACTTTGACCGCCTGCGCTTTATTGCCGAACGTGCCGAGCTAGGTGAGCATCGCGAAGCTGTGTTTGCGGTGACGATTCCTGAAACACCGGGTGCTTTTAAAGCATTTTGCCGCCAGCTGGGCAATCGTAATATTACTGAATTCAATTACCGTTTTGCGGACAGCCGCCAGGCACATATTTTTGTCGGCCTGGCCGTGCATAACCCGGCCGAGGCGGCTGACATCGCTATTGGTCTGAGTGCCGCTGGCTTGCCAACCTTGAATTTAAGTGACAATGAAATGGCCAAATTGCACTTGCGCCACCTGGTGGGCGGGCATGCACCACAGGCACAACATGAGGTGGTTTACCGCTTTGAGTTCCCGGAAAAACCAGGCGCGTTAATGAACTTTCTCGAATCCATGGGTCACAACTGGAACATCAGTTTGTTTCACTATCGTAATCATGGCGCTGATTTTGGTCGTGTGCTGGTAGGGATGCAGGTGCCGCCAGAAGATAAAGCCGCGTTTGAGCAGTTTTTGCAGCAACTGGGTTACCCTTATTGGGATGAAAGCCAAAATCCGGCCTATCGCTTGTTCCTAGGGTAGTTTGTGATATGGGTGGGTTGGCTGTAATAAGCCGCAATGGTGGCTGTTTGCAGCCGATATTGGCGGTGATGATGCCAAAAGCAATCATTGGCCATGGTTTGGCAGCGAGTATGATTCTTGCTGCATACATAGGCTTTAAATAAAAAATCAGGAGATAAATGCAAATGTTGAATTCACAATTGGTGCGCCGTACGCGCATGAGCTTGCTGTTACTGGCATTGGTTGCCACGGTTGCCGCCTGTAACAAACAGGAAGAGCCTGCCGCTGAAGCGGCTGCGCCAGCAGCCGAGTCGGCAGCTGGCGCAGTGGCTTATGTTTCAACCCAGGATGCTGGCGTCAATGTCATTGATCTGGCCACCATGCAGGTCACCAAGCAGTTTGACGTCAATGCGCAGGGCCCGCGCGGCCTGGCAGTGACTGACGACGGTAAGCAGTTGGTGGTTGCCACGCGTGAGAATGGCAGTGTTTCTGTGATTGATACCGCCACTGGTGAGGTCGTGAAACAAATTGAGGTGGGTAAAAACCCTGAGTTTGTGCGCATCAGCGGCAATTATGCGTTTGTCTCCTCCGAGCCTAGCGCCAAGGCTGGCCCGCCACCTAAGCCAGGCACCAAGCCAGCAGAAGAGGACGATGACGACGATGATGAAAAAATCCCGGCCAAAATTGCAGTAGTGGATTTAACCAAAGGTGAAAAAATCCGTGAAATCACCGGTGGCCCTGAAACTGAGGGCCTGGAGTTTTCAGCAGACGGCAAGCAGCTGGTGATTACGAATGAAGCAGACAACACCGTGACTGTGCACAATATTGAGACTGGTGAGCTGGTAAAAACCGTTTCTACGCACGAGTACGGCGACAGGCCGCGTGGTATTAAAGTCTCGCCTGATGGCAACACTTATTTGGCAACGCTTGAGTTTGGCAACAAGTTTATGGTGATGGACAAAGAATTCAATGTTGTTCGCACTGTGGATACGGCTGAAACGCCTTATGGCGTGGCTTATGACAGCAAAGGCGAGCGTATTTTTGTGGCCACTAACAAGGCCAAATTGCTGCAAGTGTTTGATGCTAAAACGTTTGAAAAGCTGAAAGAAGTACCGACCGCTAACCGTTGCTGGCATTTTAGCTTTACGCCAGACAACAAAAACATTCTGTTGGCCTGTGGCAAGTCTGATGCTGTGCTGGTGATTGATGCCGACAAGCTGGAAGTCACCAGCCAGGTGGAATTGAAGAATATGCCTTGGGGCGTGGTCACTTTCCCGAAAGCGATGGGTAGCTTGGAGCGCGCGAAATAAGCGCATTGCTTAGAAATAAAAAAAGCCCGCAACTGCGGGCTTTTTTATTTCAATGTAGGCTTAAGCGCTGCGTTTGCGGATCCAGAAGGTGAACACGCCTTCGGCTTCTTGAGTGTCTAGCAAGGTGTGGCCGGTTTGGCGGCAAAAGGCGTCAAAGTCTTTTTTTGAGCCAGGGTCTGTGGCGGTGATTTTAAGCACTTGCTCTGCGGCGAGCTCATTCAGGGCTTTTTTGCAGCGCAAGATAGGCAGAGGGCAGTTCAAGTTGCGGGCATCGAGGTCTTTATCGCTATGCATACAGGCTTTCTGAGAACGTTCAAGCGGCGCTGATTGGCAGGCCTGCATTTGCCCAGGCTAAAATGCCGCCAGCCAGATGCGACACATCCGTGCGGCCTTGTGCCAGTGCAAATTCGCCTGCGGCTACTGAGCGCACGCCACTGCGGCAATAAAATACAATTTTTTTGTCTGCGGGAAACTGGTCAAATACGGTGGTCAGGTTGCCTAGCGGCACATGGCGTGCACCAGGTAGTATGCCGGAAACCAGCTCGTGATCATTGCGAATATCAACAAGCAGCAATGACGGATCATTTAATAATGGGTGTAATTCGTCCGGTGTTAAGTGTTTTAATGACATCAACAAACCCAGAAAAAGAAGCATGCCGAAAGGCAGGTAAGGAAGTGGTGGCCAGAGGCAGAATCGAACTGCCGACACGAGGATTTTCAATCCTCTGCTCTACCGACTGAGCTATCTGGCCAACAGCAATTTGGGCATGTCCCGAATCGCAAGACGCGCATTATAGCAAAGAACGCAAAAAATGCACACAAAAGATAAAAAAAATCCTGATATGCTGCGCAAGCGTTATTTTTGGCCGGTGTGGATGGGCTGACTGGCGCTAAACTTGAGTTGCGATAGACTTGCTGAGTTTTGTTATCGGTTGAAACAATTGGTGGCTGGCTGAGTCACAAAGTAAGTGGCCTGCAAACAGCGCAGGTCTGTCAGTGGCGCGTATGTCGCGATCATTCATGGTCTTTAGGGGTTGAGGTAAAGCGTATGTCAAATTCCATCATGATTTTGGGTGAAGTGCTGGGCGATGTGTTCCCTGAGCAAACCATCATCGGCGGCGCACCTTATAACGTGGCAAGGCATTGCCATGCCTTTGGTGCGCAGGTGCATTTGTTGACCGCCGTCGGTCACGATGCGCTGGGTGAGCGGATTCTCGCCGAGATGCAACAGTGCGGGCTGCCTGTAGAAGGCGTACAGCAGTCTGACCGCTTGCCAACCGGGCAAGTCATGGTGCATTTTGAGCCGCATGGTCACCGTTTTGAGATTCTCGACCAGCAAGCCTACGATGATATGCAGTGGCCGCCGGTGGCGGCGTTAACGCAAGAATATCCGCCACGGCTGGTCTATATCGGCTCGTTGGCATTGCGGCATGCGCCTATGCAGGCACTGGCAGAGCAGTGGCTCAAGCTATGTACGGCCACGGTTTTTTGTGACATTAACCTGCGTGCGCCCTGGTATAACGCCGATAGTCTGCGCCTGGTGTTGCAGGCGGCAGATATTCTTAAAATCAATCATGAAGAATTGCCAGAAGTCTGTGCATTGCTAGGCTTGCCGGTGCTGGCCGATATCAACGAGTCAGCGCGGCAGTTGTTGATGGTCTTTAGCTTGCGTGAGGTGTTTGTCACCTGTGGCGAGCAAGGCAGTTTTTGGCTGGATGCATATGGCAATGGTTTTCGGGCGCCGCCCATGAAGTTGCAAGCGCCTTTTGTCGATAGCGTGGGCGCGGGCGATGCTTATGCTGCAGTCGTGATTCGCGGCTTGCTGGCAGGATGGTCGCGGCAAACCATGCTGACGCGGGCTGCCTGGTTTGCGGCTTCTATTTGCAGTATTCGCGGTGCGGTGCCTGCGCAGGCCAGTTTTTATGACGATTTTTTATAGGCGGCATTGAGGGCGCCTTAAGAAATTAATTCATGAAAACAGGCGCTTAATCGCATAAGGGCCTATGCAAGGCATGCACTTGCCGATATAATGCGCGGTTCGTGTAAATTGAATGTCGGTGTGGTAGGGCAAATGGGTTGCTTGGCTGCCGCGACATTGACGCTAACTCAAAGGAAAAAAGATGGCTGTTACCGCAGAACAATCCGCAAAAATCATTAAAGAATACCAACGCAGTGAAGGCGATACCGCGAGCCCAGAAGTACAAGTGGCTTTGCTGACTAACCGTATCACTTACCTGACTGAGCACTTCAAATCAAACAAAAAAGACAACCACTCACGTCGTGGTCTGTTGGCGATGGTTAGCCAGCGTCGTCGTTTGCTGGACTACCTCAAAGGTAAAGACGTTAGCCGCTATCAAACGCTGATCGAGCGCTTGAACCTGCGTAAATAATTTGGTTAAAGTGTGACACTTAACACTGTTCACTTTTAACGAAATAAAAGCCGATGGCATGGTGATTGCCTCGGCTTTTTTGCTTTAAAAATTCCTGAACGTTTTGAATGTATCAGGATTCAGATCACCAAACGCGGTGGCTTCTGTGAGTGCGTTGCATCTGGTGTTGCCAGATGTAGCGTGTTGATGGAAGTCACCACACTTAAATTGATTGTTTCGTTGAGATTGGCTATTGGGTAGTGAATAGCCATGGTAGAGAAAAGGAAAAATATGTTTGAAATTACTAAAAAAAGCATCCAGTTTGGTGCGCATACCTTAACCCTGGAAACCGGCGAAATTTCGCGCCAGGCCGATGGTGCCGTGGTTGTGAGCTACGGTGACACCGTGGTATTGGTCGCTGTGACTGCCAAACGTTCAGTTAAAGAAGGCCAGGACTTCTTTCCGCTGACTGTTGATTACCAGGAAAAAACCTATGCGGCAGGCCGCATTCCAGGTGGTTTCTTTAAACGTGAAGGCCGTCCTTCTGAAAAAGAAACATTGACTGCACGTTTGATCGACCGCCCGTTGCGCCCACTGTTCCCAGATGCGTTTTACAACGAAGTGCAAGTGGTCGCCACCGTGTTGTCACTTGACCCTGAAATTGACTCTGATATTCCAGCCGTGATTGGTGCTTCAGCAGCATTGGCATTGTCTGGTATCCCATTCTATGGCCCGTTAGGTGCTGCACGTGTGGGTTATATCAACGGTGAATATGTATTAAACCCAACCGCTAGCCAGTTAAAAGAATCTGAGCTGGATCTGGTGGTAGGCGCCACTGAATCTGCCGTGATGATGGTGGAATCAGAAGCCAAAGAACTGTCTGAAGAAGTGATGCTGGGTGCGGTTGTGTTCGGTCACGAGCAAATGCAATCTGTGATTAGCGCAATCAACGAAATGGCTGCTGAAGCCGGTAAAGATGCCTGGGACTGGACAGCACCAGCACCAGATGTTGCCCTGATTGAAAAAGTGGCCGCAATTGCTGCCGATGACATCAATGCCGCCTTTAAAATCAAATCTAAAGGTGACCGCTCTACCAAGCTGGATGAAGTGAAATCACGTGTCATGAGCACACTGATTACAGAAGAAACTTCAACTGAAGAAGCTAACGCGATTAAAGACGAGTTCTTTAAACTGGAAGCGAAAACGGTGCGTAGCCAGATTTTGAACGGCGAGCCACGGATTGATGGTCGCGATACGCGCACTGTGCGTCCTATTGTGATGCGTACTGGCGTGTTGCCGCGTACACATGGTTCAGCATTGTTTACCCGTGGTGAAACACAGGCCCTGGTGGTTGCCACCTTGGGCACTGGCCGTGACGAGCAAACGATTGATGCCTTGGCTGGTGAATACTCTGACCGTTTTATGCTGCATTACAACATGCCTCCGTACGCGACTGGTGAAACTGGCCGTGTGGGTACGCCTAAGCGTCGTGAAATTGGTCACGGCAACCTGGCTAAACGCGCATTGAAAGCAGTATTGCCTGCTAAAGAAGATTTTGATTACACCATGCGCGTGGTGTCAGAAATCACCGAGTCTAACGGTTCTAGCTCTATGGCGTCTGTCTGTGGTGGCTGCTTGTCATTGCTGGACGCTGGCGTGCCATTGACTGCGCACGTGGCTGGCGTGGCGATGGGCCTGATTAAAGAAGGCAACCGCGTAGCGGTATTGACTGACATCTTGGGTGACGAAGACCACCTGGGTGACATGGACTTTAAAGTGGCCGGTACCGACAAAGGCGTGACTGCGCTGCAAATGGACATCAAAATCACTGGTATCACGGCACAAATCATGCAAGTGGCACTAGCACAAGCCAAAGAAGGCCGCGCGCATATTCTGGGCCTGATGAAACAATCTGTGTCTGGTGTAAACACCGAAATGTCACAGTTTGCGCCACGTATCATCAGCATGAAAATCAATCCAGACAAGATCCGTGACGTAATTGGTAAGGGCGGTGCAGTGATTCAGGCATTGACCAAAGAAACCAACACCAGCATCGACATCGAAGATGACGGCACCGTGAAAATTGCGTGTACCAATGCCGACGAAGGTGCAGAAGCACAACGTCGTATTGCACAAATCACCGCTGAAGTTGAAGTGGGTCAGGTCTACGAAGGCCCAGTGGTCAAGATTCTTGACTTTGGTGCCGTGGTGACTTTGATGCCAGGTAAAGATGGTCTGGTACATATTTCACAAATCGCCCACGAGCGCGTTAAGGCCGTGAGTGATTACCTCAAAGAGGGTGACATTGTGAAAGTGAAAGTGGTTGAGCTCGATGACAAAGGCAAAGTGCGCTTGAGCATGAAAGCCCTGATTGACCCACCTGCAAGAGAAGAAGCGCCAGCGGCTGAATAAGTCGTTAAGCAAACAAAAAGCCCGCGCAAGCGGGCTTTTTTGTGCCTGGGCTTGATGCACATCGGCAATCAAAATATGTTTGCGTCAATATACGTATAGGTCAATGTGGTGCGATGCCGCATAATGCCATCGTATGAACAATTATAAAAAAATCATACTTTATCCTGCCTGGTCTTCTCTGCTGGCTGGTGTATTGGCCAACACATGCGCAGATGCCAATGAGGCGATAGACCTGCAAGCGGTGGAGGTGCGTGCGCATTATGACAATGCGATTGGCACCTCGGACGCTGCCAGCGAAGGTAAAGTCAACGCTAGCCTGATTAAAAGTCGACCGATTGCGCGCATTGGCGAGATCCTCGAATTTGTGCCTGGCATGATCGTGACCCAGCATAGCGGCAGCGGTAAAGCCAACCAGTTTTACCTGCGTGGGTTTAACCTCGACCACGGCACCGACTTTGCCACCTATGTCGACGAGATGCCGGTCAATATGCGCACCCATGCCCATGGCCAGGGCTATACCGATTTGAATTTTCTGATCCCCGAGTTGGTGAGCCATTTACACTATAAAAAAGGGCCATATTCGGCAGAAGAAGGGGATTTTTCCTCTGCGGGCGTGGCGCGTATGCACCTGGTCAACCGCTTACCGCAAGGCATCGCCAGCCTCACGGTGGGCAGTTATGATTACCAGCGATTATTGCTGGCAAACTCGCTAGCTGTGGCAGACGGGCATTTGCTCTATGCACTGGATGTGAATCACTACGATGGCCCCTGGCAGGTGGCCGAAGGCGTTAAAAAATATAATGGCTTGTTGCGCTATAGTGAAGGCGATGCGCATGACAGCATGACGTTGACGGCCATGGCGTATCACAACCAGTGGAACTCGACCGACCAGATTCCGCTACGCGCTGTGCGTAGCGGGCAGTTGGGGCGCTTTGACGCGGTAGATCCCAGCGATGGTGGTGATTCTTCTCGCTATAGTGTGTCGTTCGCCAAACAGCATCGCGACCAGCAAGGCAGCTGGCAGGTGAGTGCTTATGCGGTGCGTTCGGCGCTCGATTTATATAGCAATTTCACCTATTTTCTCAACGACCCGGTGAATGGCGACCAGTTTAACCAGAGCGAAAAGCGCACCATGCTCGGCGTGAATGCCAGTAAGTCGTGGCTGGGCGAACTCGCCGGGATGATGATGGAAAACAAACTCGGCCTGCAAACCAGATACGACAAGCTGTCGCCAGTCGCACTTTATAACACCGCGCAGGCGCAGCGCTTGTCACTGATCCGTTCTGACAAAGTCGAAGAAAGCAGTGCCGGGCTCTATGCCGAAAACACCCTGTGGTGGCATGAAAAATTGCGCACGGTGGCTGGCGTACGCTACGACCGTTATCAGTTTGACGTTAAAAGCAGCATCAGTGGTAATTCTGGCAATACCAGCGATGGCATCACCTCGCCCAAACTGTCGGTGATTTTTGGGCCGTGGGCCAGCACCGAGCTTTTTTACAATATCGGCAAAGGCTTTCACAGTAACGATGCACGAGGCACCACGCAAACGCGGTTATCCAACGGTGGTGGTGCATCGCCAGTGACGCCGCTGGTGAGTACACGCGGTAGCGAAGTTGGCGTGCGCACAGAATGGATCCCCGGCTTGCAAAGCTCGTTGGCCGTGTGGCAGCTGGATATTGACTCCGAGCTGCTATTTATTGGCGATGCCGGCGAAACCGAGCCCAGCCGCGCCAGCCGCCGTACCGGGGTAGAGTGGAACAACCACTATGTTGTCAACGACTGGTTGCTGTTAGATATGGACCTCGCCCTCTCTAAAGCACGCTTTACAGAGCACGATGCCGCCGGGCAATATATTCCAGGCTCCATGAATAAAGTGGCTGCGCTGGGCGCCACCGTGACCAATTGGGGCAACTGGTTTGGCAGCATGCAACTGCGCTACTTTGGCCCACGGGCGCTGGTAGAGGATAACTCGGTGCACTCAAACTCCACGCTACTCACTTACGCGCGCCTAGGTTATCGTTACAACCCGCGCACCACGCTGACGCTGGATGTGTTTAACCTGTTTAACCGCAAAGCCAGCGATATCGACTACTACTACGAATCGCAACTGCGCGGCGAAACCACACCCGTTGCAGATAAGCACTTTCACCCGGTAGAACCACGCGCAGCGCGCCTCACATTAACCTACAACTTCTAAGCGATATCAGGCCATATTGCGGTATATTAAAAGCATGCGTCTTTCACAAGGCGCATGCTTTTTTAACGCTTAAACATTGTAGAGGGAGTGTATGCGCCGCATTACTATTTCGGTTGAAGATGACCTGGCCGATGCCTTTGACCAACTGGTCGCCGTTAAAGCCTATGTCAATCGCTCTGAGGCCTTTCGTGACCTCGTGCGCAAAGCGCTCGACGAATCTGTGATGGCCGACGCCGACCACCAACAAGCAGACTGCGTCGCCTCACTCAGCTACGTCTACGACCACCATGAGCGGCAACTCGCCAGTCGGGTGAATCAACTTCAACATGACCACCATGACGTGATCATCACTGCCCAGCACGTACATTTAGATCATGATAACTGTATGGAAACGGTGATATTGAAAGGCAAAATTGCCGAGGTGGAGGCTTGTGTAAATGCCATCTCGTCACAGACGGGTGTGACGCATGCGAAGGTGCATATTATTCCTAGATAGTTGAGATTGTCACTTATTGAATTAATCGAGTCTCATCCCCTATCGATTCCTGTATAGCTGGGTTGTTTAGGAAGTTGAATATAGTTTGCAGTTAGAATAGTAAAAGATGATCTATACAGGGTTTAAATAATGAATGAGCTCAATTTAGAGCAGGCTGAAGCTAGGGTAGCAAACTTACTAAGAGCGAGTGAGAGTAAAGCCCTGGAATTCAAGCGCGTGTCTGGTCAAATGGTTAACAAAGCATTAATTGCAATCAGCGCCTTTGCAAACACAGATGGTGGAATTCTCGTTTTGGGAGTCGCGGATGCACGTCAAGAGGTTGGTCAAAAAAGGCTATATGGTGTTGAAGAAAATCCAGAGTCAGTAGACGACTTAAGAAGAAAACTGAGCACACAAATTACACCAGTTATTGGGCATTTAAAGTTTTTTAGATGGGCTTGTAAACTTCGTGATCAGTCAATTGGGCATATTGTGCTGATTCAAGTTGGCAAAAGCGATAAAGTGCACTCTGTCGCGGACAACGGCACGTTTAAACGCATGGACGCAAGCAGTAGGCAAATGAGTGCTGAAGAAATTACTGAGTTGTCGTATCAGCGCGGCATCCGATCTGCTGAAACTGAGACAATCGATATTGAGTTTGATTTGCTGGAAACAGATACTTGGCGGGCCTTTTTAGCGGGGCGTGGGCTTAAATCGGGTACTTTTCCTGAGCAGCTTAATCGCATAGGTTTAGCGTCGAAAGTTGGGAATAAACTTATGCCCACCCGAGCGACTGTGTTACTTTTTGCAGATGAGCCAGGGAGTTTGCTTGCCTCTTTCGGCACTCGAGCTGACGTTCGAATTATGGTCTATGATGGCAAGCAGGCTGTCGCAGGAGCTACACCAAACTTAAGAAAAGCGCCTAAAACAATACGTGGTCCACTGGTGGAGTTGATTGATAAAGCAGTCGCTGAAGTATTAGATGAGCTTGCAAAAGGTTTAACGCTTAGTGGTAGCGGCTTTAAAACAAAACATTTGTATCCTGAGCGTGTTGTTAAAGAGGCTATAGTTAATGCAGTCATACACCGTGACTATCGTTTAAATCGCGATATTTTTATAAAAATTTTTGATGACCGCATCGAAGTGGAAAGTCCTGGCATTTTCCCCGGCAATATTACGCCATCAAATATTGATAAAGCGGGTTCAAAAGCTAGGAATCCACTTATTGCACAAAACTTAAGAGAGTTTCCTATACCCCCTAATATTGATGCGGGGGAAGGTGTGAAAATGATGTTTGCAGAAATGGCCAGCGCTAAGCTTTTTCCACCGCAATACTCTCAAAACACGACAGCAGCAGTTGAAAGCGTTACTGTGACACTCAGAAACTTGGAGCGCCCAACAATATGGGACGAGGTCAGTCATTGGATTGATACCAAGGGTGAAATTGCTAATGCCGATTTATGCAAGATTGCAAAAATAGAAACTTTGGCATCTTCGCGAATGCTAAAAAATTGGGTTGAACAAGGTGTTTTAATTCAATTGCCAGATAGGGGTAAGCGTAACATGGCTTATACGAAGCCAACACTTCCAGAGGAACAAACTTTATTATCTGAAGATGAAGATAATAAAATGGGTGATCAGTATTAATCTTTATTTATCAATTGCTTAGGTTGTTGTTCATTTTCAAAAAGTATAACAATTAAAGTAGTTCCAACTTCTTAATATGAGCCTAATTTAAATGCACGAAATCATCTGTCCACATTGCAGCAAAGCCTTCAAAATTGATGAGGCTGGCTATGCTGACATTCTAAAACAAGTCCGCGATAGCGATTTTGAGCATCAGTTGCATCAACGCTTAGAGTTGGCTGAAAAAGAAAAACAAAGTGCGATTGAATTGGCCACGACCAAAGTCACTAGCGAATTGCAACAAGCAACTTTAGCAAAAGACAGCGAGATTCAATCACTGAAAACTAAGCTGGAATCTGAAGCTGTTGCTCGTCAATTGGCGGTGACTCAAGCATTGAGTGTGGTAGAAAAAGAACGTGATGCTTTGGCGAACCAGCTTGTTCAGGCAAAACAAGAGGTTGCTAGTGTGGCTAATTTGGCAGAAGCAAAGCTTACGAATGAGATTCAAAGAACGACCTCAGCCAAAGACAGTGAAATCCAAAGCTTAAAAGCAAAGCTAGAAGCCATTGAAACCGAAAAGAAACTGGCGATTAATCAGGCGGTGAGCCAGGTTGAAAAAGAGCGTGATGAACTCAAAAGCAATTTGGTCCGGGCCGCTCTTGAAAAAGAGTTGGCTGAAAAATCCCTAAAAGACAAATACGAAACGCAAATAAAAGACCGTGATGACGCCATCGAGCGATTGAAGGACTTAAAAGCGAAGCTCTCAACCAAAATGGTGGGTGAAACGCTGGAGCAACATTGCGAAACAGAGTTTAACCGTATCCGCGCCACTGCTTTCCCCAAAGCTTATTTTGAGAAAGACAACGATGCTCGCGGCGGTAGCAAAGGCGACTATATCTTTAAAGATCATGATGACGGTGGCACGGAGATTGTCTCGATTATGTTTGAGATGAAAAACGAGAGTGACACCACTGCCACAAAAAGCAAAAACGAAGACTTTTTAAAAGAGCTGGATAAAGACCGTAACGAGAAAGGTTGCGAGTATGCCGTGCTGGTTTCACTGTTGGAGCCTGAGAGCGAGCTTTATAACACTGGCATCGTCGATATGTTCCACCGCTACCCTAAAATGTATGTGGTACGCCCGCAGTTTTTTATTCCCATGATTACGCTGTTGCGTAATGCTGCTTTAAACTCGATGAAATACAAAACTGAGTTGGCGACCGTAAGGGCACAAAATATAGACATCACCAATTTTGAGACTGAGCTAGAGTCATTTAAAACCGCGTTTTCTCGTAACTATGAACTCGCCTCGAACCACTTTCAAAAAGCAATTGATGAGATTGATAAATCTATCGATCATCTCCAAAAAACCAAAGATGCATTGCTAAGTACTAGCCGCAACCTACGTTTAGCTAATGACAAAGCTCAAGACGTGACTATTAAAAAGCTGACTAAAGGTAATCCGACGATGGCTGAAAAGTTTGACGAATTAAAGCGATAACGAAGAGTCTCTTATAACTTCATGGATTATATTGTTTTCTAATAGGTGAGTATTTAGAGTAGTTTCGTACCAAGCGGTACTTCATGTTCGGGCATACACAACGTCACCCTGCCTTCGGCGTCATGAAAACCGGTGACCAGGCATTCTGACATCAAGGGCCCGATTTGTTTGGGTGGGAAGTTAACAACGGCGACCACTTGTTCGCCGATTAAACTTTCCGGAGTGTAAAGCGCCGTGATCTGGGCGCTGGATTTACGCACGCCGATCTCTGGGCCAAAGTCGATCTGCAGTTTGTAAGCGGGTTTGCGAGCCTCGGCAAATACTTCGGCGGCAATCACTCGCCCGACTCTTAACTCCACCTTGGTAAAGTCGTTCCACTCGATTTGATTCATATCGCTATTTCCAAATGTCTATGCCCATGTGAGCACATAATGCGCAGCGCGCTTTGAGTCGCCAGCTTTGGCCAGTAAACCAATTTTCACTAATTCGTTGATGTCGCGTAGTGCTGTGTCGGTTGAACATTTTGCCAATGTTGCCCATTTGCCAGTGGTGAGGTGACCTTCGAAGTTGTGCATGAGCCTATTGAGCATTTTCATTTGTCGCTCATTCAACGCACCGTTAGCGCTGCGTTGGCTGGCTTGCGCCAGGTAGATGGCACCTTTCAGGTCGCGATTGGCCTGTTGTATGGCGCGGAGTAGGCTGCTTAAGAACCAGTGCAGCCAGTTTGTGATGTCCGTGTCGCCTTTTTGAGCCATTTCAAGTTGCCCGTAATAGTCCTCGCGCTCAAGCTGTATCTGCGTGGATAGGCTGTAAAAGCGTTGCGCCGATTGGTCGGCTTTTGCTAAGGCCATATCGCCAATGGCGCGGGCTATGCGGCCATTGCCATCTTCAAATGGATGTAAGCTGACAAACCACAAATGCGCGAGTCCTGCTTTGAGCAGTGGGTCTGTGGCTGGTGATTGGTTAAACCAGTCTAAAAATAACTGCATTTCGCCAGTCATGCTGGAGGCAGGCGGCGCTTCATAATGCACCGTTTCGTGACCAATGCCGCCTGAGACCACTTGCATGGGGCCATCTGCATCCGTTCTGTAAGCCGCTGTCGTGATCTTATGCATCCCGCTATAACCGTTAGGAAACAGTGCCGCATGCCAGCCAAACAGCCGTGCATGGGTAAGTGGTTGCGCATGGTTTTGCGTGGCATCCAATATCATTTCTACCACGCCATCGACTTGTCGGCTGGATGGCACTAGCCCACCGATATTGAGCCCTAATTTGCGAGCGAGGGATGACCTCACTGCGTCATTATTGAGATGCTCTCCCTCAATTTCACTCGATTTGACCACATCGCTGGTCAGCGTCCGTAAACTGGTTTCTTCGGCCAGTTTAAATCCCAGGGTTTGAATGGCGCCAAGTAACTTGCCGCGCTCCAGATTGGCTTCTGATAACAATGGCATCAGCGTTGCAGACGCAAATGACCATTGCGGCCAGTCTGCCGATTGCCAAATGTATTTTTTATAATCACCGCTATTCATGCGGGGATATTCGCATGCCTAAAAAAGAGTGTCAATAATTACCGCATTTTTTGCGGTAATTAAGAGGGCTGATTACCGCATGAGGAGATTTTTGCTAATTAATAAAAGGTTGTAGTGCTGTGATGTCTTAGCGAATCAGGGCAGAGATCACTTTGAACTGCGCATGTGTCGCGCCTTGCATCGGTTCAAACAGCATCGATTCGGTATTGGTGATGATGCAGCCAGCCGCGCGCAGGCGTTCAATCGCGTTTTTGCGGTTGGCCTCACTGCGTGAAATCACGGCGTCTTCAACGATAAACACCTGTTTGCCCGCAGCGAGTGCATCCAGGGCGGTTTGTAGTACGCAGATGTGTGTCTCCAGCCCAAATAGCATGACTTGTGGCGCCACGCTAATGGAGGATTCTTGCAAGGCAGGTTCATGCCACGCAGAAAAGGCGAGTTTGGCGGTGTGTGGGGTGTATTCGGGTAGCAGGGTTTGCAGCGCTGGCAAAGTCTCGCCTAGTTTTTCCGGGTATTGCTCGGTGACCCATAGCGGAATATTCAGTAATTGCGCGCCTTGCAGCAGGCGCTGAATATTGTTGATTACCGCTGCCATGGCGGTTTCTGGCATGGCTGAACACAGTCGCGTTTGCACATCGATCAACATCCAAACGGCATCTGTGCTGGCAATCGCAGATTTCATGGGCTTATCTCTTGGCGAGTTGCTGATCTATATCTTGTAAATCGGCTTCGGAAACGATGCCGCTGGCGGTTTTGAGACGGATGATATTGACCAGGTAGTTATAGCGCGCCTGCAATAAATCGCGGTTGGCGCTGTAATACTGTTGCTGCGCATTGAGCACATCGACGCTGGTACGTATGCCGACTTCGTAGCCTAGCTTGGTGGAGTCGAGCTGGCTTTGGCTGCTTTTGAGCGCTTGTTCCAAGGCTTTAACCTGCGCAATGCTTGTGCTCAGGTTGAGGTAGGCGCGTTGCGTTTCGAGTGAGGTCTGGCGCATGGCGTTTTGCAGATCATCCAGCGCTTTTTGCCGGTTGTAGGCAGCCTGGCGTACACGCGAGGTGACTGCGCCCCCTTGGTAGAGCGGCACAGAGACTTCCACGCCTATGCTGGCACTTTTCAGGTCGGCGCCAAACCCATACTGGCCACCGTTGGCATAGCTGTCCTGGTAGTTAGCCACAGCATCCACCGTCGGGTAATGCCCGGCCCGCGCGATTTCAATATCCTTTTCATTCACCTGCACCGTTTCTTGCTGAATCTGGAGTGTCAGGTTGCTGGCATTGGTCACGTCTTGCCATTCCTGCATGGGTTTCAGGCTGGGCGCGATCTGAATATCATCGCGTAGATTGGCCAGTTGTTCAGGCAGGTTGCCAGTAATCGCCTGCAGACTGCGTTTGGCGATTTCCATGTCGTTCACGGCCGATAACGCTTGGGCCTCGATGAGGTCGTCACGCGCTTGCGCTTCGTTGACATCGGTGATGGTGGCGGTGCCCACATCAAAATTGGCCTTGGCCTGTTGCAGCTGGCTTTGAATAGCCGCTTTTTGCGCGGCCATCAGGGTGATGCGGTCTTGTGCCAGCAACACTTCAAAATAGGCCTGGGTGGTACGCAACATCAGGTTTTGTTGCGCCAAGTGATATTGCTTGTCGGCAATGCTGACTTGCACTTTGCTCTGGTCAATCCGCTCAAGATTCTCTTTGCGGAAGATAGGCTGCCTGGCTTGTAGCTGCGCCTGATAACCTTCATAGGTATTGCGCCCACCTGGAAAAGGCGCTTGGCTACCAACAATTTTTAAATCGGTGCGATTGGCATTGGCACCTGCGGTTAAATTGACCGAGGGTCGGTAAGCCGCCTTGGCCTGCTCAATGATTTCTTGTGCTGCCTGATTGGCGCTGCCTGCCGATGCCAGCACCGGGTCGTTGGCTTTGGCTTCCTGGTAAATGTCGACCAGACTTTGTGCGGCGGCCAATGCCTGCGGTGGCAGCCATAGGCTGCTCATAAGCATTAACAACCGGGACAAAGTGGTAAGTGACATAACGGGTGCTTTTTAAAATGAGAACGCTTGCGCTTGCGGCGCATGTTGCATTTCTGCCAGGCTGGTTTCAAACAACACATCTTGCTTGTAGCTATGCTCGGCCAGGCGTTGAATCAGGGTGGCTTGCATCACCGGGGCTTGGCCCAACACGATGAGCAAACGGCCGCCAATGCTGAGCTGGTAGCGCACACCTTCAGGTTCTACCGGGCTGGAGGCAGTAAATACAATCGCATCGTAAGGGGCTTGAGATTCGTAACCGTTGTGGCCGTCTAGCTCAAGCACTTGTACATTCTGGATGCCTTGTTTGGTGAGTGATTGCGTGGCTTGTGCACACAACTCAGGGAAGATTTCCAGCGCGGTGACTTGCGCGCAGTGTTGCGCCATGAGGGCCGCCAGGTAGCCACTGCCCGCGCCTATCAATAACACTTTGTCTTTGGCTTGCAGTTGCAGCGCTTGTAAAAAACGCCCTTCTACTTTTGGGCTGAGCATTTGCTGGCCATGCGCCAATGGCACCTCAATATCGGCAAATGCCAGGCCGCGATAGGCCTCGGGCACAAAGGCTTCGCGCGGCATATTGTTCAGCGTCGCCAATACTTGCGGGTCGAGCACCTCCCAGGTGCGAATCTGTTGCTCAATCATGTTAAAACGTGCGGTTGCCTGATCTGTCATGTCTTGAATCCCAATGTCGATTGTTGATAAGCCGTATTATAGTTTATTGCGCCGTGATTGCATGGCGCTTGCCGTGAGTCCGGCCCAGAATGTATACAGGGCTGGCACAAACAAAATGGTGAGTACGGTGGCTACTGCCAAGCCGCCCATAATCGCCACTGCCATCGGGCCAAAAAACACGCTGCGCGTGAGCGGAATCATGGCCAGAATCGCGGCGGCGGCAGTGAGCACAATCGGCCGGAAGCGGCGCACGGCTGATTGCACCACGGCTTGCTCCAGCGAGGCGCCCTCGGCAATATCCTGCTTGATCTGGTCGACCAGAATCACCGAGTTACGCATGATCATGCCGGAGAGCGCAATGCTGCCCAGCATGGCGACAAAGCCGAACGGCATGTTGAAAATGAGCAGCGCGAAGGTAATGCCTATCATGCCCAGTGGCGCGGTGAGCACCACCAGAATCACGTTAGAAATACTGCGCAGTTGCAACATGAGCAGGGTGAATACCACGGCTAAAAACAGCGGCGCGCCTTTCGCCACTGATGCGGCGCCCTTGGCCGCCTCTTCAATCGCGCCGCCGGTTTCTACTGTGACGCCCGTAGGCAGGTGTTGCAGAATGGGTGCGATGGCCTGCTGAATTTGCGCAGACACCACGGGCGCCTGCATATTGCCGCGTAAATGCGCCCGCACCGTGAGTGAGGGCACGCGGTTGCGTCGCCAGATCACGCCTTCTTCAAAGCCGTGGTGGATATTGGCTACCTGTGCCAGTGGCACGCGCTCGCCACGTTGGCTTAACACCGTGAGCTGCGCTAGTTGTGACAATTTGGCGTGCTGCTCATCGCTGCTACGCATGACCAGGTCTATGCGCTCATTGCCTTCTCTAAACTCGCTGACCACCTGCTCGAAGTATTGCGTGTTGAGCAGTTGTGCAATGTCGGTGGAGCTGACGCCCAGCAACCTGGCTTTGTGCTGATCAACATCAACATGAATCACTTTGCTCGGTTCTTCCCAGCCCAGTTGCACGTTGCGCAAGTGCGGATTGGCGCGCATGGCATCCGCAATCTTGTGCGCGGCGTTTCTAATGGCCTGTAAATCTTGCCCGTCGACCCGGAACTGCACCGGGAAGCCAACGGGCGGGCCGTTTTCCAGACGCAGCACTGAGGCGCGCAATTGCGGAAAGTCGTGTTCAAACAGCGTCAGCAGGTCGTTGCGCAGGGCTTCGCGCTGCTCCAGGCTGTTGGTCAAAATCACCAGTTGGGCAAAGGCGCGGTGTGGCAACTGCACGTCAAGCGGCAGGTAATAGCGCGGTGCGCCAGAGCCGACGTAAGACACCACGTTTTGCAATTTGCCATGTGTTTTTTGCCAAGTGGTCAGCCACTGTTCGAGTTGGCTGACGGCAGCATCGGTAGACTGGTCGCTGGCATTTTCGGCCTGGCGTAAGTCGACCACCACTTCGAGGCGCGTAGAGTCAGGGAAAAACTGTTGCTGCACTTTGCCAAAGCTCAGCATGGCCACCACAAACAGGGTGATGGTGGCCAGAATGACGCTGCCTTTGTGTTGCACGCACCAGCTGATGATGTTTTGCAACCGTTGGTAAAACGCTGTTTGATAAAGGCCTGCGTGGTTGTGAGCACTTGCTTCGCTATGGTGGCTGGCCTTGGGTAGCAGGTGATAACCTAAAAACGGGATCACAATGACGGCCGCAATCCAAGATAAGGTGAGTGCAATGGCCGAGACCTGGAAAATAGACCGCGTGTATTCGCCGGTGGACGACACGGCGGTGGCAATTGGCAAGAACCCCGCCACAGTGACCAGCGTGCCTGTGAGCATGGGCATGGCGGTGGAAGTGTAGGCAAACGAGGCTGCTTGCATGCGGTCCCAGCCTTGCTCCATTTTGGCGGCCATCATTTCCACCGCGATAATCGCGTCATCGACCAGCAGGCCTAGGGCCAGAATCAGCGCGCCCAGGGAGATTTTGTGTAAGCCAATATCCAGCCAGTCCATGAGCAGAAAGGTGCCCGCCAGCACGATGGGAATCGCCACCGCCACCACAATGCCGGTGCGCCAGCCGAGTGAGAGTAGGCTTACAGCCAGCACAATAATCAGCGCCTCGCTCAGCGAGCGCACAAAGTCTTGTACCGAGTGTTGCACAATGTCTGGTTGCGAGGTGACCAACTGCAATTGCACACCCACCGGTAACTGTTTTTGTACGCTGGTGATGGTCTGCTGCATGGCTTTGCCCAGCGCGATCACATCACCGCCTTGCTGCATACTGACGCCAATCAACAAGGCCGAGGTGCCGTTAAAGTGGATGCGCTGTGACTGTGGGTTGGCGTAGCCATGTTTGATGGTGGCGATGTCACCCAGGGTCAGGTTCTGGTTGCCCGCCCGAATCGGAAACTGGCGCAGGTCTTGCAGCGTTTGTAAGCGACCACTCACATCGAGCCGGATTCTTTCCGGGCCTTGATCAAACGTGCCCGCGCCAACGATGGCGTTTTGCTGTTGCAGCAGTTGCGCTAATTGCGCCGGGCTGATGCCGAGGGAGGTTAGTTTCTGGTTAGAAATCTCAATAATGATTTTTTGTGGCTGCTCGCCAAATAAATCGACTTTTTCCACATCGGCCAGTTTTAGCAGGCGCACACGCACCCACTCGGCCTGTCTTTTTAATTGTTGTGGCGTCAGGCCATCGGCGGTGATGGCATACATGGTGCCGTAGACATCGCTAAACTCATCGTTAAAGGTCAGGCTTTGCAAGTCGCTAGGGAAAGTGTGGCGGATATCGCCGATTTTTTTGCGTACCTGATACCACAGCTCTGGGATTTTCTCCGAAAAGGTATTATCGCGAATGACGATAAACACCACCGACTCACCGGGTCGCGAATAGCTGCTGGTGTAGTCGATAGACGGAATTTCTTGCAGCTTTTTTTCGATTTTGTCGGTGACTTGCTGCTCAACTTCCTGCGCGGAGGCGCCAGGCCAGCTACTACGCACCAGCATCACTTTAAACGTGAATGGCGGGTCCTCAGACTGGCCGAGATGCGTGTAGGCAAAAATGCCGCCTAGCAAGGTCAGCACAATAAAATACAGCACCAATGCCTGGTTTTTAAGTGCCCAAGTCGACAGGTTAAAGCCTTGCGTGGCCTGCGCTTGGTCTGGGTGGTGTGGCGTGCTCATTAGCGTAGCACCTCGCGGCTTGGCGTCACCGCTTGTACCTGCATGCCCTCAGTCAGCGTATGGATGCCGATGGTGGCGATGGTTTCCTGCGCGTGCAGGCCGCTGGTGATCTCGATGCCATTTTCGGAGAGTGCGCCTGTTGTCACCTGGCGCAAATGGGCCTGATGCTTGGCGTCAATCACCCACACACCGGCTTGTTCGCCATGGCGGGTGACGGCAGTGGAAGGCACGATGATGGTAGGGGCTGTGGTGGCGGGCGCAAAGCTGACATGCGCTGTCATGCCGAGCTTGATGCGCTGGTCGGCATTGAGCAATTGAATGCGCAGGTCAAAGGCATGGGTTTGGCTATTGGCCGCCGGTGACATTTCACGAATCCGCCCCTGGTAGCGTTGTGGCATATCGTTTAAGCTGACCTGAGTGGCGTCACCCACATGCAGGCTGTCTATCAATGTTTCTGGCACTGCAATCATCACTTCCAGCGTCTGTAAGTCATAAATTTGTGCAATGGTTTGCCCGGCGGCAACCACCTGGCCTGGCTCGGCCTGGATCATGCCAATGACTCCGGCACGGTCGGCCAGGAGTTGCGTATAGCCGGTCTGGTGCTGGCTAACTGCCGCTTGTGATCTGGTTTGCGCCAGACGCGCCTGGGTGGTTTTGACTTGCGTTTCGTAGCTGTCCAGCGCAGATTTTGAAATAAATTTTTGGCTATATAACTGCTGGCGGCGCGCTAGTTCTGCCTGTGCCAATGCTAGGTTGGCTTGCGCGGTTTGTACTTCGGCGTCGGCCGCTTGTGCATTGAGGCGGCTGTCGTTGGGATCTAGTTGAGCGATTAGCTGGCCTTTTTTGACTGTCTCACCGACGTTGACCGCGCGTGAAATGATTTTGCCAGCGATGCGAAAACCGATATTGGATTCATAACGTGTTTTGACTTCACCGGTGTAGCTGGCGTTGGCCTGGCTGCTGGCACTGCCTACGGTCATCACCCACACCGGGCGCGGTGCGGCGGCTTCTTCTGCTTGCTGCTGGCAGGCGCTGGTAAGCAGGGCCAGGCAGAGGCTAGTGATCATCATCAACGGCTTATTCATGTGTCGTTTCTTTCATTAATCCATGCATGCACATGCTGACCATCGCCTGCACGCGTGCCTCTAGCGGGCGCCAGTTAATCCAGGCGTCATCTGCCAGGTTTATTTGTAGTGCACACAGGCCGTGCATGGCTGCCCAAATGGTTTGTGCAATGAGCACCGGGTCAGTCAATGTGGGTTTAAACACGCCCGCATGCCAGGCGCTGGTGACCACGCCAATGAGCTGCGAGTAGGCATCTTGCTCAGGGTTGTTTTGCTCAATGCTCGAAAACGCCGGGTCGCAGGGTGGATGCTGGGTCATAAACATCATGCGGTAATGGTTGGGGTTGGTGAGCGCGAATTGCACATAATGTTGCCCAAATTGCAAAAAACGCTGCAAGGGGTCGCTGATGCTTAATGTCGCTTTCAAGGCTTGTGCCAGTTTAATCACATCTGCGTCTACCACCGCTCTCAATAACTGGTCTTTGTCGCTAAAGTACAGATACAGGCTGGTGGCCGAGTAGCCGACCTGCTGTGCCACGGCGCGCATGGTCACGGCTTCTACGCCCTGATGAATAAACAGTTCGCGCGCCGCATCCATGATGGCGGTACGGACGGCCTGTTTTTCAGCGCTGGTTTTAACCTTGGGTGGCATGCAAATCAGTGACTTATTTAATATAACGTCGTTAACTTAACATTGTTATTTTTAAATGTCAAATCGTGCTGGTGTTTCTGCCGAGAATGGTGCAGAGTAACAAATGTGATACATCTGTAGCCGGTAGGGGGCTAAACCGGCATACATCCGGCCGATGTCTGCATGGCTGATAGTGATGCAGCACGTGGTCAATCATAACAAGGAGCGATCGGTATGAATGTACGGCAGTGTTGGGTCAGTTTTTTGGGGCGTGTGTTGTTGTCTTTGATTTTTATTATTAGCGGCATCGCTAAAATCATGGACCCGGCAGGCACCATTGCCTATATTGAAAGTGCGCATTTGCCTTTGCCGCAGGTGGCCTATGTGGTGGCGCTGGTGGTTGAGCTCGGCCTGGGCATTGCGTTGTTGGTCGGCTTTAAAGCGCAATTGGCCGCGGCGGGCATTGCCGTGTTTACCTTTGTTGCAGCCTTGATGTTTCACAGCAATATGGCTGACCCGATGCAGGTCATTATGTTTCTTAAAAATATCACCATTATTGGTGGCCTCTTAGTGATCATTGCATTTGGCCCGGGCGGCTATAGTGTCGACGGGGGCAAGCACGTGACGCTCATGGAGTAGGCGTCGGCTTAGGCGGCCGTGGGTTGAAACCACTGCCGCAAGTGCTCAATCAAGGCCAGCGCATTGGCCGACACCTGCTTGTGGTAAGGATACATGGCGTAAATGCCCGCCTGCTGCATGCGATAGTCTGCCAGCACTTCGACCAGCCTGCCATGTTGCAAATCCTCCAGCACATAAAACGCCGGTAAGCCGGTAATACCCAAACCGGCCACGGCGGCATCGCGCAAGACCTCACCGTGGTTGGATTTCAAGCGCGCATGAATCGGGATGCGGTATATCTGGTCATGTTCACTAAACAGCCACTCACTGGCTCTATGCGTTAAACAGGCATGCTTGGATAGTGCCTGCGGCGAGGCGGGCACGCCATGGCGCGCAATGTAATCCGGGCTGCAACAATAGCGCATCGCTGCGTCTTCGAGCTTGCGTGCCACCATGCCGTCTTCGGGTTGATCGGTCACCCGTATCACCATGTCATAGCCTTCGCTAATCATATCCACATGCCGGTTATCCGCATCCAGCCAGACATCGACCAAGGGATGCTGTTGCATAAAAGCCGTCAGTGCCGGCGCCAGCCGCAAGTGGGCATAAGACAACGGCACTGAGATTTTGAGCATGCCACGTAGTGCATCCGAGCGATTGCTCACCTCTAATTCGGCATCGTGGATGGCTTGCAAAATGTGTTGTGCGCGCTGAAAAAACACTTTGCCGGTTTCTGTTGGCGACAATTTGCGCGTGGTACGCAATAGTAGCCGTACGCCCAGCCTGGCCTCCAGCGCGATGATGCGGCGGCTGACCAGTTGTTTGGAGATGCCTAGTGCCTGTGCTGCGCTGGTGAAATTGCCGTGTTTGACTACTTCAACAAAAAAATGCATTTCTTCTAATGAGGCCATCAATTGTCAACCCATGTGAGACAGTTTTACAAATATGGATGGGATTATCATTTTTTTATTTCAGGAATACAATGCCATGCATCAGCTAAACCAATCTAGTCACCATTTTCTCAGGGAAGCGTGCGATGACCGGCTGATGAACACATCGTACACACAACACAAGGGAGCACAACATGAACGCAATCCAATCCGCAGCCAGTGTGGCTGGTCGTATTTTGTTATCACAGATTTTTATTATCAGCGGCTTGAGCAAGGCTGCGAATCCGGCGGGCACGATAGGCTATATTCAGAGCGTGGGTGCGCCACTGCCTGAGGTGGCTTATGCGATTGCCTTGTTTGTCGAGTTAGTACTTGGTATTGCCTTGCTAGTGGGTTACAAAACCCGTTTGGCCGCCGCCGGGATTGCCGTGTTTACCGTGGCAACCGCATTTATGTTTCACAATAACCTGGCAGATCAGATGCAACAGATTATGTTCCTGAAAAACCTGACCATTGTCGGTGGGTTGCTGATGGTGGTGGCGTTTGGCGCGGGCGCGTTTAGTCTGGACAACCGTCGCCGTTAATAAAATAGGCGGAATACACAGCGATGACGACCTTATTTGTCTCCCATGGCGCGCCCATGCTGGCCATTGAGCCGGGTCACACCGGCCAGTTACTGGCAGAGATTGCCGCCAGCTTACCAAGGCCGGATGCCATCCTGGTGGTGTCTGCGCATTGGGATACGCGTGTGGCGACCGTCAGCCTGGCAGCGCAGCCGGAAACCATTCATGACTTTGCCGGGTTTCCGCCCGCCTTGTATGCGAAGCAATATCCGGCACCGGGCGCGCCTGCGCTAGCGCAACAGGTGGTGGCATTGTTGCAGGCGCACGACATCAGTGTGCAAACGCATGACCAGCGCGGGCTGGATCATGGAGCCTGGGTGCCGCTGATGCTGATGTATCCTGAGGCAGATATTCCGGTGACCCAGTTGTCGATTCAAAGCCGTGCGACGCCCGCTGAGCAGTTTGCGTTGGGGCGTGCGCTGCAAGGCTTGCATCAGCAGAATGTATTAATTTTGGCCTCAGGTGCCATTACGCATAACTTGTCAGACTTTTTTAGCGCGGACCGCGATGCTGCGCCTTTGCCCTATGTGCTGCCGTTTGCCGACTGGATGGCTGAACGCATTATGCAGCAGCAATGGCAACGCCTGCTTAATTATCGCGTGGAGTGCCCGCAAGGGATGCAGGCGCATCCGAGCGAAGATCATTTGATGCCGCTGTTTGTCGCGGCTGGCAGTGCGCAGGGCGGGGTTAAGCGGTTCACGCCAGAAAATACCTACGGCATTCTGGCCATGGATGCTTACCTGTGGGTTGAATAAACTGGCGCGTTAGCGCAGACCGTATTGGTTAAGTTTGTTCCACAGTGAGCGCTCACTGATTTCAAGCAGCTTGGCTGCCTTGGTTTTGTTGCCCTGGCAATGGTCTAGTGCCTGCAAGATCAGACGGCGCTCTATGATTTCGGTCGCGTGTGGGATAGACAGATCATTGCTGTCCGAGGCTGTGCTGCTGGATTCGGTAGCTGCCGCCGCCATTGGTTGTGCAATATCGGCAGGCAGGTGTTGTGGCTGTATGGTCTGGCTCCCGGCCAGAATGGCGGCGCGTTCCAGAATGTTCTCCAGTTCGCGCACATTGCCAGGCCAGCGATATTGCTGCAAACATAAGCGCGCACTTTCACTTAGCTTGCCCTGGCGCTTATGCAGAAAGTAATCCGCCAGCAAACCCACATCTTCGCCGCGCTCGCGCAATGGTGGCACTGGTAGCTGAATCACATTCAGGCGATAGTAAACATCCTCACGCAATTTGCCTTCTTTGACCGCTTGCAGCGGATCGCGGTTGGTCGCTGCCACCACACGCACATCCAGCGCAATTTGTCGGTTGCCACCTAGCTTTTCCACGATGTTTTCCTGCAGCACGCGCAATAATTTTGACTGTAACTGAATAGGCATTTCTGTGATTTCGTCCAGAAACAGCGTGCCGCCATTAGCCAGTTCAAACTTGCCGACGCGCTCTTTCACCGCACCGGTAAACGCGCCTTTTTCATGGCCAAACAATTCGGATTCCAGAATATCGACTGGAATCGCTGCACAGTTCACCGCCACGAAGAGTTCTGATTTTCGCGGTGACGCATCGTGCAGCGCTTTCGCCACCAGCTCTTTACCGGTGCCGGTTTCACCGACAATAAATACGGTCGCACGCTCTGGTGCCACTTGCTGGATCATTTGCTTGAGCGTGCTCATGGGCGCGCTGTCGCCTATTAGGCCGGTAACGGCGGGCTGGGTGGCCTCTTTAAAAAAGGCGTTTTCGAGCTGGATGCGGTTCACCGCCAGCGCCTTTTTAATGGCAATTTCCAGCGTTTCGAGCTCAAACGGCCGCAGAATATAATCGCTGGCGCCCAGTTTCATCGCCTCAACCGCTGTTTTAATCTCACCTTGTGCCGTCACCATGATAAATGGCAGATGCTCATATTGTTTGCGCAAGGTTTCCAGTAGTTGCAATCCATTCATGCCGGGCATGTGCAGGTCACTCACGACCAGATCGACTTGCTCTTGCTGAATGCGTGTTAGCGCTTCGCGACTATTGGCGGCCGAAATAGCGCGGTAGCCCGCTTGCCGCAAGCTGATTTCCAGCAAGCGGCGCATATTCGGTTCGTCATCAACGGCCAGAATGGTATGTGGTGTGGCTGACATGGTTATTTGGTATCTAACGGCAATGCGAGGTTGAATTGTGCGCCTTGCCATGGGCTGGTGCTGTAGACAATTGTACCACCGTGCGCCTCAACGATTTGCTTGACGACGGCCAACCCTAAGCCGACACCGCCGGCACGTTGGGTGAAAAAGGCCTCAAACAAATGGCTTTGCTGTGCGGGCGGCACGCCTGGACCATTATCAGCCACCGAGAGGTGAGCATGGTGCTGGTCATGAAACAGCGACACGACCACTTGCCCGTGCTCCGGCAGTATCTGAATGGCATTGACAATCAGATTGACCATGACCTGCGTCATTTGGTCCTGGTCAACCAGAAGGGTGATAGGCTCGGAGGCATTCAATGATAATTGGATATGCTTGTCTTTCGCCTGTTTTTGCAACATGTCACAGACGTGTTGCAGGTGAAATTGTAACTCCAACGGTATTTTGCTAGGCAGCCGCGGCCTGGCCGAGTCAATTAAACTGGACACCAGTTTATTCAGGCGATCTGTCTCGGAAATAATAAATCCTAATACTTCGCGGCCATCATTACTCAGGGCCTGCTCACGTTTTAACACATCTGCAGACGAGCGCATGATGCCCAATGGTGTGCGCACTTCATGGCTCATGGCCGCTGCCATTTCGCCAACAACGGCTAGCTTGGCGGCGCGTGTCAGTTGTTGCTCCGATTCTGCCAGGTCCGCCGCCATTTTAGTAAATGCCTGATTTAATGCCTGCACCTCTGCTGGGCCCATGAGTGCAGGCACCGTGACATTGGGTTGCCGTAATTGCTTCACAAAATGCAGCAATGCATCCAGCGGTTGCGTAATGCGCTTTGCAATTGGCCTGACTAATATGAGTGAAAAAACCAGGATCATAATCAGCAGCACCAGAAAGGTAATCCCCAGTTTGTGCACGGGAGCAACCGCAACATCGTGTGCTTTGTTTAGTTGAACCTCCCACCCATGGATGGGTAGGCTGCTTTGCAAGCTAATGTGCGTATGCAGGCTGTGGCGTAGTTGTGACCAGTTTTTAGATTGGGCCAGCAAACGCTTGTTTTCATCTACCAGCGCCAGTTCGGTAGCATGCTGCGCTGCGTGATCGAGCAACTCTTGAATCACGGCCCAGTTAAACGTGGCGAACAAATGCCCTATCGGTTGCAAGGTGATTGCTGAAATGACCGGGGTAGAAATCATCAGTTGATTATTGTGCAAATGATAAATGGTCATAGGCTGAGCGCTATCTTGAAAGGCAAGCCAGACTGGCGGGCTGGATAAGCGCTGGCTGATGCGACGCGGATTGCTGGAGGCGACAATGTTTGATTGTAGATCGACGACATCAATCGAAATGTATTGTGCGGCATAACTGTTGCGCGTTTCCTCCAAAAAGATGGAGAGGCGTTTGTCGATGTCGCCAATTTGCATATCCTGCATGATGGCCAATTGACTCCAGCTGCGTACGTTTTGCACGCGTTCAAACAGCACACTGTCGATATGTTCTCCAATCGCCTTGCCTGTGGTTTGCAAGTCATGTTTGATTTCGGTACGTAACGCGTTACGTGCCTGATAAAAGCTCAGCACGCTCACCAGTAGCGAAGGCAATAATCCTGCCAGCAAAAATGCGATAAGCAGCATTTTACGGATGGTTAAAGGTGCATGTTTAGGCATGGAGTATGAGAAAATGATGGCTTATATCGGTGTTGTAATGGCTTGATCGGAAAAGTGTTTATGTTCACTATTTTACTGCGTTGTGCGGTCAGTGTAATCAGCCTCTGCCTGTTGTGCAAGCCGCTGCTGGCAGAGGAGGATTCCTCCTTCTGGCAGGGGTTTCGTGTTGGCGGTTATACCAGTGTCGACTTGCGTGTGCCACGCACAGAGCCTGCACGGGCCAATTGGAATGAGTTGAGCATGATCGTGACTTGGGATAAAAACACGCGTATCAAGTTTTTTGGTGAGCTCGACCTGGAAGATGTTGCAAGCTACACCCATCGGCAAGGGTTCGATTTTCGTGAGGCTTACATTAACCCTGAGCGTTTGTATTTTGACGTAAATTTAAACGAGCGCAGCAATGTGCGTATCGGCCGTTTTTTGACACCGTTAGGCCGCTGGAACCAGTTGCACGCCTCGCCACTGGTCTGGACCGCCAGTCGCCCACTGGCCACCACCGAGTTGTTTCCTACGTTCACCAGTGGCGTACAGTTTTTTGGTAACCTGCCTTTTCAGGAGCGCTCGCTAGACTATCAAATATATAGTGCGACGATGAACTCACAACCAGAGAGTCGTGGCGAGACACAATATAAAGATGCACATGGTGCCAGGGTCGCGATCAATAATGTGTTCAATTTTACAGATGAAAACGCGGGCCTGAATACCATAGGGCTGAACTACTCCGGCTATCGGGAAGAGCAATCCGGTGGCCCAAAATATCGTTTGCTTGGCCTGGATTTTTTGTTGGAATTTAATCGCTGGGAAATCAGTGGAGAAGCTTATACGCGCAAGGCTGATCATGGCCAGAGCGGCGGCAGTGGATCGTATCTGCAAAGTGCCTTTTTAATCAAGAATGACTGGTATTGGATCACGCGGCTGGAAAGTGTGCACCAGCCGAACGCCCAGAACGCCGAGCGTTGGGTGCTTGGCGCGACTAAACGACTCAAATCGAATCAGTTGCTTAAGTTTGAGTTTGTTGGCGGTAGCGGTGAGTATCAGGATGTGCCGCGTGGATTTGTGACCTCATTTGCGATGATGTACTGATGCGTTTTAATGTGTTGAGGTACTTGGTCATTCTGGCTGTCTTAGTGCCATCGCTGGTGATGGCCGAAGAGCCCGTCATCGCGGTGATTGTGTCGGCGCAGGCAGCCTATAGTGTGCCTGTGGCGGTCAATGATCTGGCCTCTATTTACTGGCGAAAAAAGCTATATGGTCATCAAGGCAGGCCATTGCATCCGGCCAACTTATCGACAGATCACCCGTTACGTCAGCGTTTTTCGCAGCAGGTATTACATAGCAGCCCCAAGGCGCAACTTGGCTACTGGAATGAGCTTTATTTTCAAGGCATTCAGCCGCCCTATACTGTCGAGTCGCAAGAGGCGATGATTCGCTATGTGGCTTACACCGAGAGTGCCATTGGTTATGTTGAGGCGTGCAAGCTAGATGAGCGTGTGCGCGCGGTGGTATGGCTCACTGCCGGTAAAGTCCAGAGTGAGCCACCCAGTTTGCATTGCGAGAGCAATACTCAATGACCAGTGCTTTTGAGCGGCAGTAAGTGGAGGCGCTGCTCTGTTTGTAGCTCACGATTTTGCGCCAGCCAGCCAAACTCAGCATGGCAGGTTTCTGACTTTAATTCATAGGCCGTCAGTAGTGTGCAGAACACATCGTCATGGCTGAGTGGATAATTGGCATAAGGCGCAATTTGTGGCAGCTGGTAATCGAAGTGCTGGCCTACCCAGACAATGGCTGGTACGTGCGTTTGCTCTTGTGGTGCGATCATGTAGGGCGCTGCGTGCAGGTAAATACCGTGTTCGCCCAGAGACTCGCCATGGTCTGAGACATAGAGCATGGCAGTTTCACGCTGGCTATCATATTTTTTCAAAAACTGAATCACTTCCGACAAAAAGTAGTCGGTATACAAAATGGCGTTGTCATACGAGTTGTCGATCTCCTGTTGTGTGCACTCTGACAAACGACCGGTTTTACAAATCGGCGTAAATTGCTTGAATTGATCGGGATAGCGACGATAGTATTCTGGCCCGTGATTGCCCATCTGGTGCAGCACAATCAGGATGTCATGGTCTTTGTTGTCTGCCACAAACTTGTCTAGTCCGTGCAGCATGCCAATGTCGCGGCACTCGTTGTCGTCGCACGCCGGGTTGTGTGCGGTTGATTTGAAGTCTTCATAAGGCACGCGCAAGGCGACGCCTTTGGAGTCTGAGTTGTTATCTCTCCACAGGACTTTAACCCCTTGACGGTTGAGCACATCCAGCGCGTTTTCTGTATGCAAAGCTTTCTCTTCGTCGTAGTGCTTTCTGCTCAACATTGAAAACATGCAAGGTACTGAAACGCCGGTCGAGGTGCCGCAAGAGGTGACTTGTTTGAAGCTAATGACGCTTTCTTTGGCCAGCCTCGGGTTGGTGTTGCGGTGATAGCCATTTAACGAAAAACGATCAAAGCGCGCCGTTTCACCCACCACCATAATGATGAGTTCGTGGTGCTGATCTGTGCCCACATTGCGCGCATCAACAGCTGTTTTTTGTAAACCGGTGATATGGTGAGTGAACAGTTTTTGTGAGGCCCACTTAATCACGGAGTAATGAAAAAAGGTGGGGTTGGCATACATGCGCACCATTTTATGTTCACGGATAAACGATGCATAGTCTGCAGAAAATGGCATCGTTACCAACAGCATGCCCAGCATCAACAGGCCAATCTGTTTGAGTCTGACGGTGATGGTATCCCGCTGAAAAAAGCGGGCAGGTGTTTTTTTAAGCAGAATCAGTGCCGGTATCAGGCCTAATATCAGCATTTTGATCAAAAACGCCCATGACAATAGCCCGATGACTTCTTGCGTATCAGTTTTGGCCGCATTGTCCAGCATGACATGGTCAATAATCACGCCAAATTCGTCCATATAATAGGCCGCCCACGCCGCCGAAATGACAATGATAGACAGCACCCAGCGGGCCGACTTGCCATGACTTAGCAACATCAGCCAGAGCGTGATGCTAAAAGTAAAAAACAGGCTGATGCTGATAATAAAACCGGCGTTATGCGTATTCCATGGGTAAAGCTTTAGCAAATGCTCAAAGAGGGCATGGTTGCTGGTCAGCATCAGCCAAAGGCTCACGCCCCAAATTAAGCAGATTTGTGGGGTAAACAGCGCACGTAGCACCCGGGTGAATAGGGCAAAAAATTTCATTAAAGACGACTCTTGGAAAAAGTAAATAGCATTAATAACCAACCACACATCAACCAAAGTGAGGTGAGTGTGTGCGACAAAAAGTGAGCGCCTCTCATTTGCTGCGCCCAGCCTAACATAAATCCGACACCAAGCCCGGCAATTGCCACCAACAAGGCTTTGCGCGGTGCTTGTGGCAACCACAGCAGGCACAGTGCCGCCAGCCAGACACCGCTGGTGGTGTGACCCGCCGGAAAGCAGTGGCCCGCTTGCATGGCCGGATGGCTGCTAAAGGTCGGCACCCAGGCATCGCTGCCGCCATAACGCGTGATGTCCCACGGGCAGGCATGCGGCATTTGATGCTTGAGACCAGACACCACCATCGCATTTAGCGCCGCTAGCGCGGCGACCCAGCGCAAGGCGTAGAGGGTGGATGCGGAAAAATAGCTGCTTTTTTGCTGCATGGGTACAAAAGCGATCAGCAAGATCAATATCCAAACTAGGCTGAACAGGTTCTTTGCGTATTGATGCATCACCGTTTCCAGCACAAAGTGGTGCTTGAGCGTAAAGGTGTGCGTGGCCATGTCGAAGGCGTCGTCTGCCAGCTGGATATCCAGCGAGGTGCCATTGGCCAGCCATACGATGGCGACGGCGGTAAGTAACCACAGGCCCCACAGCCTGATTAATGTTCTGCCAGGTATCCAGGGTTCCATAAAGCCAGTTTATTCATATTAAATTGTTGTGTGCCCGGCAACGGTTTCAATTTGCCAATAAACGGATCCCCGACCAGGATGTTGTCTTGCAAGAAGGCGGTGTTGACCAGACTTTCATCGGCCTTAAAGCCGTCGAACGAAAGGCCGGCCATCTCGGCAAATGTGTAAATAAAATCTGCGTTGTCATATTGGCGGTGCGCTTGTCCCTCGGCAAATACCGTGCTGCTGTTAAACCAGTTGTTTGAGTGCCATACCATGAAAGGAATACTGTACATGGGCAGAGTTGGCGTAGCCTCGTTTCTACCTTGAAAGTTGTAGGGAGCGCTGTCATACACATCTTCGCCATGGTCTGAAAAGTAGACTAGCAAGCTATGCTGACGCTTGGCTTTCAAGGTTGAAATTAATTGCGACAAAATCCAGTCGTTGTAGCGGATAGCGTTATCGTAGCTATTCACCTGCGCGACTTGCCTGTCATCTAATGCATGGTTGGGCAACCCCTGGCTGGACGTAAATGTATCAAAGTCCTTGGGGTAGCGGTGGTCATATTTCATGTGCGTGCCGAGTAAGTGCACGATGATCAGTTTTTTCTGGTGCGGGTCTTCCAGGCTCTTGGCAAACGGCGTTAACACTTTTTCATCAAAGCTAAACGCATTTTGCTGACGCTCATTGTTGAGAAAGTATTGGCGATCCGCCTGCTTAGCGAAGGTGGTTAGCATGGTGTTACGGCCGGTTAAACTTTGCTGATTGGTGATCCAGATAGTGAAATAGCCTGCTTGCTTCATCATGGCAACCAGCGACGGTTTGGTTTTGTAGTCATTGGGATGCAGTTGGTCGGCAAAGGTGAGCACCTGCTGCAAGCTTTCAATGGTGTTTGGCCGCGGTGAATAGACATTGTCAAACAGCACCAGCTCATCTTTGATTTTAGTCAGCTCGGGGTTGGTGTTTCTCGGGTAGCCATACAGGCTCATGTGCAAGCGAGAGGTCGATTCACCAATCACCAATACCAGCGTGGTTTGCGCTGGTTTCGCCTGTTCGGTGAGGTTTTTTAAGGGCGGTATCTTACGCATGCTCAGCAGAATATTCTCGACTTCAGCAAGTTGCTTTTGATAATTGGTGTAGCCCAATATCAACTGAAACGGCGCTGTTGCACCAAAATGCCGGTCTATGCTTTTTGAGGCCAGTTGCCAGTTGCCATGAAGGGCGTGCTTGATCGGTGAGACCAGCGCCAGGGTCACCGCAATTAGCGAGTAGGCCAGCGCTTTGCTGCGACTGAGTTGCGCTGGTTGCAAGGTGCGCCAGAGTTGATAGGGCGCAATCAAGTAGAGCAGAAAAACCGCAGCAAACCACCAAACAAAGTAATTCTTGAGATATTCCTGTGACTCTGTTTGGTTAGACTCAAACAAGATCATCATCAGGCTTTGCGTGAGCTCCTGGCGATAGACCAGAAAATAGGCAAGTCCTGGTAAGGCCAACAATGCAATACCAACGCCAATCATGGCGCTGAGGGGGCGCATTTTTGCAGGATTCCACCACAACGGGATTAACCATAAAGTGGTAATCAGCGCGGCATCTTTAAACCCTTCACCAGTCACGGCGCCAGTCATCCATAGCAACAATGGCGTGAGACCACTCAACATCAAAAACAGGCCGTAGGCTTTTAAAAACGGAGACATAAATTTAGGTGTGTGCTTGTTTAGCTTGAAAAGATGGAGCGAACTAATGCAATTCATGTGCCGTATTCAGTGCGTGGCACTTTTGTTTTTTTATAACCATATGAATTTGAAAGGAAAAATAAGACTTTGATAGCTTGCATACATGCGCATCCAATGCATGACTGCTTAAGTTATCCTGCAAAAAATGCAGTATATGCAAAGCTGGATATTTGAAAGTACTGCAAAAGATGCAGAGCGCTCGGCATCACTTGTTGCTAAGTGTATGATTTCCATATCTAAACTTCTCTGGCATGCTGCTTGCAGCTAGCACAGCATCATTGTTGTCAGCGAGAGAAATGACATGCTGCATTCAGCGTCAAACGCATCGTTTTATCAGGCATCATCTGCGTATGAATTAAGAGGGTTTGCCCAGGCGAAGAGGTATCAGGTGAATGAGATTACAGGTCATTTGGTTGAGCGAGGCGCGCCGTGCCGCCAGGAGGTGGAGGCGTTTATTGCGGCTGTGTTTAAGCAGGTATACGGCGCACAAGTGAATCACTTTATGCCACAGCTGGTGGCATTGCGTGATGCGAGCGGCGTGTTAATGGCGGCGTTTGGTTTGCGTAATGCGGCGCAAGAGCCATTGTTTCTGGAGCAATATATAGATGAGCCGATTGAGCAATTGCTGGAGCGCCAGCTCGGCAGAAAGATAGGCCGCGAGGAGATTACCTGCATAGGCAATCTGGCGGTGGCGAATCCGCGTAATGCCGGCGTGTTGATTGCGCATGTGATTCAACATAGCTTGAGCATGCACTTGCCGTGGGGCGTGGCGACTGCGCATCATAGTCTGCAAAATGGTCTGATTAAAGGCGGTGTCGATCTGTTTCCGTTGGCCATGGCCAACCCGGAGCGATTGCGTGCAGAAGAGCGCGCTAAGTGGGGCAGTTATTACAAACATACGCCGCAGATTGTCGCCATTCGTGGTGTGGCTGATCCTTTGTAACTGACAATACTAAGTGTCACCAATATAAGCACCAATCACCATCATGCTATTACAACAGATTCAGGCGCAGGCAATACAAGCACCAGCACGCGTCGCCCTTGAGGGGCAATCTACGCAGCTGACTTACAGTGCGCTGGTGGCTGAAATTGCGCGGCTGTCTGGCGCCTTGAAGGCGCTGACAAACCAGGCCCGTGTGGCATTGGCGCTGGATAATAGCCCGGCCTGGATTGCGCTGGATTTAGCGATACTGGCCGCTGGTTGCAGCAACGTCCCCGTGCCGGCATTTTTTACTGCGGCACAAAAACAGCATGCGATTGCGGATGCCGGAGTTAGCCTGGTATTGACCGATATGCCCGCGGCCTGGCAACCGCTTTACCCAGACAGTACGCTGCTTGCTGAGTGGGTGGTGGCGGGTCAAGCCGTGGCAGTCTTGCGTGTGCACGCCCGTGATCGCGTGGCGGCAGCGGATAAGATTACCTATACCTCTGGCACGACCGGCGCGCCTAAGGGCGTGTGTTTGTCAGCGCAGACTATGTGGCAGGTGGCAAGTGCTATCACCGCCCTGATTGCGCCGGGCGCCGCTGATCGCCATTTTTGCGTGTTGCCGCTGGCTACCTTGCTGGAAAACGTGGCCGGGGTTTATGCCAGTCTGATTGCCGGGGCGACGGTGGTGGTCTATCCCAGCCAAGTAGTGGGATTTAGTGGCAGCCAGTTTGATATCAGCCGCTTGTATCAAGGCTTGCAAGGCAGCCGTGCCACCACCGCGATTCTGATTCCTGAATTGCTGCGTGCGCTGGTGATCTATATGCAAGCTGGGCAGGCCGCGCTGACGCAGTTGCGCTTTGTGGCAGTCGGCGGTGCCAAGGTGGTGCCGGAGTTGATTCTGCAAGCGCATGCGCTAGGGTTACCTGTGTTTGAAGGTTATGGCTTGTCTGAGTGTGCGTCTGTGGTGGCACTCAATACGCCGCAATCACACAAGCCTGGCAGTATAGGCAAGCCTTTGCCCCATGTGCAATTACGCGTGGACCTCACCGGGGAGCTCTGGGTAAAAGGCGCGCTGTATCAGGGTTACACCCAGCCTGCAGGCGGCATGGCCGCGCCGGTGCTGGACGAAGAAGGTTATCTGGCCACTGGTGACCTGGCTTATCAGGATGCAGATGGCTATGTGTATTTGTCAGGCCGCAAAAAGAATATGTTTATTACCTCGTTTGGGCGCAATGTCTCGCCTGAGTGGGTGGAGAGTGCATTGATACACCAGCCAGCATTGCTGCAAGTATGTGTGTTTGGAGAGGCGAGGCCGTTTAATGTGGCGATTGTGGTGCCGCAGCCGCAGTTTACTACCGAGCAGGTGGCGCAGGCGATTGTGCAGGCCAATCAACATCTGCCTGACTATGCGCAAGTGGGCGATGTGGTGTTTGCCAAGCAGCCATTTAGCCCGCATAACGGACAACTCACGGCCAATGGCCGCTTAAAACGTGATGCGATTGCAGCCGCTTATGCGACTGATATCGACACTATTTACGAAGGAATTTAAATGACTTTTTATCCGCAATTATTAAGTGCGACCGAGCAGGAGCGTCAAACATTGATGACCTTGCCGCTGATTGTGCAAGGCGCACAAGGCAATATCACGCTGGAGACTTATCGCGCTTTTCTCACCCAGGCCTATCATCACGTCAAGCATACCACGCCTTTGCTCATGGCCTGTGGTGGGCGCTTGAGCGGTGAATATGAATGGCTGCGTACCGCTATTGGCGAGTATATCGAAGAGGAAATGGGCCATCAGGAATGGGTGCTTAATGATATTGCTGCCTGTGGCGGCGATAAAGCGTCCGTGCGCAATAGCGCGACCGCTGCCGATGCCGCCTGTCATGAAACCGAAGTGATGGTGGCCTATGCTTACGACATGATCAACCGCGTGAATCCCTTAGGGTTTTTTGGCATGGTGCTGGTACTCGAAGGCACCAGCACGGCGGTCGCCACCCAGGCCGGTGAAAGAATCATGCAGGCGCTCAAGCTGCCAAAAAAAGCCTTTAGCTACCTGTTTTCACATGGCTCGCTTGATCTCAGCCATGTCACTTTTTACGAGAGCCTGATGAACCAGGTGACCAAGCCAGAAGACCAGCAAATGATTATTCATGCCGCCAAGCGTTTTTACCGCTTGTATGGCGATATTTTTAAACATGTGGCGACACAGGCCGCTGCCGCCTAGGAGCGAACGATGGATTTACGTAACCTGCATGTCGTGTTAACAGGCGCCACCGGCGGCCTGGGCGCTGTACTGGCCATGGCGCTCGCCGCGCAAGGGGCCGTCGTCGGCCTGGTCGGGCGTGATCCGGTCAAATTGCATGCGCTGCAAAAGCGCATAGCTGCACAGGGCGGCAAGTCGCATATTATTGTCACCGATCTGGCTCAGCCCAATATGGCCAGCCAGGTGTTAAAACAATCGTTGCGTGAAATGGGGCATGTGGATTTACTGATTAACAATGCCGGCATCATCGAATTCACTGAGTTTGCCGCGCAAACCGAGGTAAGCATCGATAACATGGTGCATACCAATGTCACGGCAACCCTGGTCTTGAGTCGTGAATTTGTGGCTTACTTTTTGCAACGCGGCCGTGGTCATCTGGCGTTTGTCGGCTCTATTTTTGGCTCGCTGGGTTTCCCGCATTTTGCTACCTATTGCGCGAGTAAATTTGCCATCCATGGTTTTAGCCAGGCATTGCGCCGCGAGCTGGTTGATACCCATGTAGGCGTGACTTATATTGCACCACGTGCGATTGCCACCCCCATGAATAATGACCGCACCAACGCCATGTGGCAGGCAGCTGGCCAGGCCGTGGACAGCCCACAAGACGTCGCAGATAAAATCGTGCAGGCCTTACAAAAAGACAAACAAGAGCTGTTTATCGGCCAGCCACAAAGTTTCTTCGCCTGGCTCAATGGTTTGGCGCCCAGCCTGGTCAATCTAGGCTTAAAACAGCAGGCCAGGTTGGCGAAGAAGTTTTTATAATCCCGCGCCTACTCCCACTCTAGCTGCGGGTAAATCACATTGACATTACGGCGGTTGGCAATGTCGAAAAGTTGCCATTTATCGTGTTCTGAAGCGGCTGCGGTGTCCATGGTTTGCTCCATGCTGATGCCTTTTTTGATACTGGTGCGGACGTCAGCCAGTAGTAGATTGAGGTAGCGAAGTTCATTGCCAATGATGGTTGACTGAGCCTTGCTCTCCTGGCCATGACCAGGGACGATGAGGGCATATGGTGACTGGTTGATATGTTCAAGCGCTGCAATCAGGCCTTTGATATCGCCCTCAACTACAGGCGTACGCTGCGCGAACACCAAGTCGCCTGTAAATAAAGTGTTGGTTTTAGTCTCGAGCACGGTTAAGTCGGTATGGGTGTGGGCAACGGTTTGCGCTTGTAGTTGCAGGCTGCGGTCACCTAAGTCCAGCGTCATTTGATCATGCACGGCCGTATCCGGCGTGACCGTGCTGCTAGCTTTGCCTGCTTCGCCAAGCAGCCGTGTATTGAGTTTTTCATATTGCTCTTTGCGCAACAGCATGGCGTTGGCCAGTTTTTCGTGGCCGACAAAATGGGTAGTTCCGTTTTGAAAGGCCGCATTGCCGTAAGTATGGTCGGGATGCACATGGGTGTTGATGACATAGCGTATCGGTAGCGGGCTGATCGCTTTGATCGCTTGTAGTAATTGCTCACCGGTGTGCTTGCTACCGCCAGTGTCAATCACAGCAATGGCCTCACGGCCAATCACCACGCCAATATTGCAAATGTCACCTTGGTAACCATCGTCTATATCCAGATGTTTGCCATGATGAACATAGATGCCATCGGCCACTTGTTTCAATTCAAAGCTGTCTGCCCATGCTTGGCTACATAACGTTACAAATGTGCAAATAAGACTGACGCAAACCCGGTTGATTTTTGATAACATGACGACTCACCCATGAATGATTCATGCATCATAATCAATTCATGCATGAAGACATAGTGACCGCTGTCACAAGCCAATAAAGTTAGGGATTAAGGAGATTCAATGAGTTCAACGCAGCGTTATACCAAGGTAGCCGTTATTTTGCACTGGCTAATCGCGCTAGCGATCATTGCCATGTTTGCCCTTGGTTGGTATATGGGTGAGTTGCCAAAAGATGGCCCCAAGCAAACGGCTTTTGATCTGTTTGATGCCGGTATTTATACCTGGCAAATGGACGAACCTGCCAGCGCCAGAAACTTGTATTTTAATCTGCATAAATCACTAGGGTTCAGTTTGTTCTGGTTGATTCTGTTTCGGGTGTACTGGCGGATTAGCCACACACCACCTACCATGCTTGCCAGCTATTCTGCGCTGGAGCGTAAGGTTGCCACGGGTGCGCATCATTTGCTTTACCTGTTGATGGTCGGCATGCCATTGACGGGTGTGTTAATGACGCTTTACAGCAAATTTGGCTTGAAATGGTTTGGGCTCGAAGTGTTTGGCGGTCTCGATAATGCAGATTTGCGCGATGCCTTTAAAGCGTCTCACGAGTTATTCGCCAATATTTTGCTGGCAGTGTTTGTTGTGCATGTGATTGGAGCGCTCAAGCATAAGTTGATTGATAAAGACGAGACGATGTCGCGCATGACATTAAAATAAGCCAGCGACCAGGCAATAAAAAAACCGCCAATTGCACATTGGCGGTTTTTTTATTAAGGATGGTTCACATATGGTATTGCGGACTCAGTTTGCGCAGGGTTTCCAGCATGCATGCTGCATGCTCAGGCGGTGTCCACTGCGTAATGCCGTGGCCCAGATTAAAGACGTGGCCGTGACCGTGGCCGAAACTTGCCAGAATGCGTGCGACTTCTTTTTCGATCGCCGCAGGTGAGCTGAGTAAAATGGCTGGGTCCATATTGCCTTGCAAGGCGACTTGGTCGCCTACACGTTGGCGTGCTTGCGCGAGGTTGACTGTCCAGTCCAGGCCTAACGCGTCTGCGCCAATCGCCGCTTGTTGTTCCAGCCACAAGCCGCCGCCTTTGGTAAAGACGATGCTAGGCACCGTTTTGCCTTCTGCGGTCTTGGTCAGGCCGGCGACGATTTTCTGCATATAATTCAGCGAAAACTCAATATAGGCGTCATGTGACAGCGCGCCGCCCCAGGAGTCAAAAATCATCACCGCTTGCGCACCTGCTGCAATTTGCGCATTCAGGTATTGAATCACGGTTTGTGCGGTAGTCTCCAGAATATGATGTAACAATTCCGGTCTGGCATAGCCCATTTTTTTGGTATTCAGAAAGTCGGTGCCGCCTTTGCCTTCCACCATATAGGTGGCCAGCGTCCACGGGCTGCCGGAAAAGCCGATCAGCGGCACACGGCCATTGAGCGCTTTGCGGATGCTGTTCACTGCGTCAAACACATATTGCAGTTTGGCCATGTCTGGCACTTCGAGCTTGAGAATATCTGCTTCTGCCTGCAAGGTGCGCTCAAATTTAGGGCCTTCGCCTTCTTCAAAATACAGCCCCAGGCCCATGGCATCCGGCACGGTTAAGATGTCACTAAACAAAATAGCCGCATCCAGCTGCGGGTAGCGGTCTAGCGGTTGCAAGGTGACTTCTGTCGCAAACGCAGGGCTTTGGCATAGCTGCATAAAGCTGCCTGCGGTTTTGCGGCTCTCGCGGTACTCTGGTAAATAACGCCCCGCCTGACGCATCATCCAGACTGGCGTGTATTCGGTAGGCTGGCGCATCAGTGCGCGTAAAAAAGTGTCGTTTTGAAGTTGAGTCATGGGTGATTGATTACCGTCACTGCCCTGTACAGCAGGTTGCTGGCAGGCCAAAAATATGTAAAAGCATGATTATAAAGGCCAAGCCACTGTTTCACCTGAAAGAATGCGCTTTTTTTGCGGTATGACAAATAAAAAACGCCGATGAGAGTCATCGGCGTTTATGAAAGTTTGCGATTGCGCTGACTTAGCGTGGCAGGGTCGAGCTGCCCATCAAGAAAGCATCGACTTCACGTGCACATTGGCGGCCTTCGCGAATCGCCCAGACCACCAGAGATTGGCCGCGGCGCATATCGCCCGCCGCAAACACTTTGGCTTTGCTGGTTTTGTAGCAGCCTTCGCCGTCTGTCGTGGCTTTTACATTGCCACGGTTATCTTTTTCTACACCAAATGCATCTAGCACTTTTTGTAGCGGCGAAACAAAACCCATGGCTAAAAATACCAAGTCTGCTTGAATGGTGAATTCAGAGCCAGGCACTTCAACCATTTTGCCGTCTTTCCACTCGACGCGGGCGCCTTTGAGGGCGGTCAGTTTGCCATTTTCACCAATCAGTTCTTTGGTGGTGATAGACCAGTCACGGTCAGCACCTTCTTCGTGCGAACTGGAGGTACGCATTTTGAGTGGCCAGTTTGGCCACACCAGTGATTTATTTTCTTTTTCTGGTGGTTGCGGCATCAGTTCAAATTGGGTGACGCTGACTGCACCATGGCGGTTAGAGGTGCCGACACAGTCAGAGCCGGTGTCACCACCGCCGATGACGACAACATGTTTGCCGGTCGCTTTGATCTGGTCGGGCACCGTGTCACCGGCCACCATTTTGTTGTTTGGGGTCAAAAAGTCCATGGCAAAATGCACGCCATCGAGGTCGCGGCCAGACACTGGCAAGTCACGTGGTAACTCAGCACCACCCGCTAAAATCACCGCGTCAAAATCACGCTCTAACTCAGCCGCGCTGACGTTCTCGCCTACATATTGATTGACCTTGAAAGTCACGCCTTCGGCTTCCATTTGTGCCATACGGCGGTCAATGCCAGATTTGTCCAGTTTGAAGTCTGGGATGCCGTAGCGCAGCAAGCCGCCGATACGGTCATTTTTCTCAAGCACCGTGACGCTGTGGCCTGCACGCGCCAATTGCTGTGCCGCTGCCAAGCCAGCCGGGCCTGAGCCGACCACGGCAATCTGCTTGCCAGTTTTATTGGGGTTGATCTGTGGCGTGACCCAGCCGTTTTCCCAGGCTTTGTCGATAATCGCATGTTCGATGGATTTAATCCCAACAGCGTCATTATTGATGTTTAAGGTACAGGCGGCTTCACAAGGTGCCGGACAAATACGGCCGGTAAAGTCAGGGAAGTTGTTGGTTGAGTGCAATACATCAATTGCAGTCCGCCAGTCCTGGTGATACACCAGATCATTCCAGTCAGGAATAATGTTATTGATTGGACAGCCAGTGGTACAAAAAGGAATACCGCAATCCATGCAGCGTGCGCCTTGTTGTTTGGCCTGTTCGTCTGTTAAATGCAGGACGAACTCTTTGTAGTTTTTGACACGACTTTGAACCGGCAGGTTTTCTTCTGCCAGACGTTCAAACTCCATGAAACCTGTGACTTTACCCATGTGAAATCATCTCTTCCCTGTTGCTTCGTGACGACGCAACCTTAACAAGTCCCCGCTTCACGCGGGGCATTCAATTAACAAAAACGATTAAGCGGCTTGTTTGGCAGAAGCTGCAGCCATTTCGGTCAGTGCGCGTTTGTATTCGTTAGGGAATACTTTGACGAATTTTGCACGAGACGTTGGCCAGTCAGCGAGCAGCTCTTTGGCGCGTGGACTACCCGTTAGCGCCAGGTGCTGCTCAATCAAACCCTTCAAAATGACTTCATCAGGCTGACCCAGGTGCTGCACTTTGCCAACGTCGGCTTCAGCAGCCTCTACTTTGTCCAGTGATACCATGCTCATGTTGCAACGAAGGGCAAATTTGCCGTCGATGTCGTAAACATAAGCAATGCCGCCGCTCATGCCTGCTGCAAAGTTCTGGCCAGTTTGACCCAGTACCAGCACGGTGCCGCCGGTCATGTACTCGCAGCCATGATTGCCCACGCCTTCAACCACAGCGGTGGCGCCTGAGTTACGCACGCAGAAGCGCTCGCCTGCCACGCCACTCAAGAAGCTCTCGCCAGTCGTGGCACCGTACATGACGGTGTTACCAACAATAATGTTCTCGTATGACAGGCCACGGAAGGTCGCTGGTGGTTTGATGATGATGCGACCACCACATTGGCCTTTACCTACGTAGTCGTTGCCTTCGCCTGTCAGTTCAAACGTAATGCCTTTGGCCAGAAAAGCCGCAAAACTTTGGCCGGAGGTGCCGGTAAATTTGACACTGATGGTGTCGTCTGGCAAGCCTGCATGGCCATAGCGACTAGCGACTTCGTGTGACAGCATAGTGCCCACGGTACGGTTGGTGTTGACAATAGGCAGGTTGATGCTGACTTTTTCGCCTGTTTCCAACGCTGGTTTGGCTAGCTCGATCAGTTGATTGTCCAGCGCTTTCACCAAACCATGGTCTTGTATATCGTTATTTTTACGTGACACGCTGGCTGGCATTTCTGGCAAGTGGAATACCTTGCTGAAGTCCAGGCCATTGATTTTCCAGTGCTCAATACCGGCTTTCATGTCCAGCAAGTCTGCGCGACCAATCAGGTCGTCAAACTTGGCAATACCGATGCTGGCCATCAACTCACGCACTTCTTCAGCCACAAAGAAGAAGTAGTTAACAACGTGCTCTGGCTGGCCAGTAAACTTCTTACGTAGTTCAGGATCTTGTGTCGCCACGCCTACAGGGCAAGTGTTCAGGTGACACTTACGCATCATGATACAGCCTTCAACCACCAGTGGGGCGGTGGCAAAACCGAACTCATCGGCGCCGAGCAAGGCGCCAATCAGCACGTCACGGCCAGTTTTCATCTGACCATCTACTTGCAGCACGATACGGCCACGTAACTGGTTCAATACCAGTGTTTGCTGCGTTTCGGCCAGGCCGAGCTCCCATGGCGTACCGGCATGTTTGATTGACGAAATCGGTGAGGCACCCGTGCCACCATCATGGCCTGCTACCACGATGTGGTCGGACTTGGCTTTGGCAACACCGGCAGCCACAGTACCGATACCAGTTTCTGACACCAGCTTCACAGAAATAGACGCTTTTGGATTGGCGTTTTTCAGGTCGTGAATCAGTTGCGCCAGATCTTCAATTGAGTAAATGTCGTGGTGTGGCGGCGGTGAAATCAAGCCCACGCCAGGCACGGAGAAGCGCAGTTTCGCAATGTATGGCGATACTTTATGACCTGGTAGTTGACCACCTTCACCTGGTTTAGCACCTTGTGCCATTTTGATTTGAATCTGGTCGGCGCTGCTCAGGTACTCAGCCGTCACACCAAAGCGGCCAGAAGCCACTTGCTTGATGCGTGAGCGCATAGAGTCGCCAGCCTTCAAGGCCACGTTGGCTTCAATCAGGTCGCTGCCCAGTACTTGGGCAATGCTTGAATCCACTTGTACCGGAATAAAACGTTTAACGTCTTCACCACCTTCACCGGTGTTGGATTTACCGCCAATGCGGTTCATCGCAATCGCCAGTGTGGCGTGCGCTTCGGTGGATATCGAGCCCAGTGACATGGCGCCAGTCGCAAAGCGTTTAACGATGTCTTTGGCCGATTCCACTTGGTCCAGCGGAATCGCTTGCCCTGCCGGTTTGATCTCGAACAGGCCGCGCAAGGTCATGTGACGGCGGGTCTGGTCGTTAATCAGCGCAGCATATTCTTTGTAGGTGTCATACTGGCCGGTGCGCGTCGCATTTTGCAACTTGCTGATCGACTGTGGCGTCCACAAGTGCTCTTCACCACGCACACGGAAGGCATAGTCGCCGCCTGCTTCCAGCGCGTTAGACAACACTGGGTCGCTACCAAATGCCTGGCTATGTAAACGCACGGTTTCTTCGGCGACTTGTTCCAGGCCAATGCCTTCAATCTGGCTGACGGTGCCAGTAAAGTAATCGTTCACAAACTGGCTATTTAAGCCGATCGCTTCAAAAATCTGTGCACCACAGTAAGACTGGTAAGTGGAGATGCCCATTTTGGACATCACTTTATATAAACCTTTGCCGATCGCTTTGACGAAGTTTTTACCCGCTTTTTCAACATCGCTGGTCATGGTCTTCATGGTTTCATACACCAACCATGGGCAAACCGCTTCGGCGCCGTAACCTGCCAACAGCGCAAAATGGTGTACTTCGCGTGCTGAGCCGGTGTCTATCACCAGGCCTGTGCTGGTGCGCAAACCTGCCTTGACCAGGAATTCGTGTGTGGCAGAGCAGGCCAGTAACGCTGGAATCGCGATGCGGCTCGCAGACACGCTGCGGTCGGACAAGATCAGCACGTTGTAACCGTTATGCACGGCTTGTTCGGCCTGGTCATGCAACATGTCCAGTGCCTGTTTCATACCTGCTTTGCCTTGGGTCGCATCGTAAGTCAGGTCGAGCACGATGGACTTGAACTGGCCTTTGGTCAGCGACTCAATTTGTTTGAGTTTTTCTAGGCCGTCAAGGCTCAGCACCGGCTGGCTGCTTTCCAGGCGCAATGGCGGGTTGGTTTCGTCCACTGCCAATAGGTTAGGTTTAGGGCCAATAAACGTCACCAAAGACATCACCAACTCTTCACGAATCGGGTCAATTGGCGGGTTGGTGACCTGTGCAAACAGCTGTTTAAAGTAGTTGTATAAGTTTTTGGCTTTGTTGGACAACACCGGCAAGGCCGCGTCGTTACCCATGGAGCCTGAGCCTTCTTCGCCGTTATCCAGCATCGGTTGCAGCACAAACTTTAGGTCTTCCTGTGAGTAACCAAAGGCTTGCTGTGTGTCCAGCAAGTCCGCATTCAGGCTGACTTGGCCGTTGCCGACATTTGGCAACTCGGTCAGGTGAAAACGGGTTTGCTCAATCCACTGACGGTAAGGCTTGGCTTGTGCCAATTCTGTTTTGACTTCTTCGTCATCAATAATGCGGCCTTGCTCCATGTCGATCAGCAACATTTTGCCTGGCTGCAAACGCCATTTTTTAACGATTTTTTCTTGCGGGAAGGTAATCACACCCATTTCAGACGCCATCATGACGATGTCGTCTTCTGTCACCAGGTAGCGTGCCGGGCGCAAACCGTTACGGTCCAGGGTGGCGCCAATCATTTTGCCATCGGTAAAGGCCACAGCAGCTGGGCCATCCCATGGCTCCATCAATGCAGCGTGATATTCGTAGAAGGCGCGACGGTCTTCATCCATCAGCGGGTTGCCGGCCCAGGCTTCCGGGATCAGCATCATCATGGCATGCGGCAGGCTGTAACCACCCGCGACCAGCAGCTCCAGACAGTTGTCGAAACAGGCAGAGTCAGACTGGCCTTCGGCGATCAATGGCCACAGTTTTTCCAAGTCCTCGCCCAATACGGCAGATTTCATGGTTTCGTGACGCGCGGCCATCCAGTTGACGTTGCCTTGTACGGTGTTGATTTCACCGTTGTGCGCAATCATGCGGAAGGGGTGGGCCAAATCCCAGGCTGGGAAGGTGTTGGTAGAAAAACGCTGGTGTACCAGGGCTAATGCCGAGACCACGCGTGCATCTTTCAGGTCTTTGTAATAAATGCCCACTTCGTTTGCCAGCAGCATGCCTTTGTAGACAATGGTGCGGGAGGAGAAAGACGGCATGTAAAATTGTGCTTTGTCCTGCAGGTTGAGCGCGCGAATCGCATGCTCAATACGCTTGCGAATCACAAAGCATTTGCGCTCAAATGCGATGCTGTCTGTTGTCGTGCTGGCAATAAATACCTGGCGCATCACAGGCTCAACGGCACGTGCTGCATCAGCAATATTACTGCTGTCGACTGGCACATCGCGCCAGCCCAGCAGTGTTTGATTTTCTTCAGCGATGATTTGCGCAAAGATGGCTTCGCATTTGGCGCGGTTATCTGCATTTTGCGGCAAGAAAGCCTGGCCCACGGCGTATTGGCCGGCGGCTGGCAGCGTCATGCCCAGTTTGGCCGCTTCTTCGCGCATAAAAGTGTCAGGCATTTGCATCAGCAAGCCCGCACCATCGCCCAGTTTAGGATCGTAACCCGTTGCACCACGGTGCGTCAGGTTGTCCAGCAGTTGCAGGCCTTTAGCGACGATATCGTGGCTCTTCTGGCCTTTAATATGGGCGACAAAGCCCACGCCACAGCTATCCTTTTCGTGGCGTCTGTCGTATAAACCCTGAGATTGGGGAGCTAAACCAAACTGGTCGTCCAGAGCGGTTGCGGTATCTTGAGAAGCACTCATCACGTTGTTGTCAGACTGCATGTCCATTGCCAGATTCTTCACTTACAAAACATTTGGAGGAACCTTCAATGATACCGTTAAAGTTTAGCAATTTCAATTGTTTAGCCTGCGTTAAATAACGGATAAATCTATTTTTTTGTCACAATTGAGAATGGTTTTTATTTACCGTTGAAAAATGGCAATCAGGGTGTTTGCTCAGAGCCTTATGCAGGTGGTGGTGGCACCGGGTGTCTGTGATAGTCGCGCTGTTTTTATTGGGGAAAATAAGGTTTTGGATGCGAACCTTATCGCCTGCACACAATGCCAGTATGGGGCTAAGGGTGCAATTTGGTGCGCAATTTGCGCGGCAGGGCGAAGGCTGGGTTGTTGGCTTGTGCCAAGTGGCCCTTGCGTCTTTTGTATGATCTGGCGCAGGGGCTGTGAGTTAATTACAGGCTGGCAAATGCAGTGGCTGCCGCTTGCACCGTTTGTGCAATATCTGCGTCAGTATGTGCTGCTGAGACAAACCCTGCTTCAAACGCTGATGGGCCGAGATAAATGCCGCTATCGAGCATGCTGTGAAAGAATTTGTTAAAGGCGTTTTTGTCTGCCTGCATCATTTCTGCATAGCTGCCTGGGTTGCTGGCGCTGAAGTAAAGGCCAAACATGCCGCCTACACTTTGTGCACTAAACGTCACGCCGGCTGTTTTTGCCGCTTGTGTCAGGCCGTCTGTGAGTTTGGCGGTTTGTGCAGTGAGTTTTTCATAAAAGCCCGGTGCTTGCACCAGCTTTAAGGTGGTCAGGCCTGCGGTGACCGCCACCGGATTGCCCGACAGCGTGCCTGCCTGGTAGACCGGGCCCAGTGGCGCCAATACACTCATAATGTCTTTACGGCCACCAAAGGCACCCACTGGCAAGCCGCCGCCAATCACTTTGCCCAAGGTGGTCATGTCCGGCTTGATACCATACAACGCTTGTGCACCGCCTAGTGCCACGCGGAAGCCAGTCATCACTTCGTCAAAAATCAGCACGCTACCGTGCTGTGTGCACAGTTCGCGCAGGGTTTGCAAGAACTCCTGTTGCGGCACAATCAGGTTCATGTTGCCAACGACCGGCTCCAGAATCACGCAGGCGATCTCATCACCAATGCTGGCAAAGGTGTCTTTGAGCATTTGTGTGTTGTTGTAGTCCAGCGTCAAGGTGTGGGCGGCCACTTCTGCGGGTACACCGGCAGAGCTGGGCTCGCCAAAGGTTAGTAAGCCTGAACCGGCTTTTACCAGCAAGGCGTCGGCATGGCCGTGATAACAACCTTCAAACTTGACGATTTTGCTGCGTTTGGTAAAGCCGCGCGCCACGCGAATGGCGCTCATGGTGGCTTCGGTGCCGCTGCTCACAAGCCGTACTTGCTCCATGCTGGGTACCAGCGTGTTAATCAGTTCGGCCATTTCCAGCTCGAGGCCGGTAGGGGCGCCAAAACTCAGGCTGTTAGCTGCCGCTTGCTGCACTGCTGCGATGACTTCAGGGTGCGCATGCCCCAGTATCATCGGCCCCCAGGAGTTGATGTAGTCGATATATTCCTTGCCATCGACATCCCACAGTTTTGACCCCAGCCCTTTTTTGAAGAAAATGGGCGTGCCGCCTACGCTGCGAAAAGCGCGTACTGGCGAGTTGACGCCACCTGGGATCAGTTGCTGGGATTTTTCAAACAGTTGCTGGTTGCGAGAGGTCATAGGTATGCAATCGGGTAAACATCAAAAAAAACGTATTCTATCAGAGCGGGCACGCATGTTCATGCTAGTGCGCCTGGTCATCTAACTGCTGGATATGTTGCTCGGCGTTGTTGAGCAGCACAGATTGTTGCGTTTGTTTTGCCAAGGTGGCGAGCCCACGCCAGGCATCAATATGCGCTGGCTGTAACCTGACTGCGCGTTCATATGATTGTTGCGCGGTGCCAAGCTGTCCTTGGCCATGCAAGGCGCTGGCCAGGTAGAAGTTGGCCTCTGCCGAGTCGGGTTGTTGTAAAAGCCAGGTGTGTGCAATGACTTCTAATGCGGGCCAGTCGCCGGTTTGATAAGGCTGCACGACTTGCATCCAGGGCGGGCGTGCCTCTGGGGGCAAGTCCCAGAAGGCGGTGGTTGTTGGTGTGGTGCTGGTGGAGGCATCGTGTTGCATTAAGGCGACTATCCATTCGACCGGCACACTGTAAAAGTAGGCCTGCTTACCCGGGCTTTTAAAGGTGCTGAGTGACACCAGCTCGCCAGATTGATTAAATGTTGGGCTGCCGCTGGCGCCCATGATAAAAGCTGCGTCTGTGCGTACAATCAGGCTGCCATCATAAGGATATAAGGCGCGCACCTTGCCTGCGATGGTTTGTGGCTTGGGCGGCCCGCCGGGAAAGCCAATCGAAAACACCTCATCGCCATAATGCAGTGAAGCGGCCGAGGCGAGTTTGACCGCGGGTAGTTCAAGATATTTGAATTTCAGCAGGCAAATATCATGTCGCCAGTCGGCAATCATCTCGACCGGGCTGATGCTGTCGCCAAACTTGGAAATGCTAATGCCGTTGCTATGCGCCACCACGTGGCAATTGGTGGCGACCGTATCTTTATCGACGACCACACCGCTGCCGACACCGTGGCCGCCGTTGTTGGTCAAGGCATGCACTTTGACTACCGAGGCCTTGAGGTGATAAACCAGGTCAAGGTCAGGCTCGGCCTGTGCGGCCTGCATGAGTAGCCCGTATACTGCGAAAATGAATAGATGAGGTAATAAGCGCATCTCAACTCCCGGTTTAAGATTGCAGGTCCTGCGCGCAATCTTTTCGACTCAAAAATGCAAAAAATTCTCATTCCGGCCCACAAACCCCGTGAAAAGCCGTGCAAACAGCGCTAGAATAGCCGATATTTTTGATTGTCTTAAGGATTTACCATGCTGATTACAAGCGAAATCGTCGATTTAAACACTCCAACCGGAGTGATGCGTACTTATGTGCATCGTCCAAAACACGATGGCAAGGTGCCTGCGGTTTTGTTTTACTCCGAAATCTTTCAGCAGACCGGCCCGATTGAGCGTGCTGCCCGCCTGTTGGCAGGTTATGGCTATGCGGTGCTAGTGCCGGAAGTGTTTCATGAATTAAACCCGATTGGTACGGTATTGGGCTATGACGACGCCGGTCGCGACAAAGGCAATGCCGACAAAATGGCTAAAGATGTGCAAGCCTATGACACCGATAACCGTGCCATGATTGATTACCTGAATGCACAGCCTTGGTATGACGGTAACTTGGGCGCTGCCGGCTTCTGCATTGGCGGCCATCTGGCTTTTAGAGCGGCGTTGCAGCCAGAAGTGAAAGCCACCGCCTGTTTTTATGCCACCGACTTGCATACCAATATTATTCCAAACCAGCCAGGCCAGCACAGCATGGAGCGCGTCAATGAGATCAAGGGCGAGTTGCTCATGATCTGGGGCAAGCAAGACCCGCATATCCCGGGCGATAAACGCGCCGAGCTTTACAACCGCTTTGCGGCGTTGCCCGGCTTGCACTACACCTGGCATGAGTTTAATGGGCAACATGCCTTTATGCGCGATGAAGGTGAACGTTACGATGCGCAGTTGGTCAACCTCGGGTATCAGTTGACCTTGCAAATGTTCGGTAACGTACTCAAGTAAACGTGTACAACAACCGAGGATAGAAAACTATGGTGCTGAATGTGTTATGCCTGTTGCGATTTTTAAAACAACTTGCATGCCATGTTCAACACATACCTTAGTTCAAGCACAGGCCAAAAGCCTGTGCTTTTTTTTCAACTAAATTAACCATTTATTTAGAGATAACTATGACTACAAAAAATGCGGATATTGGATTGGTGGGATTGGCAGTGATGGGCCAAAACCTGGCGCTTAACATTGCGGATCACGGCTATACCATTGCGGTGTATAACCGTGACCCAAAAAAAATGCTGAACTTCATTGAAGAATGCAAAAAGAATGAGCCTTCGCACGAGCGCGTGGTTGGTCATGCCGATTTGGCTTCTTTTGTATTAAGCATCAAACGTCCTCGTAAAATCGTATTGCTGGTTAAAGCCGGTAGCGCAACCGATGTGACCATTAATGCCTTGCTGCCGTTTTTGGAGCAAGGCGACATTATTATTGATGGCGGTAATGCCTTGTGGACGGACACCATCCGTCGTGAAAAAGAACTGGCTGCCAAAGGCATCGAGTTTATTGGCTCTGGCGTGTCTGGTGGCGAAACCGGTGCCCGTTTTGGTCCTTCATTAATGCCGTCTGGTACACGTAAGGCTTGGTCAAGCCTGGAGCCGATCTGGCGCGATATTGCTGCTAAAGTAGACCCGGTGACCGGCACTCCGCTAGAAGGTGGCGCACCTGGCAAGCCGGTTGAGGGTGGCTTCTCCTGTGCTGAATACATTGGCCCGGACGGTGCTGGCCATTATGTAAAAATGGTGCACAACGGCATTGAATACATCGATATGCAGTTGATTTGCGAGGCCTACTGGTTGATGAAAAACCTGCTGGGCATGCCAGCTGACGAAATTGGTAAAGTGTTTGCCGAGTGGAACAAGGGCGAATTATCCAGCTTCCTGATTGAAATCACGGCGGATATCCTGCAACAAAAAGATCCAGCGGGTAAAGGCTTTTTGGTGGACCAGATTCTGGACACGGCTGGTCAAAAAGGCACGGGTCAATGGACCGCAGCCAATGCGCTGGAGCTGGGCGCACCGGCTAACGCCATTGCAGCAGCAGTATATGCACGCGCGTTGTCCAGCCTGAAAGAAGAGCGTGTAGAGGCGAGCAAAATTCTGAAAGGGCCGGTCATTGTTAAAGAAACTGACAAGGCTGCGATTATTGAGGCGATCAAGAATGCCTTGTATTGCTCCAAAATTTGCGCCTATGCACAAGGTTTCCAACTGATTGACAAAGCGCAGGTGGCTTACAACTGGAAGCTCAACTTTGGTGAAATTGCGCAAATCTGGCGTGGTGGTTGCATTATCCGCGCGCGTTTCTTGCAGAAAATCACCGATGCTTATGCATTGAATTCACGTTTGAAAAACCTGATGCTGGACCCGTACTTTACCAATGCGATGAATGAAGGCCAGGCTGGCTGGCGTAAGGTGATTGCGCTGGCTGTGACCAATGGTATTCCAGCGCAAGGCTTTGCGGCTGCGCTGGCGTATTACGATGGCTACAGAAGTGCAGATTTGCCTGCAAACCTGTTGCAAGGTCAGCGTGATTACTTTGGCGCGCATACCTATGAGCGTAAAGATCAGCCACGTGGTCAGTTCTTCCACCTGGATTGGCCAGAGGCCGGTCGTCCGCAACTGGCGATTGAATAAGGGCTATGTCGGGCACCTGTAATGGTGCCCGCGAGATGCATAAATAAAAAAAGATGGCGCTAGTCGCCATCTTTAATTTTTGGTGAAGTGATCAGAAAACCCTGTTTTAGGGGAAACAAACGCTGCTACAGGCTGAATTCAGATCAGTGTATTGAGACTCAATGCAGTGTCTGCATTGAGTAAAAAATCGTGACCCGCTAACGGGTCTTGTGCCAGCGAGTGATGCGTGATTAAACGCAGTCGCAGCTGGATTCCAGAAAACGGTGTAACTCGTTAATGGCTTTGGTGTGTTGCTGTGCTTCAATGGCGGCTTTTGCATCTGCCAGATTGGCGGCAGAAGGATTCAAGCTTGGTGCATAAATTTCGTCCACTAAAAAAAGCTTGGACGGTGTTGCTTGGTGTGACTGTGCGATTTGCATTTCAATATTCCTTTTGGGATTTCCAATATTCGGGGTACAAAACGACGAATTGTGTTCGTCGTGCATGTGGCGCCAAAATTAACAAAAAGTTCCTTGCCCGGCAATGTGTTATCTGTCGTCATGACCAAACTTGTCAATTTCTTACGACATATTTGTATTGCTGCAACATATAAGCAAACATGGTGCCATGTCTTAACTGTCATAACGCATGCCCATCACATGTGGATGACAGGCTAGCCAATTGCGCCTAAAAAAGATCACGCATTAAAAACTGAAAGCCAAATGCGCTGATTTTTCGTAAAATATCGGCTTGATTAATCAAAAATGAAGAGCAGCATGCAAATTTTCGTCAATGGTAAGGCGACGCCACTGCCCGCTGAGGCCATGAGTGTGCTGGCACTAGTGGAGCATATGCAGCTCACCGGCAAGCGCATCGCCATTGAGCGCAATGGCGATATTGTGCCGCGTAGCCAGTTTGCCGATGTGCAGTTGCAGGCGGATGATAAATTAGAAATTGTAGGCGCCGTTGGTGGCGGCTAGTCGTTAATCGGCTGGTATTGAAAAGAATGGAATAGAGAGTTTTGAATATGAACGACGCTTTGGTCATTGCCGGTAACAGTTATCAGTCCCGCTTGTTGGTGGGCACCGGTAAATACACCGATTTTACGCAGACACGTGCTGCGATTGACGCCAGTGGCGCCGAGATTGTCACTGTTGCGATTCGTCGCACCAATATTGGCCAAAACGCCAATGAACCCTCGTTGCTGGATTATTTGCCCCCTAGCGAGTTTACTTATCTGCCGAATACCGCGGGTTGTTACAGCGCAGAAGACGCGGTGCGCACATTACGCCTCGCGCGCGAGTTGCTGGATGACCATCGACTGGTCAAGCTGGAGGTGTTGGGCGACCCTAATACCTTGTATCCCAATGTGATGGAGACCATTGCGGCGGCCAAAACGTTGGTTAAAGAAGGGTTTGAGGTCATGGTGTATACCTCAGATGACCCGATTATCGCCAAGCAACTGGAAGACATTGGTTGTGTGGCAGTGATGCCGTTGGCGTCATTAATTGGCTCCGGTATGGGCATCTTAAACCCGTGGAACCTGCAAATTATCATTGAAAGCGCCAATATCCCGGTGCTGGTCGATGCGGGTGTCGGTTGTGCGTCGGATGCTGCGATTGCCATGGAGCTTGGCTGTGCCGGGGTGCTGATGAATACGGCCATTGCCGCTGCGCGTGACCCGGTGCTGATGGCCGGTGCCATGAAAAAAGCCGTTGAGGCTGGTCGCGAGTCATTTTTGGCCGGGCGCATGGCGAAAAAACTGTATTCTGCCAGCCCAAGTTCACCTACCAGCGGTATGATCGCTTAATGATGGCGGATAAGAGCTTATATGCATGCGAAGTCTCGGTGACCACCGAGTATTTGCAAGCGCAATCGTCACCAGAGGCCGGGCAATATGTGTATGCCTACACCATTACCATCCGCAATACTGGCCAAACACCAGTGCAACTCATTAGCCGCCATTGGGTCATTACTGATGCTATGCAGCAAGTGCGCGAGGTGAAGGGCTTAGGCGTGGTGGGTGATCAGCCCTTGCTGGCGCCCGGTGCCGATTACAGCTATACCAGCAGTGTCATGTTTAGCACGCCTAGTGGCGAAATGTATGGCACCTATCAAATGGTCGCAGTCGATGGCCACTGGTTTGAGGTGGATATCCCGACCTTTTGGTTGCACCAGGCCGCAGGCCTGCATTAAGTGTGCAAACCGATGAAATTGCTTTTAAGTTGAAACAACGTGGTCACTAAAACTCTCTTTAATGTGCGCCAGTGTTTATTGCTGGCAGCGACATGCTGGCTGGTCGGCTGTCAAAGCGTGCCGCCAACGACACAACCGCCCGTGCAAACCAAGCCAGCGCCAGTCAAGCCGTCTGTGGCGGTGCCTGAAAAATCATCGTCTATCACGGCCCCGGCGCAACCTTATGCCCTGCTAAAGCCTGCCAGTTGGGCCGAGTTGCCAGGCTTGGCAAAAGAGGATTGGGCGGCGAGTTGGCGTGCCTGGTTGCAGGGCTGCCAGGGCCTCAAAAACAAGCCTGACTGGCAAGCTGTCTGTGCTGTGGCTTTGCTGGTCAACGCCGATGACGCTGTGGCCATCCAAGCTTACTGGCGGCAATACTTTAATGTGTATCAAACACAGCAGCCAGAAGGGGCGCCACAAGGCTTGATGACCGGCTACTATCAGCCGGTATTAAAAGGGGCGCGCGCCGCCAGCGCCCGCTACCCGGTGCCGCTCTATAAAACGCCAAACGACCTGATTACGGTGAATTTATCCGGGTTGTTTCCTGAGCTTAAATACAAGCGCGTGCGTGGCCGCGTGCAAGGGCAGTCATTAATCCCTTATTACAGCCGTGCAGAGATTGAGCAAGCGCAATCGCCACTGGCCGGTAATGAGTTGTTATGGGTTAATGATGCGGTAGAGGCGTTCTTTTTGCAGGTGCAAGGGTCGGGCATTGTTGAGCTGGAGAATGGTGAGCGAGTCCCTGTGGGCTATGCGGATCAAAATGGGCATCCTTATCAGTCGATAGGCAAGCTATTGGTCGAGCGCGGCGAGATGGTGGCGAGTGAAGCCTCCATGCAGGGCATCAAGAACTGGGCTCTGCAGCACCCTGATCAACTGCGCGCCTTGCTGGATGCAAACCCTAGCTATGTGTTTTTTAAACTGTTGCCTGCAGGTTTGTCAGGGCCACTTGGTGCGCTGGGTGTGCCATTAACGGCTGCCCGCAGCATTGCGGTGGATCCGTTTTACATTCCACTGGGTGCGCCAGTGTACCTGGCCAGTACCTATCCCAACTCGGAGACGCCTTTGCAGCAACTGATGCAGGCGCAAGATACTGGCGGCGCCATTAAAGGCGGCGTGCGGGCCGATGTCTATTGGGGCGAGGGCGATTCTGCCGGTAAGCTGGCAGGCGCGATGCGCCAGCAAGGGCAGTTGTGGGTGTGGTTGCCTAAAACATTCCCGTTGCCGCACTAGCTGCCATGCATCGCGTTCAGGACAGGCAAGATTCTGGCTGGCAAGCTCACGTTGTCGGTCACACGCCTTTGCGTCCATGGTTGCAGGAGCGCGGGTCATTAACGGCGCGCTTAAAAAAACAATATCCCGATTTTGCTGTACAGGTATTGTCGCAAGGCTGGCGCAAGCCGAATATCGACGAACAAGCGTTGTTGCGATTGTCCGCGGCGACCCATGCCTGGGTGCGTGAAGTGATGCTCATGGGCGAGGGGCAGCCGCAGGTATTTGCGCACAGCGTCATTGCCCGTCAGGATCTGCGAGGGGCATGGTGCCAGTTACGCACGATCGACCGCGTGCCGTTGGGTGCGGCGCTGTTTGCCAACGCGAGTGTACAGCGCGGTCGTTTGCACTACCGTAAATTGTCACCCGGGCACCCGTTGCACAAAGCTTTTTGCCGTCACTTTTCTCTGCAGTCGCGGCAAGTTTTATGGGCCAGGCGCTCACTATTTTGTCTGCGCCATTATCGTTTGCTGGTCACCGAGGTGTTTTTGCCGTCCTGCGCCCAGCCGCCTGTTCGTTAATTCTTATCAGGAATCCTTTTTTTATGCGATCACTCGCTCCATGGCATGCCTATTACCGGCTGACGCGGCTGGATAAGCCGATTGGCATCTGGCTGCTGTTATGGCCTACCCTGTGGGGGCTGCTGATTGCCGGGCAAGGGCAGCCGCAGCCATGGGTGGTGCTGGTGTTTGTGCTGGGGACCATTTTGATGCGCTCAGCAGGTTGTGCCCTCAATGATATTGCCGACCGGCATTGGGACGGCGCCGTCGCGCGCACCAACCAGCGGCCGCTGGCGACAGGAGAAATCTCGGTCAAAGAAGCTTATCTGGTGGCGTTGGGGCTATCTCTGCTGGCGTTTGCGCTGGTGTGCACATTGGGCTGGCAAGTCGTGGTATGGTCTGTGCCAGCCTTGTTTCTGGCAGTGAGTTACCCTTACACCAAGCGCTTTTTTGCAATTCCGCAAGCCTATCTGGGCATTGCATTCGGCTTTGGCATTCCAATGACGTTTGTTGCCCTGCAAGAGCAGGTGCCCGCTGTTGCCTGGTGGTTATTGCTGGCTAATGTGTGCTGGTCGGTCGCTTATGACACAGCCTATGCCATGGTCGACAGGGCGGATGATCTTAAAGTAGGTATTCGCTCTTCGGCCATTACGTTCGGCCGTTTTGATGTGCTGGCCATCATGGGTTGTTTTATCGCCATGATGCTGATTCTGGCTTGTGTCGCGCAAGCACTGGCGTTCGCCTGGCCATTCTGGTTGGGCTGGGCAGTAGCGGTGATGCAAATGTGGCGGCAATATCAGTTGATTCGTACCCGCCAGCCAGGCGCATGTTTCAAGGCATTTTTGGATAATATCTGGATCGGCGCGGCGTTGACCGCAGGTATGGTCGCAAGCTACTGCTTAGGCAGACTTGCGTAAGGTTGAGGCCTCGTCCAGCTCAAACGTAAAGTCTGTCCAGTATTGAAACGGCATCTGCTCAATCGGGGCCAATATATAAATGTCTTCTGACAACTGTTGCAGTTCTCGTAAATTGCCATTCATAGACGCCTCATGGCCAGTCGTTTGTGGTGCTGGCGGCACTGCTGGTAAGTTTTGTGTCTGGCAGGCAATCTCTTTGAGCAACATCAAGTCTTCAAACACACTACGCTCAAAGCCCATGCGTGGCACCAGGCGCGTGTTGTAAACCAAATCATCAATCAGCGCAATCACTTGCGGCGTGCCCCAGGCCTGCTGCAACGCTTTCATCACCCGCGGAAACGACTCAATGCCTTGTTGTTTTAAGTCCGGCGCGTGTTCTACGTTTAAGTTAAAGTGCTTGCGGCATTCGCCAGCAACAATATCAAACTCTTGCTGCTTACCTTCTTTTGACAGCAAATCCAGCAGGTAAAGCCACATCCAGGGCGACGATTTGGGGTGTTTGGCCAAATGTTGCTGCAAGTGATCAATCGCCTGATTGACCCGTCCGTGCGTAAATAGCCGTGAAGCATCTTGCATCACCGCTTGCGTGCTTTGTTGTGAGCTGGCTTTCTGTGGCACGCCGTGTGGCATCACCACGTCATCATTGGCATGCATCGGCACTGACTTTAAGCGGCTGCCGTTGGTTTGTGCGGGCGGTTGCGTCGGTGGGTTTATGCTGTGACTACCACTGGCCTGGCTGGCTGGATGCTGGGTGGCTGAAAAAGACTTGCCCGTGAGCGGACGGGTTGCTGGGCCTGCTGCGCCATCGGTTGGCGCGGCTGCCGTTTCGTTTTGCCGGGATGGCCGGCGTGACTTCATCGCTTTTGGCACGGCAGCGTGACGGCGTAGCCAGTCGGCAAAGAAGAAGCCACTGGCAATCAGCGCGAGGCCGAGGGCAATCACCAGCGTCCGCAATAAGTGGTTTTCGTTTTGCAGCTGTGTGAGTTGGGTTTTTAAAGTTGCCAGTATGTCCGCCTGCGCCAAGTTGCTGGCATACAGCACATCAGACTTTGTCTGTAACTGTTTGAAGTTTTGCTGTAAGTCATTAATTTGTGTTTGCAGCGCGGTGTAGGCCTCTACCGGAATCTCAGGCGGCGCGACTGGCAGTGGTGCTTCAGCAGCGGCTGGCTGGGCCACGGCAGGCGCTAGTGTTGGCTTACTGGCGGGCGATGTGGTTGTAATGCTGATGGATATTGTATTGTCGGGCTGGATGGTTGCCGTCTGCCGTGTGTGCTGGCAGCGGTCAAGTAAAGTGAGTGTCAGCGGGCGGGTAATGACACTGTCTGACCATAGCATCAATATGCCCTGCTGGCTGCTCAGTGTGGTGTACTCCAGATGCACGGGGCTTGAGCCTGGTGATTGGCTCAGGTTGAAGCAGCTAATGTCGGTGTCCGCCTGCACATGGGTGAGCGGCAACTGGGCCATGAGTGGCTGCCCTGGTGCGGACTCAATGCTCAGTGCGCTGAATTCCGCCGCGTCGACTAAGGGCAGATGCGCAAGCAACAGCAAAGCACACAGCCATAGCAGGCCGGTGGCGGCATGAGAGCGTTGTTGTTTAACCTTGTATAGGCCTAAAAGCATCAAGAATTATTTTTAGTCGCGTGGCTGATGTTTAGTTGAAGTCGTTAAGGCAAAAGTAAATAGATGCGGAAAGTCGAAACTTGAGCTAATATAGCATCCGATTGCAATTATCCTTAAAAAAACAAGGGTCATTTGTAATAAAAGCACGTTTTATGTCGGGTAATTTGCAAAATTGATGGCAAAAAAGCCACAAAACTGGTTGCCTCCGTCAGCAACATTATCCATCGAGCTGGTTCCGACTTATTTTAGAATATTTCGTTGACAAGCTTTCTCATGCTGGCATATAATCCGCCCTCTTAATTTATACGCTATAACTTGGTAGTTATAAAATGAAAACTTTTTCAGCAAAATCGCATGAAGTACAACGTGACTGGTTCGTGATTGACGCCACCGACTTGGTATTAGGCCGTCTGGCCAGCGCAATCGCCCATCGTCTGCGTGGTAAGCATAAAGCTATTTACACACCACACGTAGACACTGGTGATTACATTGTTGTTGTCAATGCAGACAAGATTAAAGTCACTGGTAACAAGGCGGGTGGCAAGCTGTATCACCGTCACTCCGGTTACCCAGGCGGTATCACTACAACTACATTCTCAAAAATGCAAGATCGTTTCCCAGGCCGTGCATTAGAGAAAGCTGTGAAAGGCATGTTGCCAAAAGGTCCTTTGGGCTATGCCATGATCAAAAAAATGAAAGTGTATGCGGGCGACAAGCACGAGCACATTGCGCAGCAACCGCAACCATTAACCATCTAATTTAAGACGATTAGGATAAAACATGATCGGTAAATATAACTACGGCACAGGCCGCCGCAAGAGTTCAGTGGCACGTGTGTTTCTGAAGTCCGGCAGTGGCAACATCGTGGTCAACGATAAGCCAGTTGACGTTTATTTTTCACGCGAAACTTCTCGCATGATTTTGCGTCAACCACTTGAATTGACCAGCAACACAGCGAGCTTTGACATTATGGTCAATGTGCATGGTGGTGGTGAATCCGGTCAAGCGGGTGCAGTGCGTCATGGCATTACCCGTGCGTTGATTGACTACGATGCCGCTTTGAAGAGCGCATTGTCTCACGCTGGTTTTGTGACACGTGATGCACGTGAAGTTGAACGTAAGAAAGTCGGCCTGCGTAAAGCGCGTCGTCGGAAACAGTTCTCCAAACGTTAATTTCCAACGTTTGTTACAAACCTGTTGTGCAAAAAGGTCGCATTGGCGACCTTTTTCATTTATATTGTTTTACTTTTTATGCATGGGTCGTCATTGAGCGCGCATCTGGTTTAAGGATATGGAAAAAATCAAAGTTGGCATAGTGGGTGGGACGGGTTATACCGGCGTTGAACTGCTGCGTTTGTTAGCGCTGCATCCCGATGTGCAATTGCAGGTGATTACTTCTAGAGGCGAAGCCGGTTTGCCGGTCGCTGACATGTTTCCTAGCTTGCGTGGTGTGGTCGATCTCAGGTTTAGTGACCCGGCGACCGTGGATTTGACACAATGTGACGTGGTCTTTTTTGCGACGCCGCATGGTGTTGCCATGGCGCAAACACCCGCACTGGTGGCGGCTGGTGTAAAGGTTATTGATTTGGCTGCTGATTTCCGTCTGCAAGATGCGGCTGAATTCGAAAAATGGTACAAATTGCCGCATAGCTGTACTGACGTGCTGAAAGATGCCGTCTATGGTTTGCCAGAGTTATATGCCGCTGACGTGCAGCAAGCACAAGTCATCGGCAACCCTGGGTGCTACCCGACCACCGTATTGCTAGGCTTGGCACCGTTGTTAGAGCAAGGCTGGATTGATTTCTCTGCGCCCATTATTGCTGATGCCAAATCCGGCGTCTCCGGTGCCGGTAGAAAAGCCGAAGTGGGCACCTTGTTCTCTGAGTCCAGTGATAACCTGAAAGCCTATGGCGTGGCCGGGCACAGGCACCACCCGGAAATTCTTGCCCAACTGAAGAAACTGTCTGGTAGTGATGCGGTCAACCTCATATTCGTCCCGCATTTGATTCCGATGATTCGTGGCATGCTCAGCACCTTGCATGTCAAACTCAACGCACAAGGCAAACAGCAAATGTTGCAGCAAGTCTATGAGCAGCGCTACCAAGGCGCTACGTTTGTGGATGTCATGCCTGCCGGATCGCTGCCCGAAACCCGCTCGGTGCGTGGTGCGAACGTTTTGCGGCTGGCGTTATACCCACAGGCTGATGATTATGTCACAATCATTGTCGTACAGGACAATCTGGTCAAAGGCGCTTCTGGCCAGGCGGTGCAGAATATGAACTTGATGTTTAACCTGGCGCCGGATGCCGGTTTGCAAGTGTTGCCGTTGTTGCCGTAATGATCAGGCCCATCCGCAGACGACTGAGAAACCATTTTGGCCTGACCGCCAAGCAAGTCGCAGTCCGTTCGCACAGGCCCTGGTATTTTCAAGGCATGCTGGCAGTTGCTTATGTGGTGGTTGGGTTTGCGTTGGCCTACTGGGTCGTGCATGATGATGATGGTGAGCATATCCGCCAGCGCTTGCGGCAAGTCACCACCGAAAACATTGAATTACAGAAAAAACTGATTGCCTCGCAGCGCGAGCTACAGGTTGAATTAGCCACCAGTAATAATCTTGCTAAAACGCTGACTGCGCAACAGGACGAAAGCATCAAACTGAAAGAAGAATTGGTGTTTTACAAGAATATGACCAAGCGTTAGCTGCATGCATGATATGGCTGATGACGAATCGGTGTCGCCATTTAAGTTAATTCGGAACAGGAAGTAGCATGTTTTTCAAAAAAAGCGTTCAAATCGACAGTCACATTGATACCTTGATTGGCCATGAAACTCAAATCACGGGCAATATGCAATTTGCAGGTGGCTTAAGGGTTGATGGTATGATTGCCGGTAATGTGATTGAAAAACGCGAGCATCCCAGCACGCTGATTATCAGTGAAAATGGTGCGGTAACAGGCGCGGTAGAAGCCTCTAAAATTGTATTGAATGGCATGATACGCGGCCCGGTAAGATCCTCGGTGTTTATTGAGTTGCAAAGTAAAGCGCGCATTGTGGGTGACTTGTACTATAAGTCGCTAGAGATGCACACCGGTGCCGTGATTGAAGGAAAACTGATTTATCTTGGCGAGCAGCCTGACGTTGCGCCGCCAGAAGCGACTTGAAATTAAAACTTTCGTCGCCATATTGTTATTGAGAATTTGACAGGAGTCTATGATGACCACAGAAGCCACCCTTGAAATGCCTATCCCGTTGGTGTTTACCGACAATGCCGCCAAAAAAGTGAAAGAGCTGATTGATGAAGAGGGGTCGCCTGACCTCAAGCTGCGTGTGTTTGTCAGCGGCGGCGGTTGTTCGGGCTTTCAATACGGGTTTACCTTTGAAGAAGAGGTGAATGACGATGACACACAAGTGGATAAAGACGGTGTGACTTTGCTGATTGACCCGATGAGCTTGCAATATCTGGCCGGTGCCGAGATTGACTACACCGACAGCCTGCAAGGCTCACAGTTCGTGATTCGTAATCCGAACGCCACTACGACTTGCGGTTGCGGTAGTTCGTTCTCGGTATAACGACTGCATTAAGTCATGCGTTTGATGACTGAAAAAAGCCAAGCGGGTGCTTGGCTTTTTTTATGCCGATTACTGCTTGTCGTGTGTATGACCACCTGCAATTGGGGTTGTACCAAGCATACAGCAGAGGTGCAAGCTATTCCTGCAGGAACGACAGTACTCGTGCTAGGCGATAGTATTAGCTACGGCACAGGTGCCGAGCATGGGACACAGGATTACCCGACGCTACTTGCACGCAAGACAGGATGGCGGGTCATCAATGCCGGTATTTCTGGCGATATGTCCAGTAGCGGTTTGTCACGTTTACCGGGTTTATTGGGTCAGCATCAGCCGCGACTGGTCATTATTGAATTAGGCGGCAATGATTTTTTACGGCAAATGGCGCCGGTTCGTATTGAAGAAAATCTAAAAAATATGGTGCAACTGGTACAGCAGACAGGCGCACTTGCTGTGCTGGTTGCCATGCCGGAAGTCAGTCTTGCAGGCCCGCTCATTGATCATCCGCTCTATACACGCGTAGCCGAAGAAACAGGCGCATTGTTGGCACCAGGCGTAGTGTCTGGCGTATTGTCAGATAGTCGTTTACGCGCCGATCAGGTGCATCCGAATGCAGAGGGTTATCGCCAGCTGACAGATGCACTGGTAAAGCAACTCCGTGATCTTGGCGTGTTAAGTTAGCAGCGCCTATGGTGACAAAAAGCTTCAAGAGCAGCCCGACAATCTTCTGATGTCGGGCCTTTTATTTTTTATAGGGATGGTTTAGTTTGTTTTTAGCGCTGATGCAGCGGCACAAACTCTCTCCGCTCTGAGCCGACATACAACTGGCGCGGACGGCCGATTTTTTGCTCGGGGTCGGTATTCATCTCGCTCCATTGTGAAATCCAGCCTGCGGTGCGAGCCAATGCAAAAATGGCGGTGAACATCGAGTTGGGGATGCCCATCGCGCGCATGACGATGCCGCTGTAGAAGTCGACGTTGGGGTACAGTTTGCGTGAGACGAAGTATTCATCTTCCAACGCGATTTTTTCCAGCTCCATGGCCAGTTTGAACATCGGGTCGTCATGCAGGCCAAGCTCGTTCAGCACTTCGTGGCAGGTTTTGCGCATGATAGAGGCGCGTGGATCCATATTGCGGTAAACACGGTGACCAAAGCCCATCAGGCGGAAGCTGTCTGTTTTGTCTTTAGCGCGCTTGATAAATTCGCCAATACGGCTGACATCACCAATTTCTTCCAGCATGTTCAGTGTGGCTTCGTTGGCGCCGCCATGTGATGGCCCCCAAAGGGAAGCGATACCCGCAGCAATGCAGGCAAACGGGTTGGCACCACTGGAGCCAACCAGGCGCACGGTGGAGGTGGAGGCATTTTGTTCATGGTCTGCATGCAGCAGTAAAATGCGCTCAAAGGCGCGTGCCAGAATCGGGTTGGGCACGTATTCTTCACAAGGTGTGGCGAACATCATGTGCATAAAGTTTTCGGCGTAGCCCAAGGTGTTTTTTGGGTACATGAATGGCTCGCCGACATTGTATTTGTAGCTCCAGGCGGCAATGGTCGGCACTTTGGCCAGCAGGCGTATGGCGGCCACTTTGCGCGACTCAGGGTCTGCAACGTTGTTGTTGTCAGGATAAAATGCAGCCATGGCGCCGACGACCGCGATCATGACGGCCATTGGGTGGGCGTCACGACGAAAGCCGCGAAACACGTTGCTCATCTGGTCATGCAGCATGGTGTGCTGACGGATGGTACCGACAAACTCTTCACGCTGTTGCAGGGTTGGCAGCTCGCCATTGAGCAGCAAGTGTGAAACTTCGAGGAAGTCACAGTTCTCAGCCAATTGCTCAATCGGGTAGCCGCGGTAGTACAGCAGGCCTTGCTCGCCATCAATAAAGGTAATGCCCGAGGTGCAGGCTGCGGTAGACATAAAGCCGGGGTCAAAAGTGAAGTAACCATGTTTGCCCAGGTTGCGGATATCGATGACGTCAGTGCCTAAACTGCCTTTTAATACGGGCAATTCAATCGCCGTGCTGTCGTTGTCAAATGTAATGGTCGCTTTGGTAGCCATAACGTACTCTGTTTAAGTCAAGGTTGTATAAATTATACGCAAAGGTTTTTGAATATGGGGGCTTGTGCGGCACTGAGCCGACAAAAGTTAAAAAATCGTGGTTAATTCTGCACCAGTTTAAATCAAACGTTTAGTGCATTCGCACCGCTTTAGTGTCTCTGTGCCTTAATGCGGGTAAATCGCGCCTAACACGCGCGGGCCGGTCGCACCGGTCACTGCGGGCAAATTGCCAGGCAGGTGATCCACGCAGCGCTGTGCTAGCCAGGCGAAGGCCACCGCTTCCACCCAATCTACGCCTATGCCGAGAGCATCCGTCCGCTGCACGGTTGTACCGCACAGGGTTTGCAATTTGTCTATCAGCGCTAAGTTGTGCGCACCACCCCCACACACATACAATTCTTGCGCACCAGGGCAGTGTTGCTGCAATGCTTGGGCAATGCTCACAGCGGTGAGCTCTAGCAAGGTACGTGCAATATTTTGTGCTGTGTCAGCATGGGTTTGCAGATGCCGGTCGAGCCAGGCCTGATTAAACAGGTCGCGGCCAGTGCTTTTGGGCGCAGGCAGTGCAAAATAGGGGTCGGACAGCATCGCATGAAGGAGTGCTCGATTCACGCTGCCGCCCGCGGCCCACTGGCCACCTGCATCATATGTTTTACCTGTGTGTTGTAGTGTCCAGGTATCCATCAGCAGGTTGCCGGGGCCAGAGTCAAAACCAATGACCTGGCCATTGGCGGGTAAGTCACTCAGGTTGGCGATACCGCCGATATTGATCATGACGCGGTGTGTATCGGGCGCAGAAAAAACGGCTTGATGAAAAGCGGGCACCAGCGGCGCGCCTTGGCCGCCAGCCGCAATATCGCGGCTACGAAAGTCGCCCACCACGCTGATGCCCGTCCGTTCGGCCAGGCGTGCGTGGTTGCCCAGTTGCAAGGTATAGGCCTGCCCGTTCGGGAGGTCAGGGCAGTGGCGTATGGTTTGCCCATGGCAGCCAATGGCGGTGACTGCGCTAGCTGATAATTTAGCGTCTGCCAGTAAGCCTTGCACTGCATCGGCATACAAGTCAGCGAGCCAGTTAGACACAATGGCGGCAGTCTGTAATTCATGCTGTGCGGGCGTGTGCAAATCGAGCAACAATTGTCGGATGTCAGCCGGATAAGGCAAGAAGTATTGGCCTTGTTGCACCAGGTGTTCACCTTGTTGTGTCACCACTACTGCATCTACGCCGTCTAGACTAGTGCCAGACATCAGGCCGATAAACAGGCGCGCTTGGGGGGGCGTAGCAGAAAAATTCATAGGGCATAAGTGTAACACTGCTCATGCTCGGCTTACAGAAATGCATGGGATTACGTTAAAATAGCGGTTTTACTTTGATGACAAAGCCCGCTTCGGCGTCGCTTTAAAAAGAGCCTTTATGACAGACGTAACCCAACCTTCAACCGCTGCTGAAGCCTTGAGCCCAGACATTGCACATGCACTGGCCATTATCAAGCGTGGTGCCGATGAGCTGTTGATCGAGCAAGAGCTGATTGAAAAGCTGAAAACCGGCAAACCGCTGCGCGTGAAAGCGGGCTTTGACCCGACTGCGCCAGATTTACACCTGGGCCACACCGTGCTGATTAATAAGTTGCGCCAGTTGCAGGATCTGGGCCACCAGATTTTATTCCTGATTGGCGACTTTACCGGCATGATTGGCGACCCAACTGGTAAAAGTACCACGCGCCCGCCATTGACCGTAGAGCAGGTGAAAATCAACGCCGATACTTATGCCGAGCAAGTGTTCAAGATTCTGGACCCGGCCAAAACCCAGATTGTGTTTAACTCAACCTGGTTAACCGACCTCGGGGCGGCAGGCATGATCAAGCTAGCTGCCAGCCACACGGTGGCGCGTATGCTGGAGCGTGACGATTTTTCCAAGCGTTTTAAAGGTAACCAGCCGATTGCGATTCACGAGTTTCTCTACCCCTTATTGCAGGGCTATGACTCTGTCGCGTTGCAGGCCGATTTAGAGTTAGGCGGCACAGACCAGAAATTTAACCTGTTGATGGGCCGTGAGTTGCAAAAGCAGGCTGGCCAGTCACAACAGTGTGTGTTGATGATGCCGTTGCTGGAGGGCCTGGATGGCGTGAATAAAATGTCCAAGTCGTTGGGTAACTACATTGGTATCAGCGAAGCGCCAGAGGCGATTTTCTCTAAAATCATGTCTATTTCTGATGAATTGATGTGGCGTTATATTGATTTGTTGTCGTTTGCTTCACTAGATACTGTCGCCCAGTGGAAAGCGCAAGTGGCAGGTGGTGAAAACCCGCGCGATATTAAAGTGGGCTTTGCACAAGAGGTCGTGGCCCGTTTTCACGGCCAGGACGCGGCTGAAAAAGCCTGGCAAGACTTTCAGACCCGCGCCAAAGGCGGCATTCCTGATGATGTGCCAGAGGTAGAAGTGACGATTGAGGGTGACAGTATTGGTATCAGCCAATTGCTGAAACAGGCTGGCCTGGTAGAAAGCACCAGTGAGGCCATGCGTGCAGTGCAGCAGGGTGGCGTGAAACTGGATAGTGTGAAAGTGGATGATAAAAATCTGCCACTGGCAAAAGGTGTGACCGTGGTCGCGCAAGTGGGTAAGCGTAAGTTTGCCAAAATCACGATTAGATAACAGGCTAGCAACTAGCAAAAAGGCCGCAGATGCGGCCTTTTTGTTTTAAAGCGATTTGCGTAAATTTGCGGGCGGAATATTCAGCGACTCGCGGTATTTGGCAATGGTGCGGCGGGCGACCACAATACCTTGCTGTGCTAGCGTATCGGTGATTTGGTTATCTGATAATGGTTTTTTCTGATTTTCTTCTGCCACCATTTGCTTGATTAAGGCGCGAATGGCGGTTGCCGAGCAAGAGCCGCCAGCATCCGTTGCGACTGAGCTACCAAAAAAGTATTTAAGCTCTAGCACGCCACGCGGTGTGAGCATGTACTTATGCGTCGTCACGCGCGAAATGGTGCTTTCGTGCAAGTCTAGCTCTTCGGCAATTTCACGTAATACCAGGGGGCGCATGGCAATTTCGCCATGCTCAAAAAAGTTACGCTGGCGGTCTACAATCGCTTGCGATACACGCAAGATAGTAGAAAAGCGCTGCTGGATATTTTTAATCATCCATTTGGCTTCCTGCATCTGGCTTTGCAGGTATTGGCCGGAACTATCGCGATTGCGCTTGAGGATGTCTGCATACAACTGGTTGATACGCAACTTGGGGATCACGCCATCGTTGAGTGACGCCATCCAGATGCCTTTGATTTTTTTGACCACCACGTCATGCTGGATAAAGTGGTCATGACTAAAGGTGGCGAACTCGTTGCCGGGCTTGGGGTTCTGCTGGCGGATGAGTTGTTGCGCGCCTTTAAGGGCGGTTTCATCGCAACTGAGCAGCTTGCGCAATTTGACAAAGTCTTTGTTGGCCAGCAGCGCTAAATGATCTTTGGCAATCGCCATGGCGATACGCAAATAAGGCGTGTCTGCGGGCAACACTTGTAATTGCAGGCGCAGGCATTCACACAGGTCGCGCGCGCCAACCCCAATCGGATCCAGGTTCTGGATCAATTTAAGAGCGGTTTCCAGCTCTAATAGCTCAACTTCCAGCTCTGGCGGCAGCAGGTCGACAATTTCTTGCAAGTCCTGTTCCAGGTAGCCATTATCATTAATGCCATCGAGCAAAAACTTCACCAGGTCCATGTCACGTTTGGATAAATGCGCCAGTTGTATCTGGTTCATCAGGTGTTCGCGCAAGCTGGTGTTACTGGCATCCTGACGGGAAAAATCACCGTCTTCATCGTCCATATTATTGCGACCGGCTTCGTCCCAATTGCTGGTGCTGCCAAACTCTTCATAGTCGTCTTCAAACTCGGGCGGTGAAAACTCTTCATTCAGGTTGGCTTGTTCGCCTTCGTTGCCCCCGAGCTGGTCGTGCAACTCTTCGCGTAAGGTTTCTGCGGGCGCGGTGATTTCGGTCTGTGTGGCAACATCAAACGAGCTTGCATCAGGCAGCTCTGGCTCGGCGGCGGTCGCGGTTGGGCTGTTGTCTTCAAACTCGCCTTCTTCACCGTCGGCCATTTCCAGTAGTGGATTTTCCTGCAGAATCGTTTCCAGCTCCTGGCTCAACTCAAGCGTGGATAATTGCAGCAGGCGGATAGACTGCTGCAACTGCGGGGTGAGCGCCAGATTTTGCGAAATACGTAATTGCAGGTTTTGCTTCATAACGGGTTACAGCCTAAAATTCTTGCCCAGATACACTTCACGCACGCCTTCGTTTTGAATAATCTCGTCGGGTGTGCCAGCGGCAAACACGGCGCCTTCATTCACGATGTAAGCCCGGTCACAAATATCCAGGGTTTCGCGTACGTTGTGGTCTGTAATTAAAATACCAATATTCTGGCTGCTCAGGTAGCGGATGATTTTTTGAATCTCAATCACCGCAATCGGGTCGATCCCGGCAAACGGCTCATCCAGCAAAATAAATTTGGGGTCGGTGGCCAGGCAACGGGCGATTTCGACGCGGCGACGTTCTCCGCCGGACAAACTCACCGCCTGGCTATTGCGAATGTGCTGAATATGCAACTGATCCAGCAATGATTCTAGCCGCGCTTCGCGCTCTTCTTCGGTGTGCGGGCGGGTTTCTAGAATGGACAAAATGTTGTCAGTCACCGTCATTTTACGAAAAATGGACGCTTCTTGTGGCAGGTAAGCCAGGCCCATGCGTGCGCGTTCGTGCATGGGTGCACGGCTCACGTCTGCCCCGTTGAGCGTGATGCTGCCGTCATCGAGTGCGACCAGGCCCACAATCATATAAAAACTGGTGGTTTTACCGGCGCCATTGGGGCCGAGCAAACCAATCACTTCGCCACTACGGAGCTCGAGTGTGGTGTTTTTAACCACGGTGCGCCCCTGATACGCTTTTTTCAGGTGGCTGACACGCAAATGGTTATGATCTGGTGAAACAGTTGTTTGCATAAGGCCGGTCTTTATGGTTGCGCTTTCGCGGGCTCGCTGCTGGTGTCGGTAGGCGCTGGCTCCACTTTGATTTGAAGTGAGCGGTTCATGCGCAGCCCTTGCTGTGTGGTTGGCTTATTATCAATCACCGGCGGCGTGGTTTTGTTCTTGGGCTGAATAGTTGCTTTGACGCGGCTGCCAGCCGTGCCGTTTGGGTTGGCTTTGGTGCCACCGATGACTTCGGCATATTCTGCATTGGCGTCATAGCTGATGTAGTCGCCAGTGACTACGTCTTCACCGCGTTTGACCCAGGCGTTGGTATAGAGCTGCACCTTGTCCATGCGTGCGTTGTATTCAATGCGCTGGCCGCTGCCTTGCATCCATTCGTTTTTACCAGTGCGTTTTTGCTTGAAAGTGGTCGGGTTGCCGGTGCAGGTACTATGCTGAAAGCCGTCCTGATCTTCACGCACAATCATTTTGTCTGCCTTGATTTGCAGGGTGCCCTGATTGAGGATCACATTACCCGTATAGATGCTGATTTTTTTGGCATCGTTCACTGTGACGGTGTCCGCCTCCAGCTCTATTGGCTGGTCGCGGTCAGACTCTTCAGCCAGCGCGCTGCTTGACCACTGTAATAGTGCCAGTAAGGCCAAGCAGGTGGCAAAAAATAATGGCTTGTGCGTGTTCAACTCATTTCTCCAGAATCAACGACCCTTGTGATTGCCTGCTTTGGCAGTCGCTGCCGGGCTTGCAGCTTTTGTGGCGACAGGTGCGCGCACATAATGCACGTGCACCCGGTTAAATAATTGCATGGTGCCTGCCTTGTTATCAAAGCGCATGCCGGTGCCGGTAATCACCGTTGCCGGTTGCTGGCGGATAGTCACCGGCAAATCGGTGTACGCTAAGTCTGTATCCGGCTCCAGCGTTAAATGCTCGGTTTGCAATTGCATTTCTGGCTTGGCCAGCGTGCCCTGGCGGATGACCTTGACCTGCTTGTTAAACTCGACCAGTTTACCATTGGCAGAGACTTTGCCATGCTGGCCATAAATTTGTGTGTACGGTTTGTCCTGACCAAGCTGTGTGAAGCGCGGGCGTTGTAATTCGGTGTAGTCATTATCTGGAAAGTGGCGCATTTCTGCCGCCGCCAGCACATATTTGGTATTGCCTGTGGCATCGGTGCGTGTGCTGACAAAGTTGTATAGCATGTAGTCAGGGTCGTGACGACTCAACCGACCCAAGCTCAAGCCCTGCTCCTGTACCGTCTGATTGATCCAAAACGTCAGCAGCGCTAAAAACAGCATTAACGCAATCGGCAATAAAATGGGGTGTTTAAGCATGCGAGCGTTCCAGTGCACCGTCAAGCCTAAACGACTTTTGCCTTGAGTAAGTCATGCATATTAAATGCACCTACTAATTGCTGTTGCTCGTTCACTGCCATAAACCCGTTAATTTTATATTGCTCCATCATGTTGACTGCTTCAACCGCCATTTGTTGCGTGCCTAACAAGCGTGGCTGCCTGTTCATAACGGTGTGAATGGCCGTTTGCGCATTGGTCTCGCCTTGCATAAACAGGCGGCGCAAATCGCCATCGGTGAAAATGCCCACCGGGTGTTGCTCGCTATCAACGATCGCTGTAAAACCCATGCCCTTGCTTGAAATTTGCGCAATCGCTTCCTGCACGGTGGCATGTTCGCCGATGCATGGGATGGCATCACCTATGCGCATGACATCTTTAATTCTGACCAGCAATCGTCTACCCAGGTTACCACCCGGGTGAGACCGGGCGAAGTCTTCAGCGGTAAACTCACGCGAATCGAGCACACACAATGCCAACGCATCACCCAGCGCCAGGGCTGCGGTGGTGCTGGCGGTTGGCGCCAATCCCAGTGGGCAGGCTTCGTGGCTAACGGCCGCGCTCAAATGCACTTCAGATTCGCGCGATAGCGTGGAGTCGTTACTGCCGGTAATGCTTAAAATGCGAGCGCCAATGCGGCGGATGGCCGGTAAAATGTTGATGATTTCATCACTTTCGCCGGAGTTTGATAATGCAATGACGACATCCTCCGCCGTAATCATGCCCAGGTCACCATGGCTGGCTTCTGCCGGATGCATAAAAAAAGCCGGGGTGCCGGTGCTGGCCAAGGTAGCGGCAATTTTGCCGCCGATGTGGCCGGACTTGCCCATGCCGGTGACGACGACGCGGCCGCGGCAACTGAGAATCATGCTGACAGCCGCCTCAAACTGGCTGCCGATGCGGTCTGCCAGTTGACGGATTTCATCTGCCTCGTGCAGTAGGATACCTCGTGCACGTGTCACGAGGTCTGGATTTTTCACGAGGTGGACACCTGATTTTGCTGTGTTCATGGCGGGTTAGTATAGCAAGTGACGCCCCCGGCAAGAAAGTAAAACACCGCTTTTTTGCAGATTTTTTATTAACGGGCACATTTTTTGCATAAAACAGTGTTTTGTGGCAGGATGCATCATCCTGAAACACAAGTGTTTTAGAATATATCACTGACTATTAGTCATAATAGATTGTTTGCTGGCCGACACGCATTTGCCCGGTCTGACATTAATGCTTTTAGAATTTTTGCATGTTTGATTCCCTGATCCATTTATTATTACTGTTAACCAGCTCGGTGTTTGCCGTCGGCCTATTCCGTATCCTGGGTTTGCCAGCCATGCTGGCTTACTTCATGATCGGCATTGTGCTCGGCCCGCACGCACTCGGCTTGCTCGAAGACGAAGAGACTGGCCGTCAGGTGGCCGAGTTCGGCATTGTGTTTTTGATGTTTAGTATCGGCCTGGAGTTCAGCCTGCCCAAGCTCTATGCCATGCGCAAAACCCTGTTTGGGTTAGGTGGTGGCCAGGTGGTGCTGACCTTGCTGGCCAGCCTGGTCCTTGGCAAACTGGCCGGGCTCAGCCTGACTTCGGCCTTTATTATTGGTGCGGCGATCACTATGTCGTCGACCGCCATTGTGTCCAAAATCCTCATGGAGCGGGTCGACTTAAACTCCAGGCATGGCCGCTTGAGTATCGGCGTGTTGTTATTTCAAGACCTGGCGGTGATCCCGATACTGGTGCTGATCCAGACACTGGGCTCGCACAGTGACAACTGGCTGGATGTGTTGGGGCTGACCTTGTTCAAGTCTTCCATCCTGCTATTTTTACTGTTCAAATTTGGTAAAAATATCCTCAACTTCTGGTTTGAGCTGGTGGCCAAACAACGCTCACGTGAACTGTTTGTGCTCAATGTGCTGATGGTGACTTTGCTGATGGCCGCGGCGACGAACTTTGTTGGTTTGTCGTATGCCCTGGGGGCGTTTGTCGCCGGCATGCTGATTTCAGAAACCAAATACCGCTACCAGGTGGAGTCAGACATTGCACCGTTCCGCGATATTTTGCTGGGACTGTTCTTTATCAGTGTCGGCATGTTGCTGAACGTCTCTGTGCTGGTTGAGCATATCGGGCTGATTATTTTGCTGCTGATTTTGTTCCTGGTGTTCAAGATCGGCCTGATCGCACTGTTAACCAAGTTCTACGGCTTTGAAATGGGCGTCGGCGTGCGCACCGGGATTATTCTGGGTCAGGCAGGCGAGTTTAGCTTTGTGGTGCTGGCGCTAGGTCTGCAAACCAATCTGATTGATGGCGACTCCTTGCAACTGGTATTGTCTGTGGCCGTGCTATCTATGCTGGTCGCGCCGTTTATTATTCAAAAAAACGGGCGGATTGCGCGAGCATTGGTTAAAAGTTACAGCCGCAACAGCATCAAAGTGGTGGATACCATTCAGGAGCATAGCCAGGATTTACGCGACCATGTGATTATTTGCGGCTATGGCCGTAGCGGCCAGTACCTGGGGCGTTTTTTGCGTGAAGAAAATATCCCGTATGTCGCGCTGGATATGGATGCCAGCCGCGTGCAAGAGGCCGCTTCTGCTGGTGAAAATGTGATTTATGGCGATGCCGGACGGCGCTCAGTGCTGGAAGCCGCTGGCTTGGCCAGAGCCAAGGCAGTCATCATCAGTTATGCGGAAACACGTGGCACCATGAAAGTGCTGCATGTGATCCAGGAGCGCAACCCCAGCCTGCCGGTGATTGTGCGTACGCACGATGACAGTGAGATGGACGCCCTGAGAGACGCGGGTGCCGCTGAAGTGGTGCCAGAAATCCTCGAAGGTAGCCTGATGCTGGCCTCGCATGCGCTGGTCACCTTGGGTGTTCCGCTCAACCGCGTGGTGAAACGCATCCGCTTGTTCCGTGAAGAGCGCTACAAAATGTTCAAGGGCTACTTCCGTGGCGTCAGTGATGCCGATACGGCCACTGCTTCACTGCCGCAGCTGCACTCGGTCGAGGTATACAAAAACTTTTATGCACACGGTTTGCGCATTGACCATATCCCCTTTGGTGATTTTGCGGTCGAGGTCAAGCAGTTGCGTCGCCCGAATATGCCCGAGCCCATCGCGCCCCGCGATGACATCATGCTCAATGAGGGCGATATTTTGGTCCTGCTGGGTAGTAATGCTGCCTTAATCGCGATGGAAGTCTATTTGATTTCCGGACGCAAACCGTAAGACAATACACGCCTCGTGTCCTGGCAGTTCACACTGCGTTCTGCCAGGGTGATCATGCTTTTTCAGAAAAAATCTTATGGCTAACAGTTCAGTCGTAGTGGTCGGTGGCGGCATCGTCGGATGTCTGACTGCCATGCAATTGCGCAAGCAAGGCCATGCGGTCACGCTGGTCGAGCGCAACATCATTGCTGCACAAACCTCGGGCGAATCCTCATGGGCCGGGGCGGGCATTGCGTTCCCCCTGTTGCCGTGGTTTTATCAGGATGTGGTCAATGAATTGGCGCTCGCGGGCGCGCGTGCTTATCCAGCTGTGAGTGCCGAGCTGTTTTCTGAAACCGGCATAGACCCGGAATGCACTCGCAATGGCATGCTGATTCAACCACCGTTTGACCTGCAACAAGCCATCGCTTGGTGCGCACGTCTCGGTCTTGAATACCTATTGCAAGACGACAACCTGTTGATTCCCGAAGTCGTGCAGATTCGCAACCCGCGTTTGCTGCAATCGCTCAAAGCCTGGCTGATTAAGCACGGAGTCAGTTTGCGTGAGCAGACCCAGCTCATGCCGCTGCAAGAAAGCAGCACGGCTATTAAACACTGGCAAACCACGGCTGGCGAGACATTATCTGCCGATGCGTTTGTCGTCACCTCTGGTGCCTGGAGCTTTGAGCTACTCAAGCAAACTACCGCCAGCCTGGATATCAAACCCATGCGCGGACAAATGCTGCTGTATCACATGGCGCCTGGCCTGCTGCCGCATATTGTGTATCGGGATGGTTTTTACATGCTGCAGCGTCGTGATGGCCATCTGCTGGCTGGCAGTAGCCTGGAAGATGTTGGTTTTGATACCGGCGTGACGGATAGCATGCGGCAGGAAATGCTGCAAAAAGCCGAGGCGATATTACCCGCTTTGTGCGGGCAGCCGATTATCAAGCACTGGAGTGGTTTGCGTCCAGGCACGCCGCATAATATCCCCACCATCGGGCGGCATTCACAGATAGAAAATTTGTACCTGAATACCGGGCATTTTAGGTATGGCGTGACCATGGCGCCGGAGTGCGCGCGGCGGATTGCGGCGTTGCTGGGGTAGATTGGGAAGGTCATTCTTTTTACTTCTCTGAGCAGTAGGGTGGGCATTGATGCACACGGGTTTGTGGTTTTTTGTTAGGTTCTTTTTCGCCCTTAGGCGAGTTACTTTTCTTTGCTTGCCCAAAGAATAAGTAACCAAAAGAAATGCACCCCAGCTTCCGCTTGTTTCCTGCGTTGCTCGTCAAAATAAGCGGTCACGAAACTCATCCTAGCGGCCTGCACAAAACGCAGGCCACCGCGGGATTCGAACAGTCGCTCCCTTCCTCCTTATTTTGCCTGCGCTACTCGGCGCGGCAGATGGGGACCCCGAACACCATACGAACGCCATCCTTCTGTGGGTTTAAACAAATGAGTCTGGTTTTTTACCGTTCAAACTTCCACGCTGCTACTTAAATGAGATGAATCCCATTCCATCACGCTGAGTAGCGGAGGCGAAGTGGGGGTAGTCGGCCATCGGCTGTCCGAGTTCCGCGGTGGCTTGCGTCTTTTGCAAGCCGCTAGGGCGAGTTTCGATGGACGCCCACGTGAAGTCCGTTAACGGACGAAAGTCCTAGGTTGAGCAACGCAAGGGAGCCGTAGGCCGTGATGGCTGGGTGCCCTCTTCTTTGGTTACTTTCTGGGGGGCAAGCACCAGAAAGTGACTCGCCTAGAGGCGAAAAAGAATGCTTCTGAAGAAAAATGCTGTTTAAAAAGCGATCACTTTGTATTAGACAACTTTGTGTGGTTTAGTCAGCTACCCAATCCCCACTCTTCCCACCATGCTTCTCCAACACTCTAACCCCTTGTATCGTCATGCCTCTATCAATCGCCTTGCACATATCATAAATCGTCAGCAAACCGACCTGCACGGCGGTGAGTGCTTCCATTTCTACCCCGGTCTGGCCTGTAGTCTCGCATTGCACGCGGCAACTGATGCTGTGTTGTGTTTCATCTGCCATAAAACTGACATCGACCCGGCTTAGGCTAAGCGGGTGACACAGCGGAATTAAGTCGCTGGTTTTTTTGCTGGCCTGGATGGCGGCGATGCGGGCGATGCCGAGCACATCACCTTTTTTGGCGTTGCCTTGCAGAATGGTTTGCAGGGTGGCCGCTTGCATCACGATGTGGCCTTCGGCAATGGCGATACGCTTGGTATGGGCTTTATCGCCGATATCAACCATGTGAGCGTGGCCTTGGGCGTTGAAATGGGTGAGTCCTGAAGTTGGTTTGGTCATGGGTCGGCTAGGATTAAAAAGGGTGAACTCAAGCGATGAAGTCGTTATCATAACAAGTTTGGGTAGTTGGCACAGGCCTGTGATTGTGGGCGTGCCATTTCAAACACTGGGATTCATGGCTTTAAAACACATTAAAGATGCTTATCAACGGGCTGGCCGTCACGCGGTGCGTGGCTTGCTGTTGTGCGGCCTGTTGTTGGTGCCGGCGGCGACTTTGCTGGCCAATTATTCGACGGGTGTGTTTTCGGGCAAGCCGTATGAACCGGATGACCTTGACCTAAGCTTGCCGTCGGATTCGTCTAACCAGTTGCCAGAGTTGGGCGATGCGTCGCAAACGGTATTGTCACTGCGTGATGAAGAGAAAATTGCTCATCAGATTTTAAAGCAGGTAGCGACCAGCGAGGATGTGCTGGATGACGCCGAGGTGACGGATTATCTGCAGGCGCTGGGCACTCGCTTGGGTGAGAGTAGCCCGGACCGGCAACAAAAGTTTTATTTTTTTGTGGTACAGGATAAAACCATTAACGCATTTGCCATGCCGGGCGGGGTGATTGGCGTGCATACGGGGTTGTTTATGGCCGCCAATAGTGAATCTGAGCTTGCCAGTGTGCTGGGGCATGAGATCGGCCATGTCACTCAGCATCATTTGGCGCGTATGCTGGCGTCACAAAAGTACGATATGTTTAAAAATATCGCGGCAACGGCGCTGGCGTTGTTGATTGCACGATCGAATCCGCAAGTGGGCATGGGGGCGATGACTGCCGCCTCTGCTGCGGGCATACAGAAGCAGCTGGATTACACGCGCGAGCATGAGCGCGAGGCTGACCGCGTCGGCCTGACCATTTTGCAGGATGCCGGATTTGATGTACGCGCCATGCCTGCTTTTTTTACCACCATGCAGCGGGCGACACGGTTTTCTGATGGGGGCAGTATGCCTAGCTATTTGCGCACACACCCACTCACCAGCGAGCGGATTGCCGATATTGGTAACCGGGTGCAAAACCTGCCTTACAAGCAAGCCAATGAAGGCCTGACTTTTTTTATGATGCGGGCCAAAATTCGTGCTTTTCAAGGTGCGCCGCAACAAATGGTCGAGGAGTTTCAAAATAATATTAATGAGGGCCGCTACCAGAATGAGCTGGCCGAGCACTATGGCCTGGCCTATGCGTGGTTGCGTGCCAATCAGGCCAAAAACGCGCAGCTTGAGGTGGATTGGCTGGTGCAGCATGGCATGGCTAACCCTTATCTGGTGACATTAAAAGCGGTGACCCTGGCGAAGCTGGGGCAGGTGCCACAAGCACAAGCGCAATTTGTGCAGGGCTTGCAGCAATACCCTAAGCATAGAATGTTGGCACAGGGTGAGGCTGAGTCATTGATACGCAGCAATCAATGGCCGCAAGCGATAACGTTTATTCAAAAGCAACTGGACACTTTTCCAGAGGACCCTAAACTCTATGATTGGCTGGCAGCGGCGTATCAGGGGCAGGGCAAGCAGATGTTGCGGCACCAGGCCTTAGGTGAAAGTTATGTGCGTAAATATGATTTGCCGCGTGCGATTGACCAGCTTGAAATTGCCAGCAAAGCCAAAGATGGCGATTTTTATCTGCAATCGAAAGTCGAGGCGCGGCTGAAAACGCTCAGGCAGCAGCTCAAGCTTGAGCAAGGCGACGATAAAAACGGATGACAGGGGATTGTATGCAAAACACAACTGGGCTGCAAAGACGCGCATGGTTGAAAGCTGGCCTGGCATTAGCCGCGCTACCGGTTTGGTTGCTGGCGCGCAAGGTGGAGGCGGCGGCCTGGTTTACCCAGGCCTTTGAAGCCAAGCAAACCTCACAGGTGATGGCGGCACTCAAAGCCACTGCGGTGCCGGTGTCTGCTGACTTACACATTGAAGCACCACAAAAAGCGGAAAGTGGCTCGGTGGTGCAAGTGGAGCTGACCAGCAAGCAGGCGGCAGGCAGCATCAGCAGTTTGCGCTTGTTGGCGGATGCGAATCCGACGCCGTTAATTGCCAGTTTTGAGCTGGGTAAACAAGTACTGCCCAAGCTGGTGACGCGCATTAAACTGGCGCAGTCGGGTGAGGTGATTGCGCTGGCGCAGCAGGCGAGCGGGCAATTTCAGCAACAGCGTCGCCAGGTCATTGTGCTGGAGGATGGTTGTGCGGGCAGCGAACGTGAAGAGCCGTTTGCCAGCAGCATGAAAATGCGCGCACGCTTATTAGACGATGCGCTGCTGGGCAAACAAATTACCGAGCTCAAGATCATTATTCTGCACCCGATGCGCACCGGCCGCAGCAAAAATGACGATGGTCAGGTGCTGCCTGCGCATTTTATGCAGCTGATGCAGGTGGTGCTTAATGGGCAAGTGATTGTCGATGCGCAAACCGGGACGGGTATCTCACGTAACCCTTACTTTACGTTTTACCTGAAAGAGGCCAAGGTGGGCGATGTGATTGCGGTAAACTGGCAGGATAACCTGGGGTATGAAGGGCATGGTCAGGTGACGGTTTCGGCCTAAACGCAATCGATTAAATATATTTATCAATAAAATTAAAATAATCAATTTTACATATTGTATGTGTATGCTTAAAATGCATCCATTCGCTGTGGATAAGCAGCAAATTTTTTAATTAACCCTGTTTAATGAAGCACTGTTTTAAACATCATAAAGGAGAACTACATGTCATTGATTAACACGCAAGTACAACCATTCAAGGCGCAAGCATTCCACAACGGTAAATTTATCGAAGTGACTGAAGAGTCTTTAAAAGGCAAATGGTCTGTGTTGATTTTTATGCCAGCAGCGTTCACTTTCAACTGCCCAACTGAAGTTGAAGATGCGGCTGACAACTACGCAGAGTTCCAGAAGGCTGGTGCTGAAGTGTACATCGTGACCACCGATACCCACTTCTCCCACAAGGTTTGGCACGAGACTTCACCTGCAGTAGGTAAAGCGAAATTCCCACTGGTAGGTGACCCAACGCACCAATTGACACGTGCATTTGACGTACATATTGATGAAGAAGGTCTGGCATTGCGCGGTACTTTCGTGATCAACGCTGACGGCGTGATCAAAACGGCTGAAGTACACAGCAACGAAATCGCTCGCGATGTAAAAGAAACCTTGCGCAAGTTGAAAGCAGCACAATATACCGCTGCTCACCCAGGCCAGGTTTGCCCAGCTAAATGGAACGACGGTGCAGCAACATTGACACCATCATTGGACTTGGTAGGTAAGATCTAAGCTGATTGCTTTGAGCAAAGCCCTGCGTAAGCAGGGCGCTCAGGTAAGGTCACTCATCCATTGGTGGTTTTACCTGAGCGAGCTTCCCCCCAACCATTTTTAATTGCCATGTGTCATGGCCAAGGCTTCTTGCTGCCTGAAAATATGAGCAAGAATGTAATTTGGAGAATACAAAATGTTAGACGATACCTTAAAGACACAACTGCAAACCTACCTGGGCATGCTGCGTCAGCCTATCCGTCTGATTGCATCCCTGGACAACAGCGACAATGCGGCGAAAATGCGCGGGTTGTTGCAAGAAATCACGGCCTTGTCTGACAAAGTCAGCCTGGATGAGACCGGCAACGATGCGCGCAAACCTTCGTTTGTGATCGCCAAAGAAGGCGAAACACGCGGTGTGCGCTTTGCGGCGATTCCATTAGGCCATGAGTTCACGTCACTGGTATTGGCTTTGTTGTGGACAGGCGGCCATCCGCCAAAAGTGGAGCAGGATGTGCTCGACCAGATCAAGGCGCTCGATAGTGACCTCAATTTTGAAGTCTATATGAGCTTGTCGTGCCATAACTGCCCGGACGTGGTGCAGGCGACCACCCTGATGACGGTGTTTAACCCACGCATCAATGTGACGGTGATTGATGGTGGCTTGTATCAGGACGAAGTCAATGCGCGCAATATCATGGCGGTGCCTGCGACTTTCCTGAATGGCGAGATGTTTGCCTCCGGCCGTATGCTGGTGGAAGAGATTCTGGCTAAGGTGGATACTGGTGCGGTCGCCAAAGAAGCCGAGAAGCTCAATGCCAAAGAGGCGTTTGATGTGCTGGTGGTGGGCGGTGGCCCGGCAGGTGCATCGGCGGCGATTTATGCTGCGCGTAAGGGCATTCGTACCGGCATTGTGGCAGACCGCTTTGGTGGACAGGTGAATGATACGCTGGCGATTGAAAACTTTATTTCGGTGAAAGAAACCGAAGGGCCGAAACTGGTCGCAGCGCTGGAAGAGCACGTGAAAACTTATGACGTCGATATTATGCCGTTGCAACGTGCGGTGGGCTTGAGTGAGCCGCAAAAAGACCACAAACACGCTGGCTTAATTGAAGTGAAGCTGGAAAATGGGGCGACTTTGCGCAGCAAGTCTGTGATTCTGGCGACCGGTGCGCGTTGGAAAAACCTCAACGTGCCTGGTGAAGCCGAATACAAAAACAAAGGCGTAGCTTATTGCCCGCACTGCGATGGCCCGTTGTTTAAAGGCAAGCATGTGGCGGTGATTGGTGGCGGTAACTCTGGTGTAGAGGCCGCGATTGACCTGGCTGGGGTAGTGGGCCATGTGACCTTGCTGCAATTCGACACCGAGCTTAAAGCCGATGCCGTGCTGCAACGCAAACTGCGTTCACTGCAAAATGTGACTATTTTAACCAGTGCGCAAACCAGCGAAATCACCGGTGATGGCACGCGCGTCAATGGCCTGACTTATATTGACCGCGTGAGTGGCGAGAGCAAGCATGTGGCTCTGGAAGGCGTATTTATCCAGATTGGCCTGGTGCCTAACAGTGACTGGCTGAAAGGCAGCGTGAACCTGAGCAAGTATGGTGAAATTGAGATCAACAATCACAATGCTACCTCATTGCCAGGCGTGTTTGCGGCGGGGGATGTGACTACTATCCCTTACAAGCAGATTGTCATTGCCATGGGGGAAGGCTCAAATGCGGCACTCGGTGCGTTTGATTACCTGATTCGTCAGTAATTGTTTGTGCCCAATAAAAAACCTGCCGAGGCAGGTTTTTTATTTTTGAGCATCAGGCGTTGTTAGGCGATCAAAGACAAACTCACGGCCTCTGCCACTTTAATGCCATCCACCGCCGCTGACAAAATGCCGCCTGCGTAACCGGCCCCTTCGCCACACGGGAACAAGCCTTTGGTGTTGATGCTTTGTAAGGTGTCATCGTCGCGTTTGATGCGAATCGGGCTGGAGGTGCGTGTTTCTACGCCGGTTAGAATGCCGTCTGCCAGATCAAAATTTGGGATCTGCTTGGCAAAGGCTGGGATCGCTTCGCGGATAGCCGTAATCGCGAATGCGGGCAAGGCTGAATCTAGATTGGTGAGATGCACGCCAGGCGTGTAAGACGGCGTGACCTCGCCGAATTGTGTTGAGGGGCGGTTCGCCAGAAAATCCCCGATCAATTGGCCGGGGGCTGAGTAATCGCTGCCGCCTAAGACAAAGGCATGGCTTTCCAACTGGCGCTGTAATTCGACGCCAGCCAGCGGATGGTCGGGGTAATCTACTTCTGGCGTAATGCCCACCACAATGCCCGCATTGGCGTTGCGCTCATTGCGGCTATATTGGCTCATGCCATTGGTCACTACTCGATTGGGCTCTGAGGCGGCTGCGACCACGGTGCCGCCAGGGCACATGCAAAAACTGTACACGCTGCGGCCATTTTGCGCGTGATGCACCAGGCGATAATCTGCTGCGCCCAGTTTTTTCAGGATATCTTCGCTATAACTTTTGCCATAACGCGCACGGTCAATCAGGTTTTGCGGATGCTCAATACGAAAGCCGATCGAAAATGGTTTGGCTTCGATATAAATACCCTTGTTATGCACCATTTCAAACGTATCGCGCGCGCTATGGCCAACGGCCAGGACCAGATGCTGCGTGGCGATATGTTCGCCGGTTTGCAAGGTCACACCTTGTACTTGCTGGTTTTGAATATCAATTTCTGTAACCCGGCTATCAAAACGGATTTCACCACCCAGGTTGATGATGGTGTTGCGCATTTCTTCTACCATGCTCACCAGTTTAAAGGTGCCGATATGCGGGTGGCTGACGTATAAAATTTCTTCCGGCGCACCGGCTTTGACAAACTCTTGCAGTACTTTGCGGCCCAGGTGTTTGGGGTCTTTGATCTGGCTATACAGTTTGCCGTCTGAAAACGTCCCAGCACCACCTTCGCCAAATTGCACGTTAGACTCAGGGTTGAGTTTGCGTTTGCGCCATAGGCCCCAGGTGTCCTGGGTGCGTTCGCGCACTTGCTTGCCGCGCTCAAGCACGATTGGCTTAAAGCCTGCCTGGGCCAAAATCAGCGCGGCAAAAATACCGGCAGGGCCAAAACCAACCACAATCGGCCGTTGCGCTTGCGCATTATTCTGGGTCGCCACAAACTGGTAGCTGGTATCAGGCGCTGGTTTTACGTGTGGGTCTTTTTTAAGCTTGGCTAAGATTTTAGCCTCATTTTTCACTTCGGCATCGATGTTGTACACATACAAAATCGCGTGTGATTTTCGGGCATCTACGCCGCGTTTGAATATCTCAAAACGGATTAATTCGCTTTCGGGGATTTGCAGTTTGGCCAGCAGTGCGGCCTTGATCTGCGCGTCCTGATGTTTGATATTTTCTGCCTCGATAAGCGGCAATTTGATTTCGGTGATACGTAGCATAAGTCGTCTCGTGGATAGTGGTTATCTATCAAAAGTGTATTTTATTATAATCAGACTAGTCGCATCATAGATTTTATTCGGCTTCGATTTAATCTACGCCTAAAAATGACGATATAAACTTCGTATGTTTAATTACAAGCGACGAATAGTTATCCCGTTAATCATTGCTACTGCGCTTTTGTGCGTTTCAATGATATGGCTGTTTATTGCCATGTATCAGCTGGTCTATTATTCCGAGCAAAAAGACCTGGTCGACAGGCAGCGCTATGACATCGTCGCTCTGGGTAAGGCGATCACCAATGCCGAAAGCGGCCAGCGTGGTTATTTGCTCACAGGCCATACTTTGTTTCTGGATACGTTGGAGCAGGGGCGCACGGAGACCCGGCAAGTGCTAGCAAGGCTGGATAAGCAGACATCAGACCAGCCCGACGTGCGGATCGGCTTGGACAGAATCAAGCAGTTGGTGCATCAGAAATTTGATGTGATGGACAAAAGCATACAGGTACAACTGCATGCCGGTGACTTTTCGCCACACTTGTCGCTGAATAAAGACAAAGGTCGCGAGGTGATGAAGCTGATTGATGATCAGCTCGACGAGATTGACAGCAAACTGCAACAACTGCGGGAGGGCTTTGAGCAAGATATCCGTAAACGCATGTTCGCCTCTGTGATAGGCGCCATTTTGCTCGGCGTGTTAATTATTGGCGTGTTGCTGTTTTCTTACCGCAGCACGACGGATTTATTGGAGCAGGTGCTTGAAAATCAGGCGGTCGCCAAACAGGCCAGCCACCAGGCAGATCACGACTTGCTCACGGGGTTACCTAACCGGCGCAGCGTTGATGTCCATCTGGCCAACACCTATCAATTGGCCAGGCATACCTCCAAACAGTTTGCGATTCTTTTTATGGATCTCGACGGCTTTAAAGTGGTGAATGATAAATATGGCCATGGCGTGGGCGATGCCTTGCTAATAGAGGTCGCCGATATGTTTAAAAAAGTACTCAGGCAATCTGACTTTTTGGCGCGGCAGGGTGGAGATGAGTTTGTGCTGGTGGTGGGCAGCTATTTATATCGCCAGGAGTTAACCCAGTTGGCGGAGAGACTGATCAAATTATTTGCGCAGCCGGTGGTTGTGCGCGGTATTCCACTAGAGATCGGTGTCAGCATAGGCATCGCTGAGTATCCGCACCATGGCAAGCATGTGAAACAGCTACTGCATGTGGCAGATAAAGCCATGTATGACTCGAAGAAAAACGGCAAGAACCGTTATAGTTTTGGCTCAGAATAAAGTGGCTGATCAGGCGTCTTGCAGCATTTTTTTGAGTGACTGCACGGTGACTGCTTTTTTAGTGGTCAGTGACCACTCATCCAGTGCTTCTACCACGGCCATGAGTGTGGGCAAATCACGGCGTAAATAACGCAAACAGTAAGCGATCACTTCGTCTGGCAGCTTCATGCTGCGATCACGGGCGTGCGCGCGTAGCGCATCGGCTTTTTCATCATCGCTGAGTGGATGTAATTGATACACCAGACCCCAGGCCAGGCGGGTGGCCAGATCGTCACGCAAGCCCATTTGTGTGGGCGCGTGGCTGCCAGCGGTGACTAATATGCCGCCCTCGGCCTTGATCTGGTTATAAGTATCAAACAGCACGATTTGTGATTCTTCATCCAGCGTGTGCACATCATCTGCAATATGCGCGCCTATTTCTTGCGCCGCCAGTAGCAAGTGGCTTTTGCCACTGCCAGACTCGCCCCACAGGTAAATAAAGCGGGTGGTCGCCTCGCCAGCGAGCACGGCATGCATACTTGCAAGTGCCTCTTGGTTTTGGCCAACAATAAAGTTATCAAAGCTCGGTGCAGCGGGCGGTTGAATATTAAGCAACAATTGTTTCACAGCGGTGTTTTCTGCTATCTGGCGGGTCAATCGTCCAGGGTTTGAATAATGTGCGGCTGGCTGCTTAAGTAAGCCTCACTGCGCAAATAACTTTGTTTGGTATGGCGCACGCCAACGGCAATGGCGGCGCTGACCGGTAAGGCCAGCAGCACACCGGCAAAGCCAAATAACTGGCCGCCGGCCATCAAGGCCAAAATCACAATCACCGGATGCAGGCCGATGCGGTCGCCAACCAAAATCGGTGTGAGAATAAAACTTTCTACCAGTTGTCCCACGCCAAACACCAGCAGTACCGGTACCACTTCTGGCAACGAGGCAAATTGCAGCAAGGCCAGCACCACGGCCAGTACAAAGGCCAGTGCAAACCCTAGGTAGGGCACAAAGCTCAGTAAACCGGCAATCATGCCGATGGAAAGCGCCATGTCGAGGCCTGCCAACCATAAGCTGACGCTGTAAAACACGCATAATGAAAACATCACTGACAACTGGCCGCGCAAAAATTCGGCGACAACACGGTCAATTTCAACGGACATACTGCGCGCACGCCCAACCCAGTCGCGTGGAATCAGTTCGCCAACCTCGGCCACCATGTCATCCCAGTCGCGCAAAAAGTAAAACAGCACTACCGGCAATAAACAAATATTGGCAAAAATGCCAATCAGGCTCAGGCTTTTCTGGCCAGCATTGAGCAGGAAGGCGCCTATCATGCTGCCAGCGGTTTGCCAGTGTTCGCTGATGAGTTTTTGCACATCGGCATGGTTCACATCGAGGTGAATGCCAAACCGTTGCAGCAGCCACGGCTCGACTTGCTGGTGAAAATGGTCCAGTAGCAGTGGCAGGCGTTGCGCAATCAGCAGTGATTGTTGTTGCAGTAAGGGGATAATAATGAGCAGCAGGCCGGTGATGGCCAAAATCACGCCCAGCATCACCAGCAAGGTGGCCGGGGTGCGGCCAATGCGCCAGCCGTTCACACCGGTTTCACTGAGTCGGTCTACCAGTGGATCCAGCATGTAGGCAATCACCGCCGCTGCCAGAAACGGCGTCAGGATAGGTTCTAGCAGGTAAAACAGGTAGATAAAGACCGCCGTGACAATCCACCAGCGATGATCGCTGACAAACTGGGTGGCCACAGATTTCTGATGTTCCTGGTCTGACATGGGCGTGTGTGACACATCCGCACAATCCGGCATAGGTCGAAGCGGCAAGATGCGTTAAAATAATGATTATTTTAAAATTATACTTAATTTCAACGCTGTATCGCGCTTTGTTGTAAACATCTGCGCTGGCTACAGTGCTTCACCTGATTAATTGCATTGAAAGAAACGAGAGCATCTTGACGACTTCTTCTGATAAAACTTCACCTGATAACACTTCACTTACCTACCGTGATGCTGGTGTCGATATGGAGGCTGGTGATGCCTTGGTCGAGCAGATCAAGCCATATGCCAAGCGCACCATGCGCCCGGAGGTGATGGGCGGTATTGGCGGTTTTGGTTCGCTGTTTGCCATGCCTAAAAAGTTTAAAGAGCCTGTGCTGGTGTCTGGCACCGATGGCGTGGGCACCAAACTGAAGCTGGCGTTTCAACTCGACAAGCATGATACCGTCGGTATCGACCTGGTGGCCATGAGTGTCAATGACATTCTGGTGCAAGGCGCTGAGCCGCTGTTTTTCTTGGATTATTTTGCCTGCGGCAAGCTGGAAGTCGGCACCGCTGCTGCGGTGATTAAAGGCATTGCCCAAGGCTGTGAAGAGTCTGGCTGTGCGCTGGTGGGCGGTGAAACGGCCGAAATGCCAGGCATGTATCCTGCCGGTGAATATGACCTGGCCGGGTTTGCCGTTGGCTGTGTCGATAAAGCCAATATTATTGATGGCTCTACGATCAAAGCGGGTGACGTGGTGCTGGGCCTGGCTTCCAGTGGTGCGCATTCCAATGGCTACTCATTGATCCGTAAACTGATTGAAAAATCCGGTATCGATATGGAATCTGACTTTCATGGCCGCGTCTTTAAAGACGTAGTCATGGCACCTACCAAATTGTATGTGAAGTCTATTTTAAAATTGCTGGATACCTTGCCAGTGAAGGGTATGGCGCATATCACTGGTGGTGGCATTACCGAAAATATTCCGCGTGTGTTGCCAGCGGGCCTGACGGCCGAAGTGCAAAAATCGAGCTGGACCTTGCCGCCGTTGTTTCAGTGGTTGCAGGCGCAAGGCAATATCGAGCCGATTGAAATGTACCGTACGTTTAACTGCGGCATCGGCATGGCAGTGATTGTAGCTGCTGAGCACGCCGAGCAGGCACAAGCTGTGCTGGCGGGTGCGGGTGAGACGGTTTACCGTATTGGCCAGATTCGCGCGCAACAAGCAGGTGAAGCGCCGACTGTGGTGGTTTAATGCTGATGGGTGTGATGCTATTTGTCAGCAAGCAAAAACGCTTCGTGGCCAGTCTGCTGGCTACGATGGCACTGCTGGTGTCGCCGGTGTTGTCTGCCGCGCCCAAGCAGTTGACGCTCAAATATGATTTGTTGCAACAAGGCATCACCATCGGCACCATCAAAGACCAGCTGAGTGTGACGGGCAGTCGTTACCAAATTGCTTCACTGGCTGAGGGCAAAGGCATTTATAAGCTCATGGGTGAGCGCACACTTTCTAGTCAGGGGCAGGTAGTTGCGAATACCTTACGGCCAACCCGCTTTGAATCCCGGCAATCCAAACACCCTGACAAAGCGCTGATCAGTGAGTTTGACTGGGCGAAAAAAGTGCTCAACATGCAAATTAAAGGCGAACAAGAAACGGGCGCTTTGGTAAAAGGCACGCAGGATTTATTGAGTGTGATGTATTGCTGGATGTGGCAGCCGCCCACAGCCAAGCAGGTGAACCTCTCGGTGGTGAATGGTAAAAAGCTTGCCCCGCATCGTTTTGTCGTGACAGAGGAAACCACGCCGCTGCAAACTGAGGCCGGCACCTTTAAGGTGGTTAAACTGACCGATGCTGACGGTGAGAAAACCTTGTATCTGGCTAAGGACAAAGGCTATTTGCCGGTGAAGCTGGTGGTGCAGGATGATGGTAAACGCATGGAGCAGGTGATCACCAGTATCACCGGTGAGTAACGGGTTCTGCAGCTCGGGAAAGCGCGTGATGCAAGCATCAGGTCTGCGGCACTGGATTCAACAGCATGTTTCATGGCCATTGGCGCTCGCGCTTGTATTGTCATTGTTGTTGCATGTCACGGTGTTGACTGAGCTGAGCTGGCGCAACTGGTTAGAAGAGGCGCCACAGCAGACTGTGCTGCAAGCACGGCTGTCACCGCCACCCATCGCGCAAGCGGTGGCTGCCGCCCCGACCAGCAAACCACGCCCGACAGGGATAAAACCGGCATCACCACCAGACAAAGCGCCTGCGTTACAGCCCGAGTCACCTGCCGAATCTACAGAGGTCATCGCAGAACAGGCCTCTGCATTGCCTGCTGCGGTTGAGCAAGCCGCGACCACCGAAGAAGAAGGGCAAGCAAAGCTGGCGGAGATCGCTGCCTGGCATGAAATGGATCAACCTGCGGCGGTGGCCGACGATGAAAAGTCGCCGCCTTACCAGCGTGTGAGCACGGCCTTTGTGGTGTATGTGAATGGTGAAGAGCGGCCTGCAGGCACTGCCAGTATTGATTATGTGCTGGAAAGCCCGGGCAATTACACACTGCGTTGGCTGGTAGAGGGGCGCGGTCTGTTAAAATTGCTCTACCCGTCACTTGAGCAGCAAAGTACGGGGGAAGTGGGCCCGGGCGGTTTAAAGCCGCACTTTTACCGTTATGCGTTTGGTAGCCGTGCCAGCAAAACCTACGAAGCGAGTTTTGACTGGGAAACCAATGTGATTACCCTAAAAACCGCCAAAGGCGAGCAGCGACGGGATTTACGTGTAAACACACAAGACATCCTCAGCTTTATGTACCAGTTTATGTTTGTGCCACCGCTGCAAGAAATGCATGTGACGCTAACCAATGGCCGCCGTGTTGGTGAGTATGAATATACATTTGAAGGGGAAGACAGCCTGGTGATTGCTGATCAAACCATTCAAACCGTGCACATTGTGCATACGCGTGGTGACACCGACGAAAAAGTAGAACTGTGGCTGGCCAGCGATTACCGCTATGTGCCGGTCAAAATCAAAAAACTGGAGAAAAACGGTATGGTGATTGAACAAGTCGCCACGCGGTTGATCACCGAATAACGTAAGTCTTTGAAAGAAACTGATGAATCAATCCCTCATGCGCCAGACGGCGGTGTTGTTAAACGACCTGCTTAAATTTGAAAGCCCGGCCGACGCCAGGCTCAGCGAGTTTTTTCGCCAGCATCGTGAATTAGGCACCAAAGATCGCGCCTGGGTGGCCGAAACCGCTTATGGTGTGTTGCGCCGCTATCGCTACCTGCGTGAAGTCAGCATGAGCGAGGCCGACGAGCAGGAAGACACACGTAAACTGATCATCGCCTGGATGCTCAAAATTGAGGGCAAAAGCATCCGTGACCTCGATGACATGTTGGATGAGCGCCAGAAAGAATGGGCGGTCACCATCAAAGCCAAAAACAGTGAAGGCTTTGCCCCTGCCGTGCTGGCCGATGTGCGCGATTGGTTCTGGGACAAGCTGGTGGCGCAATATGGTGAGGCCGAAGCCATGACCATTTGCCGCAGCATGTTTGAGCAAGCCAGCCTCGATTTACGCGTGAATACTATTAAGTCCAACCGCGAAGAAGTGCTGTCACGCATGCTGGCCGAGAATACCGTTAAAGATAACGTCATTGCCCCTACGCCTTACTCACCTCTTGGCATTCGCATGGGCGCCCGTTTAAATATCGGCAAACATATTTTGTTTACCGAAGGCAAAATTGAAGTGCAGGACGAAGGCAGCCAGTTGCTGAGTTATTTGGTTGCCCCTAAACGCGGCCAGATGGTGGCCGACCTGTGTGCCGGTGCCGGTGGTAAAACGCTAGCCCTGGGCGCGTTGATGAAAAACACTGGCCGCTTGTATGCCTTTGATGTGTCTGAAAAGCGCCTGAATAATTTGGGCCAGCGCCTGAAACGCAGCGGCTTGTCTAACTTGCAAGCGCAGTTGATTAACAACGAAAACGACTTGAAACTCAAGCGCCTCAATGGCAAGTTTGACCGAGTGCTGGTCGATGCACCTTGCAGCGGCTTGGGCACGTTGCGCCGTAACCCGGACCTGAAATGGCGCCAGGACCAGCAAGATGTGGTCGAGCTCAACGTTAAGCAAACCAATATTCTCGCCCGCGCCGCCAAATTGTGTAAAGCCGGTGGCCGTGTCGTTTATGCGACTTGCAGTTTGTTGCGTGACGAGAACGAAGCGATTGCCGAAGCGTTTTTACAAGCGCATCCGGAATTCAAATTGGTGCCCGCCAATGAGGTGTTGGCGCAACAGAATATCGTGCTGGATACCGGAGATTATCTGAAGCTATTGCCACATCTGCATGGCACGGATGGCTTCTTTGCAGCGGTATTTGAAAAAGCGGCTTAAGATCAGATGGAAGCAGCTTAGGCTGCCTCTTTTTTATTCGATGGCGTGCGCAGGCTAGCGAAGTCAGCCATCTTTAAGGTTGCAATACACATGAAAAAACTCGGGTTGAATGGGCAAATTTTTTTCGCCGCGGCAGCCGCGGTGGGGCTAGGCTTATTTGCGCATGACAAAAATGTCGATCACGCTTTATACGCCGCCAACCTGGTCGGCACCCTGTTTATCGACCTGCTGAAAATGGTGATGATTCCGCTGGTGTTTTGCGCTATCGTCACCGGCATTGCTAACCTGCGCCAGCATAGCCAGATGCATGTGGTGTGGAAAACCACGCTGCTATTTTTTGCGACGACGACCTTGATCGCCGTCGTCATCGGCCTTGGCGCCAGTCACTTGTTCAAACCCGGTGCAGGCTTGCATCTGGAGATGTTTGCAGATGCCATGCAACAGTTCGAAACCAAACAGCTCACCTTGCCTGAGTTTTTCACGCAATTCCTGCATGGCATCTTTATGAATCCGTTCAAAGCGCTAGCCGAGGGCAATATCCTGGCGATTGTGGCGTTTGCCCTATTGCTTGGCATTGCGCTGGTACTCTCTGCTGAGCGTTATCCGCACTTGCTGGCCGTGTTCGAAGAGGGCATTGCGGTGGCGATGCAAATGATTAACTGGATCATGCGCCTGGCGCCATTTGGCATTGCCGCCTTGCTGTTCAAATTAGTCGCCACGCAAGACGTCAGCCTGTTTGCGAGTTTGACCAAGTTTATGCTGGTGGTGACAGGCACAACCTTGTTGCACGGCCTGGTTGTGTTGCCCCTGTTGCTGTGGCTACTCACTGGCAAACGCCCGTGGTGGTTTCTGCGGCAAGCCAAAGAGGCACTATTAACTGCGTTCGCCACCAGTTCGAGTAATGCCACCATGCCGGTGACTATGCGTTGTGCCACACAGAATATGCAGGTCAAACCCGAGATTGCCGGTTTTGTCGTGCCGTTGGGGGCGACTGTGAATATGGATGGCACCGCGTTATACGAAGCTGCCGCCGCCTTGTTTGTCGCGCAACTGGCAGGCATAGACCTATCACTCGGTCAGCAACTGGTGGTGTGCTTTACCACCATGATCGCCGCCATGGGCGCCCCCGGTATCCCCAGTGCGGGCATGGTGACCATGGTCATGGTCTTGCAAAGCGTGGGTTTGCCCGCTGAGGCGATCGCCATTTTGTTACCAATTGACCGCCTGCTGGATACCGTGCGCACCGCAGTCAATGTCGAAGGTGACATGATAGGCAGCCTGGTGGTACAACACCGCATAGAAAAATTAGCGCAACAAACGCCATGACTGAATTAATCATCAGACCTGCCCAGGCGCAGGATGCCGATGTGATCTCGGCACTGGTCAATCGTGCTTATCGCGGCGACAGTAGTCGTGCAGGCTGGACCACCGAGGCAGACTTGCTGGATGGCAAGCGCACGACCACCGAGGATGTGTTGGCATTGTTAAATCGTCACGATGTCGTGATGCTCAGCGGCTGGGTGGATGAAGTGTTGATGGTCACGCTGTGTGCCGAATGGCACGCAGAAGAGCAGGTCGCGCATCTGGGCATGATTGCAGTAGAACCCACGGCACAAAACCGCGGCTATGGTAAACAAATGATTCTGGCGGCGGAGCAATTGGCGGTTGCGCGCTGGGGGGCGCGTGCGAGTCAAATGGCTGTGGTGAATGTGAGGCAAACGTTGATTGCGTTTTACCAACGCTTGGGATACCAGGCGACGGGTGAGCGGAGGCCTTTTCCGCACCTGCCGGAGATGTGGCAGGCGAAGGTGGAGAATATGCAGTTGATGACATTGCAAAAGGAGTTGTGATTTAAGTTGCGTTGTTGGTTTAAGTTGAGAAGGTCATTCTTTTTGCTTCTCAGCCATATTCACCCCCCTTCCGTCATTCCTACGTCGGCTGGAGTCCAGGCAAGGTAAAATTACAATAAAAGGTTGTTCTTTGATTGGTCGTCGTAGTCGTAGGGTGGGCATGGATGCCCACGCGTTTGTTGTTTGTCATGTTTCTTTTCGCCTTTTCGGCGAGTTACTTTTCTTTGCTTGCCCAAAGAACAAGTAACCAAAAGAAATGCACCCCAGCTTCCGCTTGTTCCCTGCGCTACTCGGCTTGCCGGGCGGCCATCGAAACTCGCCCTAGCGGTTTGCACACTACGCAAGCCACCGCGGAACTCGAACAGCCGATGACCGACAACCCCCGTCAATCCTGCGTTGCTCGGCGCGGCAGATGGGGACCCCGAACACCATGCGACTGCCACCGAAAGCGAATTGAAGAAAAAAGAATCTGGTTTTTAACCATCTGCACTTATGCGCTGTTACTTAAATGAGATAAATCCCATTCCATCACGCTGAGTAGCGGAGACAAAATAAGAGTAGAGGGAGCGACTGTCTGAGCTCCGCGGCAGCTTGCGTTTTGTGCAAGCTGCTAGGGCGAGTTTCGTGACCGGCTTATTTTGTTGAGCAACGCAAGGGAGCCGCAGGCCGTGATGGCTGGGTGCCCTCCTCTTTGGTTACTTGTCTTAAGGGCAAGCATCAGAAAGTGACTCGCCGAGAGGCGAAAAGAAACGTATCGAGTGATCTCAATACATAACTCCCTTGACCATTCCCCTCAATCCACGTAAATTCAATAACCTTATGAACAAGCAATTCCTCCAATCTACAGTTGTGGTGATGAACCGAAAGGCATTGTGGCTAGTCGCCACATCGTGCTGCGGTTGCTGCTTGTCGTAAATCTTTATGCAACCGCGGGCTCTCCGCGGTTGATCTTGTAATCCCTCTCCCGGTGAGCCCCATTGATTCAGGGCTCCTATGAAAGAATCTACACACCCGTATTACGGTGCCATGTTGGTACTGTTATCGTCCGTGGCCTTTTCGTCAAAAGCGATTATGGTCAAGCTGGCTTACGTCTATCACATTGATGCAGAAACCTTAATTGCATTGCGTATGGCGTTCGCCATTCCATTTTTTGCCGGGCTGGGTTGGTGGGCGATGCGGCAAGGCGTGCCTATGAACATGAATGCTCAAGACTGGCTGACGCTGTTGTTACTCGCGGTGGTGGGTGGTTACGGTTCGATGTGGCTCAATTTTGAGGGGCTGCGTTATGTGTCGGCCGGGCTGGAACGGGTGATTCTGTTTTTGTACCCCACGTTAGTAGTAGCCATGAGTGCGGTATTTCTCAGTAATGCTATTACTCGCCGCGAGTGGTTTGCCATGTTAACCAGTTATGCGGGGGTGGTGCTGGTAGTTTGGCATGATGTGGCGCTGGCCGGGCTGGACTCTGCCGATACACTCTATGGCGCATGGCTGGTATTGCTGAGTGCGATTGTGTATGCGGCTTATTTGCTGGTGAGCGGGCAATTGATCCCAAAACTGGGTGCCAGCCGCTTTACTGCGATGACCATGAGCTTGGCGGCACTTGCCAGTGCTACGCATTTTGGTACCAGTGGCTCATTTGCGCAGGTGGCAGCACTGCCAAACGCGGTGTATGCGCTGGCTTTTTTAATGGCGCTGATTGCCACGGTATTGCCGTCGGTCCTGATGAATCTGGGTATACACCAGCTCGGTAGCCGCAAGGCGGCCTTGATTAGTGCGGTTGGGCCGGTAGCGACGATTGTGCTGGCTTATCTGTTTTTGGGCGAGTCACTATCCTGGATACAGGGTGTAGGCACTGTGCTGGTGCTGGCCGGGGTGATGGCGGTGAGTCTGGAAAAACAGCCGCGCGCCCCTGAAACAGCCGATGCTAACGCTTAATCTGTTATCGTGAGATGCGTTGCCAGTCAAAAAACGGGCCGGGGTCGGTTTTGCGCCCCGGTGCAATGTCTGAATGGCCGACAATATGTTGGATCGCATAGCGTTGCCGCAGCGCATTAATCAGGGCTTGCAGCGTCAGATATTGCGCATCTTCAAAGGCGTCAATATCACTGCCTTCTAATTCAATGCCGACTGAAAAGTCATTGCAGCGCTCGCGGCCCTGCCATTGGGAGAGTCCGGCATGCCAGGCGCGCTGGTTGCAACTGACAAATTGTAATAACGCACCTGTGCGGCGAATCAAAAAATGTGATGAGACCTTGAGGTGCGCAATCTCGGCATAGTAGGGGTGCTCTTGCGGATCTAGCTGGTTGGTAAATAATTGCATAATGCCCTGGCCGCCATACTGGTTGGGCGGCAGGCTGATATTGTGGATCACAATCATATCCACTTCGGCCGGTGGCGGTCGTTCATCCTGGTTGGGCGACAATAGCCATTGCGCGGGGCTGGCAAGGCCAGCGGTATCAATGTGGATAGCAGAAGCAGGTGTGAGCGACATGCAAACATTGTAGGTGAATTTGAGCGAATTGCGTTATGATTCCGCCCGCGTGCACACGTTTGTCACGCACATGCGCGCCAGGCGGTGGCCGCATGCAAAAGTGATTACCGCCAGACAGGAACAGTCATGGTTTTTTTACAATTATTGCTTATGTTGCTGCTGATTTTGGTGGCAGCTGAAGTTTTCACCAATGCCCTGGAGCATTTGGGCGAAAAGCTGGGGATTTCCGAAGGCGTCACCGGTTCTATTTTTGCAGCGGTGGGCACGGCATTGCCGGAGACACTGGTGCCGTTATTGGCGATCTTTTCTTATACGTCATCGACTGGCGACAGTCATGCCGGGCATGATATTGGTGTCGGCGCCATTTTGGGTGCGCCCTTAATGCTGGCCACCTTGTCTATCAGCTTGATGGCTTTTTCGGTCTTGAAGCGCCGTGGTGCGCATGGTCATATCCGCCCTGAGCGCACTGGCCTGATACGTGACCTCAACTTCTTTATCCTAGCCTTTATTTTCGCCAGCATCGCCATGTTTATCCCGCACACCGAGGCCTTGGTGCGCTACGGCATCAGCATCCTGATGATTTTGACCTATTTTGTGTATGTGCTGATGACGATCAAAGCCTCCAAAGGTCTGGTGGAAGAAGGCCATGCGACTGAAGCTGAAGATGTCATGATGTTGTCGCGTCTGGGTCTGCCAACCAATATGGTGACCATTGTGCTGCAATTGCTGATCGGCCTGGGCTTATTGATTGCAGGCGCCAAAGGCTTTATCAACGAGGTAGAAACGGCTGCGGCGATTTTAGGCGTCTCTGCCTTGCTGCTGTCTTTGCTGATTATCCCGATCGCGACTGAGCTGCCAGAAAAAGTGAATAGCATTTTGTGGATACGCAAAGGCAAAGATACGCTGGCGTTTGGCAATATCACCGGCGCCATGGTGTTTCAAGGCACTTTGTTGCCTGCCATTGGCATCATGTTGACTGACTGGGCACCCAGGCAAGAGGTGGCGTTAGGCATCTTGATCACCTTGCTGGCGGCCATTTGGGTGCGTTACCGCATCGCCAAAGGTGGCTTGCTGGTGTGGCATCTGTTAGTGAATGGGCTGTTCTACCTGGCTTACCTGGCCATCGTGCTGAGCTAGTTTGAAAAATGTTAAAAAGGGCGACTAATCAGTCGCCCTTTTTTATTGTCTGTCTTATTCGTCGTCGCCTTCCGTGTCATCCAGGTCGGCATCCTGTTCTTTGGATAAGCCCAGTTTGGACAATCGATAGCGTAGGGTACGGAAGCTGATGCCTAATAATTTAGCCGCCGCCGTTTTGTTGTTATTGGTTTTCTCCAGCGCCTGCAAAATAGTGCGTTTTTCAATATCTTCCAGGTAGTCAGATAAGCTGATATCCATAGGCAACATGGTGCTGCCGGGCGTTGCCTGGGCCGTTGGCGGGCTCGGTGGTGTGGCCGCGAGAATGGCCGGAATTGGCTGGCTGGGTTGTTCCAGACTGGGGGCGTTCCATGGCAGCACCGGCTTGTCGCTCAGGCTGGCAGGCATCTCCTCCAGAGACAGGTCTTCAACCGTAATAGTGACTCCGTCACATAAGGCCAGTGCGCGTTCCAGCATGTTTTCCAGTTCGCGCACATTGCCATGAAAAGGCAGCTGCTGAATATATACTTTGGCTTCGTCAGCAATGCCCGGGATGCTAATGCCCTGCATCAGGCACAACTTGCCAAGCAGGCGCTCAGTGAGTTCCGGGATGTCTTCAGGCCGCTCGCGCAAGGCAGGCATTTTGAGTTGAATCACGTTCAGGCGATAGTATAAGTCCTGGCGAAACTCGCCTTTTTCCATCATGGCGTTCAGGTTTTTGTGCGTGGCAGAAATAATGCGTACGTCTACGGCCTCTTCACTGGTGTTGCCGACGACGCGCACCTTTTTCTCCTGGATCGCACGCAACAGTTTTACCTGCATTGCTAATGGCAAATCTGCAACTTCATCGAGAAACAGGGTGCCGCCATTGGCCGCCTGAAATAGGCCTAGCGTGTCCTGGATTGCGCCGGTAAAGGCGCCTTTTTTGTAGCCAAAAAACTCGCTTTCCATTAAGTTTTCCGGGATCGCGCCACAGTTCACGGCGATAAAAGACTGGTCTTTACGCGAACTGTTGAGGTGAATCAGCCTGGCCGCCAGCTCTTTGCCGCTGCCAGACTCGCCACTGATATACACCGGTGCCTGACTGCGTGCCAGCTTGGCAATCATGGTGCGCACATAGCCCATGGCGGGCGAAGCACCAATCAGGTCTACCGTATTGGCGCCTTGCGACTCTTTTTGTGACGACAGTTTGAGCGCGGACTCGACCAGTGGCCGTAACTGCTTGAGTGAGATCGGCTTGGTGATGTAGTCATAGGCGCCGGCTTTCAATGCCGAGACTGCATTTTCTGCGCTGCCATAAGCCGTGATGACCGCCACAGGCAAGCCGGGGAACTGCGCATTGATATGTTGCACCAGCTCCAGCCCCAAGCCATCCGGCAGGCGCATATCTGTCAGGCACAGGTCATAACTGAATGAGCCCAGCATATGTTTTGCATCAGTCACCGAGCTGGCGCTTTCTGCCTGTATGCCCATGCGCTCCAGCGTCAGCACCACGAGTTCTCTAATATCGGTCTCGTCATCGACCACCAGGCAGCGATAAGAATTTGCCATTTAAACGATTACCTTTTTAACTGTCAGTGAAAATTGCGTGCCATTGGCACTACTGGTGTAATTGAGTTTTGCGCCATTGGCTTCGGCCAGTTCACGGGCGATAAACAAACCCAGGCCAGTGCCGGTTTTTTCGGTGGTCATAAAGGGTTCAAACAGGTGTGGCTGAATTTTCGGGTCCAGTCCGCTGCCATCGTCTTTAAGCAACAAGTGAATAAATTGGCCGCTTTTATCGCCCACTACCTTCAGCTGCAAACTTTGAGCATGTTGCTGGCTATGTCGCCAGCCATTTTTACATAAATTCCACAAAATTTGGTTGATATGTCTGCGGTCAAAAACAATGACACTCTCTTTGGTAGGCAGGTCTAGCGTAAAGTGCGTTAAGTCGATTTTTTCGACGGCACAAAATTGCTGGTAAAACTCTTGTACAAAATGGTTGATATTGAGCTGTTCCTGATTGGTACGGTCGCGGCGGTTGAGTTCCAGTACGTCCTTGATGATTTGATCTAGTCGCTGCACATTGTCAGAAATAATTTGTAGCATGCGCTGGGTGCCTGGCTGCTGCGAGTCTTCCTGCATCAACTGGGTCGCGTGGCTGATGGCGCTGAGCGGGTTACGTATTTCATGCGCAATATTGGCGGTCAAGCGGCCAAGGGCTGCCAGTTTGACCTGATGCGCCTGAGTTTGAATCTGCGACCAGTCTTCAATAAAAATCACCACACCATTATCAATGTTTTCTGAAATAGGGTGAAAGCGGATGCCCAGGTCGCGATTATTGATGCCGAGTTTGATGGCGTCTGACGCGGCGAGTTTGCTGGCGGGTGAAGTTTGCAGCAATTGCATGACGGCAGGCATTAGCTCTGCGAGCGGCGTTTGCAGTTGAATGGCGGCTTGCAGCGTCATCTCTTCCAGCCCCAGTAGTTTGCAGGCTTGCAGGTTGTAGTGCTTGAGTTGCTGGTCTATCACCAGCACGCCGTTGGGCATTTCTTGCGTAATCAGTGCATTGGTTTTGGCCAGGTATTCAATATCCTGGCCGCGCTGGGTGGCCAGGTTTTCACTGCGTTGCATGCGTGCTGTCAGGGTTTGCGCCAGCCAGGCGGTGGCGAAGCAACTCAGAGAGAGCACTACCGCATTGCTGAAATCATTGAGCGGCAGGTTGCGATGGACGATCTGGAAGGTGTTTTCGAGCAAAATGCCGATGGTCGCGATCGCTGCGTAAAACAGGGCAAAGCGGCCATCGCTAATCAGGCCGGCAAAAATAATATTAATAATCAGCAATAAGCCGATGCCGCTCTGGTTGCCCGGCAAAAAGTGCATCATCAGCACCAAAAACATGATGTCCAGGCTGGTTTGGATTTTTAATGCCAGGCCGCGTTTGCATTGCAATGACTCAAAGCTGACGCTGACCGCAATCGCGTACAAGAAAAAAATCAGCAGTAGCCAGAATGAGAGTGAAGGTTCAGAAGGCGCATTTCTAAAGTAGGGCCAGAGCTGGCTGCCGAATAGCATGCCCGAGGCGCCCAGACGGAACAGGCTGTAAAGCCGCAGGTGCTGGCTGTCTGGTGTTTTTTCTGGTGTAGTGATATTAACGGCCATTATGCAGCTGACTCCATCATCGCGCAGGCAGGGCGTATGTGTGATGGCTTGAGCAGGGTGATAGGATTTATTTTTTTAATCGTCATAAGGGTGGCCGAACTTTCGCTGCTATCGGGCTTATTCTAACAGTAAATAAATTTAAAACTGATATACTCGCAGGCGACAGGGAGATAAAACGGTGCATATTTCTTTGATGACATCTCATAATTCACAACAATGTCGCGAAAAAAGCACGTGCATCAGTGGCAAGCACTGGTGATCTCGGGGAAGAGGATTTGTAGTGGCGAGTGCGCAAGAAATATCGGATTTTTTACGTCAGGTTGAAAAGCGGGCATTCAGGCAAACTGCGTATGCGGTGCGTGATGACCATGCTGCGCTGGATATTGTGCAAGACGCCATGCTGAAACTGGCAGATAAATATGCCAGCAAACCGGTTGAAGAATATCCCATGCTGTTTCAGCGTATTTTGCAAAATACCATGCGCGATTACTGGCGCCGGCAAAAAGTGCGTAACCTGTGGACCACGCTGTTTTCGTCTTTTGGCCAGTCTGAGGACGAAGATTATGATCCACTGGAAACCATAGAGGTTGAAAGCACAGACAGCGACCCCGCCGATCAACTGGCACGGTCGCAAATCATGGCCCTGATCGAAAAAGCATTGGTAAAATTACCTTTACGTCAACGAGAAGCATTCGTGCTGCGTTATTGGGAAGAGTTGGATGTTGCTGAAACGGCATCGGTCATGGGTTGTTCAGAAGGAAGTGTCAAAACGCATTGCTCAAGAGCGGTCAGTGCGTTATCTACATTGCTAGAGCAGGCCGGGATCGGAACCCGGAAGTTACAAAAAGGAGTGAAGCCATGAGGAAACAACGTCATCCAGAAGACGACTTGCCCGCCCCTCTGCGCGAAGGTGTTGAGTGGCTGAAGCAAGATGATCGCCCGTTGTCGGCCGAGGTAGAGGCGCGTCTGGCAGATGCACGCCAGGCTGCGCTAAAGCGGTTTGCTGAATCTAGCCAAGTCGGCCACGGTTGGGCAGATGTGCTGTCCTGGGCGTCTTTCGGACATCCGCGCATGGCTGGCATGGCGGCCTTGTCCGTATGTTTTGCGGTTGGGTTGTTTGTGCTGTCGGCCAGCCACAATGATGATGCCATGTTGCTGAGCGATGATTTACCGGTTGAAGCGTTTGTGGATAGCGGCTTTGACGCCTGGCAGTATTCAGAAAATATTTAATTCTTTGGCTAACTTGAAAGCAAGTGTTTGTCGTGATTGAGAGAACAATGCGTCAATGGAATAATGAGAAATGATGCGAAATCATTCTGTGTTATTAGGGTGGGTAGTGTGTGCGATGTGTGCAAGCAGTGTCTTGCCTGTGCACGCCGGTGTGGCTAACGAGGATTCAGGTCTGCGCTGGTTGGCTATGGCGGATATCGGTGCGATCAAGAATGACCTATCGCCCGCCGACCCTGCTGCCAATGTGACATGGGCGCATCTGACAGATCAACAGCGTGCTGTGTTGTCGCCGTTGGGCAGTGAATGGGATAGTTTGCGCCCATGGCAACGTGAAAAAATGCTCGATATCGCCAAAGAATATCCGAAAATGGATGCGCAAAAACAGCAGCGTATTCAGCATCAACTGGTTAAATGGAGTCGTATGACGCCTTATGAGCGCGAAAATGCGCGTAAGCGTTATCAGCAGTTTCAGAGTTTGAGCCCTGAGAAAAAAGAAGTGTTACGCAAACAATGGAAAGAGCATAAGCAAAAAGCGGCGATTACCGAGGGCTATGACCCTGAGTTTGATGGCGCAGAGCATTAGCTGCACTGTTGTACTGACAATAAAAAAACCCGCGAATATCGCGGGTTTTTTGTTGGAACCTGTTGCGTGGTTGATTGTTTTCAACACACATTGACTGTGCCCATTAGTTAGCTTCGTCACCCAATGTTTTGCTCATGGAGAGCCCTGTCAGCACAATGCCACCATCGTTGTGGGAGGTCAGGGTGCTGTAATTATGTTCCATCCATTTTTTGATACGTCTCGCATCGCCGATACGGGTTAGTTTGCCAACGGAATCCAGCAAGACCAAAATTAATGGTTCGCCAGCAATAGTCGCTTGCATCACCAGGCAGCGTCCGGCTTCGCTGATATAGCCCGTTTTTGAGAGGCCGATTTCCCAACTGCTGTTGGTGCTCTCACGCACTAATGCATTGGTGTTGTGAAAGTGTATCGGTTGGCGTCTGCTGCCAACATTCAGGTCGTAGTCAGATGTGGTGGTGATTTGACGAATCAACGGATATTGATAAGCCGCATGCACCATTTTTGCCAGGTCCATGGCGGTAGAAACATTGTTGCTGGTCAGGCCGGTAGAGTCTTCAAAGTGCGTATTCATCATGCCCAGGCTGGCTGCCTTGGCATTCATGTCTTGAATAAAGCGTGCCTTGCCACCCGGGTAGTTGGTAGCCAATGCCGAAGCGGCGCGATTTTCTGAAGCAATCAATGCCAGGTTCAGCATATCTTCACGCGTCATGGTGGTGCCGACTGGTAGGCGTGAAGAAGTGCCTTTCAGGTAATCCACGTCCATGTCGGTAATCGAGACCTGGTCATTCAGGTTGAGTTTTGCATCCAGCACGACCATGGCTGTCATCAACTTGGTGACTGACGCGATGGGTGTCGGTGTATCCAGGTTTTTGGAGTAGATGATTTCGTGCGTGTTCTGGTTCATCACCAAGGCTTTGGTGGAGGCGATGGACAGATTGCCGTTGCTACCTGAAGATTTGCCTTCAAAAGAATCAAACATTTCTGCATCAATCGCAGGTCTGGCTGATTTTCTGGCATGCGCATGCAGTTTTACCGGGCGCATGGATTTTGTTTTTTCGGGGTTGACGCGGTATTGAGAGGAGCGCGTGCTGTATTTTTTACTTTTGGCCGCAGAAACGGTCTGTTTTTTAGAAGGTGACTTGGCTATGGCTTGACCCGCAGGTGCGAAAGCGATGGAACACATTAGCAACACTTTAAGACAATGCTTGAAAAAACTCATAATCAACCTTCCGAAAACCCGACCCATTATTGCCCAGTTATTATTCAGAGTCAATCACTTATCGCAATTTTTTAGTGTAAAAAATTAAACTGCTTTATTGACCAATTTGAATAAGTTTTGGTGCGTTTCGCAGACTGTGGCACAATAATTATCTACTAAACTTTTGATTTTTAAATCATATGTCAGCAGGCTTGAAATACTTCTTTTCTAAAGACCACACTTGGGCAGCGCAGTCCGAAAATGGTGCCTGGTTGGTGGGTATCACCGATTACGCACAGAATATGCTCGGGGATGTGGTGTTTGTCGATCCGCCAAAAATCGGCCAAGCGGTAGAGCAGTTCAGTGTGTGCGGCTTGATTGAGTCAGTGAAAACCGGCTCGGATATTTATGCGCCGCTCACCGGTGTGGTGCAGGCGGTGAATGAAGAAGCCTTGTCTTCACCCGAAAAAATCAATGATCACCCGTATGATACATGGCTGTTCACGCTAGCAGCAGACGCCAGTGGGGTGGAGTCTTTGCTGGAGCAGGCCGCTTACGAAGCACAGTTGTAAATGGCTGAGTGGTTAACGCCGCTGTTATTTCACTTTTCTGATTTTGAGTGTTGGTTCGGCGTATAGCAAATCTGCCAGATGCAAGGCGACCGTTTTGTTGGGCTGTGCCTGACCGCCGAGTGTTAGCATCGGGTTGTGTATGTTGAGGTCGCGGCTGGCTAATCCCAGAAAAAACAGCATCGTCAGCATAAATGGTAATTTGAGTGAGAGTTGTTGCATATCGTGCTCCTTAAAGTCTTTTCAATTCAAATACATCGCGGTGCTTTTGATGATTTGTAACGCGAATCAGGTATAATTTGCGCTTGGTGAAATTTTTCCAGCAAGTTGTCCTTCAGGTTGTGTTAACAAATGCCTATCTACGATTTTCAATGTACCGCGTGTGCTTACCAGCAAGAGCTGATGCGCAAGGTGTCTGCGCCCTCTGTTGAGGCGTGCCCCAAGTGCGCGCAACAGACGTTTAGCAAACAGGTGTCTGCGCCTAATTTTCAACTGACTGGCAGTGGCTGGTATGCGACTGACTTTAAAAATAGCCAGACGAAAAGCAATAGTCAGCCTGCTGAATCTGCCCCGGCCACTGAAGCCGCCAAGTGCAACCCAGGCTGTGCCTGCCATTAAAAAAACAAGACGCATGAAAAAATATTTCATTACAGGTTTGCTGGTGCTGGTCCCACTGTTTATTACGGTGTGGGTGCTTAAAACTTTAGTGCAAACGCTGGACCAAAGTTTGCTGTTATTACCTGTTTCCTGGCGCCCGGAAACCTTGCTGGGCGTTGATATTCCTGGGTTTGGTGTGATTTTGACCGTGGGTATCGTGCTGGCGACAGGCCTGGTGGCAACCAATATTTTTGGCCAGCAATTGATTGAATTGTGGGAAGGCTTGCTGATCCGCGTGCCGGTGGTTAAATCCATTTATTCCAGCGTCAAGCAAGTGTCTGATACGCTGTTTTCTGACTCTGGTAATGCTTTCCGCCAGGCGCTGCTGATTGAGTATCCGCGTCAGGGGTCATGGACCATTGCCTTTTTAACCGGTACACCGGGCGGCGATGTAGCTAACCACCTGCAAGGCGAGTATGTCAGCGTATACGTGCCGACCACGCCTAACCCGACGTCAGGTTTCTTTCTGATGTTGCCCAAGTCTGATGTCGTGGAGCTCGACATGAGCGTCGATCAGGCCTTGAAATACATCATTAGCATGGGTACAGTGGCGCCCTTGCCTAAACATCATTAACCGCAACACACTTTAAAACTTTATAAAACTATTATGATGCGTACACATTATTGCGGTCACCTGAACCGCGAACATATTGGACAAACCGTGACACTGTGTGGCTGGGCCCACCGTCGTCGCGACCACGGGGGCGTGATTTTTATTGATTTGCGTGATCGCGAAGGTCTGGCGCAAATCGTGATTGACCCGGATACCAAAGACGCATTTGCGATTGCCGAAACCGTACGCAGCGAGTTTGTGTTGCGCGTGGTCTGTAAAGTGCGTGCGCGTCCTGAAGGCACGGTCAACCCAAACTTGCCGACTGGCGAGGTCGAGATGCTGGCGACTGAAATTGAAGTGCTGAATGCTTCATTGACGCCACCCTTTATGCTGGATGACGACAACCTGACCGAAACCGTGCGCCTGGAGCACCGTTATATCGACTTGCGCCGTCCGGCCATGCAGAAAAACCTCATGCTGCGCTACAAAGTGGCAAAAAACCTGCGTGACTACCTGGATGACAACGGTTTTATCGAAGTGGAAACGCCGATGCTGACACGCTCGACACCAGAAGGTGCGCGTGACTATCTGGTGCCATCGCGCGTACACCACGGCATGTTCTTTGCCTTGCCGCAATCACCGCAGTTGTTTAAACAGTTGCTGATGGTGTCCGGTTTTGACCGCTACTTCCAGATCACCAAATGTTTCCGTGATGAAGACTTGCGCGCAGATCGCCAGCCAGAATTCACCCAGGTCGATATTGAAACCTCGTTCCTGGAAGAAAACGAAATCATGGACATCGTTGAAGAGATGATCCGCCGCATGCTGAAAAAAATTCAGAATGTTGATTTGCCAGCCCAGTTCCCACGCATGCCTTTCGTTGAAGCGATGAACCGTTACGGTTCAGATAAGCCAGACATGCGCGTGACGCTCGAAATCACTGAGCTTAGCGATGTGATGAAAGATGTCGATTTCAAAGTATTTGCCGGTGCTGCCAATATGGCCGGTGGCCGTGTCGCTGCGATCCGCGTGCCTAATGGCGCTGCCATCAGCCGTTCAGAAATTGACGCTTATACCGAGTTTGTCAAAATCTACGGTGCCAAAGGTCTGGCGTATATCAAGATCAACGATATTACCAAATTGAACGAAGAAGGCCTGCAAAGCCCGATTGTGAAAAATATTCACGTCAATGCGCTGCAAGCGATTATTGAGCGCACAGGCGCGCAAAATGGCGACATCGTGTTCTTCGGGGCCGATAAAGCCAAAATCGTCAACGAAGCCCTGGGTGCCTTGCGTACCAAAGTGGGTCACGAAAAAGGCCATGTCGATGGCCGTCAGTGGGCGCCATTGTGGGTGGTCGATTTCCCGATGTTTGAGCATGATGAAGACAATGACCGTTGGGTCGCGTTACATCACCCGTTCACTGCCCCTAAGGATGGCCATGAAGATTTGCTGGTCAGCAATCCGGGTGCCTGTTTGTCCAAGGCTTACGATATGGTGCTCAACGGCTGGGAAGTGGGCGGCGGTTCTGTGCGTATCCACAAACAGGACGTGCAATCCAAAGTGTTTGATGCGCTGAAAATCAGCCGCGAAGAAGCACAAGAAAAATTCGGCTTCTTGCTCGACGCCTTGCAATACGGTGCGCCGCCGCATGGTGGCCTGGCTTTTGGCCTGGATCGCCTGGTCACGCTGATGGCGGGTGCCGAGTCTATCCGTGACGTGATTGCTTTCCCGAAAACCCAGCGCGCGCAATGTCTGATGACCAATGCGCCTAACGAGGTAGATGAGAAACAATTGCGCGAATTGCATATTCGCGTGCGTCAGCAAAACGCGGCTGGTCAATAAACCGGCCAGGCTTGTGACACAGGCCATTGCAAAGCATTACAGCGCGTCTACCATCGGGTGGGCGCGTTTTTTATTGGGGCTAGCCTTTGTGGGCTGGCTTGAGGCGAGAGCATGATGGATCTTAGCGCGTATATTCGCACTATTGCAGACTACCCCAAAGCGGGCATCCAGTTTCGTGACATCACCAGCTTGCTGCAAGATGCCACCGCTTTTAATGCGGCCATTGATGCGCTGGCGTTGCATTATGCCGATGTGGCGCTGGATAAAGTGGTTGGTATCGAGGCGCGTGGTTTTATCATTGGGGCGGCCGTGGCCAGCAAATTGCAATTAGGCTTTGTGCCGGTGCGCAAGCCCGGTAAATTGCCTGCCGCCACCATTTCACAACGCTACACCCTCGAGTATGGTGAAGATGCGCTGCAGTTACACGCCGATGCCATCACTGCAGGCGAGCAGGTGTTGTTGGTGGATGACCTGATTGCGACGGGCGGCACCGCCCTGGCTGCGGTGGCCTTGATACGCCAGCTCGGCGGTGTAGTTGCGCATGCCGGATTCGTGATTGACTTACCAGACTTGGGCGGCTTGCAACATTTGCAGGCCAGCGGCGTCCAACCCTTTGCCCTGTGTCAATTTGAAGGACATTAGTTTTTGTACTATATTGCGCAGATTGTTTGCACACACTTTTTACACGGCACTCATCAGATTGGAAAATCATGCCATTGACAGGAATTGATCACGTCAACTTTAGAACTGACCGCGACACCATGCATCTGTTGCGCGATTTTTATTGCGACGTGTTGGGCTTGACGGTAGGTAAACGCGTGGCCAGCACCACCTATGGCTACTGGCTGTATATTGGCAAGCAAGCCGTGGTGCACCTGGCAGAGTATAAAACTGCCGAGCCGCCACAATTGCACGTACATGGTACTTATGACCATGTCTCTTTTAACTGTAATGACATGGCCGCCATGGAGGCCAACCTGCAGGCACGAGGCGTGATTTACACCACGCGCATACTGGCCAATGGCATCCGCCAGATTAATATGCGTGATCCTGCAGGCAATGGCGTCGAGTTGAATTTTGCCGAATATGCCGATCCACACTACGAAATGCGGCCCTCGGGCGACCCCAGCAAGCAGGCTTGAGTGGGTGTGTGATGTGCATCACATATTGCGCATAGCGGTTCGTTAGACAATCATTTCATAGCGTGCAAATCAATAATGAAAGATAGGGGACGATCATGAAAAAAGTATGGGTGGTGATAGTAGGGCTGTTGGCCCTCGGGATCAGTGGTTTAGCGCAGGCTGAGGCTGATCCTAAGTTATGGGCTGTGGTCAAAGAGGCATTTTTCCCACAGCGTGATATTCAGGAAGTCGAGTTCCTCAAAGTGGAGGGCCCGCGCCGCGCCGAGAGTGGGGCACAAGTGCCGGTGACTTTTATCTACGACAAAGCTGCCGCCAATGGGGTGGTGCTTAAAAAACTGTATGTGATTGTCGATGCCAATCCGATTCAGCTGGCTTCAACTTATCACTTAACCGACAAGCTCAACGGGTTTCAAATGGCGACGCGTATCCGCCAGGAAACCGATTCTTTTGTGCGGCTGATTGGTGAAACCGCTGATGGCAAGCTTTATATGGGCAAGCGTGAAATTCGCGCCGCCGGTGGCTGTGGCGGTACGGTGGATAATAACGAATCCGAAGTGCGGGCGGCGGCCGGTAAAATTAAATTGAACGTCGATGCACCCAAGTTTGGTGAGGTAGCGACCGCGACTTTTAATATCCGTCACGTCATGCGTACTGGCTTGCAGCGCGACCTGGTGTCGCAAGGGTATGTGCCTGCGTTTTATATCAACAAAACGACGTTTACCTACAATGGTCAGGAAGTAATGACGGTAGATGTTGGGGTAGGCACCAGCGAAGACCCTTACATGAAGTTTAGCTTTGTGCCGGATGCGCCAGGCAAGCTGGAAGTCGTGGCGACGGATAATGAAGGTAAAACCTTCACGCAGACGCTGGATGTACACAGCTAGCAACAAATCAGATAGACAGGCCTCTTCGGAGGCCTTTTTTGTTTTATGACAAATACCTGTTTCGTCACGGTGCTAAAATACCCGCTTTGGGGAAAGGGACAGCATGAAAAGTTTTCGTAAAGAGCTATGGTTTAACATTTCAGCGCGCATGGATTTCAAAAACATTACGCAGGATGTGGTGGCGTGTGTACGCGAAAGCGGTGTCAGAGAAGGCCTGGCGCTGATCAACGCCATGCATATTTCGGCCAGTGTGTTTATCAATGACGACGAGCGCGGCCTGCATCATGACTATAAAGTGTGGCTGGAAAAACTGGCGCCGCATGAGCCAGTGAGCGGTTATCGCCACAATGATACCGGCGAAGATAATGCTGATGCGCATATCAAGCGCCAGATTATGGGCCGCGAAGTGGTGGTGGCGATTACCGAAGGCCAGCTGGATTTTGGCCCCTGGGAACAGATTTTTTACGGTGAGTTTGACGGCCGCCGCAATAAGCGTGTGCTGGTAAAAATTATCGGTGAATAAATGCTGATGAAGTCTCCTGAGTTATTAGCCCCTGCGGGTGATCTGGACCGCATGCGCACCGCGTTTGATTATGGCGCAGATGCTGTGTATGCCGGTCAGCCGCGCTACAGCTTGCGGGTGCGAGAGAATGATTTCTCTATGCAAAATCTGGCCATTGGTATTGCAGAGGCGCATGCGCGCGGCAAAAAGTTTTTTGTCGCCAGCAATATCTCGCCGCACAACGCCAAGGTGAAAACCTATATGCGCGATATGGCGCCGGTGATCGAGATGCAGCCTGATGCGCTGATTATGGCTGACCCTGGCCTGATCATGATGGTGCGCGAGCAATGGCCGGAGATGCCTATCCATTTGTCGGTGCAGGCCAATGCGGTCAATTACGCCTCGGTCAAATTCTGGCAACGCATGGGCTTAACGCGGGTGATTTTGTCGCGTGAGCTTTCGCTCGATGAAATTGCCGAAATCCGCCAGGAATGCCCGGACATGGAGCTGGAGGTGTTTGTGCACGGCGCCTTGTGTATTGCCTACTCAGGCCGCTGCCTGCTGTCTGGCTACTTTAATTCGCGCGACCCCAATCAAGGCACCTGTACCAATAGTTGTCGCTGGGATTACAAGGTGCACGATGCGCAACCGGATGCCGCAGGCGTCATTCGTTTGAAGGAGTTTGATTTTCAGGCGGAAATGGAGAAATCCAGCCTGTCGTCGTGTGGCTCCTTGCCACGCCATCCGGCAGCCGATCAGGTTTACCTGATAGAAGAAAAAGGCCGCCCCGGGGAGTTGTTGCCCATCATGGAAGACGAGCACGGCACTTACATTATGAATAGCAAAGACCTGCGCGCGATTGAGCATGTGGAAAAGCTGATTGCACTGGGCGTGGATTCACTCAAGATTGAAGGCCGTACGAAATCGCGTTATTACGTGGCGCGTACCTGCCAGAATTACCGCCAGGCGATTGATGATGCGGTGGCCGGGCGTCCGTTTGACTGGCGTTTACTGGGCGAATTGGAGAATTTGGCCAACCGTGGCTATACCGATGGTTTTTATCAGCGCCACCATACGGCCGAGCATCAGAATTATCTACAAGGGCACTCTAGCGCCAACCGCAGTATATATGTCGGCGATGTGGTGGAGTATGACGCTGCGCGTGGGTTGGCGTCGATTCAGGCACGCAATAAATTTGCCGTCGGTGACAAATTGCAGTTGATTCATCCCAGCGGTAACCGCGACCTAGTGGTGGAGCAATTATTCGACAAGCAGGGCGCGCCCGTACAGCAAGCGGCAGGCAGCGGCCACTTTGTCAAATTGCCAGTTGCCGCCGCTGCATTGAATAATGCCATGGTGGCCAGGTATTTATAATTGGTTTAAGTCTGATTTAGAGTTTGCTTAAAACTAAGGGGAGCCGCTGGCTCCCCTTGTTCTTTTGGATGCTTGCGCGCTGGCTTAGCTGTGGATATAGCTTTCCAGCTGCTTGATCAGCTCCTGCTGGTAGCTGATGGTTTCTTTGAGTACGTCGCCAATCGACAGCATGCCGAGCATTTTGCCGTTGTCGACCACAGGCAGATGGCGGATGCGTTTTTCGAGCATGGTGCTCATGGCCGATTCCACCAAGTCTGTCGGTTTGCCGGTAATCACCTTCTCGGTCATGACTTCGCTAATGGTGGTGGTTTTGGATGAGCGGCCTTTGAGGATGACCTCGCGTGCATAGTCGCGTTCAGAAAAAATACCGACCAGTTCGCCATCCTTGATCACCGCCAGCGCACCGATCTGGTATTCCGCCAGAATGACCAGTGCATCGTACACCGGTCGGTTGGGCGCAATACTGATGATGCCTTGGTGTGTTTTATGAGAGAGTACTTGTTGAAGCGTCTTCATCACTTCCTCCTTTCATCGGGCACGAATGGCTAATATACACCGATGTTGAGGCTAGTAACATAGTTGTTTCACTCATGTTTGTTTGGCTTGCCTCAATTGCTCTTGACATAATTAGCTAGCTAATTATAATGTGGCTAATTATGTTGCAGCTTAGAGATCTCCCTACCCCAGAAGTCCTGCAGCGGTTTGCCCAAAGGTATCCCGCAGCGGATGTGACTGCTATTGCCAGCTTTTTAATGCTGCTGCGCGTGGCGACCGATTTGTCCATCGCGCTAGATGCCTGTCTGAGCAAGCACGATTTGTTGCAAGGACGCTGGTGGGTGCTGATTTTACTCATGCGTGAAACCGACCTAACCTCTACCCCCTCGGTGCTGGCGGAAAAGCTGGGGGTGACACGCGCCACCATGACCGGCCTGCTAGACGGCCTGGAGCAAGGTGGTCTGGTACAACGTATCTCTGTGCCTGAGGACAGGCGCAGTGTGAAGATCAGGCTCACCGCAGCAGGCCAAGCCAAGCTGGATGCTGTGATGCCAGACTACTACACCCGCTTGCGGCAGTGCATGCAGGGCTTGGGTGAGCAGCAACGCAATGATTTGCAAGCGATTTTAGGCGTGATAGACCACGGGATGTCTGCCTGGGATTTTAATCAGTCAATTTAGTTTTTTAATGAAGGAGTTTCACCATGGCAACTGTTGTCGATATTTTAATCACATTGAACCAGCAATTTGACGCCGCGTTTAACAGCAAAAATGCACAGGCGGTCGCTGCTTTGTATGCCGATGACGCGATCGTGATGCCGGCACCTGCTGGTCAAGTGGTCAAAGGCCGCCAGGGCGTAGCAGAATTTTTTGGTGGCCTGATTCAGGCGGGTGTGATTGAGCACGCACTGACCATGAAAGAAGCCGTGGTCACTGACACGCTGGCGACACAAACCGGCAACTGGGCCGCTGCCATGATCGGCGAAGATGGCGTGAAACAGCAATTTGGCGGCAATGTGCAGGTGGTGTTCCAAAAACAGGCTGATGGCCAATGGCTGGCTGTGACCCATATCTGGAACTAATGCCAGTATTTCATACTAACCGAGGCAGGCAACGCCTAAATAATTATGGATCAACTGATTAAACAACGCTCGCAAGCGCTCACCGCGCTGCTGGTACTCACCATCATCTGGGGCTATAACTGGGTGGTGATGAAGAGCGCGTTACAATATGCTGGGCCGTTTCAGTTTGCGGCCATGCGTACGTTTTTTGGCGCGCTGGTGCTGTTTTTTGTGTTGTATGTCACACGCCGCCCCATGGGGCTCACTGAGTTCCCAACCATGTTGTTGCTGGGCATTTTGCAAAACGTCGGCTTTACTGGTGTGCTGATGTGGGCGCTGGTAGAAGGGGGCGCCGGTAAAACGGCGGTGCTCACCTATACCATGCCATTCTGGACGCTGTTATTCGCCTGGCCCATGCTGGGTGAGCGCGTGCACGGCTGGCAATGGTTGGCGGTGATTGCTGCGGTGCTGGGCATGTTGTTTATTTTTGATCCGCTGCATATCCGCGCCGATAGTTTTAGCATGTCGCTGGCGGTGTTGTCTGGTGTGTCATGGGCGTTATCTGCCATCATGACCAAGCAATTGCACAGACGCCACCCGACGCTGGATTTAATCAACCTGACGGCGTGGCCGATGTTGCTGGGCTCGTTGCCTATGGTGCTGATTGCCTGGCTGGTGCCAGCGCCAGCGATAGACTGGTCACCATATTTGATTGGTGCCGTTTTGTTTAACGTGGTGTTGTGTGGTGCGCTGGCTTGGTTGTTGTGGTTGTTTGCCTTGCAGAGGTTGCCCGCAGGCGTGGCCAGTATGGCGTCTATGCTGGCGCCGGTAATTGGCGTCATTGCGGCCTGGATACAACTTAATGAAGTGCCAGACCAGATGGAAATGACGGGCATGGCGTTGATTATCTTTTCACTGAGCCTGATTTCTGTGCTCATGATGCGGCCAGGTTACGGCAAGAGTCAGTAATCCAAAGCTAGTGTTTAATGAAGGCCTGACAATGTCAGGCCTTTTTGTTGTGCGCGCGGCAGATGCGCTACGCTAAAGGCAGCCAATGGCTGTGGTAAAATCGCCGGGTTAAATTACCTCAACAGCATTGTTCAAAAATACAAGGAAGCAAAATGGCTGGACATAGTAAATGGGCCAATATTCAGCACCGTAAAGGCCGTCAGGATGCCAAACGCGGCAAAATTTTCACCAAGCTGATTAAAGAAATCACCGTGTCTGCGCGCATGGGTGGCGGGGATACTGCCATGAACCCGCGTTTGCGCGCGGCAGTGGCGGCAGCCAAAGAAGAAAACATGCCTTCTGACAATATCACGCGTGCCATTAAAAAAGGCACCGGCGAGCTGGAGGGCGTGAGCTACGAAGAGATTCGTTACGAAGGCTATGGCATCAATGGTGCCTCTATTATTATTGATTGCCTGACCGATAACCGTCAGCGCGCGGTGATGGATGTGCGTCATGCACTGACCAAGCATGGCGGCAATTTAGGCACAGATGGCAGCGTGGCATTTATGTTTAAGCACTGTGGCCAATTGGTCTTTGCGCCGGGCGTATCAGAAGATGCCGTGATGGAGGCGGCGCTCGAAGCTGGGGCAGAAGACGTGATTACTGACGAAGATGGCAGTATTGAAGTGATCACCGCCCCGGGCGACTTTGTCACGGTAAAAGAGGCGCTGGAAGCGGCTGGCCTTAAAGCAGTGATGGCGCAAGTGACCATGAAATCACTCAATGAAGTGGTCTTCACCGGCGATGATGCCGTTAAAATGCAGAAAATCCTCGATATGCTGGAAGACCTGGATGACGTGCAGGATGTGTACACCTCTGCGGTGATCGAAGAAGATTAATCCATGTTATTTGCCGTTGGCTTGTGCTGGGTAAGTGATTTTTAAATGGCGGTACAGCGCATTTTAGGCATAGACCCTGGCTTGCGAATCACCGGTTTTGGTGTGATCGAAGCCGTCGATGGCAAGTTGGCTTACGTTACCAGTGGCGTAATTAAAACGGCTTCGGCCAAAAAAAGTGCGCAAGGTGAGCCAGAAAAAGAAGCCTTGCCAGAGCGCTTGAAGGTCATACTCGATGGTTTGTTTGAGGTGATTGCCACTTATCAACCGACGCAGGTGGCGATTGAAAAGGTGTTCGTGAACGTGAACCCGCAATCTACTTTGTTGCTGGGGCAGGCGCGCGGTGCTGCTATTTCAGCGGCGGTGATCCGGCAATTGCCGGTGGCCGAATACACGGCGTTACAAGTCAAGCAGTCGGTGGTAGGCAATGGTCATGCACAAAAAGAACAGGTGCAAGAGATGGTCAAGCGCTTACTTAAGCTGCCCGCAACGCCCAGCCCAGACTCGGCGGATGCGCTGGCTTGCGCCATTTGTCATGCGCATGGCGGTCAAGGCTTAGGTGCATTTTCGACCGCCGGATTTAGAGTTAGAAATGGAAGATTGATATGATTGCGCGTTTGCAAGGCCGTTTGCTGGAAAAGTCGCCGCCGTTGATTGTGATTGACTGCAATGGCGTCGGTTATGAGGTCGAGGTGCCCATGAGCACTTTTTACAACCTGCCTGAGCTGGGTCAGCCGGTACAAATTTTAACGCACATGGTCGTGCGTGAAGATGCACAGTTGCTGTATGGTTTTGGCAGTGAGCAAGAAAAAAATACCTTTAAACAATTGCTTAAAGTGAATGGCATAGGTGCTAAGTCTGCGTTGTCTATTCTCAGTGGCGTCAGTGTAAATGACCTGATGCTGGCCGTTAATCAGCAAGAAGTGTCGTTGCTGACGCGTATTCCGGGCATCGGCAAGAAAACCGCCGAGCGTTTGTTGCTTGAGCTCAAAGACAAGTTTGTCGTCACTGGCTCTACCTCTGCACAGCCCGCTGCAAAAGCGGCGACTGACGATATCCTTAATGCGCTGGTAGCACTGGGGTATAACGAGCGTGAAGCCTCTGCCACCGTCAAACTGCTGGCGCCAGGTGTGGGCGTGAGCGATGGTATACGCCAGGCCTTGAAGTATCTGGCCAAGTGATGTGCAAATGGCGCACGGGGTTGGTCTGTAATAGTCAAACGCCGCATGGTATCATGACAAAAAATAACTTCCTCTGTGACCGGCAATGAGGTTTTGTGTTGACTAAATTTGCTTTGCACTTCATTACCGACCCCCCATGATTGAAACTGATAGACTCGTTGCTCCTGCCACTGCCAGCGCCCAAGAAGAAGCGCTGGAACGCGCCTTACGCCCCAAATTGCTGGATGAGTATGTCGGGCAGGAAAAAGCACGTGGTCAACTCGAAATATTCATCAATGCTGCCCGTGGTCGCCAGGAAGCGCTAGATCATGTGCTGCTGTTCGGGCCGCCCGGCCTCGGTAAAACCACGCTTGCTCATATTATTGCCAAAGAAATGGGTGTCAACCTGCGTCTGACCTCTGGCCCGGTGCTAGAGCGCGCAGGCGATCTGGCCGCGTTGCTAACCAATCTTGAACCCAATGATGTGTTGTTTATTGATGAAATTCACCGTTTAAGCCCGGTGGTTGAAGAGATTTTATATCCAGCCATGGAAGATTACCGACTGGATATCATGATAGGCGAAGGCCCGGCTGCACGCAGTGTGCGCCTGGATTTGCCGCCGTTTACGCTGGTCGGTGCCACTACGCGGGCCGGTATGCTGACTAACCCCTTGCGTGACCGTTTTGGCATTGTGGCGCGTCTGGAATTTTACAGCCACGATGAGCTGGCTAAAATTGTCAGCCGCTCGGCCAACTTGCTCGAAGTCGAGATGCAGCAGGCAGGCGCCTCTGAAATCGCCCGCCGTGCGCGCGGTACGCCACGCATTGCTAACCGACTATTGCGCCGCGTACGCGATTACGCGCAGGTGAAAGCCGATGGCGTGGTGACTAATCTGGTAGCCGACGCTGCGCTTAAAATGCTGGATGTCGATCAGCAAGGGCTGGACGTGATGGATCGCAAACTGTTGCAGGCGGTGATTGAAAAGTTTGGTGGTGGGCCGGTCGGGCTGGACAATTTGGCCGCGGCCATTGGCGAAGAGCGCGACACGATAGAAGATGTGCTGGAACCTTATTTGATTCAGCAGGGCTATATGATGCGGACGCCGCGCGGACGCGTGGCTACAATGATGACGTACCAGCATTTTGGCCTCAAAGCACCCGCCAGCATGGCATCTGGTGAGGCTTGGCCGGGCGCTGGGCAATAGCATGTTTGTGTTTCCGGTGCGTGTTTATTATGAAGATACCGATGCGGGTGGGGTGGTTTACCATAGCCGCTACCTGAACTTTATGGAACGCGCGCGGACAGAATGGTTGCGGGCGGCCGGCTTTGCCCAGGCCGCATTAAAACAGCAAGAGCAGGTGCTGTTTGTGGTGCACAGCATGCAGCTTGAGTTTAAAAAACCGGCCAGGCTGGATGATATGTTAGAAATAACGTCACGTTTGATCGAGATGAGGCGTGGCAGTTTTAGCTGCCAGCAGCAGATTAAGCATGGCGAAACGATTTTATTAGAGGCGCAGGTCAAAGTGGCCTGTGTCAATGCGGATTCATTTAAACCAACGGGTATTCCGGCCCGACTCAAAATTGCACTGGAGTCTTCATGAATGTAGCAAACGATATGTCGATTTTTACCCTGGTGAGTGGGGCCAGCTTGCCAGTTCAACTGGTGATGCTGATCTTGCTGCTGACCTCGCTGGTCTCCTGGTGGTATATCTTCATTAAAGTATTTTCATTAAAGGCCGCCAATGAAAATGTCGATCAATTTGAAGCCCAGTTTTGGTCTGGTGGCGACTTGAACGAGTTGTATGAGCGCATTACCTCGGGCAGAAAAACGCCCCAAGGCATGGCCAGCATTTTTCAGGCCGGTCTCAAGGAGTTTATTCGCTACAAGCAGCAAAAGGATACCGAGGTGAGTGACGTGATGGAAGCGACACGCCGCGCCATGCGTGCTGCTTATAACCGTGAGCTGGATGCCCTGGATTCGCATTTGCCATTCTTGGCCTCGGTTGGTTCAGTCAGCCCCTATATTGGCTTGTTTGGCACCGTGTGGGGCATTATGAATGCGTTTCGTGGCTTGTCTAACGTGGCGCAGGCCACATTGAGCCAAGTGGCACCCGGCATTGCCGAAGCCCTGGTGGCCACCGCAATTGGCCTGTTTGCAGCGATTCCGGCAGTGATTGCCTATAACCGCTTTGCTGCGGGAGTAGACCGGTTGTCTGTGCGCTATGAGAGCTTTATCGAAGAATTTACCAACATTTTGCAACGTAGAGCCTGATTGGAGCCACGATGAGCAGAACGCGTAAACGGCGCATGATGAACCAGATTAACGTCGTGCCTTACATCGACGTGACTCTGGTGTTGCTGGTGATTTTTATGGTGACGGCACCGATGACTAACCCTGGCATGGTCGAGTTGCCCAAAGTGGGGCAGGCGCTCAAGCAAAGTGGCGACCCGATCGTGATCACCGTGCAAAAAGAAGGCACTGTGCTGATGGAGGGTAAGGAAATGCAGCGTGATGACATGCTGGCATTGATTCGCCAGCGTTTGGCCGAGGCACAAAAGCCAGTGGTGGTGTCTGCCGACAAGAATACGCCTTATGGTGAGGTAATCTCGGTGATGGATTTGCTAAAGCAGGCGCAAGTGAACCAGGTTGGCTTGTTGTTCCAAAACGAAAAGTAAGTGGTCAGTGATTTAAAACAGATGAAAATCGTATTGTCCCCACAAGATCAGGTCATACGCAAACGCGCAGCCATATTGTCTGTGCTGATGCATGTGCTGCTATTTTTGGGCATGATTTTCATGGTCGACTGGAAAGCCGTGCACGTGAGCCCGAGTGTGATGGAGGCGACATTGTGGGACAGTTTGCCCAGTAAACAGCCAACAAAAGCGGTGGCCAAGCCAGTAGAACCGCCACCACCGCCACCTGAGCTGACCCCAAAACCGCCCGAGCCAAAACCGCCGGAAAAGGTAGCGCCGCCAGAGCCGCAAGTAAAACAAGCGGAACAAGCAGCAGAAATTGCACTCAAAAAACAGGAAGATGAAAAGAAACGCCTGTTAGAAGAAGAAAAAAAGAAAGAACTTGAGCAGAAAAAACAAGAAGAAAAGCTAAAGAAAATTCAGGAAGCCCTGCGCAAGCAAGAGGAAGAAGATAAGCTGAAAAAGATTCAGGACGCCATGCGTCAACAGGACATGGATGCACAGCAATCGGCCGCTGCGGCGACAGTTGACCCTTCTGTTTTGGGTTATTACGCTGATTTAATGAAGCGAAAAATTCGAAATAATGTTAACTCTGGCTTGTGTCCGGTGACTAATCCGGAATTGCTCGTTGACATACAAATGACCAATTCGGGTGATATATCTGGCATGCCCAAGCTGATAAAAGGTTCCGGCGATGCGGTGTGTGATGATGCGGTGATCCGTGCCATTTTAGCGGCCAAGCCGTTTGATTTGCCCGATGACCCGGCCACCCGCAAAAAGATGGTGGATTTAATACATTTGAAGTTTAGGCCGCGTAGCTAAGCTGGCAATGACGCTGAGCGAGCTTTTAGTTATAATTCTTGTCTATAAGCAAACCAAAATGAATAAAACTGTGACCATGCAAACTTTTAAAAATGGCTTTATCCATTTTTTGTCTCGTACCATTGGTGCTGGTTTACTGCTCTGGCAGTTTGCAGCGCCAGCACAAGCAGCCCTCGAAATCGAGATCAGCGGCGGTAGCGCGATCCAGATCCCGATTGCGATTTTGCCAATGGCTGAATCCGGCGCTGCGTCATCCGGCAGTCGTCTACATGAAATTATCAGCAATGACCTGCGCGGTAGCGGCATGTTCCGCATCATTAATACCAGCGGCCTGCCAGCGTTGCCAAACAGTGCCGCTCAAATTAAATATACCGACTGGACCGCGCTCAAGGCGCAAGGCCTGAGCCTGGGTGAGGTGCAGCAAGTGGGTGGCAACTTGAAGGTGTCGGTGCAAGTGATGGATGTGCTGCGCCAGACCGCTTTGTTGCAATTGACCTACACGGTTTCGCCCAGCCAATACCGCCATGTTGCGCATTTGATCGCCGACCAGATTTATGAAAAGTTTACCGGTCAGCCAGGGGCGTTTGCCACGCGTATTGCCTATGTGACCAAGGTTGGTAAACGTTTCACGCTGCAGATTGCAGACTACGATGGCTTTAATGCGCAAACGCTGGTGTCATCCAATGAGCCGATTATTTCACCGGCCTGGTCGCCTGATGGCAGCAAAATGGCGTATGTCTCGTTTGAGAAAAAGAAACCCATTGTGTTTGTGCAATCGCTTTATACCGGTGAGCGCAAAATGGTGGCTAACTTTAAAGGCAATAACAGTGCACCGGCCTGGGCGCCAGATGGCAGCAAGCTGGCAGTGGTATTAACCTACGGCGCTAACTCACAGATTTATACTATTTCTGCCGATGGCTCTAATTTGCAGCAAGTGACTAAAAGTAGTGCGATTGATACCGAGCCCGCGTTTTCGCCCGATGGCCAGTCGATTTACTTTAGCTCAGACCGTGGTGGTCGCCCGCAGATTTACAAAGTGTCAGCCTCTGGTGGCAGCCCTTCCAGGGTGACATTTGAAGGCAGTTATAATGTGAGCCCACGCTTTTCGCCAGATGGTAAATACCTGACCTATATTCGTAACGATGGCGGCGCATTTAAGGTCGCTGTACAAGACCTGGGCACTGGCGATGTCAAAGTGCTCAGTACCGGCTCGCAAGATGAATCCCCCAGTTTTGCGCCTAATGCGCGTACTATTATGTATGCAACGCGCGTGGGCGGCAAAGGCACCCTGGCAACCGTCACTGTTGATGGCTTGGTCAGGCAGCGTTTGTCAGAAGCGGGCGGAGATATTCGTGAACCTGCATGGGGACCTGCTCAAGCAGCGCCCAAGTAGTCTATCCGTGGTCAATTTATTTAGTCACTCATTTTAAGGAGAAAGTATGAACAAGAGTATTTGGACAGTTGCAGCACTTGCATTGGTGTTGACCGCTTGTAAAAGCACCCCGATGAACCCGGCAAAAGTGGAAGACTCAAGCGTGACTCGCCCAGTTGCCAAATCACAAAGCAACACTGGTGCTGACAGCTCCGCCAGCACCGACAAAATCAATATCAAAACAGTCGATGTTGATACCAGCAAAGACGAACTGAGCGCTGCTGAGTTGGCAAAACGTCAAGTGTTCTTTGACTATGACAGCGATGCCATTCGTGAAGAGTACAAAGGCCTGGTGGCTAACCACGCTAAATACCTGGCTGCGCATCCGCAAACCAAAGTGGTGCTGCAAGGTAACACCGATGAGCGCGGTACACACGAGTACAACCTGGCATTGGGCCAACGTCGTTCTGTTGCAGTTAAAAATGCACTGAACGTATTGGGCGTGAGCGATAGCCAAATCGAAACCGTGAGCTACGGTGAAGAGCGTTCTAAGCAAAATTGTGCTGATGACGGTTGCTTCCAGCAAGACCGTCGCGTAGACATCGTCTATGCAGGTCAGTAATTTTCGACTCTCTGCTGCTTTGATCGCCCTGGGCCTGACAGTGTCAACTGTCAGCCAGGCGGCCTTGTTTGACGATACCGAGGCCAGAAAACGGATTCTCGAGCTGGAAAACAAGCAAACGTCTGAGCACGACGCGCAACAAAAGGCCATCACTGACCTGACCCGCACCCAGCAGTCGCTGGATAAGCGTGTGCAAAGCCTGGAAGCCCTGATTAATGGTAAGGGTTTACTGGATATGCAAAACCAGCTGGAGCAGATCAGGCAGGATGTGGCACAGCTGAAGGGTGACCTTGAAGTGGTGACCCATCAGCTGGAGGATATGCGTACCAAGCAAAGTGCTTCGTATACTGACCTTGACACGCGTGTACGCAAGCTGGAAACGCTGGCGCAGTCAGTCACCAATGGGCAAATGCCGCTGTCTTCTGCAAGCGGCAGTGGCGTTGCTGATGCTAAAACGGATGTTTCTCAGCAGGAGTCGAGTGCATTTGCTGAGGCGGAGTCGTTGAATCAGGCTGGCAAGTACAAAGAGGCCTTTAATGCTTATGATGCCTTTTTGAAAAGCTATTCCGGTAGTAAATTGGCACCAGATGCGCTGTATGGCATGGGTTACACGCAGTTTGCGTTGAAAAGCTACAAGTCTTCTGCAGCCACGCAGCAGAAGTTTTTGGATAGCTATGCTTCGCATCCGCTAGCGCCTAATGCCATGCTGAACCTGGCGAATAGCCAGATTCAGTTAGGGCAGATTCCAGCGGCCAAAAAAACGTTGAAAGACTTGATTGCCACTTATCCGTCGGCAGAAGTGACGCCTGGCGCGCAAAAACGTCTGAAAGTGCTGGAAAGTATCAAATAGCAGATTTTCGCGAGTTCAGCGATAATAGCGGGCAGATAGTAATATCTGCCCGTTTACTTTTTATATCCCCATGACCACACTCAGAATTTTCGAGATTTTTTACTCATTGCAGGGCGAAAGCTCACGCGTTGGCCTGCCTACCATTTTTATCCGCCTCACTGGTTGCCCTTTACGCTGTGGTTATTGCGATACCGAATACGCGTTTAAAGGTGGCAGCAACATGACGCTGGATGACATCATGCAGCAGATTGCGGCCTACGACACGCCGTATGTTTGCGTGACGGGTGGCGAGCCGCTGGCGCAAAAACCATGTATCGAATTATTGACACGGTTGAGTGATAGCGGTTATCAAGTGTCACTTGAAACCAGTGGTGCCATGGACATTGCGGCAGTAGATGCACGGGTTAAAGTGATCATGGATGTTAAAACCCCGGGTTCTGGTGAGGTTGAGAAAAACCGCTGGGAGAATTTGCCATTGCTAAAAGCAGGCGATGAGATCAAATGGGTGATTTGCAGCCGTGAAGATTACGACTGGGCCAGACAAATGTTGCAAACCAGGCCATTTCCTGGTGATTGTGACCAGCTGTTTTCACCGAGTTTTCATGACGTGAGTGGCGACACATTAGCCAAGTGGATTTTGCAGGATCACCTCAAGGTGCGCATGCAATTGCAATTGCACAAAATCCTCTGGGGCGAGAAGCAAGGAGTATAAGTTTGGCCGTATCAAACAAACCAAAAGCAGTTATTTTATTGTCTGGCGGGCTGGATTCCAGCACCGTGCTGGCCATTGCCAAATCGCAGGGTTACGACTGTTATTGCCTGAGTCTGGATTATCACCAGCGCCACAATGTCGAGCTGGTCGCGGCACAGCGCGTGGCCGCCGCATTGGGTGCCACTGAGCATAAAACCGTGCAGCTTGATTTGTCATTGTTTGGTGGCTCGGCACTCACTGATAGTAGTATTGCCGTGCCTGAACAAGAAACCCAAGGCATCCCGGTCACTTATGTGCCTGCGCGCAATACCATTATGTTGTCGTTGGCATTGGCCTGGGCCGAGGTATTGCAGGCGCGTGATATTTTTATTGGGGTGAATGCACTCGACTATTCGGGCTACCCGGATTGCCGTGGCGAATATGTACAGGCTTTTCAACAAATGGCCAACCTGGCCACTAAAGCCGCGGTAGAAGGCCAGACCATTGCCGTGCATGCGCCATTGATTGAAATGACCAAGGCGGAGATTATTCGTAGCGGTCATGCGCTGGGGCTGGATTACAGCTTGACGGTCTCTTGTTACCAGGCCAATCAGCAAGGGGTTGCTTGTGGGGTGTGCGACTCTTGCCGTTTTCGCAAAGCGGGTTTTGCACAAGCCGGGGTGGCAGATCCAACGCCGTATCTTGAGGCTTGTTCTGGTACGTGAAAAACACTTGCCATGCTTTCCAAATATCAAGTATAATCCGCGCCTTTCTGCAAAGAAATTTAATTTTAAGAGAACAAGATTATGGTCGTTATTCGTTTATCACGTGGTGGCTCCAAAAAGAACCCGTTTTACAGCCTGGTTGTGGCAGATTCCCGCAATCGTCGTGACGGTCGTTTTATCGAGCGCGTTGGTTTCTACAATCCATCTGCACGCGCTGGCGCTGAAGGCCTGCGTATCGATGAAGCACGTACACAATACTGGGTGGACAACGGTGCACAACTGTCTGACACCGTAGCACGTTTGGTAAAATTCCACGCTAAAGGCGCTGAAGGTATGGCTGCTGTTAAAGCGAAAGAAGTTGCCAAAGCTGACGCTGCTAAAGAAAAAGCAATCGCTGAAGCCGCTGCCAAGTTGAAAGCTGAAGCTGATGCCGCCGCTGCAGAAGCTGCCGCGAAGGCCAAAGCAGATGCTGAAGCTGCTGCCGTTGCGGAAGCCGCGACCGCTGCTGAAACACCAGCTGCTGAATAATTGTTTTAGCGCCTGAATTCATATGGCGTCTGAAAACATGGTCGTAATGGGGCGCATCGTCGCCCCATATGGCGTTTATGGCTGGGTGAAAGTCGTGCCAGATACAGAGTCTCTGGACGGTTTGCTGGATTATGACGCATGGTGGGTAGGTAAAGCACCCAATTGGCGTGAAGTGACGGTAGAAGAAGCCAAGCTTCACAATGATGTGTTGGTGATTAAGCTGGCTGGTATCGCTGATCGTGATGCTGCATTTAGCCTCAAAGGGCAGCAGATTGCAGTGCCGCGTGAGTCTCTACCCACGCCAGAAGAAGGTGAGTATTACTGGTCGGACTTGATTGGATTAAGTGTGACCAATAAGCAGGGTGTGGCTTTTGGTAAAATTACGCAGGTGCTTGAAACTGGCGCCAATGACGTACTCGTGGTGCGTGAAGAGCAGCCAACCAGCATTGAAGGTAAAGATGGCAAGCTGCGTCAGGAGTACCGTGAGCGCTTGGTGCCATTTACCAATGACGCAGTGCCAGAAGTGAATGTGCAAGCAGGCACCGTGCTGGTTGATTGGGATGCCGATTTTTAAAAGAAAGCTTTTTCATGATGCAAATTGAAGTCATCAGTTTGTTTCCTGAGATGTTTTTAGCACTGACTGAGTATGGAATTACCAGCCGAGCCAGGCAACGTGGTTTGTATCAGTTAACGCTGACTAACCCGCGCCAGTATACGCAGGACGTGCATCATACGGTCGATGATAGACCTTATGGTGGTGGCCCTGGCATGGTGATGCTGGCCGAGCCGTTGACCGCTGCGATTAATGATGCCAAAGCGCGTTTGCAGGCAACAGGAGTTGCGCCCAAAGTCATCCATTTGTCACCGCGTGGCAAACCGCTGACACACGAAAAAGTGATGCAGCTAAAAGAATGTCAGGGGCTGGTGTTGTTGGCCAGCCGCTATGAAGGAATAGACCAGCGCGTGCTGGATACACTGGTGGATGAGGAAATCTCCATCGGTGACTATGTGTTAAGTGGTGGTGAGTTACCCGCCATGGTGTTGCTGGATGCGATCATCCGCCAATTGCCAGGTGCGTTGGGCGATGCTGATTCGGCGCAGGAAGATTCGTTTGTGAATGGCCTGCTCGATTATCCGCACTACACACGGCCGGAAGAATTTGCAGGATTGAAGGTGCCCGAAGTGTTACTCTCCGGGCATCACGAAAAGATTAGACAATGGCGATTACAGCAATCGCTACTGCTAACCAGGGCAAAACGCCCTGATTTATTGGCCGCAAGGCCGTTGACGAAAGAAGAGGCTAGGCTACTCAAAGATAGCCAAGGCAATTGAGTCAAGAACGAGCGTGATTGGATACAAGGCGCACGGCGCGCAAACACCGGAATGTACGATGTACATGAGGATGTTGAGCACCGTGCAACGCAGTAGACGGCACGTGTAGTCTTGAATAAATAGTCTTGGGAGTAGGAACGAGCTCTTTACAATTAAAAGGAACCAAAATGGCAGACATTATCAAAATGTTAGAGCAGGAAGAAATTGCTCGTTTAAACAAAACCATCCCTAGCTTTGCACCGGGCGACACAGTGATCGTCGGTGTAAACGTGGTTGAAGGTACACGTAAACGTGTGCAGGCTTACGAAGGTGTAGTGATCGCCAAGCGTAACCGTGGCCTGAACTCATCATTTATCGTGCGTAAAATCTCTTCAGGTGAAGGTGTTGAGCGTACATTCCAGACTTACTCTCCACAAATCGCTTCTATCGAAGTGAAACGCCGTGGTGACGTTCGCCGCGCTAAACTGTACTACTTGCGTGAGCGTTCAGGTAAATCTGCACGTATTAAAGAAAAATTGGTTGCCCGCGAGAAAGACATCGCTGCAAACAACGGTTAATTTAAACGTTGCACAAAAAAGCCCTTCATCAGAAGGGCTTTTTTATTGCCATCTACACCCCATCGCGGGTTGCACCATGCGTAAGATTACAGTCTAATACGTGTCATGAAGAGCCTTGATGATGAACTTGATGCCTTGGTGCCGGCGCCGTTTGGCTTTGTTGGCGTGCGTTGCGATGAGACCGGCGAAACGCTGCAGTTTTTACTGCATGGCTTACCGGTCAGGCCTAAGCCAAATCCGCGCGCGCAAGCCGTGGCTGAGCAGGTGGCTGCCTACCTCGAGAATCCACAACATGATTGGCAGCCGATTATCTCTCAGCACGGCACGCCGTTTCAGCAACGTGTCTGGCAAGCCATGCGCGAGATTCCTGTCGGTGAAACACGCACCTATGCCCAGTTAGCCGCTGCCGTACAGTCTGGCCCGCGCGCGGTCGCCAACGCCTGTGGCGCTAATCCTTTGCCTTTGTTTAATCCTTGTCACCGTATTGTCGCCAGCAACGGTTTGGGTGGCTTTATGCAAGGCATAGAAGGCGGTTTAGAAATTAAGCGCTGGTTGTTGGCACATGAGCAGCGAAGTAAGTAAGTGATGAGATGCGGCAAAAAAAGAATTCTTTAGCGATAACGTCAGATGCGCCTCTGAGTGCCGCGTTTCCTGAAATTGATGTTTTTATCGACCAGCTTTGGCTCGAAGATGGCTTGTCAGCCAATACCTTATCCAGCTATCGCAATGATTTAAAGGGCTTTGCCGACTGGTGTGGCCAACAGGCACTGACGTTATGGCAAGTGCAGTCACAGGATGTGCAAGCGTATTTGGCGCATCGTTTTCCATTGGTAAAAGTGCGTAGTATCAACCGCCTGATTGCCACCCTGCGCCGATTTTATCGCTATGCCTTGCTGGCAAACCTGATCAAGCTAGACCCGACGCTGCATATCGAAGCGCCCAAGATGCCGAAATCACTGCCTAAAACATTAAGTGAGTCGCAGGTAGAGGATTTGCTGCATGCACCGGATGTGAATGTACCTTTGGGTCTGCGCGACCGCGCTATGCTTGAGTTGCTGTATGCCAGCGGTTTACGTGTCTCTGAGTTGGTCAATGTGAGTATTGCCGAAGTCAGCACGCAGGATGGTGTGGTGCGCGTCACCGGTAAAGGCAGCAAAACGCGCCTGGTGCCCATGGGGCAAGAGGCGGCGGAGTGGATAGACCGCTACCTGGCGATCGCTAGGCCAGAAATTTTAAAAGGCAGCCTGAGTGATGCCATGTTTGTGACCACACGCGGCGCGGCGATGACGCGGCATGCGTTTTGGCACATTATTCAGCGCTACGCCTTACACGCGGGCATTTCACAACATATTAGCCCGCATGTGTTGCGGCATGCATTTGCCACGCATTTATTGAATCATGGCGCGGATTTGCGGGTGGTGCAGATGTTGTTGGGGCATGCGGATATTTCGACGACGCAGATTTATACGCATGTGGCTAGGGAAAGGTTGCAGCAGTTGCATAAGGTGCATCATCCTAGAGGGTGATTTTTGGGATTTGTCATTCCGACGTCGGCTGGAATCCAGGCGTGGTGAGATTGCAATAAAAGGTTATTCTTTGATTGGTCGTGGTAGTCGTAGGGTGGGTGTTGATGCCCACGCGGTTGTGGTTGTTTGTTTCGTTGCTTTTCGCCTTGATGGCGAGTTACTTTTCTTTGCTTGCCCAAAGAACAAGTAACCAAAAGAAATGCACCCCAACTTCCGCTTATTTCCTGCGTTGCTCGTCAAAGTGGGCGTCCATCGAAACTCGCCCTAGCGGCTTGCACAAAACGCAAGCCACCGCGGAACTCGAACAGCCGATGGCCGACTACCCCCACTTTGTCTGTGCTACTCGGCGCGGCAGATGGGGACCCCGAACAGCATGCGACTGCAACCGCTCCTAAATTAAACAAAGAGGAAAAAAGAATCTGTTTTTTTAACTGTCGCAATTTCCACACTGCTACTTAAATGAGAAGAATCCCATTCCATCACGCTGAGTAGCGGAGACAAAATAAGAGTAGAGGGAGCGACTGTTTGAGCTCCGCAACAAGCCACGAAGTGTGTGGCTTGTCAGGGCGAGTTTCGTGACCGGCTTATTTTGTTGAGCAAAGCAAGGGAGCCGAAGGCCGTGATGGCTGGGTGCCCTCTTCTTTGGTTACTTTCTGAGGGGCAAGCATCAGAAAGTGACTCGCCTAGAGGCGAAAAGGATGTTCAATATTTATGCTGTACGGAAAATCGTAATTCCCAACGCCTTCAACCCCGGCAATATCCCCGGTTTACTCACTTTCAACTTCACATTCTGCGCTTTAAACTCCTGCAAAATCAGCTGGCACACATGCTCGCCTAATGCCTCAACAAGTTTGAAGCTGTTTTCTGCCAAAGTCTCTCGAATACGCGTCGCCACTTGCCCGTAATCAATGGTGTCTTCAATGGCGTCGCTTTGGCAGGCATTGCTAAAGTCATAACCAATTTCAATATCCAGAATCACGGTCTGCGCGACCGCACGCTCCCATTCCGGCACGCCGAGTTTGGTTTGCACTTTTACTTGTTCGAGAAAGATAATATCCATCAACGCTGATCCTTGTTGTTATTTCCGCACAGGCCGGAATCCAGTATGATTCGGCATCATACAACATCGTGCAGTGGCTGGCATAAGCGGCTGTATTACATTGGGATTAAGCATGAACGAAATTGGGTTTGATATTGAGGCGCTGGTGTGGATAGTGGCGGCTTATTTGATTGGGTCGATTGCCTTTGGCATTATTGTGAGCAAGTTGTATCGCTTGCCAGACCCGCGCACGGTGGGCAGTGGTAATATCGGTGCGACCAATGTCGCGCGTAGTGGTAAAAAGTCAGCGGCTATTCTGACCTTGCTGGGCGATGTGTTTAAAGGCTGGTTGCCAGCCTGGTTGGCATTACAGGCGGGTATGTTGATGGATGTGGTGGCGCTGGTTGGTTTGGCGGTATTTATTGGCCATTTGTACCCGATTTACCATAAGTTTAAAGGCGGCAAAGGGGTTGCTACTGCGCTGGGTGTGATGATTGCATTTTCCGGCTGGCTGGCATTGAGTGTGGTGGCGGTTTGGCTGGCAGTATTCTTGATTAGCCGCATTTCTTCGTTGTCAGCCCTGGTGGCTGCCATATTGGCACCTGTGATTGCCTGGCAGTTTTTGTCACCCTATCCGGTGTATGTGGCTGTTGTCGTCGTGATGACGGCGTTTTTAATTATTCGCCATCAATCCAATATTGAAAAACTGCTGGCAGGCACTGAAAGCCGTTTTGGAAAGAAATAGTTAACCGCAGATGTCCGCTGATGTTAAAAGCCAAAGGTAGGTTGTTTTGCGGTTTTTAGAAGATTTTGTCGGCGTGCATCCGCGTTCATCGGCGGAAAAATGAAGCGTTAGTATTTTGAGCCTCTACTAAGGCGCTTGCAACTCTGCCAAATCCCAGCGCGGACGGATGCTAAAGCTGTAATCCTGCTTGCTTGCTTGCATGGCGTGCAAGCGCATGGCACCGGCAAAGGCGATCATGGCGCCGTTATCGGTACAGAATTCCAGCCTGGGGTAGCTGACGCTGATGCCGCGTTTGCCTGCGGCTTCATTGAGTTGGGTGCGCAGGCGTTTGTTGGCACCTACGCCGCCAGAGACGACCAGCCGCTTGAGTTTGGTTTGCTTGAGCGCTTTCATGCATTTGAGCGTCAAAATCTCGGTCACTGACTCTTGAAACTCCCAGGCTATATCTTTAATGGTGTCATCATCCAGTTGTGGTTGACTCTTCACCAGGGTTAACACCGCTGTTTTCAGGCCGCTAAAACTAAAGTTTAAGTCCGGGCTATGGAGCATGGGGCGTGGCAGCTGAAAGCGCGGTTTGCCCTGGTCTGCCAGCTTAGACACGGCCGGGCCGCCTGGGTAACCCAAGCCGAGTAATTTGGCGGTTTTATCAAACGCTTCGCCTGCCGCATCGTCCAGGGTGTCCCCTAATAGTTCATATTGGCCAATGCCATCCACGCGCATCAGTTGGCTGTGGCCGCCTGAGACTAATAAGGCGACAAATGGGAAAGCTGGTGGGTTTTCTTCCAGCATGGCTGCCAATAAGTGGCCTTCGAGGTGGTGTACGCCTATCGAAGGCACATTGAGCGCCATCGCCAGTGATTGTGCAATGCTGGTGCCAACGAGCAGGGCGCCAGCCAGGCCTGGGCCTTGGGTATAAGCAATGCCTTCGATGTCTTGCAGGGTTTTATCGGCCTGTGCCAGCACTTGTTGGGTGAGCGGTAACGCGCGACGAATATGGTCACGCGAGGCTAGCTCAGGGACGACGCCACCGTAGGCGGCATGCATGTCAATTTGTGAGTGCAGCGCGTGCGCTAGCAGTCCGCGGCGCGTGTCATACAGCGCGACCCCGGTTTCATCACAAGACGATTCAATCCCCAACACCAACATAAGATCTTTCTCGCAGACAATATTTTGCGGAAATGATTGATAAATCCAAATAAGCGCGATAGAATACGCGGTTTTCAGTGCTGCATCAATCCGCATGCACTAAATCGACTAACAAGTTACTAACCATTTTTGAAGGATAGGGATTTACATGACCGCTATTCGTGTGAAAGAGAACGAACCGTTTGATGTTGCAATGCGCCGCTTCAAGCGTTTGATTGAAAAAACCGGTTTGTTGAACGACTTGCGTGCACGCGAGTTCTACGAAAAACCAACTTGGGAACGTAAACGTAAAGCGGCTGCTGCAGTTAAGCGTCAGTACCGTCGTCTGCGCAACCAACAGTTGCCGACAAAACTCTACTAATTTTAGTGGATGTGTCATCACGGTTAACCGTTTTAAGGTTAACCGGCAATGCGAAGGTTGTGGGTTTCCGCAACCTTTAGCTTTTTTTAAAGCCTTAATTTTTAGCCGCAGTTTACGCAGATAAAGAGCATTTTATGAGCCTGAAAGCACAAATCACCGAAGACATGAAAACCGCCATGCGCGCGAAAGACATGCCGAAGCTGGGCGTGATTCGATTGCTGCAAGCTGCCATCAAGCAGCGCGAAGTCGATGAGCGTATTGAGCTGGATGATGATGCTGTGATTGCGGCCATTGAAAAAATGCTCAAGCAGCGCCGTGACTCGATTGCCGCTTTTGAAGGCGCTAATCGGCATGACCTGGCGGATCAGGAAAAGTTTGAAGTCACTGTGTTGCAAGCCTATCTGCCTGCACAGTTGAGTGAAGATGAAATTAACGCCATCATCGCTAAAGTAGTGGCTGACACAGGTGCTGCCGGTGCCAAAGATATGGGCAAAGTGGTGGGTGCGGTGAAGCCACTGGTGGCAGGCAAGGCCGATATGGCGAAAGTCTCTGGTTTGATTAAGGCTGCGTTAGGTTGATTGCACTATTGACTGCACAAACAATGGGGCGCATTTGGCGCCCTTTGTTTTTTTAGTGCGCATAGGCGATACTTGCATTTATGATCCCCGAAAGTTTTATTCAAGAGCTGCTTAATCGTGTAGATATTGTCGAAGTGATCGACAAGGCAGTGCCACTGAAAAAAGCCGGGGCCAATTACTCGGCCTGTTGTCCGTTTCATAACGAAAAATCCCCCAGTTTTACCGTCAGCCCGACCAAGCAGTTTTATCATTGCTTTGGCTGTGGTGCGCATGGCTCTGCCCTGAGCTTTTTAATGGAGTACAACGGCCTCAGTTTTGTTGAGGCGATACACGACCTGGCCAAGCAGATTGGTATGATCGTGCCACAAGAGCAGCGTGACCCCAGTCAGCCCGCGCCACCTTCAAAAGCGGTGCTATTGAGTTTGCAAGAGACGCTGCAGCAGGCCGCCAATTATTACAAGGCGGAGCTCAAAAAATCACCCCGTGCGATTGATTATCTGAAGACGCGTGGTTTAAGCGGGCAGGTCGCGGCCAAGTTTCAGGTTGGCTATGCTCCGGCCGGTTGGCAAAATTTGCAAACGGTGTTTCCGCAATATGAGGCTGAGGCGCTGGAAACCGCCGGGTTGGTGGTACAAAACGAGCAAGGGCGGCGTTATGACCGCTTTCGTGACCGCATTATTTTCCCTATCCATAACCAAAAAGGCGAAGTGATTGGCTTTGGCGGGCGCGTGATTAACCCAGAAGATAGCCCCAAATATTACAACTCGCCAGAAACGCCGGTGTTTCAAAAAGGCCATGAGTTGTATGGTCTGTTTATGGCGCGGCGTGCCATCCGCGATGCTGGCAGAGTGCTGGTGGTTGAGGGCTATATGGATGTGGTGGCGCTCGCCCAATATGGCATTGAGTATGCGGTAGCCGCGCTGGGCACAGCCACCACGCCGTTTCATATCGCCAAGCTGATGCGTCAAACCGACGAAATTGTATTTAGCTTTGATGGCGACAAAGCCGGGCGCACCGCCGCCTGGCGCGCGGTGATGAATGCTTTGCCCGCGATTAAAGATGGCCTCAAACTGCGCTTTTTGTTTTTGCCTGCCGAGCATGACCCTGACAGCTTTGTGCGCGAGTTTGGCAAAGAAGCGTTTGAGGCCGAGATGGATAAAGCCATGCCGCTATCGCAATACATCATTCAGCATTTGAGTGAGCACAACCCGATGGCTTCGCAAGAAGATAAAGTGCAGTTTTTAAATGATGCAGAGCCCATCCTCAAGCAGATTCAGGCGCCGCGTTATGCCATGCTGCTGCGCAAAAAGGTGGCCGAGATGACTGGGCTCGCATCGGGCGAAATGCAGCGCATGCTCAAGTTGCCCGACCCTGTTAAAACGAAACAAAAAGCTGTGCGCCAGCGCTCTCGCACACCGTTATCGCTGTATATCCGCTTGGGGTTGATATTGCTGATGCGTCCACAATGGGCCAAGCCTGAGCTGATGGCCGAGATTGTGGGTGAGGGTGATGAGGAGCAGATGTTGCGGGTGGTGGTGAGGGCCGCTATGGCCAAGCCTGAGTCGCGGCCGGTGGTTTTGCTGCAAATGATCGCTCCTTATATTTCTGAGGTGTTGCAACACCAATTGCAGCGCGAGTTGTCTTTATTAGACGAAACCTTAGACTTTACGCTTGAATTTGAAGGGGCGTGTACCCAATTATCAGACATGGCGCTCATCGCGCGTGAAAAGTCCTTGTTAGGGCGGCTGACTGAAAAGCCATTTTCTACGCTGTCGGATGCTGAGCGTGAGGCCTTGCGGCAGTTAACCAGCAAGCGCTAGTCAGCACTATTCCCTAAAAACCGTGTGGGCATGCTTAAAAAATATGCAAAAATCTGGTAAAATATAGGGTTTCCCGTAATGCTAAATCGAGTGGTGTGTTAGTAGTAGCCGCCAACACTCGGCATCAATCATTTTAGAGGTGGAATCGGCCATGGCCAGACCCAAAGCAGATAAAAGTTTAGACAAAGAACTCGGAATCAACGAAGTCGAAACACACAAAGACCCCGCTACCCAGGCAATGGATGCCGAGGCACGTCGTACCCGCCTGAAAACCCTGATTGTTCTGGGTAAAGAGCGCGGTTACCTGACCTACGCCGAAATTAATGACCACCTGCCCGATGACGTGCAAGACTCCGAGCAGATCGAGAGCATTATCGGCATGATCAACGACATGGGTATCCAGGTGTATGAAGAAGCGCCGGATGCCGAAGTCTTGTTGATGTCTGATGCACCACCGGCAGTGACTGACGAAGATGCTGCTGAAGAAGCCGAGCAGGCGTTGGCAACGGTAGACTCCGAGTTTGGCCGCACCACTGACCCGGTACGTATGTACATGCGCGAAATGGGCACGGTTGACCTGTTAACGCGTGAGGGTGAAATCGAGATCGCCAAGCGTATCGAAGATGGCCTCAAGCACATGGTGCATGCGATTGCGGCCTGTCCAACCACCATTGCCCAGTTACTGGACATGGTGGATAAAGTCGAAAAAGACGAGATGAGTGTCGATGACCTGGTCGACGGGTTGATTGACAGCGACCTTGGCCTCGATGACGCATTGGCCGTAGCCGACGCAGAAGAAGAGGAAGCGGCTGACGAAGAAGAGGACGAAGACGACGAAGATGGTGATGCCAAAGCATCCGCCTTGTCCGCCGAAGCCCTGGCCAGACTCAAGGTTGAAGTCTTGGCGCGCTTTGCCGTGATTCGTGCTGCCAACACCACCATGAACAGCATTCGCGAAGCCAAAGGCACCAATGATGCTGAGTACAAAACCCTGCATCAGCAAGTGCTGGACGAGCTGACCGCTTTCCGTTTTTCTGCCAAACAGGTAGAAGCCCTGTGTGACCAGGTGCGTAACATGGTAGAAGAAGTGCGCACGCATGAACGCAAAATCATGGATTTTTGCGTGGAAAAAGCAGGCATGCCGCGTCAGCAATTTATCAAAAGCTTTGTCGGCAACGAAATCAACCTCAACTGGTTAGATGGCGAGCTGGCTGGAAACCCTGCTTACGCAGAGCGTTTGAGCCGTTTTAGACACTCGATTCTTGACCAGCAAGAGCGCCTGCAAAACTTGCAAGTGCGCGTTGGCTTGCCAATTAAAGAGCTGCGCGAAATCAACAAGCAAATGACCACCGGCGAAGCTCGTGCCCGTCGCGCCAAGCGCGAAATGATCGAGGCCAACCTGCGCTTGGTGATTTCTATTGCTAAAAAATACACCAACCGTGGCTTGCAATTCCTCGATTTGATCCAGGAAGGTAACATCGGCTTGATGAAAGCTGTGGATAAGTTTGAATACCGCCGTGGTTATAAGTTTTCAACTTACGCTACCTGGTGGATTCGCCAGGCTATCACGCGCTCGATCGCCGACCAGGCACGTACCATCCGTATCCCGGTGCACATGATCGAAACCATCAACAAGATGAACCGTATCAGCCGCCAGATTCTGCAAGAAACTGGTTTGGAACCTGATCCGGCCACCCTGGCTGAAAAAATGGAAATGCCGGAAGAAAAAATCCGCAAAATCCTCAAAATCAGCAAAGAGCCGATCTCGATGGAAACGCCGATTGGTGACGACGAAGACAGCCATTTGGGCGACTTTATCGAAGACAACACCACACTGGCACCGATGGATGCAGCGGTTTACGCCAGCCTGCGCGACGCCACCAGTGAAGTGCTGGAATCACTGACCCCGCGCGAAGCCAAAGTATTGCGCATGCGCTTTGGTATTGAGATGAACACCGACCACACCCTCGAAGAAGTGGGCAAACAGTTTGACGTCACGCGTGAGCGCATTCGTCAGATTGAAGCAAAAGCACTGCGTAAACTGCGCCACCCAACGCGCTCCGAACGCCTGCGCAGCTTCTTAGAAAACGGTCAGGATTAGTTTATAATCGAACGCTTTTCGGCCCCTTAGCTCATGCTTGGTTAGAGCAGCGGACTCATAATCCGTTGGTGCTGTGTTCGACTCACAGAGGGGCCACCATTTATAAAGAGACTCAAGGTTAACGCCTTGGGTCTTTTTGTTTTGAGGTAAGGTAAACTGTCGATCAATTAATAAAAGCTAGAGTATTTATGGATCGCTTACTTTTCTTACCAATCATAATAGCGTTGGCAATTATTTCTACTTCGTTTCATCTTTCATATTTAGCTTATGGATTTGTGATTGGTATCGCATTAGTCATTTTTAATTTGTTGTTGGGTAATAAAGGATACTTCGAATTAAGGTTAGGTTTTTGGATGTCAGTCCTCGGAGCTGTTTGTTTGGCAGTTTCATTGTTTTTGAGTAGTGACTTTGGATTATCTTTTGAAGCGCTACTTAATGATGTGACCCTACCTAAGTTTGTGAGGCGATTGCCAATTTTTGGGATAGGTCTAACAACTATCGGTATAGTTATTATTCTTACTAACTTTATTCGGAAGCTAAGAGCCTATAAGAAAGTTAATAAACTTTGAAATCCAACCGACGCACCCGACGACTCGTCGCCTTTCGATGCGCTATATTGCTGAGTGGGCAGCATCGGGTCAGTCAGGTCGTCAATTCGCAACTACTCAGTTTTTCCTAAGCTCACCCACTCGCAGACCGAAACCCTAACCATAGTCACACGCCTTAAGGCATAGGCAGACAAACAGGGGCTAGTTGATACGACGGTAATCCCGGCTAAGATCTTTGGCCGTTATGTTGGCTTGGCGTGGGAGTGGGGGATTGTTCAGGCTGAAGTGCTACCCGTTAGTATTTAGTTCGAGTGTTAGGTGGGCAGTATTACTAGAGACTCAAGGTTAACGCCTTGGGTCTTTTTTGTTTTGAGTCAGGTAAATTTCAGTTCGTTTTTTCTTAAGATAGATGCATATTGAAAAACTACGCGTACCCGAATTAAGTTTAAATCAACTATAGCCACATAAAATATGTGATTAACAGCTTCTCTCGCTTGTATCACTTATTCGATTAGCTATTTAAATTGCCTGTTTTAATCATCTTGGCAATGGTAACAATTTCATTATATTTATCAGAGTCGCCTAATCGTGAATTTAGGTTTTTAAGGTGCTCTGTTTCATTCCAGTATTCTGACCTACAACCTCTTCTAATTAATTCATTAATTTCAGATTTAAATCCATCTAAACTCTCATCTCCTGTCAACAAATTATAGGAGTATTTGTAAAAGAAATACTCAAGCCCGACTTTTGGTCTTAATAAAAAATTCTTAGCTCTTCTTATTTTATTTAAGTACTCACCTGCCTTTTCAGATTCATTTTCAAGTAAGTAATAAGAAGCAAGATTAACGTAAATATCAGTAATACCTTCAGCACCGTTACAACTTTTTAATGCCTCCTCTAATATTTGCAAACTCTGACTTTTGTTACTTGAATAACAAAAATCTGCGTAGTTAATCGCAGACTTAATGTAATAGTCATCTTTAGCGTTTGATTTGTCGCTTAGAATTTCGTTAAATAGTTTTTTTGCTTTATCTGAATCATTATTTTTACTCGCCAGGTATGCGTAATGTGCGGAAATGAAAGTTGAATCAATATTATTAAAATCTTCATGTAATGACTTAAATGCATGGTATGCGGAAGCAAAGTCACCATTATTAAAACAACTTAGTCCCTGAGCAATTAGGAAGTTAGATTTCATTACTTCCTGAAGCTTTATTTGCACCTTTTCATCTATAACTTTTGTTGCTAGCTTATCTATTGGATTACTCTCGAAGTGGATACGAACGGACTCTTCTACTTGTTTTCTTACCTTGCCCGGCTCCAAAAAGAAATACAGTAATACGATACTTAGAAGACCTAAAGCACCTCCTACAAGATAGTCGTCATATCTGCTAAATCTTTGTTGATTAGATAAATTATCATTATTTCTATTTGCTTGAGTTTCATCTTCAAGCCTATTCAAATCTTCTTGTAAAGATTTAATTTTTTCGTTAGCAAACTCCAATTTTAATTCAGCATTACTGGGGGCTGCATTGATTGTAATCATGAATATTAATTGAATGATTACCAATGAAATGAACGAATAGAGTTTTCGGATTAACATGGAATTTAATTTAGTATTTTTGAACTTACTTAATTCTAACCTAGGATTCTTAACCTCCATACAAAAGCAAAAGATTAGCTGCATTGCTTTTAACCTGACCTGCCCCCCGTTTGCCCATCAAACTCAGCGTTAACTCTGAGATCTTAATGTAGGCCATTCCTTCCGTAACGCACCCGCTCGCAGCCACAAGCCCTGCCCATAGCCGCACCCCTTGAGCCATAGCCCAACAAACAGGGGCTGGCTGATACGACGGTAATCCCGACTGAGATCGTTGGCCGTTGTGTTGGCTTCTTGTGAGCGTTGGGATTTATCCAAGCGGGAGAGGTTTAAAGTTAGGGTTCCAGTCGTGTGTGTTGCTTAAGAGATTTATTGAAGATAGAGAGGATTAATCCATAGCTAGACTATGGTTATTCTGTTGTGTCATAGTCTGTTTGAATATAAATTCTAATCTTAGGACAATCTCTTCTTTCAAAATATTATGCAAATCTCACAAAATCAAAAAAATCGAGTAATCATTCTTTTATTGGAAGTGGTTTTCATAGCCTTATGCAGCTATTGGGGATTTGAGAGTCCAGTACCCCCAACTAGTAATCAAGGATTGTGGTTTTACACTGCGTTATTTAGCATCATTGTAGGTAGCAGGCTTCTTACACCTTATTACATCAAACCTATAGATGTAGTTGCCTATTCTGCACCAGCTTTTATAGCACTTATCTATTTAAACGATGCTTCATGGAACTCAACAGAAAAAGCATTTTTTCTTATTGCCATTACGATATGTAGCTTACTCACCCTAATGGCATTTGCTCAAATTTTATCCAAAGACTCGTCCAATCAAAAAGTAAGATTAATTTCAGAAAATCTACGAACGTTACTAAGTGAGTTCGGGAATCCGCAGGTGGTTTATTCATTAGTAATGATGTTTTGTATATATACCTTTCATAGGGATTCACCCGCACAAATGTTTTGGATTTTTATTGCGTGGGCTTTTACAGTAGCAAGTTCTCCAATAGAAACCTTATTTAAAGTATTGAGAAATATATATGACTCATGGAAAACGGGAGCGCCACCTGAGTATTATGGACAAGTTGTAGCCTATCAGAAGCCTAATATCATTCTATTCAGAGAAATGCCTCAATCCAGTGTCAGTTTTGGCGTGCCGCTGATAATAAAAGACCTCTGGACAAATGACAAAATTGCTATTGCTCTAGACTATGTCGGTAGAGATGAGGGTGTTTTAAGAAGATGCATCGAGATAGAAACACTAAGGCCGTCACATCAAATATTAAAATTAATAAACAATTTGCCAGATAAAAGCGTTTCAAAAATTCTCAAAGAGGAAATTACTGCCACGGACAATATAGCAAGATTGATTCTTAATGATGCAGATAATTTTGTGGGTGTGGTAGCGAAAGACACTTCAATTAATCAGCTTTACTTCGAGGAAATTCAAACCGGAAAGATTGATGAGGGCCGTTTAGTAAAAGCCATTATTTCTGATAAAACGGTGGTATACCAAATTGTTGGCGGGAAAACAAATGAAGAGCCTGTTTATCAAAAAAATTTAAATGGCTATACAAGGGTAGAAGCACAAAAAATAGGTGTTTGGGATGATGTAAGGAGACATTTCGAACAAGTAAAATGGCTTCCGTCAATTAATGCACCGGTATTCGTTGTTGGCGAAGAAAGTCCCAAGCCAGATTACGAGGCAATCGGCTTTTTTCCAAAAAGCAACTATGCTGCCCACATAAAAAACATTCATGAGTTAGTAACACACAACACAGCTATTCTTGGGATCTTAGGGGTTGGGAAATCTTCACTATCTTTTGAGTTAATAGAGCGTATGCTCAGTCAAAATATAAAAGTAATTTGCCTTGACCTAACAGATGAATATGCTGAGGTATTAAAAGAGTTTTGTTACACAACAGATAATGATGATCTGTATACAAAATTACTGGGAGCAGCTGGGGCCGGCGGTAGAAGTCAATTCAATGCTGCACCTGAGCAGGGTGGAAACCGACCGGAATTTGAAGATGCAGTTCGCAAGTTTGTTGATAGTTTTGTCACAAATGATTCAGGAAAAAATTTATTGGTATTTAATCCAGCGCAATATGAAGTATGGCGTCAATTCGGCCAATATTTTGGCAGGGGCGAAGCGTCTATGGCTAGCTTAAGTGCTACCGAAATTACGCAACTTTTTACTGAAGCTGCATTAGCCACATGTCAAGGTATGGGTAAAGTTAAAAATGGAGAAGCACGTGTCTGTATGGTTTATGAAGAGGCCCATTCTCTTGTACCTGAGTGGAATACAGTGGTAAATGAAGGTGATAAGGCCGGAACAAATGGTACTGCAAGAGCAATCTTACAAGGGAGAAAGTTTGGATTAGGTTGTTTGTTAATATCTCAAAGAACTGCGAACGTAACAAAAACTATACTAAATCAGTGCAATACTGTTTTTGCTATGAGGACGTTTGATGATACAGGAATCAATTTTTTATCTAACTACTTAGGTAAACAATATTCCGAAACATTGCCTACGCTACCAGAAAGACATGCAGTATTTTTCGGGAAGGCATCAAAATGCGAGAATCCAATTATGATACGTTTAAATGACAGAGAAGATTTCAAAAAGACGTTTAGAGAGAAATTTCCCATACCTAAACTAGAAGTATCTGAAACTGTATCATTAGAAACCTCACTATCAAATACCGTAATTACAGGGGTAACGACAGATGCATTTTCCAATTTTGATGACGATATTCCTTTCTAAAGTCTATGGAATCTAGACTGCCTCTCTTCGCTTAAACATTAGGACTTTGAATGTATCTGCTGTACTGCGACGAAAGTAACCTCGAAGAAAAAGAAAACGAATTTTTTGTGTATGGGGGATTGGTTGTTGATGGAAATACATCTCAATCGCTTTCGTCAGCAATTGATCAAATTCGTAACTCCTACAAGGTTCCATTAGATTTTGTTCTGAAATTTAATCCCGGCCCGAAACATCTGAGTCATCAAGAGTTCATTGAATTAAAGCAGGCTGTGGTTGAGGCGGCGATTGCTCATAATTGCCTCTTTCTAACGTCAATGATTCTGCATAATGTCGCTACGAACTCTGCCGAAGCTCGTCGAAATGAAATTAATCGAATTTGCTACCATTTTGATTGTTTTCTGAATCGACCTAAATCACACGGTTTAGTCTTAATCGATCGCTTCGAGGACAAGCAAATTGATGGTCACTTACGGGAGAAGTTTTCAATTGGTCTTACCGGACTTCCATATTCAAAAGAACATCGCCTTGAGCGTATTGTAGGTTTCCATTACTCCGCTATTGGTCAATCTCATTTCAGCAGCATAATTGATATTGTACTTGGGACCTTCAGGTTTGCGATCAATGCATTCACGCGGCATGACGCGGCAAAGCTCGACTCAGCGAAACGTCTGCTTGAGATACTGTCACCACTTTTTTTTCGAGAATCTTCTGATGAGAAAATATCCGAAATTAGTCTTTTCTTCAGCCCAAAAATCATTAAGGCAGATAAGTATCGGCAACAGTACTTCGAATTGGCTGCATTCCTTTCAGAACACGGCATAGTTGCAGAACAAAAAATAACCAAAGAAAGAACGTATTAACTACGCTTCGTCTGAATCAAGCTTTGGTTTTGGATATGGCTCTCGTTAATTTTTATTAAATTCATGATGGATATTTTATCAATTAGAAATTGAGCATTGAAAGTTTGAGTAATCAATTGCTAGATAGGTAGAGTGAGAACTAATGGGTCATAACTTTATAAAAGCCAAGTTAAGGGAGCTATTAATTGAGGCTAGAACACTAGAAGAGGATCTTGCAAATCATTTATTGAATGTTGCTTACTCTGAATCTTTAGATGATGATGAAAAAAACATCCAATCTTTATTAGATGCTGAAAGCAGGTATGTAGAGCCTTTTGAATATGTTGCTGAGTCTTTGTTCTTGACAACGGTGTGTTTGCTTGATTCTTTGGGTTTGCAATTATATTTAACGCAGTTCTATCAAAAATTTGGAAAAAAATTCAATTCAACAAAGGCAGCAAGGGATTTTGTATTCGGCAGCTACTGGGTTGCAGATCCATATAGTACTTTTTTAGCGGATATTCGACAGTTTCTTATGCCTTTGGGGATTCTGGATGATAAATCCATTTATTTGAAAACATCGGGCATTAGTTATCTGGAAACCATTTTGAAGAACACTGCAACTATTGTTCATAAGTCTGGTAGGACGCCAGCCACCGAAACAGAAGTTTCAAAAATAGCTAGGGACGTATTGGAGGTTATTTTTCCTTCAGCTATCAAACCTAGATCTAACTTTTTTAAAAAAGCTCAAGAATATAAACCTGATATTTTAATTCCCGAACTATCTGCAGCAGTTGAATATAAATACGCGACAGATGAGGTGAAGCTTAAAGCAACAATTGGTCAAATCTCCGATGATGTAAAAGGGTATACCGGAGATAGTGACTACAATTTATTTTATGCAGTTTTTTATGTGACCAATGACTTCTGGGGCGAGGAAGCATTTCGACATGCTTGGAATGAAAAAGAATTCCCGCCTAATTGGCAATCATTTTATGTAGTCGGCAGATGACTCTCTTTCAATAAAAAGTGGCATAACTAAAAAGTATAATTAAATTAGCTTTTTTGGGAAAAACTAGTGATAATTTGTCACTTAGTTATCCCAGAGAATTTGTATGTCGGAACAGAATGAAGATCTTGCGTTAGTCCTGCAGTTGCTGGAAATATACGATCAAAAATATATAGGTGAGTATTTAAATAAAATTGCACCCGGTAATTGGTGTCGTGAGACTATAAACCGCTGGGTAAAAGGAAAAGCTTCGCCCAAATTAAGCCATCAGGAATATGAGGCTCTCAAGGCACTTTTGCCATTACCTCCTAAAAATCATCCAAATTACGACTTCAAGTTTATTGATCTTTTTGCCGGGATTGGCGGTATAAGGAAAGGGTTTGAAGAGGCTGGTGGACAATGTGTCTTTACCAGCGAATGGAACGCTCAGGCAGTAAGAACATACAAAGCAAACCATTACTCTTCCGAGGATCACATATTCAATTCTGATATTCGCGAAGTTACGCTCAGCAATCTGGAAAATGTTAGCGATAAACAGGTTGAAGAAAATATCAAAAAATACATTCCTAAGCATGATGTACTACTGGCAGGCTTTCCATGTCAGCCTTTCTCTATAGCCGGAGTATCTAAGAAAAATGCATTAGGTAAGGCTCACGGGTTTGAGTGTAAAACGCAGGGTACATTATTCTTCGATGTTGCCAAGATTCTGGAGGTAATGAAACCTTCAGCATTCTTGCTCGAAAACGTCAAAAACCTTAAAAGTCATGATGGCGGCAAAACCTTCAAAGTCATTATGGAAACCCTCGATGAGCTTGGATACTGGGTTGCTGATAGTGAAGCTTATAAATCGGGTGATCCCAAAATAATCGATGCCAGGCACTTTGTTCCTCAGCATCGTGAAAGGATTGTGCTGGTTGGATTCAGAAAAGATCTCAACATTCACGGTGACTTTACACTTAAAAATATTCAGAAGTTTTTCCCAAAGCAAAAACCAAAGTTGGGAGATATTCTTGACGAGAAGGTGGAAGATAAATACATACTGACCCCTAAGCTTTGGCAGTATTTGTTTAACTACTCTATTGAGCATAAGAAAAAAGGCAATGGGTTCGGATATGGTCTTGTTGGTCCGGAGCAGGTTGCACGAACTTTGTCTGCCAGATATTACAAGGACGGATCGGAGATCCTTATTGACAGAGGATTTAATCCGGAGAACGGCCTAGATCACGTTGATAATATGAATAACCGACCCAGGCGCCTGACGCCAAGAGAGTGTGCCAGACTGATGGGTTATGACAAGCCCGGAATTCATGGCTTCAAAATACCTGTATCTGACACACAAGCCTACAAGCAATTTGGCAACAGTGTTGTTGTTCCTGTCTTTGCTGGCGTGGCTAAACTTATGAAGCCTCATATATTGGCGGCTAAGAAAGCGAAAGCCGGATAGTGTATGGTTGATGTCCATACACCGGATGTCCGCTCTAAAAATATGCGGGCAATCCGATCCGCGAATACAAAGCCTGAGTTGGTTCTGAGGAAGGCGCTTCACGCAGCAGGCTTCAGATACCGCCTCACGAAAAAGGATTTTCCGTGTAAGCCAGATATCTTATTAACAAAATATCAGACGGCAATATTTGTACATGGGTGTTTCTGGCACGGGCATAGCTGTAAGTATTTTCGCCTTCCACAGAGCAGGCCGGAATTCTGGAGCAATAAAATAAATCAGAATAAAGCGCGAGATCTGAATGCAACAAATAAACTAAATCAATATGGCTGGAATGTCGTCGTTGTATGGGAGTGCGCTTTAAGGCCTTCCAATATTGGTATGGCGGAAGTGGTTCGCCAAGTTTCAGACTTTTTATTAAAAGAAAGGGACTCACCGGATTTGCTTGAGATTCCGGCGAGTGCTCTCTCTGATAGTCAGTTAAGCAGCTAAGTCTCTGACTTCGACCTTTTCATATAAGGCGTGTACGGCCCTTGTTATGTCGTTTACACGCCATTGTGCCCGGCGTTTGTTTTTGGATGAGTCAGTGGGGACGAGCTTGGGAGCAGGGTCCAGAAAGATGACCCCATCGTTAATCGCCTTGAGCAATCTTTCCGCAGATGTTTCCTTGCACCAGATAACTTTGGATCCGAAACTAACTTCAAAGGTATAGCCCAAGTCAACTTCCTCAGCGATTGTATTGGCAGCCTTGTGGGCTGTGATATACACGGTTTCGTTGTGCTTGGCGCCCCAGTTGTTCATCAGCCTCTGAAGACTCCATCCTGCCGCAACGGTGTCGTTGTCATCAACCAGTACAACTTCAACTCCCTCCATTTTTGGTGTTAATGGTGTGTCCGGATTATAGGGATAGGCGATCTTCTGTCCATTTTCATCTCTTTCCCAGTCAGTTTTATCATCAGCCGTTTTTACAGTTCTGTACTCTCTGACTTTTAATGTCAGGCCGCTCTTTTTAGCTTTGATGTTTGCACGGTGAATTCCTGTAAGGCGCCATTCGTCTCCTGACTGGTAACCATAAGTCACCATGAATTTCCCAAAATCTTCTGCGTATGCACCAAAGTCTGGCTCTGGTGTAAATAATGTTACTTTTTCCTGAGTGTGCGTTTTTAATTCAACCCCATTTAGGTCGCCATCTCTGTTTGCGTTGGGCTTAATTCCAAGTGCATGTTCCAAGGTGTAACCACATACTTGCGTGCCGGTAAACGGTAAAGTATTACCATAAATGTCCAGTCTGCAACCTTTGTGTCTTTTTCCAATCAGAGTTGCCAGCGTTTTTTGCAATGAATCGTCATATTTTTGATCGATTTGAACGTACTTGCATACTTTTGAGCCTTCAAAAGATTCAAGCTGTTGAATCTCTGCTTCGAGCTCATCACTTAAATCAATGAAAATAAGCCCAATACAAGCTCCGCCAGGTAATCTTGCCAATATCAGCAAACGCTTTCTCTCCGGATGTGCTTTAGTAAAGGCAATAGAGAGAGATTGTGGCATTGTATTGTGAATAGTCTGAAAACCACTCAATCGTGCTTCAGGGTATTGTGTGTAAACAATGGCCTTAACGTTTTTGGCTGGAACAGTAGTGCCATCTGGCTTAAGCCATTTGAAATCGTTAAAAACAGCTTCTGGGATTGCCTGCCCCGGCTTTGAGCTGTTTTTTGTCAGGCTGGAGCTGGCACCACGCTCTGTAAGAGTTAATTCAAAAATTCTATGAAGAGAGGTGTAGTTGCTGGCAAAGTAAATCTGATTCTTATCGTTTGCATTCTTTGGCAATATTTTTAGAACCGCCCGGTCTGCACCAATGACTCCCAGAAGTTGGAGAATCTCTTTCAGGTGTTTAGCGGTGTGTTCAAAATCCAAAGCGAAAGCTGTCATGCAAGCTCCTAGTTGTTGTGTATAGGAGTCGCAGTGTAATGAGGTGAACACCCCATTGTCAATAATTTATTTTATAAAAAGTATCGGTAAAATTTAATAATTTAATAAAATCAACAACTTAATATTTTTATCTTGGTTTTATTTTGGTTTAATCCTGTTCTAAAATTCTTCATTCTCTAACAAACTGCTCAGTTTTATTTCTAATGCATCTGCAATCTTTAGCAGATTTATAAAAGCGACGTTATGCTCGCCGCGTTCAATCCCACCAATGTAAGACCTATCAATGTTGGCTTTATCTGCCAGCGCTTCTTGAGACAACTTTTTATCTAATCTCGCAGCACGAATTGCAGCACCTAGTTTTACCAGTGCTGGATCACCTGAATATGATGGAGAAGGTTTAGCCACGTCATTATGGTGAATCCTTGCTGCATTTGGTACCACGGGATAAGATACCCAATTAAAGGGAGTTGTCACCTAAATTTAATAACAAGGATCACACGTGGAAAATAAAAAAATATTCAAATGGCTTTATCTGTTTTGTACTCTCTTCACACTGTCAATTTCATCGGTTCAGGCTCAAATCAATCCGCTACTCTTGAAGGATGAAGCAGAAATTTATCCCTTGGTTTACTTCGGTATGCCACTTGATGAGTTCAAACAAAAGTTGTCTTCCCGCATCTTTGAATGTAAGCCTAATCCAAATAAAACGGTAGCTGATAGTGGCTGCAAAATCAGTCTCAGGTTTGCAGGTTCTGGAATGAGTGAAGGTATCGGATTGTTCAAGTCAGGAAAGATGGTGGCATTCATTGCACGCATCAATACTGATTTCTATCCGGTAGTCACCCAGGCTATTCAAACTGCTTTGGGAGGCAGCCCACAGATGGAATCAAAAGGAGAGCGCAAAGGATTTTTTTCAAGCAAGATCGAAAACGAATACAGCATCTGGTCTTATCCCAATTATCAGATGATCGTCTCCAAGTTCGATGTTCAGCGGTATGAAGAGAATGGCGCTAATTTTAGTTTGATTGTTGAGTCGGATAACACTGAGTTCAATCAAATGATGCGGGAGCAGTCAAAAAAACGCTCTGATATTGAAGTCAGAGTTTCTGAAAACAATGCGTCAATCGATCAAACATCCGTATCTGATAAATCAATTTCAAACACCACAACATCCGGTCAACCCCCAGTTGCAATTCCATCATCAACGCCAACTAAAAAATCAGTAGCTGAACCACCAGCAAAGTCCGTTGAAAAGAAGTCAAATGAGCGTATGAAGTCCAAAATTAAACGTACTTATGATGAATTCAGAAAGCAGCGCGAATACACAGGAGAGGATGTATTGGAAGGCTTTGGTGAGATGTTCTTGCGCTGCATTAAACCTGATAACGGTGAGCCAATATTTCAAATTTATGTGGCTGATATTTATCAAGGTCCCTGGAGGTTCTATAGGACTACATGGGATTCCGATGGTAATAAATTAGATACCGCAGAGATTACTCGCAATGTCGTTTCATGCGGCGGTTGGGAGTGTTATCGAAATGAGGAAGTCGCCATCAGCGTAACAAGAGACTATCTTGAGCAACATCGTACTAAAAACATACGTTTCAAACTCAGTGGTCCAGGCGGTGAGTATGTCTTTACGGTTCCTGCTGCACACATCGATACTTTTCTCGATGTAGTTAATTAAATCACGAAATTATTAATAATAAAAGGAGGGTGTTATGCGGTATTGGATTTTATTGATCACGTTATTTTGTGCATCGAGCAGTGTGTTTGCTGGTGAGGCAGAGAACATTACTGCCTGTGTCAAAAAGGCTAAAGAATTTGCAGGTGTGAGTCTGGATCCATTTAACGTAAAGTACGAGGGCAAATATGTTGCTTTTAGTATCGCTCGCTGGCCTGAAGCTGTTTGTGAAGTGAAAGTGGCTGAGGTTTATAACTTGCAAGTGAATGGCCAACATTATGTTTACAAGGGTTACTCTGGAAAAGAATCTTATGATTTAGCGATGGAGCTACAAGCCAAGACCAACGAAGCAGTAAAGCAAATGCGCTCTCGAATTGCATTAATCGAGCAGCGAGCCAATCAAGCATCCAGTAGCTTGCGTAAACCCAACCCGGATTATCAGAACCTTAATAAATATGTTGATGAGGGAATTCAAAGATCGTTGGGCGTACAAAATTGATCTGTTGTAAGTCAGTAGAAAACTAGCCTCAAAGCTAAGAGCCAAATCCACTCCGGGTTTGGCTTTTTAATTTTAGAGAGGAGTATTTATCGCCAGAAATAACAATCACCGAAAAACCCTCAACACAGCAGCCAGAAAGTCATATGCTGCGACCGACAAGGCAATTAACTCTATCCTTAATGCCCACCAGCCATTTCTTCAAAGCCAAGCTGATGTCACCTCAACACTCATTTCATCCGGCATTAATTTAGCCGTTCAGCGTTACAAAATCCGCCGACTTATAAGACAAAACAACCATACAGCGGACATCGCCAGATTGATTCTGGAGATAGCATGGGCTTTTCTTGAGCCTATCGTCTGGGCTCTAGTGACAACCATCATTTACGGAGTTGTCAGCCTGGCAATCTTCGGATCGATTTTCTATATCTTGTTCATCCTGTAACTCAACATTCCGCTTTTCAGCATTCCAGCCCGACGTCGAGAGATGCCGGGCTTTTATTTTTTCAAGGAGACTTATGATCGAAATCAGCAGCTACAAACAAGCGTATCAATTTCATCAAGCCAACCGCATCTCGTTAGTCATACTGCAAGACATTGCTTTCATGTTGATGAACGCATGCGATCCTCTGAACCCTCAAGTGGTAAACGCCTCATCTGAAATCACCGTTGAGCAACTTGATTCGTTAGTGACTCTGGAAGCCGCCGAGATTTCATTCAACGCTTATCTCGGTGGCAGCATTTTTATCTGCGAGTCCGAGGCTGAACTGTCTTGTATCAAAGCCTTTGATCAGGAGTGGGCCAATGAGTATGGCGAATGGCCGAATGTCACAGATAAGCCGATAGTTTGGGATGTGTTCTATGTCATGAATGACGAATGGGCAGTGTTCGCTTACCTATGGAATAACGCTGGTGGTGATACCTTTTACGTGCCCAAATCTCTATGGCAACAAGCAAGAGTAGACGAGCATCGCCAGCTTAACTAAGCAGAATCCACTGCGGAAAAACCAGCATCTTATATGAGAGCGCAATGCCTCATTAAGCAATTTAAATTCAATCTCAATCCAGGAGTTTCCATGAAAGTAAATCGTATCGTCAAAGTTGGCGAGTGCCTGAACCTGTCCGCTAAATTCAAGCTGACTTATCACATTGGTATCGATGAACAAAACAGCATCATGATCCGTGTAGTGGCTAATGAAGGTGGCGGCTATTTTAGTCCTGAGTGGGTAATGCTCGACACCATTTTGGCCAAGCTTGAATCAGCCAAAAAACCACTGACATCATTCTCACTGCATGGGATTTTTGAAGGTAAATCTGCGAATACGCCTGGCTTCATGTTCGCAGTGCTTTATGCCGAAGGCTTGGTAGAGCGTGATATTGAAAACCCACGTGTCTATGTTGCTTGTGATCCAAAACCTGTCATTGAATTGATAGATGGGCTTATCAATAGTGGCACTGACATCAAAGTCACTCACATCCCTGATGGTCGGAAAACGGTCACAACAAAACCTGAATCCACCAAAAAGCAAAACTCCAGCAAGCCGTCTCAATAAGCACTATCACCGCTGTGACGGAGAATAAGTCCGCCACTCTAGCAATACATCCCTCCATAACACCAAGCCAGACAAGGCTTGATTTCCGTCTTATATAAGACTTTCAGTTATACCGCTTTTATACCGACCAACATCCTTCCCGTGGGTGATTTCTGGTCAAGATCTACTTACTTTTTTCGGAAACCAATATGTCTTTTCTTACCCTGCAGTTGATAGGGACGCTATACCCCATTCCGCTATGGGCAGTAGCTGTTGTTGCCCTGATTCTTTTGTTTTGTTACTTCAGATTTAAATAGGAGATAAACCATGTGCATTGCCAACCAGAATTACATTATCCAAGCCATAGATGAAGTCCTGACCTGGGACCTGCCTGAAGAGTGCATTCCATTGGCGGTTATTGATCAAGCCAAATTTATGTCAGGCATAGACTGCGATCAAGCATACCAAGACATACTGCAGTAAAAATTCCACCGAGTATTCACTCAACCTTTCCCCGCTAAACCTAACAAGATATGACACTAAACGTATCGGTTCTCATGCCGAGCATTTGTCACGTCTATAGGTTTGGTGGGGTAAGGGTTTACCCATTATTTTTTTGGAACATATCAATCAATGACAAAGATCATTGCAACACTCGTACCTGAGCAAATGCGTTTGCCCATCACCGTACAGCATTTCAGACAACATTTCCCATTTAAGATTGAGCCTGCCATTTACCACATAGCAAGAATGCTTTGTCCTGGCTACCAAGGTGCTTACTGGGATTTTTTTACACTAAGTAATAATGGCTTTTTCATGGTGCCGGATATTGACGAGCCCGTGCATATAATTTGTGAAAATGGATATGAGGGTCAAGTCTCAAAAGAAGCATTCGGTATTATCGTTTGCATGTATGCCTACAGCCATCTATCTTTTACTAAGAACTTTGCACTTTCCGCAATAACGAGTGAACACTTCCATGCTCTACGTTATTTTGCATTACAGCATGCCGAGGCGGGGCCGATTTTAGAGGCAGTAGATTAATTTCACTCGTCAACTCGACGACCTGACGTATCCGACGCGAAGCGAGGTGGCTTATACTACCTGGTCTGGCGACGATTCGTCGGGTTCGTCGGGTTCTGACCCTCAACTATTTTTTTTATTTTATGACTGATCAATATCCTACTTTTGAGTACACACTCAACTTGAAAACAAGTGTAACTATAGATGAAGCTGTAGCGAAAATGCTTGGGTTGATGCGTGGTGCAGTTAGGGGACCTGAATCGGCGCTCATTAATGCTGATTTGAACTATCTTCCAGAGCTAACTTTTGAGCTAGAAGCTTACTTCGAGAATTTGAGGGAGATTCACACTCAGAACGTTATTGATGTGTTCGGTAGAGAGTCTACTGACGATGAAAAGTCAGCTGCTTATTATGACTTGCTGAAATGTGATCAATTAATTAACAAGACTGTTGAGTACAAATCTGCAATTGATTTGGAGCTGGCACTTGGGAATGAGTCCGTTTTAAAGATAGATCAAAAGCAAACTGAAGAGTATGGCGATGAGCACATTTATCTAGCAAGCTTGGATGAATGGGTAAAGCAGAAATATCAATTCTCAATTTATCCTGATAGTAGCTTAAACATCAACAATCCAGCGTTGATCACATTGGGCTATCAGAATAGTAAGACGGTTGAAACTATGGTCATAGATGACAGCCACTACAGCTATGCAATTAGAGAGCGAACCGTGAACCAAATTAAATCTTGGGTCAAATCAAATAAGCAGAAAGGATATTCTGATTTAGAAACCAATAACTTGTTGATCACTTTCTTTTCTTTGTTACTTGATCATGCGAAATTTAAAGGTGATAAGAAGCCAGAAAGTTTGGATCAGTTAGCAAGAAATATTAATGTATCTGGCACGGCAGAAATATTGTCTCAAAGAATATTGAATGCGTTTAACGATGTCGCAGGCCAATCATCAGAATCCATTAGATCCAGAATAGAAGATGCAAAACAAGCAGCACTGAATATTCTGAGCATCCGTAAATAGATATTTGGTAATTACCATTTTTCAAGAGTAAGAAAGCTGATAGTAGCGACTCCATAACAACAGGAGTTCTACTTGAGCAACTTACAGCCCTCAAATCCCCTCACCAGTTCTGGCAGCATTGAGTCTCAGCGACTCCTGAATGCTGTTTTGAATCCTGAGCTGAAACTTCAAGTTTTTCTCAATCAAGACGGTCAGCCTTATGCCTTGCTGCCGGATACACCTTATCCACGGGGTGAAAGAATTGGTGGCACCTATTTAAATAGTTTTATCCGTAAAAAATATGCTGAGCATGGGCATTTGCTAAAAAGCAAAGACCTTGATGATATCAATGAGGCTTTGAAAGCTGCCGCCCAAGTATCAGGATTGCAGGCTAGAGTTTGGTATAGAGTCGCTCAAACTCCGAATGGTATTGAAATCGATTTAGGCACTGACAATCAAGGGCGTATTTCTGTTACGCCTAAACGCGTGGAGATGTTGACCGCCAAGGCTCAAGCAATTTTTATGAGAACTCCACACATGGGTGTTGCGCCTTTGTCTGGAGACATATCTTCAGGTGACCTATCTAAATTTGATAAATACTTGAATATGATACAGTCAGCCAAAACACTCGTTATAGGGTGGCTGACCTATTCGATTGCACACCCTAAAATCGAAAGCACTAAATATCCGATTTTAGTATTGAGTGGCTCGCAAGGAACTGGCAAAACGGTAATGTCGAAATTACTGTTGAAATTTGCTGATCCTGGCAGTCTTGGTGTGCGCACATTCCCTAGCAGTACCAAAGACCTTGCTATTGCCTCCCAGTCTAGCCATATGTTGGCTTATGACAACCTGCGGTTCCTATCCCCATTAATGGCTGATGCCTTATGTATAGCAGCCACAGGTGGGTCTATCACCACACGTCAACTTTATACCGATGCTGAAGTGATGGCCATCCGTTTGCACGGCGCAATTATTCTCAACGGACTGCACCCGTTTGTGAATCAAAGCGACCTAGCACAACGATGCTTAACCATTGAGCTTTTGCCCATCAGTAAAGAGTCTCGCCAAACTGATGCTGAACTGCAGGCGCAGTTGCAAGCAGACTTTTCAGACGTCTATCTTGGTTTGTTGGATTTGATTTCAAAAATCTTCGCCGTACTGCCAACCATGGTGGTTAAAGGTGCTGAGCGCATGGCCGAGTTCTCCAAGTGGTTAGCTGCGATGGAGGTTGTCGACGGCGTGCCAGTAGGTACCTATCAGGGCTATTACACAGCACAGATCATCGAAGGTCAGCTTGATGCACTTCAGGACAACTTGTTCGCCAGCGAGCTTTTAGCTTTTGCTAAGGCACAGGTGCGTCCGTGGTCCGGCACCCCTACAGCCCTTTACAAGCTACTGACAGAGGCCGCATTACCGGATTTAGCCAGATCACGTGACTGGCCTGATAACGCCATTGCTATGTCTAAGCGCCTTATTCCGCTGATTGCACCGCTTGAAGCCCAGGGTATTCATTTGCAGTTTAAACGTGGCAAACAACGCCAAATTGTTATTACCAACGAAGATAGAGATGGAGGCATCTATTGATCTGCGACCCAACTTTACAAAGGGAGGGGGTGGCTAGTATTTAACACCTGACTCCACACTCAGCGGTAATTATTTATGGTTATTGATACTTTCTAAGTTTGAACTACAGGTGGTTGCCAGCTTCATGCAGCCGTCTCTTTATTGCAAATTATTAATTTTAATGAATAGGAAAAATATGCATATTGTTGATTTTACTGGCGTCAATTTTATTGTGATTGACGGAAAGTTTGTGAAGTACTGGGTCTATCAACTGGTGAGAGAAGCAGTCAATGAAAACCTGGATCGAGTGCAGCTTCTTGACTGGTTTTACTTAAGCCAGTTAGTCGGGGATGAGTCCTGGAACTATTTAGCCTCCAGAGGCGAGCTTCAAAATGCAGGGCGTTGCTTTAGGTACATGGTAAATAATCGGTTGGTGCCTATTGAGCATGTTTCGAAGCCGCAGAAAGACACCAAGTGTTACAGGGTCAATAAAGCGATTCCGGCAATGTGGCGTAACCCACTTTCATTATCGATAGTTCAAAAATAAGGTCGTCTGTTCATGAAAACCTTTGAGAAAAATGGCGTCACGCATATCGATATTGGCAATGGCAGACCAGTGCAAAAATGGGTTTTTGATTTTGTGCTGGAGAGAATTGAAGGCCGCTTGAAGCTTGTTGCAGGTCTGGACTGGTTCTATTTCAGACAATTGATGGGTGAGGATGCATGGTTGCATCTGATGAACAAAAAACAGCATCACGGTGCAGGGAGATGTTTTGCATTCATTGTCGAGAGTGGGTATATCGCAATAGAGCGAATATCCGAAAAACAGACTGGTACTCAGCATTACCGAGTCAAAACTAACTAATTTATTTTACCGGGGCTTAACTGCCTCGGCTCTTCTTTGAAAGGTACAGAATGGCAGTAGTCAAACTTACACAAGAATTTATTGATCGTCAGTTAGTGTGTCCGCAAGGTGTGAATCGTGTTGAGTATGTCAGTGATGACCGCTCTGGTTTGTATGTTGAAGTTCGCAAGGCCAGCAATGGCTACGGCAGCTTTTATTTACGCTATAAGGACGCCAGTAATAAGTCCTGTCACCAGAAAATCGGTCGTACCCAGGACACCACCTTGGCAGAGGCAAAAGAAGCCGTTAAAACACTTAAAGCTGAAATTGCGTTGGGTGCTGATCCTCGTGCTGAAGAGAAAGCGCGATTGGCAGTGATTACCTATGATGCGTTCTTTGCTGAATATTACTTGCCGTATGCAAAATCACACAAGCGGTCATGGGATCGAGATGAAGAACTTTACCGGTTGCGCATTAGTGCTGCATTCGGGCAGCGGCGACTCAACGATGTGTCCAGGCTACAAATACAGAAGTTTCATGCCAAACTGATGAATGAAGGTCTGGCTGCAGCGACTGCCAACCATCACATTAAGTTGATTCGCCGCATGCTTAATCTGGCGATTGAGTGGAATGTAATTACTGGCCCTAACCCAGCTTCACGTATCGCCATGTTTGCTGAAGACAACCAAATCGAACGCTACATGGATGATGCTGAGTTACAACGGTTGTTAGGGGTCCTGCGTACAGATCGGCGTAAGAATGTCTGCCGCATTATTTTGTACTTACTCTCTACCGGTGCAAGGTTGAATGAGGCCTTGTCAGCCAAGTGGGAAAACGTTGATACAGAAAAACGTATCTGGCGTATTCCCGCAACCAACAGTAAGTCAAAGCGTATGCGTGCAGTACCGCTCAATGACTCTGCAATGGCTGTGATTGGTGAGTTGGACACAAAGGGTAGTTACGATCATTTGTTCATTAACAAGCGAACTCAGTTGCCTTACGTCAACATTGCCAAGGTATGGGAGGAATTAAGAAATAAAGCTGGTCTACCAAAGGTGCGCATACACGACTTACGCCATCAATTTGCAAGTTTCTTGGTGAATGATGGACAATCATTGTATACAGTGACTAAGCTCTTGGGACATAGCGATCCCTCGATTTCAGAACGCTACAGTCACCTTTCAATGGCAACATTGCAGCAAGCATCTAATAGCGCTTCCAAGCAGATTCAGGCAGCACAACCAAAAGCGGCTTAAAAGAAAAACTTTTGAAGCCCACCTGACGACTCGACGACTTGTCGCCTATCCTTGCAGTATATGGATTGAGGCATGTCGTCGGGTGCGACGGGTGTAACTAATACACGGCAGTGGCTAGTGATTATTTTATGAGTTACATTAGCATCAATAAATGGCTGCTAAGTAAACAAGTTGATTCGGACTTCCCAAGCTGGACAAGGTTTAGATTTTCAACGAGCTGTTAACACACTTTCAATAGTAATCCCAAATGAATTGCCATGGTCACATATGAATACAAATATGCTTAATTTAATTATGCCCTTACTGGGGGTGCTAATTGGGTCTATTTTGACTGGCACAGGCTCGGTGATAAGAACCAGGCTTGAACGTAAACGACTGATTGCAAGAGCACTTTCAGAACTTCTTGAAATAAGGCATCAAATGATGGTTTTTGATCGGGTGCTGAATATTTTAGCAAGTCAATTTCAAATTCCTGCTGAAGCTATGCCTGCAGTTAGAAGCCTGGTCAGCTCCACTGTTCCACTTGATTCAAAAATACAGCAACGATACGAAGATGTTGTAACTGTATTATCGGGTGAAGATCCATTGCTTGGGTTCTATCTGCGGGCGAGATGTGGCATTCTCACTTTTACAGAGTCGATGCGAACCGTTGGCATAGATAATGGCCTTGAACCTGAGTTCATCGAAAAAATCGGGAATGAGTTGTCTTCGCTTATTATTCCTGAACTCAACAAAGTAATATTGCTAGTTGGGAGAAAACATTCAATTATTACGTGGTGGAAGCTCAAAGGTTTTTTGAGTGAATCAGATGAATTACCCCCAAATCTCTTGAATTTTATGAATACGGTGCATTCTCTTGCACAAGCAGAAGCCTGAATTCTGACTCAAAAAAATTCAGCCCGCCGATCGAATGTGCCTAAGAAAAACTGTGTCAGTCGAGTCGACAACTTGCAGTTTTTCCGAGGCTAATATGGAGGGCGGCATGTCGGCAGTTACTATGCGTTTTCCCCAATTAAGAATCAACGCATTTTTCTAAACAACCATGGTTCAATAGGATTCGAATCATGCCAGAGGCCAATTTTAAGACTCTTGGCCACATTCTCTGAATTTTGATAAAGCGCTCTATCTTGTACAGTGAGCTCGTTCTCATATTTCTTGTAAAACCAAGCATGTCCTCTTAATAACTGTTGATTGTTGATGTCATTTTTACCCAGAACAACCTTGCCTATTGTCCTGCCATATCTGTCGGTCTTGTTCCAAATAATTGTTACATGTTTACCGTAAACTAAATCGGATAGCGACTGCTTGGATCTATTTCCGAAAGCCTGCTTCTTTTCAGGGGCATCTATTCCCGCGAGCCTAATCTTAATGATTTGATTGGATGAGTCGAGGACTGCAATTGTATCGCCATCGCTAACTCTAACAACACGACCTTCAATTTCCGCTGCACTTAAATGTGAAAAATAAATTGATATTAATAAGATCAAGAGTCTTTTCATGGAAATGTTAATTTGCTTTCTGTTAAGATTTAAGATGGGTGTAATAATTAAAAAATTATTATCAGCAATTTAATAACAATTTCATTCAAAGCTGATCTTGACTATGGGTTTACTTTCAATAATAAAACAATGGCTCTATGCGTCTCCACGCACTAGGCAGGCCAAGGCTCATCCAGATTTATACCCTATTGATATTCAAATTATCAGTAAAGAATTACAGCTCGAAATCAAAGCTAAGGAACTAGGCTTAGCTGAATTACCCGATCAAGATTCTAAAGTACTTTCTGGACCAGAAAATCAAATCGTTCAAAAAATCGAGAAAGTTCGACAAGACTATATTGATTGGGCTGCGTTGAGGTTGTCAGTTATCAACGAAGATTTGTCGAGGGTCAACTTTGATCAAAAGGCGACTCAGTTTTCCCAGATGAGTACTGAGTTCGATAGAGAAGCAGCACAAATTTTGACGGACTCCAAACCTGTTCTTACGGAGCAGTTCAATAATCGGCAATCGGCAAAACGTGACTTGGATAAATTTAAAGAGTCACATAAGTTAGAACGAGACGCTCATTATAAAGAGGGGGCGCAAGTGTTTCTTTCCTATGCGATCTTATTGTTCCTAATTGTTGTCGAGGGGTTAATTAATGCCCATTTTTTCGCGCAAGGAGTTGATACTGGCCTTCTTGGGGGCTTTCTATTTGCTGGATTATTTGCTTTGATCAATGTTTCAGTTTCTTTTCTTATTGGCAAAAATTTCGTTAGGTATTACAACCATAATGATGCTTCAAAGAGCTTTTTTGGAACTGTTTCTATAGTTTTAGGAATGCTAATCACAGTTGCTGTCGCATTAATGGTAGCCCATTATCGAGATGCACTGATAGCAGAAGTCATGGATCCGCAGCAAGCAGTGTTGGTTTCAATTCAGGCACATCCATTCCAATTGCATGATATTTCTTCTTGGCTGTTAGCTGCTTTAACAGTTTTTTTTGGTATTGGTTCGATTGTTGATGGTTATTTTCTAGATGATCCATACCCGAAATTTGGAAAGATAACTAGAAAGTGTAAGCAAGCTGCTGCAGATTATGATGATGAGGAAGCGTTTATAAGAGATCAGCTTGATGAGCTAAAAGATGAAAAATTAGAAAAACTTGAATTGATACTTAGTGAAATCCAAGCAGATATCAATGTTTTTGATGGGTTGTTAGAAACTAAAAAAACATCAAAAATAAAACTAAACGGTGCATTAGCTAATGCAGATAACGCCCTAAACTCACTGTTAACAATATTTAGAAATGAAAACGAAAAACACAGAGAATCAGACGTGCCAGCTTATTTTAATGAGTTGCCAAAACTAAAAGACTTGGATTTTCCTGTATTTGAAAATAGGGGAGAGAAGCCAAAGTTAAAGAGCTTTAATAAAAAATATGAAAGTTTATTGAAGTCTTTACCGGAGCTAAGGGAAAGGATCCAGAAGGCATATGATGAAAACTATAGTCATGAGCCAATAAGTAAAATAGTGATAGGACAGAAGGCATAAATATGGCGAGACGAGGGAGAGCAGCCGCTAGACGTGATCAAGGGAACAAAATTCTCGCCTATCTCATTGGAGTTGTCACACTGTTGATTATTTCAGGTGCTGGCTATTTTCTGTATAAGCAGGAAAAGCCAATCAATGAGAGCAACATGTGTCCTGCAAATGGCCCTCTCGGACAGTATGTTCTTCTAATTGATACTACTGACCCATTTTCTTTTATCCAGAAACAAGCATATAAGACCTATACTTCAAATCTTCTGAAGAGAGAGGTGCCTGCAGGGTATTTGTTGTCAGTCTTCACATTAGGCGAAAAGTTTGAGGATAGCGCAGAGCCAATTATTGAAATATGCAATCCAGGCGATGGTTCAGACAAGAGCGAGCTAACGACAACAATATCTAAATTACAAAAAAGATATAAAGATAGATACTCAGAGCCCGTACTTAAGATCATTGAGTCAATTAATACTGATCAACCAGCCTCACAGTCGCCAATTTTTGAAATGATTCAGCTAGTTTCAATTAATGGTTTTAAAAAGAATAGTGTTTCAGGTGATAAGCATCTGATTATTATCTCCGACATGCTTCATAACACGTCCGGGTTCTCAATGTATTCAAAAGGGCAATACACCCTAGACTCCTTGATGAATTCTAATTATGGCAAAAAGATAACGACAGACCTGCAAGGAGTCGAGGTTGAGTTATTGTTCTTGGTAAATACGCCTCAGTTTCAATCAAGACAGCAACAATATTTTTGGGAACAGTACTTTGACCTCTTTGGAGGCCATGTTGAAAAAAGTCGTCCACTTTAGAGGATCACCGTGAGATTCTTATATCTAATTCAAATTCAAAAACTTTTCATTGTAGCCTTAGTACTTAAGCTCGTATTTTTGTTTATCGGGTGGTCGCTCGGATCATCAATCTTTTGGAGCAGTATTGCACCACTTGCGGTAATGCTTATTTATATTGCGATTGGCCTCAAACGACAAACAAGTGAAGTATCAGATGATAAGTTTGCAGATTCTTGTTACTACCTCGGATTTATCTTCACGATCGGATCAATCATTTTTTGCCTATTTGATCTTCCGAATATCGGAATGAAAATAAATGATATGGCTTACAGATTTGGTGCAGCCATGATTAGTACAGTGCTTGGTTTAGGCGTACGGGTTTATTTAGTTACATTCAAGCAAGATGCATCTGAGGCAATTGAAGATGCTGAGGCTTCGGTTGTTGAAGCTGCTCACAGATTTAGAGAGCAAATGGTAATGGGACTCGAAAAGATGGGTGACTTTCAAAGTAAAGTTGAACATTCTTCCCAGCAGGCAATTGAAAGAATCAATCTCGCTCTTGAGACTCAAGCGAAAAATCATTCAGATCGATTGATTGGCTTCTTCGATGAGCTTTCTAGGAAAAATGAGCTGGCTGTTACAACCTCCTTGAATGTTATTCAGGAAGCATCAACTAAATTATCCGATTCAGTAAATGAGTATTCCAGCTCATTAACAACAAATCTTGATAGATTAGAGAAGAAGGTGGATGACTTTTCAATTGCAATCACTGATAGATTAAAGAGCACTACTTTCCCTGATGATTTCTTCTCAACAAATCTCGCTAAGCCACTATCTATTCTGAGTGACAGTACCATCGAGTTAGGCACTCAGATTAAAAAATCTATTCAGCAAGTTGAAAAGGCAACCAATGGACTTACAGATACCTTGCAGTCTGTAAAGGACAAATCAGAGACAATAACAGTATCCATGAAGTCTGTTGATGACTTAATCTCAAACCAACGTAGTCAGATTCAGACTATTGAGAGTCAATCTAGCTTCCTTAATCAATTAAATACATCACTTTCAGCACTAGATTTAAGTCTTAATCAGTTTGTAAATAATGTTGCTAGTGGAGAGTTGTCACGAGCTGTGAGTACAAGCCTGACAGGAAACTTAAAGGCTGAGGTTGAGTTATCTATTAATTCTGTATCTGAGCAGGCAACTCAAATCTCAGAAAAGCTCAATGCGATTCAAGCATCTGTAGATGATATGAAAAATTCAAACAGCGCGTTGCCGCTCTCATAGACTCAAAACATTGATGAGTATTTAAGATTGACTAATTCTAAAAAAATTCTTAACTCAATAAAGCAAGACGATCGTGTATTTCAGCTATCTTTAACTGAGATTGCATTCATTTTGATCTTTATTTTGTTGTTCTTGCTTGGGTATCTTATTCAACAAAATAAAGCAGAAATTGAGGCTTTAAATAATAAAGTTAATTCATATAAAAATATTGAAGTTCAGTTACAGGCTTTGAATGCACTTAAAGTTGACTTGGAGCGAATGCTAATAAACTTAGGTATTAGGAAGCCAGATGAGGCGCTTTCTAAACTTATTGATGCGAAAAGTTTGGAAATTGAGAAGATACAAGTTAAAAAAAGCTTAGAGGAGGTTGACCAGAAATTAACTGCTCTTGAAGAGATTAAAAAAACTATTAAAGAAGACCTCAAATCGGACAATCCCAACAGCGATCGATATATTGAGGCTTTAGAGAAAAGTAAGAGTATCTCTAAATTGCTCAAAGATACATTAAATAAGGATATTCCACCTGAAAAAGAAGCTGAAGAAATTAAGTCAATTCTCAGTCAGTATAAAGAGCAAAATGCTGCTGGCAGTACTCCTGTCGCATATATCAAAAAAGAAAACTCAGATTTAAAGGGACAAATTATCTTCTTGAAGCGAAAGCTAGATGCCAATGGAGGAAGGGACTTTCCACCATGTTGGGCAGACGAAAATACTGGCCGGGTTCAAACCCTATTCACGATTACCCTTCTTGCTGATGGAATTGAAATTACAAAAGCATGGCCTGAAATTCGCGAGTCTGATGCAATGAGTTTGCCTAATATTGAAAATCTAATTTCAGGAAATACGATCCCGTATAGTGATTTTGGAAATGAGATTTCTGGTATTTTCAACATCAGCAAGCAGGCCGGTTGCAGGCACTATGTGAATTTGAGAAGCCAGATAACTGATGCTGTTCAGTCTGATAGAGCAAGATTAATGATTGAAAACTATTTCTATAAAATTGAACTTAGACGATAAAAGATACAATCGGTAACGGACTAAAAATGTTGACTTAACGAATGTTACGGATAGGTTCGGTGCAGTTTCGGCAATTCGAAATTCATAACTCATTGAAATGCATCAAGATCAGAGAGAAATCTCAGCCTGCTCCAATTAGTGGGGTTCGGTATAAAGGTCGGTATTGCTCAAGTAAACGTTTGGGATGTGAAAAAAGGATTAGAAATCTTTGACTTACTGGGCCACAACCACAAAAGAAATCTGTACTCATAATCCGTTGGTGCTGTGTTCGACTCACAGAGGGGCCACCATTTATAGAAAGACTCAAGGTTAACGCCTTGGGTCTTTTTTGTTTTAGGGTGAGGTAAACTGTGCAAGTATTCCCTTTGGGTTTTGATGCTAAGTTTATAAAGATGGATCAAATGTATAAATTATTCTTCCTTTTTATATCAGCACTCTTATCAACCTCAATTCAAGCTGAGCAATGCTGGCAGGTTGGTGGCTGCGAAAGTTTAATTGGATGGGTAAGAATAGATAAATATAGTTACGATAATCTTGGGCGAAACACTTATAAAAATCGTAGCAAGTCCTTGTTTGGTTCAGAATCTCTGCCTAATGTTAATGAAGTTGTAAAGACCAAGCGTCTAATAAAGTTAAGGCAAATTGATTGGACTGATTTACACAGCGTCAATTGCCATGATCATGATTACAAGAAAGGTGAGATTGCGGAAGTTTGTGATTCCGAAGATGCAAAGTTTGATTACCTCGGTGAGTCAGCGGTTGTTCGTGTTTTGGCTTATCACAAAGTAAAACATTTATATGTGTTAGTGCAAGTTGTGAGTTATCCTTCGGAGCCATTTAAACTAGAAAAAAATAAAAGTGTGATGGATGAAGACATTTAAATAATGGTTTTCACTTAGGCAAAATACAATGGAAACTGGCTAACAGTTATTTGTCTGACATAAGCTTAGCTCCCACTCGCAGCCCCAAACCCTGCTCATAGTCGCAAGACTTGAGCCATAGCTAAACAATCAGGGGCGGACTGACACGACGGTAATCCCGACTGTAGTCGTTGGCCGTTATGTTGGCTTGGCGTGTGCGTTGGGATTTGTCCAGGCTAGAGCTGCTTCAAATTGATGTTGGATTTGATTGTGAGCTTAGCTCTTGCAGATAGTCTTTTTAGACCATTGACTTATACCGATCAGAAATCTAACCTTCGCAATATATAAAGATTATTTTTAATTAAATTTTGGGAGAATAAGAGTTATGAAAGGCATTATCAAAAAAGCACTCATCGGTTTAAGTTTTATGAGCTTAATTAACGTCGCGAATGCAGTACCTGTGACATGGACACTAGATTCCACGCAAACAGGATACTCATTTGCGCAGACTTTTGGAATATTTACATTTGATGCTGATACAAACACTTACGCTAATGTAAATATGCGATTCAGCACTAACGTATCACTTGTTTTTGGAATCAATGCAGGCAGTGACAGCGCAAATGGATTTTCGTACGGGAGTCAAGGTGGCACCGGAATATTTACTCTTAACTTTGATACGCCACTCTCCAATGCTGGTGGAGTAGTGACTGGGACCGGTTCAAATAATGTGCAAGGAAGTCCTACTTATTGGAGTTTCAGTGTGCACTCTCCTGTTACAACACCAGTACCAGAACCTGAGTCATTTGCTTTAATTTTTGCTGGCTTAGGTTTAATTGGTTTCGCTGCGCGCCGCAAGTAAGTTTAAATTCTATAACTTAGTTTAGAGCGCCGTCCTCATATCCGTTGATGCTGTGTTCGACTCACAGAGGGGCCACCATTTATAAAGAGACTCAAGGTTAACGCCTTGGGTCTTTTTTCTTTTGATAGTAGACTCGTGAGACACTCAATTTCTCAGCTATGCCTCCCATGAAATTTGTCATTAGATTCGTTGGTAGAAGCATTCTAGTTATTGTCATTGCCTTAATTATTGCTCTAGTTGCTACCGATATTTCAGACAAATATTTTGTTAAGCAATACATGCTTCAGCATCACATAACCGAGAGAAGTGAACTTGCAGATGATTTTGCGTTTGGTATAGAGGGCTTGGGGCAAGTTTTGGCAACATTCATTATTTCATTTACTGTAAGTGTCATTACTGCATGCGGTTTGCTTTGGCGATTCCGCTGGAGAAAAGCATCTATCAAAAAATGAATGTGAGTAAACTGCCAAAACTCACTCACCAGCAGCCTCCCCCCTACCCATAGTCGCACGCCTTGAGCCATAGGCAGACAATCAGGGGCTGGCTGATACGACGACGGTAATGCCGACTGAGATCGTTGGCCGTTATGTTGGCTTGGCGTGTGCGTTGGGATTTGTCCAGCCGTGAGTCGCTTAGCGTTGATGTTTGGATCGAATATTAGGTGGGCAGTATTACTAGAGACTCAAGGTTAACGCCTTGGGTCTTTTTTATTTTGTAATATAGACTGCTTGTATTAACTGCTACTAACCCTTTATCGGTATTTGTTATGCACACAATTATGGGATATGTAATCCTCGCTTTTGTAATAGTACTAGCTCTATGGATCCCCTATTGGTTTATACGAACTGCTATTCGATCTCCGAAAGAAACTCTAGCAGTCACACTTCCAATAGCGATTTGTATCGCTCTTGTTATTAAAGATGCTGTCACGCAACATAATCGAAGCTATGTGCCAGAGGTGTTTCAAGTAAATAAGGTTTTGTATAGGAGCGAAAAATCTGAGGGATTTGGCCCTGGTGGAAATGAGACTGGAATTATTGTTTACGAATTGCCAGGTTCTACTGCAAAGCAAATAGCTCAAGAGGGTCTCAATTATTTGTCCTCTTTACCGCCTCAGGGAGATGTATCAGATTGGCATGGTAGTTATGATAAATGGTATGCAACACCTGTGGTTCACAGTGAGCATTGGCCTAGGTCTGATGATCGTGTAGATTTTGTGCCAAAGATCCAAAGCTACCTACTGAGGTTTGGCTTGCCGATTCCTTTAGACTCGGCTGTTGAAAATATGGTTGATAAAGCACTACAACAAGAAGGAAACTACTATGCCTATGGCCGGATAGGATTAATAATAGTTATTCCGACATTGCATAGGGTGGTCTACGCATACAGTGGTTGATTCAATTCCAAAATTCACTCACGCGCTGCCCCAAACCCTGCTCATAGTCGCAAGACTTGAGCCATAGCTCAACAATCAGGGGCGGACTGACACGACGGTAATCCCGACCGAGATCGTTGGCCGTTATGTTGGATTGGCGTGGGTGTTGGGATTTGTCCAGACGGGAGTATAACTAGCGTTGGTATCAGGCCTGAATGTTAAACTTGTATCCCATATTAATCTGGAATTGAACAATTAAATGAATTTCTCAAATAAGGGTACTTGGATCTTTGGCACGACCATTTTCCTCTGCTTTTATTGGTTTAACTATCTTTTCATGCCATATCCCATCTGTAGTATAAGAATGATCTCAGTTTCAGATGAAGAGTTAATTGAAAAAACTCTTGCTAAAGAGGAGTACCAAATCAAATTTGGCCCCGATGAAACGATTTCCAACTACTACCAACGCCATCCAAATTGTTGCAGTGTTAATAGATCCGCTACAAATATGGACATTAATGGCCTTCCAAGGAAAGTAATCATAGTTACAGCAAAATTTGAACTCAAAGAACCGCTACCAAGTGGCACGAATGGATACATCGCTATAACGCAACTTGATCCTTGCGGAGATTTAATGACACGCACCGGTATGGCTGAAAAAATGAAAATAGAAGACTTTAATTAATCCAATATCTTTTATTTATTGTTTAGTCACTCGCCTTGAGCCATAGTCAAACAAACAGGCGCTGACCGATACGACAGTAATCCCGACGAAATCGTTGGCTGTTATGTTGGCTTGGCGTGAGAGTTGAGGTTTGTCCAGGCGGGGTGTAAAACAGCTAGTGCATTAGGTCGCTGACTCACAGAACTTGAGAATTCCGGTGTTTCAGTAGTTCTAATTGGTAATGAATGAATTGCAATGCAGTATCTATCTCATTAGAATGAGAATCGTTATCAATTGGTAGAAGTTATTATGCCTCCCAATATCTTGCTTGATCAGACCGTCACTGAGATTTATCGCGAACATCATCGTTGGCTAACTCATTGGCTGAATCGAAAGCTAGGAAATAGTTTTGATGCAGCTGATCTGGCACAAGATACGTTTACGCGACTGCTGAAATCGTCAAAAGTGCTAAGTTTGGGGAATGAGTCGCGTGCCTTTCTCACACACATTGCAAAAGGTTTGGTGATCGATCACTGGCGACGGCTCGATGTTGAGAACGCCTATTTGGAAGCGATTGCTCATTTACCAGCTGCAACAGCACCTTCGCCCGAAACGCGCGCACTCATCATAGAGACTTTATTGCAAATTGAGACGATGTTGGCAAAGCTATCGCCACGCACTAGAGAGATATTTCTGTTGGCTCAAGTGGATCAATTAACACTTGCTCAAATTGCCGACCAAGTTAATGTGCCAGTGATTACCGTGCGCAGACATATACAAAAAGCATTACTTACATGTATGACGGTGTTATGAGTGACTTTGACGCCAAATTGCTGAAAGAGGCTGCTGATTGGGTGATGACATTACACTACGGTCATGCAGGAGATAAAGAGCGTATCGCTTTCGAAAGCTGGCGACAACAAAGTCCAGCGCATGGAGCAGCTTGGGCGCGTGCAGAATCAGTTGTTGGTATCTTTCAAAAATTACCATCTGGCATTGGTAAGGATGCTTTGCAAACGCTTCATAGTAGCGGTAGGCGTCGTAGCTTACGATTGCTGGGTATGTTTTTAGTCGCTGCACCGGCTGGTTTATTGACATGGCGACAATTACCTTGGGAGCAATGGACAGCTGACTTTGCTACAGCGACAGGCGAAAGCAAATCTATCATGCTTGCTGACGGCACTCAGCTTGTACTCAATACTGCCAGTGCAGTGAATATTAAATACACTCGAACTGAGCGGCGCATACAACTTGCAAAAGGTGAGCTACTCATTACCACACACAGTGACCCATCACCTACCTATCGCCCTTTCTTGGTTGAGACACCACAAGGAGAAGTTCAAGCATTAGGTACGCGTTTTAGTGTCCGTCGCTTGGATGACAAAACTCGTGTCGCAGTTTTCAAGGACACGGTTGAAATTCGCCCACAATCGGGCATACCTCAAAAACTGTCTGCTGGCCAACAGACAATTTTCACCGACCAAGAGGTTCATGCTCCTACCTCTGTAGAAAATAGCGCTACTTTATGGGAACAGGGCATGTTGTTGGCTAAGAACATGCGTCTTAGTGATGTGGTTGCCGAGATGGGTCGCTATCGTACCGGTATTTTACGCTGCCACCCGGATGTTGCAGAAATGAGAGTGTCTGGCTCAATCTCACTTAGCAATACAGATGCAGGTCTAGCTTTGCTTGAACAATCTCTGCCGTTAAGAGTGGAAACGGCCACTCGATATTGGGTAATGCTACGCGCAAAATAACTAGCTCATGGAGGTATTATTGGTGCAATTTAATGTGACCAGCTCAACATTCTTGAACTGAGCTTTTGCCAAATCAAATTTCAACATTTCCAATTCGTAGAATTTTTCATCCTGTATGTGATCACTTTTTTCATCTCGTTCGGTGTAGTAGGTAAATAGATTATTCATTACGGATATATCTGCCCTCTGGATGAAAAATAAAGGATGAAAAGAATGCCTCAAACACGAACGCGAAACTCTCGCAAATCAATACTTACATGTTCAACTTTAGGGACTGCTGCCCAAGTCATGTTGACAAGTATGGCTCTGTCTTCTTTGTACACTTCCCCGGTGCTTGCAGCAGAATCAACTGGCGTAACAGCTACTCAAAAGAACTATGCATCTACACAACAATATGTAATTGAGGGTGGTCCACTCAGCGATGTGTTGGCACAGTTTGCTGCGACTGCGGGGGTTCAGTTGGTCTTTGATCCTTCGATGTTGTCAAAATTGCGCAGTAAAGGCTTAAATGGACGTTACACACTGAAGCAAGGTTTTGAAGAGCTGCTTCGCGGCAGCGGTTATGAGTCAGAAGAAAAAGGCGTAGGGACATACCTTTTACGTGAAAACAAACAACCTGAAGAAGTGTCATCCGAATCTGGGACTCCAACACTACCGGAAGTTAGGGTTCAAGCCGATAAGGAACGCGCATCTACACCCGTGAAGGGCTATCTGGCAAAACGCAGTAGCACAGCCACTAAAACTGATACGTCGCTTATGGAGGTTCCAGCTTCCATACAAGTAGTCACTCAGGATGTCTTAGAAGATCGTCAGGTCATTCGCTTGCAACAGAGCCTTGAAACTGTCAGTGGCATTATTCCCTCTTATAACGGTGGAAATACCATTCAACAATACTATGCGCGGGGTTTTTTGAGCAGTGTGGTGTTGCGAGATGGATATCGTGGAAGATCCTTGGGCAATTTTTTACAGGGCACAGCACATCTGGAAAGAATTGAGGTTCTCAAGGGGCCTGCTTCAGTGCTTTATGGCCGGGGTGAGCCTGGCGGTGTCATTAATCAGGTAACAAAGCAACCGCTCGCTACACCATTCACAGCGATCAAGCAGCAGTTTGGTTCCTATGACTTGAGCAGGACTACAATAGATAGCACGGGATCACTTAATGAAGACAATTCAGTGCTGTATCGAGTGAATGCCGCTTATGAGAACCTAGACTCCTTCCGCGATAATATCGACAGTGAAGGAACTTACTTAGCACCAGTGCTTCTGTGGAAACTGAGTGATCAGACACAGATTAAGTTTGACCTGCAATACGAAAAAACTAGTCAAGAGCTGGATAGAGGCATAGTGGCTGTGGGTACACGTCCTGCATCCATCCCAATCAGCCGCAATTTGGCAGAACCGTTTGCTGGTCAAAAACTAGAGTCCTTACAAGGAGGGCTCAAATTGACACATGAATTCACACCAAATTTGACATTACGTTACCAGTTTGTGGCAGAGCAGACTAATCGTCATGCCATACAGGTAACACCATCTGGCACATTTAATGCAGATGGACGGACAATGAATCGTTTCTTCTTTGAGCAAAAAGAAAACTTCAACTCTACATTCAATATGCTGGAATTAGAAGCAAAATTCAATACCGGCAGCCTTGCACACAAGACTCTGATAGGGACCGATTATTACGAGGCAACTAGCAAGGCACCATTTGTTTTCAGATCTTTTACGCCTGTTGATGTCTACCAGCCAGTATATGGGGCAAGCAAGCCAAATCTTCCTTTGGCGCATAGTGCATTCAGTAATGACTGGTATGGCGTCTATATGCAGGACCAGATTCAAGTTTCTCCACGCGTTCATTTACTTCTTGGTGGGAGATATGATCAAGCTAAAACCGTAAACGAGTCAGCCACATCTAAATCAAATACCGACGATGAAAGGTTTACACCTCGCACGGGGATTGTTTTTTCTATGTCTCCTGAAGTATCCGTGTATGGTAGCTATACCGAGTCGTTTGGCGCGGCAAACTCGGGACTTTCATTTTCTGGGCAGGCATTTAAACCTCAAACGGCTAAGCAGTATGAAACCGGGCTCAAATCTGAGTTGCTAGATGGTCGCTTAAGTGCAAATATCGCAGCATACCATCTGACAAAACAAAATATTTTGACCGCAGATATCGCCAATCCAGGTTTCTCTTCACAAGCTGGCGAAGCCCGTAGCCGAGGCGTTGACGTTGATGTTTCGGGTGAACTGACACCACAGGTCAACCTTATCGCAAGTTATACCTACACTGATGCAAAATTCACCCAGAACAATGATGGTAATCAAGGCAATCAGCTTTCAGGCGTCCCAAAACAGGCAGCTAGCTTGTGGGGTAAGTATCGTTTATTAGGTCAACTTAACGGTATGACCTTAGGAGGCGGGGTTGTGGCTCAGGGCGAGCGTCAAGGCGATGATGCTAATACATTTAGACTTCCAGGGTTTACGCGATTTGATGCATTTATGGCATATCGATGGAAGGCAGGTAATCATCAATTGACAACGCAAGTGAATGTCGAAAATTTGTTTGATAAAGAATATTTCAATGCATCGTCAAGTCGAGCTGAAATTCACCCTGGACATCCTCGTCGAGTCATAGCTTCCGTAGGGATTGAATTTTAAATATACACGCGGCTGCGATGAGAGTTCGTCAGTATTTATTATTTATCCATCGATATGGAGGGCTGGTAATTGCAGTTTTTTTGATAATTGCCGCCCTTACCGGAAGTATTATTGCATTTGAGAAAGAGTTAGATGCATGGCTGAATCCGCATTTGTTCAAGGTGGTAGCCAAACCAAAACGGCTTTCACCTTATCAATTGCGCGAACTTGTTGCATCACGATATCCTCAAGTTAACGTTAATTCGATTGATCTTGAGCAGCCAGCAGATGCCAGCCTGTCATTTTATCTGCGGCCTTTCAAGCCTGGGCAGCCAGCTTTGCCATATAACAAGGTGTTTATTGACCCATATACTGGAAAGGAGTTGGGTAAACGCAACACCATTGATCCTGAATACACACTAGAAAACCTGATCCCTTTAGTTTATCGCTTCCATTACTCTTTATTAATACCTGGTAAATGGGGCGTATGGTTAATGGGTGGAGTCGCTCTTTTCTGGACATTGGATTGTTTGATTGGCTTTTATCTGACACTCCCGAGTCGGAAGTTTTCTTGGGCATTGTGGAAGCAAGCCTGGAAGATAAAACGTGGCGCCAGTTTTACCCGCATCAATTTCGATATTCATCGTGCTTGCGGTCTCTGGTTGTGGATAGTGCTACTGATCATTGCTGTTTCATCTGTGAGGTTGAATTTATATAAAGAAGTATTCAACCCATTAGTTAGTCTGTTTTCTAGCATTTCAAGCCCAGACATTGGTTCGCCAAAATTAGCGCAGTGGTCGGAGAGTACAATCATTGAGTATGTCGATGCAGTACGAATCGCCAAACATTATCTGGAACAGAACAATATACCTGGCAATATTCAAGGCGTTTATTACACCGCCGTCCTAGGGCAATACCAAGTCTCTTTCAAGGCTAAGGATACTTGGCAAGATATCATTGGTTATTCCTACATAATTGTTGATGCCCACACCGGGTTAGTCACTAAGATTGTGTGGGAGTCAGGCAAAACAGCGGGTGATACTTTCATTGCTTGGATGTTCCCATTACATTCGGGAAAAGCATTTGGTTTGACCGGACGTATTGTTATCGCTATTTCAGGCGTTGCTATCACTGTGTTAATAATCACAGGACTTATCATTTGGTGGAAGAAGAGAAGCGTAAATGGGAGCAGGCTTAACTCTAGACGCAATTTACCTAGTGTTAATAGTAGCTCCAGTTCAGAGTTTACCCACTCGCAGTCCCAAACTCCACCCGCAGTCGCACGTCCTGAGCCATAGCTCAACAATCAGGGGCTGGCTTATACGACGGTAATCCCGACTGAGATAGTTGGCCGTTATGTTGGCTTGGCGTGGGAGTCGGGAGTGACAGTTTAGGTTATTTAGTTGTCTATATTCAGCTTAATATCACTTATGGATTTCCCAGAGTATCGTAGACGTTTATTAGTTTCTGTTTTGTAATTTCTCGAACATCATCGGGTTAGGTTGATGGTTGAAATTAAAAGGACACGATCATGAGTATCAATACCTAGAGTGTGACAGACTCCAAACATAAGCGGTCAGCAAATGAATTTGCTCAGGACTGAATTTTTCTTGCCAAGCGGGCATCTGGTTGGTTTTACCCTCATGAATACGCTTGATAATGGCAGCCTCACCCTGGCCATGCAACCAGATATTGTCTGTCAGGTTAGGTGCGCCTATCATTTGGTTACCTTTACCCTCTGAGCCATGGCAAGCAGCGCACACCACGAATTTGTCTTTACCGGCATTGGCACGACCAGAGTCATGAATACTGCCAGACAAGCTTAATACGTAGTTAGCGACATTTTTAACGTCTTCTTCGTTACCGACGGCGGCGGCCATCGGCGGCATCATGCCAA
>Ga0208125_100033_pt1 | contig 181605 bp, 187 predicted proteins | sample LakWasM128_HOW14_2_FD_183938 | JGI IMG/M metagenome (GOLD analysis project Ga0208125, IMG submission 183938) | Freshwater sediment methanotrophic microbial communities from Lake Washington under simulated oxygen tension - Sediment Metagenome... | ecosystem: Environmental > Aquatic > Freshwater...
TGGGGCTGTGACGGTAGGTGCGCAAGCTCTGGCCGTCTATCCAGGCATTGGATACGGCATTGATGATGTCCTCTTTGGTGCCGCCCAGCATGCCGGTAACGACGGCGGTGGAGGCGACCTTGACCAGTACCACGTGATCCAGCCCTACGCGGTTGAAGCTGTTTTCCAGGGCAATTACGCCCTGGATTTCATGCGCCTTGATCATGGCAGTCAGTACGTCACGCATGGCTAGCGGGTGCTGCCCTTGCGCCAGGCGAGTGCGCGATAGCCAGTCGGCAGTCGCCAGGATGCCGCCCAAATTATCGGAAGGATGGCCCCATTCTGCGGCCAGCCAGGTATCGTTGAAATCCAGCCAGCGGATCATGGCGCCGATGTTGAATGCGGCCTGTATCGGGTCGAGCTGGAACTGGGTGCCCGGCACCTTGGCGCCATTAGGCACGACTGTCCCAGGTACGACTGGCCCCAACAGCTTGGTACAGGCGGGGTATTCCAGTGCCTCCAGGCCGCAGCCCAACGTGTCCATCAGGCAGTTGCGGGCGGTATCGAAAGCTTCTTCGCTATTGATGAGATAGTCGCTGACGTACTCGGCGATGTCCACCAGCACTTGGTCTGGAGCAGGACGGACGTTTGAAATATGGGCTGACATGGTTGGCTTTCGTATAAGGTTGTTGAGCTGGTGACAAGGTTAACGGGCGGAAATGGGCACGTATGGGCGTTCTTCCGGGCCGTTGTAATCGGCGTTGGGGCGGATGATCTTGTTATCGATGCGCTGCTCGATGACATGGGCGACCCAGCCGGTGGTGCGGGAGATAACGAAAATCGGCGTGAACATGCTGGTGGGGATACCCATCATGTGATAACTGGACGCGCTATACCAATCCAGATTGGGGAACATCTTTTTCTCACTCCACATCACGGTTTCCAGGCGGTCTGAAATGTCGAACAGGGTCATGTCGCCGGCATCCTGGCTGAGGCTGCGCGATACTTCCTTGATGGCGACATTGCGCGGATCGGAGATGGTGTACACCGGGTGGCCGAAACCGATGATGATTTCCTTGGCAGCAATGCGCTGCATGATGTCGGCCTCTGCTTCATCCGGGCTGCTGTAGCGCTGGATGATTTCCATGGCAGCCTCGTTTGCGCCGCCATGCTTGGGTCCGCGCAACGCGCCTATGGCGGCGGTGATGGCGGAGTACATGTCCGACAAAGTCCCCGCCACTACGCGGGCCGCAAAAGTCGAGGCATTGAACTCATGTTCTGCGTAAAGTATCAGTGATGCATTCATGGCCTGAACATGTAGCGCTGATGGGGTTTTACCATGCAACACATGCAGGAAATGCGCTGCGATGGAGTCATCGTCGGTTTCTACCTCCACACGCTTGCCGCTATGGCTGAAGTGGTACCAGTAAAGCAGGATGGAGCCAAAGCAGGCAATCAGCTTGTCACCCAAATCACGCGCAGCCTGCGTGTTGCGGTCTGGTGCTTCCGGTTGCAAGGTGCCGAGCATGGAGCAGCCGGTGCGCATCACGTCCATGGGGTGTGCAGAATAAGGGATCTGTTCCAGTACTTTTTTTAGCGCATCGGGTATGCCACGCAGTTTTTTCAGTTTGTCGTGATATTCCGCCAGTTGTGTGCTGGTGGGCAGCTCGCCGTGAATCAACAGGAACGCCACTTCTTCAAACGTAGAGTTCCTGGCAAGCTCAAGAATGTCATAACCGCGGTAATGCAGGTCGTTGCCGGTATGGCCGACGGTACAGATTGCCGTGGTGCCGGCTGAAACGCCGGCTAGCGCCACGCCTTTTTTCTTTTTCGGCTCTACCGCTTTATTGGGATCATTAACTGTATTCATGCTGCTCTCCTCGCTATGCATACTTCATTGGGCATACTGGTTTTACGTGGCTTTTTAATTGCGCTTCTTATTTGGTTTAGCTTTTGGCTTTACTTTCACTCTGGAATAGCTGATCCAGCTTTTGTTCATAAGCGTGATAATCCAGAAACTTGTACAAGTCATTGCGTGTTTGCATCAGTTCGACCACGTTCTTCTGGGTGCCATCTTTGCGTACCGCTTCATACACTTTAAGCGCGGCCTGGTTCATGGCGCGGAAGGCTGAAAGCGGATATAGCACCATGCTCACATCGGCATCGGCAAGCTCATCCACAGTAAATAAAGGCGTAGCGCCGAACTCGGTGATATTGGCCAAAATCGGCACTTTCACCGCTGCGGCAAATTGCCGGTACATGGCCAGTTCGGTGATGGCTTCCGGGAAGATCATGTCGGCACCGGCCTCTGCACAGGCGCAAGCCCGGTCTATGGCGGATTGCAGGCCTTCTACGGCCAAGGCATCGGTACGCGCCATAATCACGAAGTTGTCATCGGTTCTCGCATCCACCGCAGCCTTGATGCGATCGACCATCTCGATCTGGCTGACGATGGCCTTGTTGGGCCTGTGGCCGCAGCGTTTGGCCTGCACCTGGTCTTCTATATGCACGGCACCAGCCCCTGCTTTGATGATGGACTTGATACTGCGCGCAATGTTGAAGGCGCCGCCAAAGCCGGTATCGATATCCACCAGCAACGGCACATCGGTCACGTCGGTGATACGTCTGACATCAATCAGCACATCCTCCAGGGTGGAAATGCCAAGGTCTGGTACACCCAGTGAGCCGGCCGCTACACCACCACCTGATAAATACAGGGCTTTGTAGCCGGTTTGCGTGGCCAGTAATGCGTGGTAGGCATTAATCGCACCTATGATTTGCAACGGTTTTTCGGCTTGTAGAGCCGCACGGAACCTGGCACCCGCTGAAGGAAGTTGAGTCATGTTTAAACCTCTAAAAAATGGGTTAGCGGCTGTTGTCCATTGGATATCTGAACATCAGCCTGCTGGCAGTTAGCTGAAAAAGGCCTGGTCGGCGTTTTCCGGAATGGCAACCTTGCTCAGTTTCGCCTTTTGCAGGATTTCCCAGAAATAGCGATAGGTTGCCCGGTCGTGCAGGTCGCCCTGATACTGGATAGGGCCCCACTCGGCCTGTTGCGCCTGCAGCAGGATATTGGCCGCATCCTGTACTTCACTGAAATCGGGTTTCATGGCGTCGACGATGGCCTGGATCTGCGTTGGGTAGATGCTCCACATACGCAAGAAGCCGAACTCTGTATGGGCACGCTTGGCATCGGCAAAGGTGGTTTCGGTATTCTTGAGGTCCAGCGTCACGTTGTGTGCAGGCACCAGGCCATTCGCCAGGGCCGCGGCGGCAACCTCTGCCTTGGCGCGCGCCAGCAGCCTGTGTTCGAATTGCCCCGGGCTTTTCATGGCCGAAGCCGGAATCGCGCCATGGTGGCCGCTAACGAAATCCATCAGGCCGAAATCCAGTACCTGCAGCCAGGGCAGGGTGGCAATCTGGTGCACTTCGCGCAGGGCTCCGTGAGTTTCTATCAGTACATGCACGGGGATGGTTCGGCTGATATGGTGGGTTTTGCATACCTGTTGGATATAGGCCACCATTTCCGCGACCTGTGCGGCATTGGTTGATTTGGGGATGGTGATGTAAGCCAGTATCTTGCCCAGACCTGCCACCAGGATATCCACATCCAACTTCCATGCGGGATGCGTGTAATCGTGGATGCGTGCCCCTGTCATGTGGTGGCGGTTGGCTTCGGAATTGAGCACGCGCACGATCATTTCGGCGTGCTCACGTTCCTGTCCGGCGGCGGCACCATCTTCGCAATCGCAGGTGATATCGAATACCGGGCCCAAAGTGTCTTGCAGCTGTAAAGCTTTCAGGATTAGTTTTTCGCTGCCGGCGAAATGCTCGCAGGAAGGAATGACAGGGAACGGTTTTTCACCACCGAACAGGGCCGTGTTCGGGTGGGCAAGCGAGTGTGCAAGGTTGGACATTAAGAGTTCCTTATTCTGCGAGGCATTAACACGGTGTAATCCAGATCCAGCACAACATTGGACTGGTAGCTTTGCTTACCGTTGTTGTCGACATGGGTGCTTTCAAGTTCATCGGCAGCCAGGTTTTTCAGGCCGACGAGTCGCAACCTGAGCGCCCCTATATCTTCACGGCCTGGTAGTTCGTACTTTTCGAGTATTTCGGTCCATGCATAAAACGTGTCGCCACCAAAGCTGGGGTTGCAATGCGTGCCCGCGTTAATCGCCACGATGGACAATACGTTCTCCAGGCCATCGTATGAAAGTGCCCGGCAAACGGAAATCACATGGCCGCCATACATCAGCCGTGTGCCGAATGGAGTGTTTTTCATGGCCAGCTCATCAAAGTGCAGGCGGGCATTGTTCTGGTAGAGCTTGGTGGCCAGGGTGTGGTCGGAACTATCCACGGTCATGCCGGCGGGGTGGTTGATGCGCTCGCCAACCTGGTAGTCATCCCACAGGTAGTTGCCACCGGTGACGCTGGTGTTGAAATTGTGCGCATTCAGGAAAGCCGGAATGCTGAGGTCAGCAACAGCCACCTTGGCCGGTAGTTCGGGTATCTTGGTTTCCGGCGCGGGCGCATCCAAGTTGTTTTTGATCACGCTTACCCAGCGCACCCAGCACAGTACCTCCTGATGGTTCTGGTTGCTGGCGACCGAATACACATAGACGATGCCGTTCTTGTTGCTGGAGTTCTGTTTCAGGCCGATCACGGTGGAGGTCGTTGTCAGCGTATCGCCCACATATACCGGGCTGAGGAAACGCACATCGGCATAACCCAGGTTAGCCACAGCATTGACTGAGATATCGGGCACCGTCTTGGCAAAGGCTAGATGAAAAGCCAGCAGGTCATCTACCGGGCGGCCAGGGTAGCCCAGGCCTTTTGCCACCGGCTCAGCGCAATGCGTAATATGGCGCGCGCCCGTCAGTGCTATGTACAGTGCGCATTCGCCTTCGGTGATGGTGCGTGGCGTGGCGTGGGTAAAAATCTGCCCCAGCTTGAAATCTTCAAAGAAGTTGCCTGCGTTGGTTTTACTCATGAGCATCCTCAAGGTCATCAATTTCAAGTTCGCTGATCATGTCAGCCAGGTCCAATAGTCTTTTGGCCGGGGCTATGTGGTGATGTTCAACCAGCCGGTCATTGACCACGACTGTACCGCGTCCGGCGGCATTGGCCTTGGACAGGCCTTCGATAATATCCCTGGCAAACTGTACTTCAGCAGGCTTGGGCGTATAGGCATCATTGGCATAATCGAGCTGCGATGGATGTATCAACGATTTGCCGTCAAAACCCAGATCGCGCCCCAGGCGGCAGGCATACTCAAAGCCTTCCATGTCTTTCAGGTTGCTGTTAATGCCATCTACCACGCCCCGCTTGTAGGCGCGTGCTGCCAATACCACCAGTGACAGGCTGGAAAGCAGTGCCACGCGGTCATGCGTGGCGCGGGCATTGAGCTGGGAAATCAGGTCGGAGGTTGCCATGATGACGCAGCAGATGCGGTCCGAGGCGCTAACGATTTCCTGTGCATGCAGTACCGCCAATGGGCTTTCTATCATCACCATTACCGGCAAGTCCTTGCTGCCAGCCGCATCGAGTTCTTCCAGGGCTTCCAGCACATCGTTACGGCTTTCTATATTGGGAAACAGAATTGCATCCGCGCCTATGTTGGCAACAGCCTTGATATCGTCGCGGCCCCACGGTGAATTCAGATCGTTGACCCTGACCACAACCTCACGCTTGCCGTAGCCGCCAGTCTTGATCGCCGCCACAACATTCTGGCGCGACACTTCCTTCGCTTCCAGCAGGATAGGGTCGCCGAGATCCAGAATGACTGAATCCACACGCAAGGTGCGCGCCCTGTCCAGGTAGCGCTGATTGCACCCTGGCACATACAGCATCGACCGACGTGGGCGGAAGTACTTATTCATGGTGAAAGCTGGCTCTGTTCATTAGCATGTTCTCTAATCCTTTGTGCTTGAAAGGTACTCACTTTTCGGCGTCAACCGAAGGCTTGTAGCATGAACCGATTTTAGCGATGCATGGTAATAAATGTCAACTAATATCTTATGTCTTATATAAGACATATAACATAAGGCGATCAAATGTATATGACTGAAATATCGATATTTACTTGTGTGCCGACAGCTGTTTCAGTATTTCCGGGTTCTCCAGCGTGGAAATGTCGGCAGTGATCTCCTCGCCTTTTGCCAGTGTGCGCAATAAGCGGCGCATGATTTTTCCGGAGCGGGTTTTGGGCAGGCTATCGCCGAATCTGATTTCATCCGGTTTGGCGATAGGGCCGATTTCCTTGCTTACCCACTCGCGTAGCTCGGCAGTAATCTTGCTGGCTTCTTCGCCCTCGGGTCGTTGTCCCTTGAGTACGACGTAGGCCACGATGGCCTCGCCCTTGATCTCGTGTGGTTTGCCTACTACCGCGGCTTCGGCCACCAGGGGGTTGCCTACCAGTGCTGATTCAATTTCCATGGTGCCCATGCGGTGGCCGGACACATTAAGTACGTCATCAATGCGACCGATGATGGTGAAGTAGCCGGTATCGATATCACGGATGGCGCCATCACCGGCCAGGTAAAGTTTGCCGCCCAGGTCTTCGGGAAAGTATGAAGTGCGATAGCGTTCTGGGTCGCCCCAGATGGTGCGTATCATCGAGGGCCAGGGTTTCTTGATGACCAGAAAGCCGCCGGTGCCCCAATCCAGATCTTTGCCGGTCTCGTCCACGATTGCGGCTTCTATGCCTGGTAGTGGTAGCGTGCAGGACCCCGGCACTAATGGCGTCGCGCCTGGCAATGGCGTAATAACGTGCCCGCCGGTTTCAGTTTGCCAGAAGGTGTCCATGATAGGGCAACGCGAGCCGCCAACTTCCTCGTAAAACCATAGCCACGCACTGGGGTTGATGGGCTCACCAACCGAGCCCAGCAGACGCAGTGACGATAGGTCATGTTTACGCGGAAGATGGCCGCCCAGCTTGATCAGCGCCCTGATAGCGGTGGGTGCGGTGTAGAAAATAGTGACTTTGTGCCGCTCTATCATTTTCCAGAAACGCGACGGGTCGGGATAGGTGGGTATGCCTTCAAAAATAATCTGGGTCGCGCCAGCCGCCAATGGACCATATGCGACATAAGTATGGCCGGTGATCCAGCCCACATCGGCGGTACACCAGAAAACGTCGTTATCCTTGAGATCAAATGTCCATAGCATGGTGTTGATGGCATGCAGCAAATAGCCTGCAGATGAATGCTGTACGCCCTTTGGCTTACCGGTGGAGCCTGAGGTGTATAGCAGGAATAGCGGGTGTTCGGCATTGATCCACACTGGCTCGCAAGTGTCAGCCTGGCCTTGGATCAAATCATGCCACCATATTTCACGCGCTGCATCCCAGCTCACTTCCATGCCGGTGCGTTTGTTAACGATCAGTTTTTCTACGCTATTGCATTGCGGGTCGAGCAGGGCTTCATCGACGGTAGCTTTCAGTGGCATGGTCTTGCCGCCGCGGAACTGACCGTCGCTGGTGATGATGATGCGAGCGCCGGCATCGTGGACGCGCTCGACCAAGCTCTTGGCGGAAAAGCCGCCGAACACCACCGAGTGTATGAGGCCCAGTCTTGCGCAGGCTTGCATGGCGACCACAGCTTCTATGCCCATGGGCATGTAGATCACCACGCGGTCGCCAACGGCAAGATCAAGTGTTTTGAGGCCGTTGGCCAGCTGGCACACTTCATGGTAAAGCGCTTTGTAGCTGACGCTTCTGGTGGAACCGTCATCCGCTTCAAAAATGATCGCGGTCTTGCTGGGCTGTGTTTGCAGATGGCGGTCCAGGCAATTGTAGGATACGTTGAGTTCGCCATCGGAGAACCATTTGTAAAAAGGGGCGGCAGACTCATCTAATGTCTTGGTAAATGGTTTTTTCCAGATCAGCAGCTTGTTGGCCAGTTTGGCCCAGAAGCCTTCATAGTCGGCGCTGGCGGCATCGCATAGTGCCTGGTAGGCATCCATGCCGGAAATGGCAGCGTGCTCGCGCACCGATGCGCTGGGTTCATACAGGCGTTGAGCTATCGAATCATCTTGCATTTACTTCTCCCTCAAAAAATCTGTTGTTTGATACGCAGTGCAGAATTTTATGTGCCAGGTGTTTGGTCTTGTTTTTGTTTGCTGCATGTTGATCGCTGTTATGGCAAGGCTGTTTGTGCAGCAATTTTGTCATGGCATGGACACTAACTTAGAGAAATCTTGCTGTCAATAACAATCTTATGTCTTATATAAGATATAAAACTATAGACTTAAAAACTAAGTCGTGATAGATTTTGTTTACGTCAATCCGGATGAGTACGAAATGAATAACATAAACACCTCTTCGCCAAGTTTTAGACCTCTTTATGAGCAGATTAAAGTCCTACTCACGCAGAGCCTGATAGCGGGAGAGTGGCGACCGGGTGATGCAATTCCCAGTGAGATGGAGCTGGCCAGCCGGTTTAAGGTAAGCCAGGGCACGGTACGCAAAGCGATAGACGAGCTTGCTGCGGAGAACATTTTGGTGCGCCGGCAAGGCAAAGGCACATATGTTGCCACGCATAATGAAGATGGCATCAAGCTGCGGTTTCTGAGATTGACCGCCAGTAACGGTAAAAAAGAAGTGCTGCAGAATGAGTTGCTTGAATGTACGCGCAGCAAGGCAAGCGCCGAGGTGGCAGCATTGCTCGGCCTCAAGGCTGGGACCGCGATTATAGAAGTGAAGCGACTGCTGTCATTTTCCGGTCGCCCGGTAATACACGATCACATCATTATCCCGGCAGGTCCTTTTAAAGGCTTGAACGCAACGCGTATTCAGGAAAAGCAGGGCTCTATGTACAGCATGTATGAGACCCAGTATGGCATCCATATGATACGTGCAGAAGAGCGCCTGAAAGCGGTGGCGGCCACGGCTGATGTTGCAGCCAAGCTGGGCTTGGCTAAAGGGGCGCCATTGTTGAGTATCGAACGCGTATCTTATACCTACGGCGATAAGCCCATGGAGTGGAGGCACGGACTTTGCGTGACGGATGATCACCACTATAGAAATGAGCTTGAATAAATTAACGAGCTTGAATGGTGCTAACGGTGAAATCTCAACAACTTGCATTTTAATGGGCCAAATATGAATAACTTGAAGCAAAAAGCACTGGATTATCATGAGTTCCCTAAACCTGGAAAACTGTCCGTTGAGTCATCCAAGCCTTGTCTGACGCAGGAAGATCTATCCCTCACCTACACGCCAGGCGTGGCAGAGCCGGTTCGCGAAATACACCGCGACCCTGAAAATGCATATCGCTATACCAATAAAGGTAACCTGATTGCGGTGATTACCGACGGCACGGCAGTACTGGGGCTTGGTGATGTTGGTGCACTCGCGGGCAAGCCGGTGATGGAGGGTAAGGCTGTGCTGTTCAAGCGCTTTGCCGGGATTGACGTTTTCGATATCGAGATCAAGGCGCCTTCGGTGGAGGCTTTTATCGAGACAGTGGTCAATATTTCTCCTACCTTCGGCGGCATCAACCTGGAAGATATCGCTGCACCGCATTGCTTCCGTATCGAAAAAGAGTTGCGTGAACGGCTGGATATCCCGGTATTTCATGATGATCAGCATGGTACTGCGGTGATCGTGAGTGCGGCCCTGCTTAACGCACTGACCTTGCAGGACAAGCAGCTGGAAACGGTAAAGATCGTATTCCTCGGCGCAGGTGCTGCAGGCTGTGCTTGTGCCAGATTGCTCAAAGTCATGGGTGCCACCAATATCACCATGGTGGACAAGACCGGGATACTGACCAGTGACCGCGCGGACCTGCATGACATGAATCGCGATCTGGCGATTACTACCACTGCCAAAACGCTGGAAGATGTGATGGTGGGTGCTGATGTGTTTATCGGCGTATCCGCCGCCAATGCATTGCCCGCCGAATTGTTGCGGGTGATGGCAGCCAAGCCGGTAGTGTTCGCCCTGGCCAATCCTGATCCGGAGATTTTGCCGGCGCTGGCCCATGCGGTGCGGGATGACTTGATTATGGCGACTGGCCGCTCGGATTTTCCTAACCAGGTGAACAACGCACTGGGCTTCCCCTTCCTGTTCCGTGGGGCGCTGGACGCACGCGCCAAGCAGATCACCACTGCCATGCAGATTGCAGCCGCCAAAGCACTGGCCGAGATTGCGCGTGAGCCGGTGCCACAAGAAGTGCTGGATGCGTACAAACTGACTGCGCTGGAATTCGGCAAGGAATACATCATTCCCAAACCGTTTGATCCACGCCTGCTTGTACGTGTGTCATCTGCCGTGGCCAAAGCTGCCGGGGTGTAAATTGAAGCCTGATAGCACCATCAAAAGAAAGCGGCCGAAAAACCTTAACCTGGCCAAGGTGCGCCTGCCGATACCTGCGCTGGTATCCATTCTGCACCGGCTCAGTGGCGTAATCCTGTTTTTGATTATTCCGGTTTTTCTGTGGGCTTTGCAGCAGTCGCTGGCATCGGCACAAGGTTTTCAGGAGTTGCTGGCGATTGCGGCGCACCCTTTGGCCAAGCTTGTTTTACTGGGTTGCACCTGGGCTTTCCTGCACCATTTCTTTGCCGGGGTACGCCACCTGGCCATGGATGCGCGCTGGGGTGTAGAGCTGAAACAGGCCAGGCTTAGCAGCAAACTGGTGCTGGTGGTCAGCCTGTTGCTGACTGCGGTAACAGGGGTGTTGTTATGGTGATGCAGATTTTCAGTAAAGCGTTTCACGGCCTGCGCGACTGGCTGGTGCAGCGTGCAACGGCGGCCATTATGGCGCTGTATACGGTGTTGATGGTCGGTATGTTGCTGGTGCAGCGCCCGGACAGCTATGAGGCTTGGAAAGCCATGATGGGTGCGGGCTGGCTCAAGGTGAGTACCTTGCTGTTTCTGCTCAGCCTGTTTGTGCATGCCTGGCTCGGCGTTAATGATGTGCTGGTGGATTACGTCAAGCCTTTGCGTATACGCCAGGTGCTGCACTACGCAGCAGGGGTTTCTTTATTTTTCTATGCAGCCTGGACGGTGCAAATTTTGTGGAATGCATGATGCTGTTAGGTAGCGATAAACATGGATATTAAACAATTTGATGCAGTCATCGTCGGTGGTGGTGGTGCAGGGCTGCGTGCGGCTTTGCAGCTGTCCAAGTCCGGATTGAATACTGCGGTTATTTCCAAGGTATTCCCCACCCGTTCGCATACCGTGGCTGCGCAGGGCGGCATTGCGGCCTCGCTGGGCAATGTCGGCGGCGATAACTGGTTATGGCACATGTACGACACCATCAAGGGTTCGGATTACCTGGGTGACCAGGATGCCATCGAGTTCATGTGCAAGGGCGCAGCAGAAGCGGTGTATGAGCTGGAGCATTTCGGCATGCCGTTCGACCGCATGGAAAACGGCAAGATTTACCAGCGTCCTTTCGGCGGTATGAGCCAGAATTTCGGCGAATCGCCAGTGTCGAGAACCTGTGCCGCTGCCGACCGTACCGGCCACGCCATGCTGCATACGCTGTATCAGCGCAATATTCAAAGTAATACCCAGTTCTTTATCGAGTGGCTGGCGCTGGACCTGATCCGCGATAGCGAAGGCACGGTACTTGGCCTGACCGCCATGGAGATGGAAACCGGTGAAGTCAGCATCTTCCAGGCCAAAACCACCATGTTCGCCACCGGCGGCGCAGGCCGTATCTTCCAGGCCAGTACCAATGCCTTTATCAATACCGGCGACGGCCTGGGCATGGCAGCACGTGCCGGCATCCCGCTGCAGGATATGGAGTTCTGGCAGTTCCACCCGACCGGCGTAGCCGATGCCGGCGTGTTGATTTCGGAAGGGGTGCGCGGAGAAGGCGGTTACCTGGTCAATAGCGAGGGCGAGCGCTTTATGCAGCGCTATGCGCCGTCCGCGATGGATCTGGCCAGCCGCGATGTGGTATCTCGTGCCATTGCTACTGAGATCAAAGAGGGGCGCGGTGTAGGCAAAAACAAGGATGCGGTGTTATTGAAGCTGGACCATCTTGACCCGGAAACCATTATGCAGAAGCTACCAGGCATACGCGAGATTGCAATGAAGTTTGCCAATGTAGACCCGATTAACGAGCCGATCCCGGTAGTGCCCACCGCGCATTACATGATGGGAGGTATTCCCAGCAATATCCATGGCCAGGTATGCGACAACACCACCGGAAAAGCGGTTGATGGTTTTTACGCTGTGGGTGAGTGTGCCTGTGTTTCGGTACATGGTGCAAACCGTTTGGGCTCCAATTCATTGCTGGATCTGATGGTGTTCGGTAAATCGGCAGGTTTGCATATGGCTGACTATGTGGGCAAAAACCCTACGCACAAACCTTTGCCCAGAGATGCCGCCGATCTGAGCCTGGCGCGCCTGGGCCGGTTGGACAGACAACAAAATGGCGAAAATGTCACTGAAGTTGGCGCTGAAATGCGCCGCGTGATGCAAACGCATTGTGGCGTATTCCGCTTTCCCGAATTATTGCAGCAAGGCGTGGAAGAGATTCGTCAGGTGGCTACGCGCATCCGCCGCACTGAAATCAAGGACAAGAGCCAGGTATTCAATACCGCCCGTATCGAGGCACTGGAGCTGGATAACCTCATCGAAGTGGCGGTTGCCACCATGACAGCCGCGCATGCGCGCCAGGAAAGCCGCGGCTCGCATTGCCGTGAAGATTTCCCCGGTCGCGACGATGAAAAGTGGCTAACGCATTCACTGTATTACAGCCAACAACAGAAGCTTGAGTACAAGCCGGTCGTGATGAAGCCGTTAACGGTTGAACCGTTTCCGCTTAAACCAAGAGTTTACTAGGAGTCTGTCGTGAAATTTTCCATCTATCGCTTTAACCCGGAAACCGATCTGGATCCTTACATGCAGGATTACGATATCGAGTTGCAACCGGAAGACAAAATGCTGCTGGATGCGCTGCTGCGTATCAAGACGCTTGACGATACACTCAGCCTGCGTAAATCCTGCCGTGAAGGTGTGTGCGGTTCGGACTCCATGAACATCAATGGCAAGAATGGCCTGGCTTGCGTCACCAAGCTGGAAGACCTGAAAGAGCCTGTGGAGATCAGACCTATGCCCGGCCTGCCGGTGATTCGTGACCTGATCGTGGACATGACGCAGTTCTTCACGCAATACAACTCGGTGAAGCCTTACCTGGTCAACAATGACCCTGAGCCGGTAACGGAGCGGCTGCAGTCGCCTGAAGATCGAGCCAAGTTGGATGGCTTGTACGAGTGCATCCTGTGCGGAGCCTGCACTACTTCATGCCCATCGTTCTGGTGGAACCCTGACAAATTTGTTGGCCCTGCGGGCTTGCTGCAGGCATATCGCTTTATTGCCGATAGCCGTGACCAGGCGACTGAAGAGCGCCTGGAAAACCTTGAGGACCCGTATCGCCTGTACAAATGCCACAACATCATGAACTGCGTAGATGTTTGCCCTAAAGGCCTGAGCCCGGCCAAGGCCATAGGCAAGATCAAGGAAATGAAGATGAAGGGGTTACAGGCATCGCCAAGCAAATTCAAGCCTGCAGAGAAATCCGGTCAGCATAAAGAAATTTCCATCAAGCGGGTGGACTGACCATGGAAACCAGCACAAGGCGCATGGTGTGGCGATGCCGCAGGGGCCTGCTGGAACTGGATCTGTTACTGGGAAAATTTGTAGTACAGGACTTTACGGCAATGACCCCTGCACAGCTGCAGGCTCTGGATAAATTGCTGGATTTTCCGGATAACGAGTTGCTGGATCTGGTCACGGACAGGGTGCAAACGGCAGATGCCGCCACCCGGGAAATGTTGCAGTTGATACGTGGTTTGCAAGAAAAGCGCTGAACTGAAGCAAGTGTGATCAAAATAAAAATAAGTAGTTTTACCGGATGCAATCATGCATTTGAGTAAACCCTGATTAGAGGAGTTGATATGGTAACAAACCAATCCATTGCATCTGAGCTGACGGCTTCTGAAGTAAGCAATGACTCTGCGGCTGAGCCAGTACAAGCCTTCAACAAGGAAATCCTGGGCGACTACTGGCCAGGGATACAGCTGTATTACCCACCAGTGAAATATGCCCCTTCTCTAGGGATATATGAGGACCTGGAAGCAGCTGCTGCGCGCATGAAACGGCATGCTCATAACACGCCTGCCCACACACTGATATTCGACCTGGAAGATGGTTGTCGCCAGAAGGAAATGAGCCGCCAGCTGTTGCGCCAGGAGCTGCCGCATTTCAGCCGGGAAAGAGACGTGACCATCGCTATTCGTGTCAATCCTTTCCGTACCGAGGAGTATGAGCTGGATATGGCCATGGTGCGGGATATGGCCGATCATATAGATGTCATCATGCTGTCCAAGGCTGGTGAAGCCTATGGCGCGGCCGAAGTCAGGGATCTTTCCAGTACTCTGTTTGGCCTCAATAGCCACATCACTATCCAGCCGATTATTGAACACCCCAAGTCTTTGAAAATTGCGCCTGACCTGATGCAATACAACACGGTCAAACATGTGGTGTTCGGTATCCATGACTTTTCCAAGGCCATGGGCATCAAGATTACGCCTGAGCACTGGACTACCGAGCTATCCTACTTTCTCAACCAGATCATGTTTGAAGCGCGGATTGCCGGTAAAGGCGTGATAGGCGGGGTGGAGACACTGATAGGCTCCAGCAGCATGCCCGAGAAGTTTGTTGAGCCGAATGACGTGCGGCGCTGGCTCGACCTGCATGGTGAAAATGAGTCGCGCATCGTTTACAAGCACGCCTGCCAGGAAGCCGCCATGGGCCTGACCGGCAAGCAGGTGATACATCCAGGGCATATCCATCTGTGCAAGGTGGCTTACGTGCCTTCCCCTACAGAGGTGCAGCATAAAATCAAGATACTCAAGGCAGCCATTGAAGCTGATGCATTGCTGAGTGGCGCCATCCGCTTTGAAGGCGAGATGCTTGATCCGCCGATGTTCGGTAAAGCCCTGCAGACCTTATTGCGGGCAAAGGCACTGCGGGCATTGAACCGCGAAGATACAAGCTTTGCCATGACGGTACTGCAATTAATGCCGACTCAGGTAATCCGCGAAAACTGGCCATATGGAGTAATACTGTGAAATCTGCGAGCCAACAAACGAACCCACCCATCACACTTGCCCCCTTTGCGCCATGGGTATGGCAATTGCCGGAATACTTCAATATCGGGGTGGCGTGTAGCGATGCCCATCTGGGCAGTGCCATAGAGAACCATCCTGCCATGATCGTGGAAGATGATCAGCTGGGTACTTCGCAAATTACCTTTATCGAGCTGGCGCACCAGACCAGCCGCTTTGGCCAGTTGCTGCGCAATATGGAGGTCAAGGCCGGCGATCGCGTACTGATACGCCTGCCTAACTGCCTGGATTACCCGATTGCCTTTCTGGGGGCCATGAAGCGCGGCGCGATTTCCGTGCCTACCTCCACCTTGCTCACCAGTGAAGAGGTGCTATACCTGGCACGCGATTCTGGCGCTGCGGTGCTGGTGACTGACAAGGCTATGTGGAAAGATCTGTACGATAAGCTGAATGAGCTGCCGAATCTGCGCCATGTGCTGCTGTCCGGCCCGGGAGAAGTAATTCCGGTAGCTGGTCTCAATGTGCTGGACCTGGCCCAGGCGCTGGGTGATATCAGTGAATGGCTCAAGCCTTACGCAACCAAGGCGGAAGACCCGGCTTACCTGGTGTATACCTCGGGCACGACCGGCTACCCCAAAGGTGTGTTGCATGCGCATCGTGCGCTGATAGGCCGTAAGCCGGCCACGACTTACTGGTTCGATTTTGCCACTGAAAATGCATCAGGGGAGCCGGATCGCATCATGCACTCAGGCAAGTTCAACTGGACTTACGTGCTGGGCTCCGGCTTGATGGATCCGCTCTACCTGGGCAAAACCGTGATCGTGTTTGAGGGCAAGAATGACGCCAACACCTGGCCGCGCCTGATCGCCAAGCACAACGCCACCATCTTTGTCGGCGTGCCTACCATCTATCGCCAGATATTACAGAAAAGCACGTTTACCCAAGCCGATGTACCCAGTCTGCGTCACTGCATGAGTGCGGGTGAGCATCTGTCCGATGAGGTGCTGCAGCAATGGCGCGAACGTTTTGGCGGCGATATTTACGAAGCGGTCGGTATGTCGGAATTTTCATATTACCTGTGCCAGACCAAGTCGCGTCCTATCCGCCCAGGTTCTGCAGGCTTTCCGCAGCCCGGCCACGATATCCGCCTGCTGGACCCGGACACCATGCAACCGGTAAAACCGGGGGAAGAGGGCATGATCTGCGTGCCGGAAAATGACCCTGGCTTATTTCTGGAGTACTGGAACATGCCCGAGGAAACCGCCAAGCTCAAGCATGATGGCTGGTTCTTTACCGGCGACTATGCGCGTTACGATAATGACGGCTATATCTGGTTTCTCGGTCGCAAGGATGACATCATCAAGAGCTTCGGCTACCGGGTATCCCCCTATGAAATCGAGCGTGTATTAAAATCGCACCCCAGCGTGGCAGATTGCGCATCGGTGGCGGAAGAAATTGAAACCGACAAGGTGTTAGTGGTGGCTTACATCATTCTGCGTCCTGACGCAGCAGCTACACCGGATGAGTTGCTGGCTTTCGGCAAAGAACATCTGGCATCCTACAAGGCACCCAAGACCGTGTATTTCGCCAAGGATTTTCCACGCACCAAGAACGGCAAGATACTCCGGCGCGAGATCACCCCGGATATCGCCATAGCCAAATCCAGCAGATAAAAACCAATAGATAAATTGAGCGAGACCAGCAAGCATGCAAACCATACGTGAAGAGGACTTTATAGAGAGCATTGCAGATGCACTGCAATACATCTCCTATTATCATCCGCTTGATTATATCCAGTCGCTGGATGCAGCCTACCAGCGCGAGCAGTCGCCAGCGGCCAAAGATGCCATTGCGCAGATACTCACCAATTCGCGCATGTGTGCCGAGGGGCGCCGCCCGATTTGTCAGGATACCGGCATCGTGGTGGCGTTCGTCAAGGTGGGCATGGATATTCACTGGCAGGCCAGCAGAAGCGTAGAAGATATGGTGAATGAGGGCGTCAGGCGCGCTTACACCAATACCGATAACCCGTTGCGGGCATCCATCGTCAGCGACCCTGCCGGAGCCAGAAAGAATACACGCGATAACACCCCGGCAATCACTCATATCTCCCTGGTCCCCGGCAATACCGTGGAAGTGAGCATTGCCGCCAAGGGTGGCGGTTCCGAGAATAAAGCCAAGTTTGCCATGCTTAACCCCAATGACAGCCTGGTGGACTGGGTGCTGAAGACAGTACCTACCATGGGCGCCGGCTGGTGCCCGCCGGGCATGCTGGGCATAGGTATAGGCGGCACGGCAGAAAAAGCCATGCTCATGGCCAAAGAGTCATTGATGGAGCCCATCAACATTCAGGAATTACAGGCGCGCGGAGCCGGCAATAGGGTAGAGGAGCTGCGCCTGGAGTTGTATGACAAGGTCAATGCGCTGGGCATAGGTGCACAGGGGCTGGGCGGCCTCACCACCGTACTGGATGTGAAGATACTGGATTACCCCACCCATGCCGCTTCATTGCCCATCGCCATTATCCCCAATTGCGCCGCTACCCGGCATGTACACTTTGTGCTGGATGGCAGCGGGCCGGCAAATTTGGTCCCGCCGGATCTGGAGGCATGGCCCAAAGTGACATGGGCACCTGCTGCAGATGCCAGGCGCGTAGACCTGGATAGCGTCACCCGTGAGCAAGTCGCCTCCTGGCAACCGGGAGAAACCCTGTTGCTCAACGGCAAACTGCTGACCGGACGCGATGCTGCCCACAAGCGTATTGCCGAGCTGTTTGCACAAGGCAAAGCCTTGCCAGATAGTGTCGATTTCACCAACCGCTTTATCTACTACGTCGGTCCGGTTGATCCGGTGCGGGAAGAGGTGGTCGGGCCAGCAGGGCCAACCACAGCCACGCGCATGGATAAATATACCGACATGATGCTGGATAAAACCGGCCTGCTGGGCATGATAGGCAAGGCTGAGCGCGGCCCGGCGACTGTTGAGTCGATACGCCAGCATAAATCGGTGTACCTGATGGCCGTAGGTGGCGCTGCCTACCTGGTATCTAAAGCCATTAAATCCTCACGCGTGGTAGCTTTCGCCGACCTCGGCATGGAGGCCATCTACGAGTTTGAGGTAAAGGATATGCCCGTCACTGTCGCGGTCGATTCGACCGGCAACTCGGTGCATGAGACCGGCCCGGCCCTGTGGAAAAGCAAAATCAACGAAATCCCGGTAGTTGTAGCCTAAGACTTAGGCTTTTTTTGAACTGAACTGATTGTAGAGCTCCCTGAATCCATGACCACACTGTTATCCCAATATCGCCAACATGAAGCCGAGCGCGCAGCGCTGAGCTTGCCGCCACTGCCACTCAATGCCGAACAAACTGTGCAACTGGTGGAGTTGTTGAAAAATCCACCGGCAGGAGAGGCTGCGATACTGCTGCACCTGCTGGGAAACCGGGTACCTGCGGGCGTGGATCAGGCGGCCTATGTCAAGGCGGCTTTTCTGGCGGACGTTGCCGAGGGCAAAGCCAGCTCCAGTTTGATCACGCCGATCGCTGCTGTCAGTCTGCTCGGCACTATGCTGGGTGGTTACAACGTACATGCGCTGGTGAAGTTGCTGGATGGCGCGCTGGCGGCAGAGGCGGTGCAAGCGTTGATGCATACTACGCTGATGTTCGACGCTTTCCACGATGTGGCCGAGAAGATGCGTGCCGGTAATGTGCACGCAAAAAAGCTGATTGAATCATGGGCTAATGCCGAATGGTTTACCAGCAAGCCAGCGTTGCCTGAAGCGATTCGTGCGGTGGTATTCAAGGTGCCGGGCGAAACCAATACCGACGACTTGTCGCCGGCGCAGGATGCCTGGTCGCGGCCTGATATTCCGCTGCATGCGAAATCCATGCTGGTGAATAAAATGCCCGACGTGCTGGCCAAGATAGCAGTGTTGAAAGCGCAAGGGTTGCCGCTGGCCTATGTCGGCGATGTGGTGGGTACCGGCTCTTCACGCAAATCCGCCATCAATTCGCTGCAATGGCTGATGGGCGACGATATCCCGCATATCCCCAATAAGCGCAGCGGCGGTATTGTAATAGGCGGCAAGATCGCGCCTATCTTCTTCAATACGGCGGAAGATTCTGGTGCTTTGCCTATCCAGTGTGATGCCTCAGCCATGAATACCGGCGACGAGATCGTAATCCGCCCATACGATGGGAAAATATTGAGCGAGCTAGGCACGACTATCGCCACTTTCACTATGGCACCGCTGACCCTGGCGGATGAAGTGCGGGCTGGTGGACGTATCGCGCTGATCATAGGCCGCGGCCTCACCGCCAATGCACGGCAGGCCTTGGGCTTGCCGCCATCGGATTTGTTTATCCTGCCGGAGGCCCCGGCAGATACCGGCAAAGGTTATACCCTGGCACAGAAGATGGTGGGGCGTGCCTGCGGCCTGCCCGAAGGCACAGGCGTGCGCCCCGGTACTTATTGCGAGCCCAAGATTACTACGGTGGGCTCGCAAGACACCACCGGTGCCATGACGCGCGACGAGCTCAAAGAGTTGGCTTGCCTTGGCTTCTCTGCTGACCTGGTGATGCAGAGTTTTTGCCACACCGCCGGTTATCCCAAGCCGGTGGATATCCAGCTGCAACACTCCTTGCCGGATTTCATGTCCAGCCGCGGCGGTGTCAGCTTGCGCCCAGGTGACGGCATCATCCACTCCTGGCTGAACCGCATGTTGTTGCCGGATACCGTGGGTACCGGTGGAGATTCGCATACGCGCTTTCCTATTGGCATTTCTTTCCCGGCAGGTTCGGGCCTGGTGGCATTCGGTGCCGCCATGGGTGCCATGCCGCTGGATATGCCGGAGTCGGTATTGGTGCGCTTTACAGGTGAGATGCAGCCCGGTATTACCCTGCGCGACCTGGTGAATGCCATTCCCTATACGGCGGCTCAACACGGCGAGTTGACCATAGGCAAGCAAGGTAAAAAAAATGTCTTCAATGGTCGTATCCTGGAAATCGAAGGCCTGCCCGATTTAAAGGTGGAGCAGGCATTTGAATTGGCCGATGCTTCGGCCGAGCGCTCGGCCAATGGCTGCACGATCAGGCTGGATAAAGCGCCGGTTATCGAATACCTGACCTCCAATATTGCGCTGCTGCAAAACCTGATCAGCACGGGCTACCAGGATGCTCGCAGTCTGCAACGCCGTATTGATGCCATGCAGGGCTGGCTGGCCCAGCCCGAACTGCTGCAACCCGATGTCGACGCTGACTATGCTTATGTGCTGGAGATCGACCTGAATGAAATCAAGGAGCCATTGGTGGCTTGCCCCAATGACCCCGATTACATCCAACCGCTTTCCGCAGTGGCCGGCGATAAAATCGATGAGGTGTTCATAGGCAGTTGCATGACCAATATCGGCCACTACCGCGCTGCCGCTGCAGTGCTGGCAGATGCTGCGGCCATCCCTACACGACTGTGGATTGCACCCCCTACCCGCATGGATGAAGCGCAATTGCGAGACGAAGGTGTCTACTCCATATTCGGCCGTGCCGGCGCACGTACTGAGGTGCCCGGCTGCTCGCTATGCATGGGCAACCAGGCGCGCGTGGCAGACAAGGCCAACGTATTCTCAACCAGCACGCGTAACTTTGATAACCGCATGGGTAAGGAAGCGCGTGTTTACCTGGGCTCTGCCGAACTGGCTGCCGTTTGTGCCAGGCTGGGACGACTACCTACGCCGCAAGAGTACCTGGATACGGTAGGTGAGAAAATCAATGCCAATGCTGACACCATTTATCGTTACCTGAGTTTTGATCAATTGCCGGCATATCAGCCTAAGGCCGTCATCAGCATAATGGAAGTTGCGCCCTGACAGACAGGGCTGTTACCGGCCTCTTTAGCATTGGCCTTGCAACAAAACGACTTGGATGACAGCCAGTAAATCAGGTACTCTTGAGCCAATCAGCGTTGTATTTCAAATTCGAATCGCTGTGACGCTATCAGGCAAATTACATGATTATTGATAACACGCTCTGGCTTAGTTTCGCCATTGCCTTGGGCATAGGCCTGCTCATAGGCACCGAACGCGAACGTAGTAACGGCGTTACCCCGGCAGTCGCCGGGATACGCACATTCACCATTGCGGCATTACTCGGCGCAATCAGCATTACCATCAACTTCTGGCTACTGGTAGTCGCCTTGATTTGCGTGACGATTTTTACTGCCACAGCTTACTTTATACGTAAGGATGAAGACCCCGGGCTGACTAGCGAACTCACGCTGATATTCACGGTGATCCTGGGTGGGCTGGCGATGAGTGCGGCCTCCTTCGCGGCCAGCCTGGCTGTAATCGCTGCCATACTGCTGGCGGCTAAAGAGCCTATCCACGGCTTTGTCCGAGCCAGTATTACCAAGGATGAGTTGAATGATTTCCTCATTCTTGCCGCAGCAACCCTAATAGTCTTGCCGCTGGTTCCTAATGCATATATTGGACCATACGACGCCATTAACCCGCGCAATCTGTGGTTGGTCGTGATTCTGGTGATGCTGATCAGTGCGCTTGGCCACCTGGCGTTACGCTTGCTGGGCGGGCGCATAGGGTTGCCGCTGGTTGGCCTGGTTTCCGGGTTTGTATCCAGTATCGCTACCATAGGTACTATGGGAGAGCGCTCCAGGCAGGCTCCGGTACTAATGGGGGCGGCAGCGGCGGGTGCTACCCTGTCCAGTCTTGCTACCATTATTCAACTAACGATGATACTGGCGGCAATAGACCACCATACTTTGGTGGCTATCGCGGCACCCATGATATTTGGCGGGGTTTCCATCAGCCTTTATGGGATAGTGATTACCCTGAGCTCCCTGCGAAAACACGAAGCCGATATTAGTCAGCCAGGCCGATCGTTTAGCGTAAAAACAGCGCTGATGCTGGCTGCAGTGATTGCCGTCGTGTTGATGCTATCTGCAACCCTCAAAGCCTGGTTTGGCCAGGCCGGGCTGGTGCTTGCTTCCGGGCTGGCAGGCTTGGCAGATGTACATGCTTCAGCTATTTCTGCTGCCTCTCTGGTGACTGCTGGCAAGCTAAGCCCTGAAGGCGCCGTCATACCCATACTGGTGGCTTTGACAGTTAACTCAACTTCAAAAGCCGTCATGGCGGTAGTCAGTGGCGGCAGGGAATTTTCACGTCAGGTGATTCCGGGGTTGATCTTTCAGGTTTCAGCCACCTGGCTTGGCTGGTGGCTGTTTGTGGCGTGAGCCCGAGCTATTTTTCTGCAACATTTTTTAGATTAGCCAGACTCTCTTCATCCCCCCAGGCCGAGTTTACCGGGCAACGATTGATTGATATGGTAGAGCGGGGGCTGTGGTGCCAGGTGTTTGCCAAACAGGGCAAACATATGTCCTAACTAGAGCATTCACCCGCCATAAAATGTCCGGGTAATGACATGTAATCAACCCGACAATTGCGACAAAAACACTGTGGTAGCTAAGCATGTATTTAAAATAATATGATTTAAATCATAGTCTTATAAAAAATAAAATAGATGGCATAGGGATTGCTAGTTTAGATTCAACTAGTATTCCCACGGGATGTGTCACATGAGCAACTTGCCTATCTATCTGGACTATTCCGCTACTACCCCGGTAGCCCCGCGCGTCGCAGAAAAAATGATTTCCTACATGACCGAGCACTTCGGCAACCCTGCATCGCGCAGCCATGCCTATGGCTGGGAAGCGGAGAAAGCGGTGGAAACGGCACGCGAGCAGGTGGCCGCGCTGGTCAATTGCGATCCCAAGGAAATTGTCTGGACATCGGGCGCTACCGAATCCAACAACCTGGCGATCAAAGGTGCTGCGCAATTCTACTCGGGCCGCGGCAAGCACATTATCACCGTTAAAACCGAACATAAAGCTGTGCTGGATACCGTACGTGAGTTGGAGCGCCTTGGTTTCAGCGCGACTTACCTGGCTCCGCAGGAAAACGGCCTGATCGACCTCGAGGTACTCAAGGCCGCCATCCGCCCGGATACGGTGGTGATCTCGGTGATGCTGGTCAATAACGAGATAGGCGTCATCCAGGATATAGCAGCGATCGGCAATATCTGCCGCGAAAAAGGCATCATCTTCCACGTGGATGCTGCGCAAGCCACCGGCAAGGTGGATATCGACCTGGCCAAGCTGCCGGTAGACCTGATGAGCTTTTCAGCCCACAAAACCTATGGCCCCAAAGGTATAGGCGCCTTGTATGTCTGCCGCAAGCCGCGCGTACGTTTGGAAGCACAGATGCACGGCGGCGGCCATGAGCGTGGCTTCCGTTCCGGCACACTGCCTACCCACCAGATCGTCGGTATGGGCGAGGCTTTCCGCATCGCCAGGGAAGAAATGGCAGCAGAAAACGCGCGTATCCGTGTCCTGCGCGACAGGTTATGGGCCGGGCTTGCCGATATGGAAGAAGTCTACCTCAATGGTGACCTCGAGCAGCGCGTACCGCACAACCTGAATGTCAGCTTCAACTATGTCGAGGGCGAATCGCTGATGATGGCAGTGAAAGGGCTGGCGGTGTCCAGCGGCTCTGCCTGTACCTCATCCAGCCTGGAGCCCTCCTACGTGCTGCGTGCCATTGGCCGTGAAGACGAGCTGGCGCACTCATCCATACGCTTCAGCATAGGCTGCTATACCACCGAAGCCGACATAGACTACGCCATTGCGCTGATCCGGGAAAAGGTCGAGAAGCTGCGTGACCTGTCACCGCTGTGGGATATGTACAAGTCGGGCATCAATCTTTCATCAGTCAGCTGGGTGCATGGCACCGAATCGCATCGCGGCCCGGAAGAAGCGGCAGCCTGAAGCGATTAATTACTAGGAGAACAACATGGCATATAGCGACAAAGTACTGGACCACTACGAAAATCCCCGCAACGTCGGCGCATTCAACCAGGAAGATGCCGATGTGGGCACCGGCATGGTGGGCGCCCCAGCCTGCGGCGATGTGATGAAGCTGCAGATCAAGGTGAATGAAGCTGGCGTAATAGAAGACGCCAAGTTCAAGACCTACGGTTGCGGCTCTGCCATTGCCTCATCGTCACTGGTGACGGAAATGCTTAAGGGCAAGACGCTGGACCAGGCGTTGGATATCAAGAACACACATATCGCAGAGGAGCTGGCGTTGCCGCCGGTGAAAATCCACTGCTCGGTGCTGGCTGAAGATGCCATCCGTGCCGCCATTACCGATTACCGCAGCAAAAACCTAACTGAGGCTGAGGGCTACAACGCCTGCAAGTCTGCCCACTGACCAGAAAAGGAGTCATCAAGATGTCTGATACTGCCACGCTAGCTGCATCAAACCCAGCCGCATTAACCCCGGAAGCCCCAGTCCAATCCCCCATTATTTTTACCTCCGATGCTGCCAGCAAGGTCAGCGAAATGATTACTGAGGAAGGTGATCCTGCGCTCAAGCTGCGTGTTTATGTCACCGGCGGTGGCTGCTCCGGTTTCCAGTACAGCTTCGCTTTTGATGATCAGGTCGGTGAAGATGACATGGTGCTGGAAAAAGATGGCGTCACGCTGCTGGTGGATGGCATGAGCTTTCAGTACTTGGTGGGCGCCACCATTGATTATCAGGAAGGGCTGGAAGGCTCACGTTTCGTGATCACCAACCCCAATGCCACTTCTACCTGCGGTTGCGGTAGTTCATTCTCGGTATAGGGGGCAATATGTCTGTGACACTCACTACTTCTGCCGCAGCACGCGTACAAAAGTTTCTTGCCAGCCGTGGTAAAGGCATAGGCCTGCGTCTTGGCGTCAAAACTTCAGGTTGCTCCGGCATGGCTTACACACTGGAATTTGTGGATGAAGCCGCACCAGAAGACATGGTATTCGACTGTAATGGCGTAAAAGTGCTGATCGATCCTACCAGTTTGGTCTACCTGGATGGTACCGAGCTGGATTATGCCAAGGAAGGCTTGAACGAAGGCTTTAAGTTCAATAACCCGAATGCCACGGCTAATTGTGGTTGCGGCGAAAGCTTCAGTGTTTAGCTTCGCTCCTGTACGCAGTCGAAACCCTCATTGGGGAGCTTTGGCTGAACGCAAGAACGAATGGAGATTGTGATGAATTCATTAACCGGCACTAACTATTTCGAGATGTTCGGCTTGGCACCACGCTTTACTATCGATATGAACAGCCTGGAACAATCTTTCCGTCAATTGCAGACCGAGTTGCACCCGGATCGCCATGCCAGCCATACCGAAACCGAGCAACGCATTGCACTGCAACTCTCCACTACGGTGAATGACGGCTACCGTACCCTGCGCAATGCGGCCAGCCGTGCGCAATGCCTGATCAGCCTCGCCGGTAAGGACGAATCCACTGCGGCATTATCCCCAGCGTTTTTGATGGCACAGATGGAGTGGCGCGAGGCCATTGAAGAGGCACGTGCCTCACGCGATGTAGTGGCGCTTGAAGCACTGGCGCGGCGCTTGAAGCACAAGGTAGGGGTGCAGGAACAAGACCTGGCCGCCGCACTGGATGAGCGCAGTGATTTTGATGCGGCGGGGATGCGCGTCAACGAATTGCGCTTTTACGAAAAACTGCGAGTCGAGATCGACGACGCACTGGATCAACTGGACAGCTGATGGCCCTGCTACAGATCGTCGAACCCGGCCAGAGTGCCGCACCACACCAACACCGTTTGGCGGTGGGCATAGACCTGGGCACCACGCACTCGCTGGTGGCCTCGGTACGTAGCGGTACGGCAGAGGTATTGCCCGACGACGCAGGCCGCGCCTTGTTGCCATCGGTGGTGCATTACAAGGCTGAGGGCGAGGTCGAGGTCGGCTGGACTGCGCGTGATGATGCGGCAAAAGATCCGCGCAATACCATCGTTTCCGTCAAACGCTTTATGGGGCGTGGCATGGCGGATATCGCCGATGTAGCCAACTTGCCATACCAGTTTATCGAGGCGCCTGGCATGGTCAAACTCAAGACCGTGGCCGGTGAACTCAGCCCGGTAGAAGTTTCTGCCGAGATATTAAAAGTGCTGCGCCTGCGCGCAGAAGAAAGTTTGGGCGGCGAGCTCTCCGGCGCGGTGATTACCGTGCCGGCTTATTTTGATGATGCACAGCGCCAGGCCACCAAGGATGCCGCGCGCCTGGCTGGCCTGACCGTGCTACGCTTGCTTAACGAACCAACGGCTGCGGCCATCGCTTACGGCCTGGATAACGCCTCCGAAGGCATCTACTGTGTGTACGACCTGGGCGGCGGTACTTTTGATTTCTCCATCCTGCGCCTGACGCGCGGCGTGTTCGAGGTGCTGGCTACCAGTGGCGACTCTGCGCTGGGTGGTGATGATTTTGACCGTGCCATTTTCGACTGGCTGATGAAGCTGCATAAACTGCCGAAACTCACGCCGGAAGACATGCGTCAGCTGCTGACTGTGGTGCGTCTGGCCAAGGAGCAACTGACCGATGTGGCGGTCACCGAGATCAGTTGTACCTTGTCCGACCATACCACGGTCAATGCCATTCTTAGCCGTGAGATGTTTGTCGAACTGACCAAGCCGCTGCTGGCCAAGACCTTCAGCCCGGTACGCCGTGCACTGCGCGATGCCGAGCTGCATGTGGAAGACGTACAAGGCGTGGTACTGGTGGGCGGTGCTACCCGCATGCCACACCTGCATCTGGCAGTGACCGAGTTTTTCTTCCGCGAGCCGCTCACCAATCTCGACCCGGATAAAGTGGTTGCGCTAGGCGCTGCCATCCAGGCTAATGCGCTGGCAGGTAACAGCGGTGGCGATGAGCTGCTGTTGCTGGATGTGATTCCGCTGTCGCTGGGTATCGAAACCATGGGCGGCCTGAGCGAGAAAATTATTCCGCGCAATTCCACCATCCCCTCTGCGCGTGCTCAGGACTTCACCACTTTTAAAGATGGCCAGACCGCCATGAGCTTCCATGTGGTGCAAGGTGAGCGCGAACTGGTGTCCGAGTGCCGCTCGCTGGCACGTTTCGATCTGCGCGGTATTCCGCCCATGGTGGCAGGTGCGGCGCGTATCCGCGTGACCTTCCAGGTAGATGCCGACGGCTTGCTGTCAGTCTCGGCACGCGAGCAAACCAGCGGGGTGGAATCCAACGTCACGGTGAAACCCTCTTATGGCCTCACTGATGGCGAAATTGCCAATATGCTCACCTCCGGTATTTCCAACGCCGAGCACGACAAATATATGCGTGCCCTGCGCGAAGCTCAGGTTGATGCCAGACGCCTGCTGGATGCAACGGAAGCCGCGATGGCGGAAGATGGCCATGAGCTGCTGAGCAAGCCGGAGTGGAATGACATTTGGGAAAAAATATACGAGCTGGCCGAAGTCATCCTGCTGGGCGATGCCAACAGCCTGGAAATCCTGCGCAAAAACACCGAAGCGCTTAATGCCGCTACCGAGGCCTTCGCCAGCCGCCGCATGGATGCCTCCATCCGCAAAGCACTGTCCGGCAGGCAAATTGAAAGTATCGAACTATGACCAAAATTACGGTACTTCCGCACCCCGATAGCTGCCCAGAGGGTCTGGCTCTTGAGATCAAACCCGGCAAGGTGCTGTGTGATGCGCTGCTGGCCGCCGGCGTGGACATCGAACATGCCTGCGATGGCGTCTGTGCCTGCAGCACCTGCCACATCATCATCCGCGAGGGATATGCCACGCTGCCGCACGCTGAAGATGAAGAGGAGGACCAGCTCGATGAAGCCTGGGGCCTTACGCCAAATTCACGCCTAGCCTGCCAGGTCAAAGTCGGGCAGACTCCGCTGACTATTGAACTGCCGCGCTATAGCCTTAATCACGCACGCGAGCACGAGTAATCTGGCTATTTGAAGTTTAGCTGGAAATTATGTATGCAGAATGACCTTGATTGGAGTTTATCAATTTAATCAATGGCCTGTAATTCATGTGAAATTATTTACAGTCTAAATAATTATCCCAAAGTCGTTTCATGCAACATCATGTTGGATCCATTCAAGTGGCTGCTATCGACCCAAAGCAGACACTTATTTTACGTAAGGGGCATGCTTTAGCGTGTCCCACTTGAATGAGGAGTTTGCTCTTGATTAGTTACCATGGCGCCATCTGTTATGCCAATGGGAGATAAATGGCTAAGAAGATGTTCTATATATTTTGTTTTACATTCCTCTTTTTTAGCATATTGAACTAATGAAAAGCATGCAACGCCGTCTGACATATATGTTTGTCCATATATTAGCTTGGGAGATGAAGAATTTCCTACTTCAAGGAGCGTAGCGCTCCACTGCCTATAGCTAGAGGTTGTACCGCCTTTGCTGCTTGTTATGGCTGTAAGTTTGTCGAGTCTCTCAATCAACATATGGCTGTACCCGCTGCTGTCTTGTGGCGAAGTAACTGGGGAACTATGGAGTACATAATCAGCTTGAATGCCTTGATCCTCAATTTTTTTTACCAATATTCTTGCAACAGTGCCATACGTCTTATCAATATTATCTTCCTTTGAAAAGACCAACCCTGATGGAATATATGGGTACTCAAGGCTGAAATCAAACAGCAACAAAATCTTTTTAGGACGTATATCGGGGTTGGGTAAGGAAGGTATTTTTTTCACTTCTTTAATTACAATTGGGTCTGGGATAGACACACATCCTGAGAGAAGACAAATTGCTGTAAGAGCGACGGTGCAAAATTTAAACATATATTTAAACTACCCTTACTTAGTGAAAGTGCAAATAATAGAAGTGCTACTGTTAATACCTAGCGGCCGCTATTGACCCTAAGCGGACAGCCGAAAATGAAGACCAGTTCACGTAATTTTTTACTTTGTTAACCGACTTGTTTGAAGGATTGGTTCTGCGTAATTTTTGTCGACCGCATGAATAGCAAACAACCCCCCGCATTTTTTACCCGAAGATTCAACCGCAGCACCCAAAACTCCGAATAGAAGAGCAGGACCAATTGCATCTCCTCTTATCATCACCTCATAAAAATATTCATTTCCTGCTACGAGTTCTACAGGAAGTTCACATGCACCAGGATGATCGGGAAGGTCTGAACTTAGGGTGTGTTGGCCTGGCGTAACGGCAAAAGATATAAAACCATCAATATCGACACCACCAGATTTATTACCGTCGACCTTAATACGAGCTGAGCGGGCCTTCGCTGTGTACTCGAAATTTTGCCTAAACACAGTGACCTTGGCTTGATCTGAAAGATTATTTTGTTGAGCCTTGAAGTCTGAATAAAGAGGCCCTGTTGCTGGGGTGGCACAACCAAGTAAAAACATAGAAACCAGCATGGTACTAATGGATTTGTTAAACATGAGGGATTTTTCTTATTTTAGAGTTGCAGTAATGAGAGCAATTGATAAGCTCATTGCTCTTTTTACTACATCATAAGAATGATTAATTGATTAGGCAATCAATATCCTTAATGTCTGCAACTGGCCTTTAGCAGAAATTTGAATTAAAGCTTTTATATCAGATTCATGGCCAAATGTAATTGATGGCTGTTGCCTGAATTAAATTCGAAGCAGCGGCCTGCAGTCGATTGATCATTGCCCATAACCGGGCGGTGGGGGCGGTGGGTAATACCTACGTGGGGTGGCCGGTGCAGTACTTGCCGGTGGCGCAGAGCGTCGGCTCTCGGGCACAAAGTTGCCGGAAACCGGTACCCTGTGGCCCTTGGCGTACATGCATTGTATGTATGCATTGTCATAGCGTTGCTGTGCGGTATAAGAGGAGGCTGCTGCTGCATTTGAGCCTTCCACAGTGCCAACCAGCAAGCCGGTGCCGGCACCAATTGCCGCTCCTTCGCTTCCCCCGACTGCGGCACCTAGCGCAGCACCCACTGCAGTGCCTACTACTGCACTCTTGGCCATGCTGTCAGTGCCGGCTTTATTCGCAGATACCCCGCTTTGTTGCAATCCATACTGCTGGCAGCCATAGTCATCGTTGCGGAACTGGTCAAAGTTTTTGCCTGTGCCGGGCAATGCCATCCTGCTGGGGCCATCAGGGATGGTGGTGCAACCTGCAACAAGCAGTAAACCCGCGGCAATAAAAAGAGTTTTTTTCATGGCTGGCTCACTGTGCCTTCGGTGGTTCAGGCGTTACTTTCTGCCAGCCCTGTGGGCATTCTTTGATGTAAGGGTAATAGCCTTCGGGTTTGTCACAGTGATACCAGAAGTAGTCCTGTGGCGGAGCAGATGACGAAGGTGTCTCCTGTACTTGCTCTTGAACTTGCGGCGCACGCTCTATATATACAGGCGGTTGGGCCGGTGTAACGACAACGGGCGCAGGGTAATAAGCAGGAGGGTAGCCATAATAATAAGGGTCGCCGTAATAGGGTGCGTAATAAGGCCTGGGGTAGTAGGGGCCGAATCCCGGCCCTACATAGATGCCGACATTGCCGCGCCAGTGTCCGCCCCCGTGCCCATGGCCACGGTCTGCCAAGGCTACGCCACTGCTAAGCAGTGTTGCGGTTAAAGCTAAAAGTACACATTGCTTGATGGCTTTCATGATTCGCTTCCGGTGACTCCATGGGTAACTCAATTAAGACATGCGAATCACAGAAGCGGTTCTACTCCTCGGCAAATACTGATGTAAAACTATGTAAATATGGGGGATGTAAGCGAGTGATGCCTTACCAATGGGGCTTTGTGGTGGCGGACATCCAAGAGGCGCGTCAATGGTTCTGGCACTAATGGAAGCAATAGCCGTGGGAACTGGCACGGAGTAATGGAGTAAATGATGCCGATCTAAGGTTCTGCTGGTGCGGAGGTCTCCACCCATTGTGGATTCCAGACCACTTCCCAGAGGTGGCCATCAGGGTCTTGAAAATAGCCGGAATAGCCGCCCCAGAAAGTATCGTGGGCCGGTTTGACGATCACTGCCCCAGCAACTTTGGCTTGTGCCATGATTGCGTCCACCTCGGCTTTTGAGCATACATTGTGACCAAGCGTCATTTCCGTTTCGCTGGATGGGCGCATTACTAATCCTGCGTCATGTGCAATGCTTTTGCGGGGCCAAAGTGCAAGGCGTAAACCAGGTTGAAGTTGAATAAAAACCACGGCCCCATGTTCAAACTCTTTGCCAACAATTCCTTCGGTAGGAAATCCAAGTCCTTCGCGGTAGAAGCTGAGTGATTTTTCGAGATCGCTGACCCCGATGGTGATAACGGTGATTATCGGCTTCATATTGGCTACTTTGACCGGCCGTCACATTGCATAACAGGAATACTATCCAGATCGATCTTTTCCAGGCAACGAATGTTGATGGCGATCATGCGATTGTTTTTAGGATCAGTGCTTTCGCCGTGAGTATGCACGCCACAGACTGGACAGAAGCGATGCTTGATGATGTGCTTATGGAAAGTATAGCTACTGGCGTTCTCGTCAGGCGCAAGAAACTGCACCTTATTCCGCGGTACGAACCACATGAGCGAGCCCTTGCGTTGACATAAAGAGCAGTTACATGACATCACCTCGGTTAGGGTCCCCTCGACTTTGAACGCAATCCGTCCACAGTGACAGCTTCCTTTGTAGACCATGAATTCTCTCCTCTCCATTCCCCTTTTTTATGCGCTTGTGCTGATTACCGAGTACGCCCCGGATTCAGCTTGTATTCACCAAATAATGGTTACTTAAGCAATAAGCAGATTAGAACTACAGTAATTTAAATGCAACTAAATTTCCAAAATATTTCAAAGGGTTACTTTACAAGCGTAGCATCTGTGCTGGTTGTCTTCTTGCAAGACAGCTGTCTGTATATATGAGACTGGACCCTGATAATTCAACTATGTTGTAAATGTCATAAACCATACACAGCCACAAGGTACCTGATGTTTTATAACTATATGTAATTTATCAATATTTTAATTGGCACGACTGATGCTTTAGTAGCTTTGAGCTTCTATTGGAATCTACCGTGCAACCTATTACTCCTGTTGTGAATGACACTACCCTGCGGGATGGCGAGCAGACGGCGGGTGTGGCATTTACGCGGGCTGAAAAGCTGGCTATTGCCTATGCGCTTTCAGGGGCTGGCATTCCTGAATTGGAAATTGGCATCCCGGTAATGGGCGAGGCGGAAATAGAAGATATCCAGGCCATTGCTGCTTTGGGTTTGCGCAGCCGCCTCATGGTGTGGGGGCGGATGACAGAGCAAGACCTGGCAGCTTGTGTGCGGTCCGGCGTGCGGTTGGTGAATCTGTCCATCCCGGTATCTGATCTGCACATTGAGCGCAAGCTTGGGCGCAATCGGGCCTGGGTGCTGTCGCAGGTTTCCCATTTTGTCGGTAAAGCCTGCGATCTTGGGCTGCAGGTTTCGGTGGGCTGTGAGGATGCCTCGCGTGCCGACCAGGCCTTTGTGTTGCAGGTGGCCGAGCTGGCACAGTCTGCCGGTGCCATACGCTTTCGCTATGCCGATACCTTGGGCGTGCTCGACCCATTTACTACCTACGAAAGAATCTCCTGGTTATCCGGCGCAGTGGATATGCAGATCGAGATGCATGCACATGACGATCTCGGCCTGGCGACTGCTAACTCTATCGCCTCATTGATGGCGGGTGCCAGCCATGTGAATACCACGGTGAACGGTTTGGGCGAGCGCGCCGGCAATGCACCGCTGGAAGAGGTGGTGATGGCTTTGTGGCGTATCCACGGGATCGACATGGGTGTCGATATGCAGCGCTTCCCTGCAATTTCCAAACTGGTCGCCGAGGCTTCCGGCAGAACCGTGGCCGCAAACAAAAGCATCGTCGGCGAGGCAGTGTTTACCCACGAATCCGGCCTGCATGTCGATGGCATGCTGAAAGACCCGGCGAACTACGAAAGCTTTGACCCCGCCGAGGTCGGCCGCGATCGCCAATTGGTGCTGGGCAAGCATTCCGGCAGCCATAGCGTGAAGCATGTTTACTCTTTACTCGGCATCAGCCTGCAGGACGATGAAGCCCCGCAGCTGCTGGCGCAGATACGCCAGTTTGCCAACACCACCAAGCGCACGCCGCAGGCCGACGACTTATGGAAAATGTATCTGGAAACTTTGCTGGTCACTCAACCTGGACAATAGGAGAGTTCGATGAACATTAAAAGCATGTTCAAGCGCCGCCTCAATAGCGGCCTGGCGAGCCAGTTGCGGGATGATCTCGAATGCGTGTTCGAGCGCGATCCGGCTGCACGCAACCGACTGGAAGTGTTGCTCACCTATCCCGGCCTGCATGCCATCATCGCGCATCGCATCTCCCACGGGCTGTGGAAGCGCGGCATGCGCTTTACCGCGCGCTGGCTCAGTTATTTCACGCGCATGTTTACCCAGATCGATATCCATCCCGGTGCCACCATAGGCCGACGTTTTTTTATCGACCATGGCTGTGGCGTAGTCATCGGCGAGACAGCTGAGATAGGCAATGACGTCACGCTTTATCACGGTGTGACGCTGGGCGGTGTTTCCTGGAATGCGGGCAAGCGGCATCCGACCTTGTGCGACGGCGTTATGGTGGGTGCCGGGGCCAAGATACTCGGACCGGTGACCGTGGGCTGTAATGCGCGCGTGGGCGCCAACTCTGTGGTGGTGCATGACATCCCGGAGAGTATGACGGTAGTCGGTATCCCCGGGCGGGTAGTGCTGCCGGATGAGCAGCGACGCCATGTACAGCACGGCATAGACCTTGATCACCACCTGATGCCAGACCCTGTGGGCAGGGCAGTCACCGCGCTACTTGGGCGCATAGATGAGCTGGAAGCACAGCTGGTGATGGTGCGGCGGGAACAAGCCGTGAACCGCCAGCAACTGGTAGAGGCGGGTACGCCTGCCCGCCCCAGCACAGACACCATACATTAATCATCAGACCTGAAACCCACACACGAACTTTCAACCTGTTTTACCAACTGGAGCCGCCATGAGCAACTTACTAAGCAAGATGCAGAACTTTTCCGCCGCAGAAGAATTCCTCGACTTTCTGGGTGTGGACTATGTGCCGCAGGTGGTACACGTCAATCGCCTGCATATCCTCAAGCGCTTTCACCAATACCTTGGGCGCAACCCGGTAGCTGAGGGTCTGTCCGAGGCCGATGAGCGCGCAGCCTATAAAAAATTCCTGGAAATGGCCTACAACGATTTTGTGAACTCCAATGCCAGCACCGAGAAGGTATTCAAGGTGTTTCAGGATGCTGATGGCGTGCAGACCGTAAGCGTGAGCAAGCTGAAACAGACATTGAGCGAACGCCGTACCTAGACTTTTGTCGGGTTTGCTACAAAACATAATGGGCTGTGAATAACTTATTAACTAATTGAATTTTAATTAAAAAATACTTTATTTTCGACATGGCACAAAGGTTGCGATAGCAGTAACAGGTCAAGCAAGAAACACGGAGTTCATATGCATATAGTCGTCTGTATCAAGCAAGTCCCCGATAGCGCGCAGATACGCGTGCATCCGGTGACCAACACCATCATGCGCCAGGGCGTGCCGGCGATTGTGAATCCATATGATTTATTTGCGCTGGAAGAAGCATTAAGGCTCAAGGATCAATACGGTGGCCGCGTCACGGTGCTGACCATGGGACCACCCATGGCGGAAGCCGCATTGCGCAAGGCGATATCTTATGGTGCGGATGATGCCGTGCTGGTGACAGACCGTGCTTTTGCCGGTTCCGATACGCTGGCCACCAGTTATGCGCTGGCTTCGGCGATCGGCCAGATCCACAAGGATACGCCGGTCGACCTGGTGTTTACCGGCAAGCAGACCATCGATGGCGATACTGCACAGGTGGGCCCGGGCATCGCAAAACGGCTGAATATGCAATTGCTGACTTACGTCTCCAAAGTGCGGGGGCTGGATATCGAGAAAAAAGAAATCGTGGTCGAGCGCCGTTCGGAAGGTGGCGTGCAGGTACTGAAAACCAGCATCCCCAGCCTGATCACCGTGCTGGAAGGCAACAACGAAATGCGTTTTGCCACCATGAGCAATATGTTCCGTGCTTCGCGCTACCCGGTGAAGGTGTGGAACAAGGAGCTGGCCGGGATAGAAGACGTCACCAAGACTGGCCTCAAGGGCTCGCCTACCGTGGTCTCCAAGGTGTTCGCCCCCACGCCGCGCGCAGTCAAGGCTGAGATCATTCAGTGCGAAAGTAATGAACCCAAGGATTTGAGCGTGACGCTGCTTGCCAAGATGTTTACCAAGTTTCCAAAACTAGAACAAGAAATTTCAAAGAATGCTTAATTCCATGCCGCATTTAAACGAATACTTCGTTGCGGAGCCTTGCCGTACTAGCTGTACTGTCTTCGGCTCCACGCCTCGTCTTCGTTTAAATGCGACACGGAACTTCAATTAAATGTGCGGAAAATGATTTTGAAAGAAGGATGCTCAAATGAGTGAAGCCACAGAAACCAAAAAACCGGCGGGTAAAAAACGCGTAGAGCTGGATGACAGGCTCAAAGCCTACAAGGGCATTTGGGTGTTTATCGAGCATGAACGCGGAGCGATTCATCCGGTTTCGCTGGAGCTGCTGGGCGAGGGTCGCAAGCTGGCCGACAACCTGGGCGTAGAGCTGGCCGGGGTGGTGATGGGTGCGCCGGGCGAGACTACGCGTAGCTTCTGCCATGAGGCGTTCTTTTACGGTGCCGACCTGTGCTACCTGGTGGAAGACCCGCTACTGACTGATTACCGTAACGAACCCTATACCAAAGGCCTTACCGATCTGGTCAATAAATACCAGCCGGAAATCCTGCTGCTCGGCGCCTCTACACTGGGCCGCGATCTGGCCGGTAGTGTGGCCACCACCTTGAAAACTGGGCTGACCGCCGACTGTACCGAGCTTAATGTGGACCTGGATGTGCGCAGCCTGTTGGCAACACGGCCTACCTTTGGCGGCAGTTTGCTATGCACCATACAAACCCTGAACTATAGACCGCAGATGGCCACGGTGCGTCCGCGCGTGATGAGCATGCCGGATCGCGATGCCAGCCGTAATGGCCGCATTGTGGAAGATGTGCTGGGTATGGTGGAGAGCTCCATTATTACCAAGGTGCTGGAATTTATCCCTGACGAGATGCAGGACAAACCGCAACTGCCGTTTGCCGACATTATCGTTTCGGGTGGTCGCGGCATGAAGAAGCCTGAGAATTTTCAGCTGGTATGGGATTTGGCGCAGGTACTCGGTGCTGAAGTCGGTGCTACACGGCCGGTGGTACAGGCGGGCTGGGTGGATCTGGAGCGCCAGGTCGGGCAGTCCGGCAAGACGGTGCGCCCCAAACTGTATATCGCTGCCGGTATTTCCGGCGCGATTCAGCATCGCGTCGGCATGGATGCGTCCGATGTCATTATCGCCATCAACAACGACCCCAATGCGCCCATCTTCGATTTCGCCCATTACGGCATCATCGGCAACGCGATGACGATACTGCCAGCGCTGACTGAAGCATTCAAAGCCCATCTGGCTGTAGCCAGAAAAGCCGGATAAAGCAAAGCTGGATAAAGGAGAATACTATGGCTGAAAAATTTGATGTCATCGTGGTTGGTGCCGGGCCTTCCGGCAATGCGGCTGCGTTGAGGCTGGCCGAGGCCGGCTTGAGCGTGCTGCAGATAGAGCGCGGCGAGTCGCCGGGTTCCAAGAACGTACAGGGTGCGATTCTGTATTCCGATGCACTGGAAAAGCTGATCCCGGATTTTCGCGATGATGCGCCGCTGGAGCGCCACATTATCGAACAGCGCATGTGGGTGCTGGATGACGAATCCTTTATCGGAACGCATTATCGCTCCGACAGCTTCAACAAAGAGCCCTATAACCGCTACACCATGATCCGCTCGCAGTTCGACAAATGGTTCTCCGAGCGCGTGCAGAAGGCCGGGGCGCTGCTGATTTGCGAAACCACCGTGTCCAACCTGCTGCTGGATGGCGACCGTGTGATCGGCATACAGACTGACCGCCAGGGAGGGGAAATCTATGCCGATGCGGTAATCCTGGCGGACGGCGTCAATTCCCTGCTGGCGAAGAAAGCCGGTTTCCACCCCGAGCTGAAACCCAAGGATGTTGCACTGGCCGTGAAGGAAATCCACTTCATGCCGCAGGAGCTGATCGAGCAACGCTTTAATGTCAAGGGCGAAGAGGGCGTGGTCATCGAAATGGTGGGCAAGATCACCAAGGGCATGATGGGCACAGGCTTTCTCTATACTAACCGCGAGTCGGTGACCATAGGCGTAGGCTGCATGTTGTCCGATTTCAAAAATCAGAAGATTACGCCTTATGCCTTGCTGGAGCTGATGAAAGAACATCCTTCCATCAAGCCCATGATAGAGGGCGGCGAGATGAAAGAGTACACCGCGCACTTGATCCCGGAAGGCGGCTATAACGCCATGCCGGATCTGTTTGGCGATGGCTGGATGATCGTGGGTGATGCCGGCATGTTCGTCAATGCGGTGCATCGCGAAGGCTCCAACCTCGCCATGACCACCGGCATGCATGCCGCCGATACGCTGATCGAGCTGAAGGCCGAAGGCAAGCCCTTTACCGCAGCCAACCTCAAGCGCTACAAGGCCAGGCTGGATGAGAGCTTTGTCATGAAGGACCTGAAAAAATACAAGAACATGCCGGACGTATTCCACACCAATCCGCAGTTCTTCAACGATTATCCCGAGCTTTTATCCAGGGCGGCGCGCACCATGCTCACCGTGGATGGCGTGGACAAGAAATCCAAGGAACGCGAAATCGGCAAGAGCTTCCGCAAGCGTCGCTCGCTATTCGGCCTGATGGGCGACACGTTCAAATTATGGAGGGCATTCGAATGAGTAGCGTAGTCAAGGTCGAGGAAAAACTGTTCCAGAACCGTTACAAAGTCGATTCTGGCCGGCCGCACATCAGCATCATCGATGAAGATAAATGCCGCAATTCATGCGAAAGCCATGCCTGTACCGTGTGTTGCCCGGCTGGCTGCTGGACCATGGAAGGCAACGGTGAAGTTACGGTCATCAGCGATGGCTGCCTGGAGTGTGGAACCTGCCGCATCATTTGCGATGATCACCGCAATGTGGCGTGGGAGTATCCGCGTGGTGGCTATGGCATCCTCTTCAAGTTCGGCTAAGAAACCATGCCAGAAACTACTACGCTTGGCATTTCGGGGTTACGCGGTGCTCGGAATCCTCATGTACTTAAATGTACATTCCGGTTCCTGCGCTCCGGGCGCCCCCAAACTGCCTGCGCTCGCGACATTTCTGACATGATTTCTAGCATTTAAAAATGACGCGCCCGGTCTGGCTTTCGGAGCGAGTGCAATGGATAGGGGCTTTTGACCCCGGCATGCGTAGCTTTGACATCGTGCTCAAAACGCCCAATGGCACCACCTACAATGCCTATGCGGTGCGCGGTAGCGCAGGCGTGGCGGTGATAGATACGGTCAAGGCAGAATGCGCCGACCAGTTTTTTGCACGGCTGGAAGCCGTGGCGAAGTACGAAGAAATTACTACCATCGTGCTTAACCACCTGGAGCCCGACCATACCGGCGCGTTGCCGGAACTGATGCGGCGGGCGCCGCAGGCACGACTTTATATTTCGCAGTCGGCACAGCTGATGCTGAAGGCACTGCTCAACCGGGGCGATCTTGATTACACCTCGGTGGGGACTGGCGATACGGTCAGCCTGGGCGACCGTACTTTACGGTTTTTGCATACGCCTTACCTGCACTGGCCGGATACGCAGTGCACTTATCTGGAGGAAGAGTGCATCCTGTTTTCGGGCGATGTATTTGGCTGCCACTTCTGTGACGAGCGGTTGTTTAACGACAAGGCAGGCGATTTCCGCTTTGCCTTTGAATATTACTACTCCCACATCATGCGGCCGTTTCGTGAGCATGTGGTGAATGCGCTGGCATTGGTCGAGCCGCTGCCTATCAATATCATCGCCCCCACGCATGGGCCGATACTGCGCGACCAGCCTAGGCGCTACATACAGCGCTACCGTGAACTCAGCAGCCAGCGCCTGCAGAGCGAAGTGAATGCGGATGAGAAAACACTGGTAATTTTTTATATCAGCGCTTATGGCAGTACGACGCAGATGGCGCAGACCATACGCGACGGTGCCGAAGAAGTGGCTGGTGTGCGTGTCTCGCTGTATGACATGGAAGGTGGCGATGCCGACCTGTTTGTGGACCTGGTGGAAGATGCCGATGGCATCGTGATCGGTTCGCCCACCATTAATGGTGATGCCGTCAAACCGGCGTGGGATCTGCTTTCCTCCTTTGCCAAGATCAACGTGCGCGGCAAGCTGGCTGGGGCCTTTGGCTCTTTCGGCTGGTCGGGTGAAGCGGTGCGCATGATAGAAGACCGCATGCGCGGCCTGAAGATGCGGGTGCCGCTGGATGGCGTGCGCATCAAGCTGATCCCGTCGCCGGATGAAATCGAGCAATGCCGCAGTTTTGGGCGGGAGCTGGGCGAGCGCCTGATGGGTGTCAATACTCCACGCGTAGTGGAAATGGCAGAGTTGTTCGCGGCACGCAAACAGGCTGCAGTGCAAACTAATTAGGATTAGGAATTAAATTATGGCCAAAGCAAAAGTCACATTCTCCGATGTCAACGTGACAGTCAATGTCCCGGTCGGCACCCGCATTATCGAGCTATCTGAGGCGGTCGGCTCCTACATTGCCTACAACTGCCGCGAAGGCGATTGCGGCGTGTGCATGTTTGAGGTGACCAAGGGGCAGGAGAACCTCTCCGCACTCACCACAGAAGAAAAAACGGTACTGCGTGCACGCTTCCAGGAAATTATCGATGGCTGGCGCGCCATCCCTGACATTGCCGCCTTGCAGACCAGGATGCAGCGTGAAAATTTTGCAGGCAAGCACTGCCGCCTTGCCTGCCAGACGCAGGTGTTTGGTGACGTCACTGTAGCCCCACTGTAGGAGTATCCATGTCTAAATACAATATTACCTTCGCCGATATCGGCACTACCGTCAGCGTGCCGCGCGGTACGCGCATCGTCGAAGTTGCCGAAAAGGCCGGGGCCAGCATCCCCTTCGGCTGCAAGGAAAATGATTGCGGCGACTGCATGGTCGAGGTGCTGCAAGGCGCTGATCACCTGTCCAGTGCCTCGCCGCTGGAGATCGAGTTGCTTAAAGGCAAGCTCGCCAAACCGGGCATCCGCCTGGCCTGCCAGGCCATGGTGCTGGGTGACGTGACCATTAAACCCGCTTAATAACCCGTTTTTATACCTCCAAGGAGTCGTCATGCCAAAACCCGCCAAACACGTTTTTGTCTGCAACCAGGCGCGTCCGCCTAACCATCCGCGCGGCTCCTGTCAGGCCAAGGGCAGTAACGAAATCCTGCAGACATTCTGGCAACAGGTGCAGGCGCGCAACCTGTGGGACAAGGTTTCAGTGACTTACTCAGGTTGCCTGGGGCCATGCGACAACGGCTCCAATGTGCTGGTGTATCCCGAAGGCGTGATGTATAGCGGCGTGACCAAGGAAGACGTGACAGCCATCATCGACGAGCATGTGCTGGGCGGGAATGTAGTCGAACGTTTGCAAGCGCCTGAAAGCGTCTGGTAAGCCGGCCATGCAAAATGTCATGCAAGATTTTGCTGGCAATGCCGACCTGCCGCCGCGCGTGGCAGGCTACCTGGCCGCAGCAGGTGCCGCGACCGGGGATTGGCGCGAAGCTGAATCCCTGCTGTGGCGTGCGCAGGCTGCCGAACCGGATTGCCTGTACGTCTACTACATACTTTACAAGTTCTATTTTCGCCATCAGCGGCTGGGTGATGCTGAGCGTGCTGCTTGCCTGGCACTGGATGCGGCTGCAAGGCAGGCGCATATCCTCACTGATTGGCGCTTGCAGACCATCACTTCCTGCGATTGGACCCAGGTCGATGCGCCCCAGCATTTTTACCTGTTCAGCCTGAAAGCGCTGGCATTCATCCGCCTGCGCCAGCAAAGGCTTGAGGACTCTTCGCTGCTGCTCGCTAAATTGCGCGAAATCGACCCGCAAGATTCGGTAGGTGCTTCGGTGATCGAAGCTTATGCGCTGGGGGCTGCGGCATGACCGTACTATCGGGTGCCATGTTGGGTATTCTGGAAGAAACCGGGCTGGCCCTGCTCACGCTCACTGAAGGCGTGGAGGCCGAAGAGTTCTTCGCCAGCCGCCTCACCCAGCATGAAGTGCTGCGGCAGATGCGTACCATGGTCGAAACGGCGAACAACGTGCCGGATGAGCTCAAGCATAAAATGCTGGAAATCGACTGGGCGGGTTGGTCGGTGCTGGGCATGCAGCTGAAAGTGGCTGGCGGTTTTGAGCGCGATGCCCTGTGGTTCGCTGTGCGCTCGCTGGTGCCGGCGACCTTGATGTGGCTCAGGGTTTTTCGTAAAGATGCACCTGAGCTGTTTTCGCTGACGCCATAAGTGGCGGCGTGAAAGTTTGTCGGCGGATTCAACCTGTAAGTGCGACAAACCAACAGTTCAGGCATTAGACAAGTTGCCTTGGCGTTGTTAGTTGCTTGTATTTATTGCAGTATATTTTTATGGCATGGAAGCTGCTGTAATCTGCCTATCGTTATATAATTGTCTATATTACGACAATGTATATAGCAAACCTGGCGAGGTTTAAGATGGCAAGATCTAACGAAATGAAAGTGGTGGGCTCACTATCGCTGGGCCGCGATGCGCAAAATCTGTTGAGCGACAAGCGCATCGCCCTGCTTGAAAAAATAGGCGAGTGCGGCTCAATCACGCAGGCCGCCAAAGGCGCTGGCCTGAGCTACAAGGGGGCGTGGGATGCGGTGGATGCCATGAACAGCATGTTTGGTGAGCCGTTAGTAGCGACCATGACGGGTGGCAAGGGCGGCGGCGGTACACAGCTTACGGCCACTGGCGTGCGCATCGTCGATGCCTACCGCGCCTTGCTGCGCGAGCACCAGCGCTTTATGCAGGCCGCCAGTGCAGGTATAGAAGATTTCGACAACGTGTATCAAATGATCAGGAGGTTATCCGTGAAAACTAGTGCCCGTAATCAATTTTTCGGCAAAGTCACTGCTATCAAGCTGGGGCCGGTCAATGTAGAGGTTGAGCTAACGCTCACCGGCGGCGACAAAATCCATTCCGTCATCACGCATGACGGGCTGGACAACCTGGCCCTCAAGATCGGCAGCGAAGCCTGGGCACTGGTCAAGGCCAGCTGGATCATCCTCGCCATGCCGGATGCGGCAAGCAAGGTCAGCGCACGCAACAAGCTGATCGGCAGGATATCCCGCATCACGCCGGGTAATGTGAATACCGAGGTGGTGCTGCAACTGGATGGCGGTGACACGGTGAGCGTGGTGATTACCAATGACAGCGTCACCAGCCTGGAACTGGCGGTGGGGGTGGAAGTGTGTGCCGTATTCAAGGCCAGCAGCGTGATTATGGGCGTCACCGACTAAGGTGGTGGTTTTTTCGCCTAACTTTTTTGGCTATCGCTATATAGTTTGCTTTATATCGTTTTATTTTTGAAAAGGGGAACATGAAATGAAGGTGACTCAACAGAGTCGGGGATGGAAATTGAAATGCTGCGTGTTGCTTGCCATGTGCATCAATACTGCTTATGCGGACGACAATGCTGATGAGCGCATAGCTAAATTGCAGAAAATGCTGGAAGAGCAGCAATGGCAGATGCAAGCCATGGCAGAAGAGCTGAAAGCGTTGCAGGGTGCTAGGGGCAAGGCAGAAGGGCAACCGGTTTTCGCCTCGTTTAAGGAAGGCGTAAAACTCGGGGATGGTAGCGGCAATTGGCAGCTGGCAATTAACGGCCGGGTACAAGCGGATGCACGGGCGTTTAATCCGGACGAAACTGCCGCTGATACTTTCAGCGTGCGACGTGCAAGGCTGGGTGCCACCATGACGTTTTACAAAGATTACGCAGCGCGCATAGAAGGCGAATATTCAGGCAGCAGTACCACCCTGACCTATGGCTATTTCGATATCAACAAATTCAAGCAGGCCAGGATACGTTTAGGCCAGTTCAAGCCTTATTACGGGCTGGAGCGCAGCATGAGTACCAACTTTACCGATTTCCAGGAGCGCTCAATGGCAGATGCCCTGCTTGGCAGCACCTACGACAGGGGCGTGATGGTGCACGGCACGCCGGTCAACGGTGTGTACTACAACGCCGCCTGGATCAACGGCAATAGTGCTGACGAAAGCGATGCCAAATATGACAACAAGGATTTGATGGCACGCGTCACCGGCAATATTGCTGAGATGGCCGGCTGGAAAGGCGCTGTGGTGCATGTGGGGGGCTTTTATGCAGATGGCAGGCAGGAAGGTGGTTCTGCCATTCCTGTCATGCAGAGCGAGGCACGCGGCTACAAGTTTTTTGAAACGGCCGACACCACGGCCAATAAATTCACCAATCCGGTGGATAGAACGCGCGGCGGGGTTGAGCTGGCTTTGGCCAACGGCCCGGTCAAACTGCAAAGCGAGTACATACGCACCAGTTTTGAAGGCGCAAATTTTGACCGTAATTTATCCGCCTGGTATGCCAGCCTGAACTGGCTGGTGACAGGAGAAAGCTTTGCCGATAGTTACAAGGAAGGGATGTTCGGCAGAATTAACCCCAATCGTAATTTCAGTTTTGGGGGCGATGGCTGGGGGGGATTACAGTTAGGCATACGCTACAGCAGTTTCGACGGCAGTGATTTCAGCACGACCAATATTGCCGGAACGGGCAAGCTGAGAGCTACCAGCAAAACCAGCGAAGCCGATGCATGGACAGTGGGAGCCAACTGGATATTCAACCCCAACGTGCGCATGATCGCCAACTATGTGCACACCAGGTTTGATACGCCAGTAACTGTCAGCGGCAAGACCTATGACAACGAAGACGCCCTGACCATGCGCGCCCAGTTTGACTTCTAGGCAAGCGTGAATTTAGTCCATCATAATGCTCATATAGGATCACACATGAAAACCTTGAATACATTGATCGTTTCCCTAGTATTGCTGGCGCAATCGCTTGTCGTTGCGGCAGAGCCATTAACCGTGGCCGTAGCGGCTAACGTAAAGTACGCTTTTGACGATCTCGCGACGGAATTTACCAAGCAGACCGGGCTGGAGGTGAGGAGCGTAGTCTCGTCATCCGGTAAGCTCACGGCCCAAATCAAGAGCGGCGCGCCGTATGATATTTTCCTCTCGGCAGACATGGATTACCCTGCCACCCTCTTCAAGGATGGGCAGGCCATGTCACCCCCCAAGGTTTATGCCAACGGTGCACTGGTGCTTTGGACAGCCGGCAATGCTGATCTGTCCAAAGGGGTCCCCGGCCTGGCAGATGCCAGTATCAGGAAGGTGGCCATCGCCAATCCCAAGCTGGCGCCTTATGGACGGGAGAGCATTAAGGCGCTGGGCTTTTACAAAGTACAGGCAGCGGTGGAACCCAAGCTGGTGTATGGCGAAAGTATCTCGCAGGTCAATCAGTACATTGATACCAAGTCTGTGGAGGTCGGGTTCACTGCCAAGTCGGTGGTACTGTCGCCAGAGCTGCAAGGCAAGGGGAAATGGGTAGAAGTGCCGGATGAAAGTTACGAGCCGATTGCCCAGGGCATTGTCATTTTGCGGCATGGCACAGAAAATAATGGCGAAGCCGCGCGCAAGTTTTATGGTTTTGTGTTCTCATCCAAGGCGCAGGAAATTTTAACCAAATACGGATACAAACTACCTTGAACCGCCTTAAAGGACAAATTGCCGCTATCGATAGCAACAGCCACATGTCATTGGTGGACGTGGCTGTCGGCGAAGATGTATTTACCGCGACGCTGTTGGAAACACCACAGACGGCGGAGTATCTGCGCCTGGGTAACGACGTTACGCTGCTGTTCAAGGAGACCGAAGTGTCGCTGGCGAAAAACCTCAGTGGCCTGATCAGCCTGCGTAACCGTATTGCAGCCAATATCCGCAGCATAGAGCGTGGCGATATCCTCAGTGCGGTGACGCTCGATTACGCCGGTCAGCAGCTGATCAGCGTGATCACCACCCGCAGCATAGGGCGCATGCAACTGGCGGTTGGCGACGCTGTAGAAGCCCTGGTGAAAGCCAACGAAATTGCATTGATGGCAGGTCACCATGACCGTTGATTGGCAGCCGTTAATACTCACTTTCAAGCTGGCCTCGGTCACCACGGCCATCCTGCTGTGCATAGGCGTGCCGTTTGCCTGGTGGCTGGCCAATACACGCATACGCTTCAAACCTGTGGTGGAGGCGATGGTTAGCATGCCGTTGGTGCTGCCGCCTTCAGTGCTGGGTTTTTACCTGCTGCTGGCGTTCAGCCCGGAGCACTGGTTTGGCCAGTGGCTGGATAGGGTAGCCGGCTTGCGGCTGGCGTTCAGCTTCGAAGGGCTGATCGTCGCCTCGGTGATATTCAGCTTCCCCTTCCTGGTGCATCCGGTGCAGGCGGCATTCCAGAATCTGCCGCGCTCACTCACCGATGCGGCACGCGTGCTGGGTAAGTCTAACTGGCAGACTTTTCTGCGCGTGCTGCTGCCCAATATCAAGCCCGCATTACTCTCCGGCACCGTGCTGGCGTTTGCCCATACCGTGGGCGAGTTCGGCGTGGTGCTGATGATAGGCGGCAACCTGCCCCATGAAACCCGCGTGGCATCTATCGCCATTTACGACGAAGTCGAAGCGCTCAATTATGGCGCCGCCAACTTTTACGCCGGCGTGCTGTTTGTGCTCTCATTCCTGATACTGCTGCTGGTGTATATGGTCAATCGCAAGGCCTTGAAATGATCCGCGCCCGCATTAACAAACGCCTGCATGGCGCCGATGGCGAGTTCCGGCTGGATGCTAGTCTGGAGGTTGCTGAAGGCGAATTTGTTGCCCTATTCGGCCCATCCGGCGTGGGCAAGACCACCCTGCTGCGCTGTCTGGCAGGGTTGGATCTGCCGGATCAGGGCAATATCGTCATCAATGGTGAAACCTGGCTGGATACCACAGCCCGCATCAACCTGCCACCGCAGCAAAGGCGCGTGGGCTATATGTTTCAGGATTACGCGCTGTTCCCCAACATGACCGTGCGCGGCAACCTGGAATTCGCGCTGCGCAAGGGCAGCGACAAAAAACGCATAGATGAATTATTGGCGTTGATGGACCTCGGTGAATTGCAGCAGCGCAAGCCGGAAACCTTGTCCGGTGGGCAAAAGCAGCGCGTCGCACTGGCACGTTCGCTAGCTTCGGAGCCACGCCTGTTGTTGCTGGATGAGCCATTCTCCGCCCTGGATGCAGCAATGCGCGTGCGTCTGCATGACGAGTTATTGCGGCTGCAACGCCACTTCGGTATTACCACCATCATCGTCAGCCACGATGTCGGCGAGGTCTACAAACTGGCCAGCCGTGTCTTGATCATGGAATCCGGGCGCATCGTGCAGCAGGGCAGCCCGCATGATGTCTTCAGCGCAGGCCAGACCAGCGGCAAGTTCCGCTTCACCGGTGAAATTCTGGCGATAGAGCCCATGGACGTATTATTTTCACTCACCGTGCTGGTCGGCAACCAGATCGTGCGCGTGGTGGCGATGAAGGATGAAGCGGGAGAGCTGCATCCGGGTGACAAGGTGATGCTGGTATCCAAGGCATTCAACCCGATGGTGCTGAAGCTGGATTAACTGGTTGATAACGCTAGGCTAATGCTCCCTACGCTTGCTTCAATGGCATATACACGTCAGTAATCATGTCTTCTTCCCGTACATTCGGCCCGACGTTGACATAGTGGAAGAAAGTTGCGAAATCACCTAGCGACTCGCCACTTTGAGGAAGCCATGTTTCATATAAAAAAACAATAGCTTTGTTGTTCGAGCGGGAGCCTATGTCTCGTGCGCGAGCACATCGAGTGTATGGAATGACTTTATTGATGATGCCGTAAGGATTGGGACCAACATCCTGGTCAAAAGAAAGGCAGAAGTCGACACGGTGCTCGGATAGTGGCGTATTGTGTGGATCAGTGTAGTGAACGCCATAGTTTCGGTACTTCAGCGGATCCAAAAAACGATTCTCAAGCTTCCAAGCGATCAGCTTGTTCACTGTTTCGTGTTCTAGCGCTGGTGATCCGATATATTCAACGGCGGCAACCTTTGTTTCGGGAAATATAACGATTTCGACGTTCATAAAATGAAAACCTTATTGGGTAGGTTAAAACGGGGTTAGCTCAGTCTGTCCCCTATTATGGTCCTTGAGAGATCGGTTAGCGGTTGCGACCATATTGACCAACAACTTTAACTTTGTTTTCTGGCAGCCAACCAATGAAATCTTCTCCATCTTTTGCCACATACATTACATTAACCCAGCCTTTGTATGATTTGTATACGGGTAAATAATTACCTTTAACAACAAATACACCTTTAATTTTACACTCCGCATTTGGGGAGCTATAAAAACCAACTTTTCCGCCTCCAATTACCTTAACTTCCGCTGCTGGGTAATAAGGAATACCTGAAGCCTCAGCTTCGCCTGCAAGCTTGGTACAAATAGACTCATTAGCACAACATACCAGGCTAGTAAAACAGAGCAGAAAAAATAAAAAAGTTGCTCGAAACATGATGCCCCAACGTTTGAGTTAAGGGGCGCCGTTAGGCGTCCAGCTTGAATGAATGGTTAGAAAGAGCTTGTGGAAACTAATACCATAGAATGAAAACCAAATATAAGTAACATTGGGATTGAAATGAGTTGCAAAAAATGTACTTTTTTAGGTCCTTTGTAATATATAAATGAATAGAGTATTAGCAAAAAAATTACTAAATAAAATAACGCATAACAATATAAAAATATAATATTTTGATTTTCAGTGACCGCAATGATAAAAGCAATTAAGTAGCTAATTGCCAGCAGTGCCCCATGACAACATGTAATAGCTTGCACTCCGATGCTTGAATATTTTTCATGGTTTGCAAAATATATATAGCTAATTCCAAACATAATAATTATCGGAAAAATATAGTACAAATAATCATTAAAACTCAATTGAACGGTCTTTCTAACAGTTATTAAGCGGACCGCTGCGTCCGCTTAATAATATGGTGGTTTTTGATATTTTCATGTGGTTTTTCTTTTTAATTCTTCATGTTAGGTAGGGAGCTGTCCGTAGTGTAATTAATCGCAAGTACGGATGCAAATCGTTGCTCAAGCCATCCCTTGTCAGCTTGATAATCCAAGTCCTAAACATCACCAAAATTCTTGTGTCGCGGCGTCTGGCTTGAACCCTGACCAGTTCTCAAATATCTGGCACAGCCTTTGCTGTTACCCCTTTGTGCACTGAGTTTTGCGTGCTGTCGTGTGCTGTTTGCGACAAATCTAACAACCATTCAAACAAGGAGTTATAGCAATGCCTACCGTTACCATTCAACCTTCTGGAAAAACCCATCAAGCTGCTGCTGGCAGCAGCATCCTGGCGGCTATGCTGGCCGCTGGCGAGAACATTGCGCATAAGTGTGATGGCAAGGCGGAGTGCGGTTCCTGCCATATTTTTGTACAGGAAGGCCGCAAGAGCTTGTCCAAAATCCAGCGTGCTGAAAACGAGAAGCTGGATGCCACCGTGGGTGTCGGCTCGAAGTCACGTCTGGCTTGCCAGGCGATCATCGGCGAAGAGGATGTGATTGTCGAAGTGCCCAGTTCTATTTGAGTATTGCAGTGAGTAGGGCGGATTAACCTGAGGTCTGATCCGCCCTGACTTTATCCCTTGCTTGATCTAAGCTGCTGTATGTCGCAATAGCTGCAAGCACTCAGTCGTTGCCGACAATTCCACTGCCAGGTAGTCGTCATCCGTGCGGATCAGGGCATCGGCATCGTTCTCCAGCAATAGCCTGGTCAAGTCTGGTTTGCCGCTGGATGCGGTATACATCAGCGTGGTGGCACCAGTGAGGTTGCGGTTATCGAGGTCGATCCCGGCATCGATCAGGCGCTGTACCAGGTTGGTATTGCCGGAGACGCAGGCCAGCCACAGTGCGTTGTTGCCATCGGTATTGCGCAGGTGAATATTGACGCCATGCGCCAGCAGTTCTTCCACCAGGTCATCGCGACCCAGCAGGGCGGCGCGCATTAGCGGGGTTAACGCGTGGTCCCACGGGCTATCGAGGTTGTCGCCATCAAAATGATATTCGCTAATGAAATCGGCCAGTTGCTGGCTGGAGCTTGCTGTTAACGCAGGGGCTTCCGGCAGGGCGGGGGCTAGCGCCTCGTAGCCGCCATCTACGCTGTACACCTCTGCAAATTGAAAATCTGAAAACATGCTGGCGTAGATCTGGCTGGCATTGCCGTGGTAGCAGTAGATCATGACCGGGATATTTTTCGGCAGGCTGGCCAGCACTTCGCCGAAGCTGTTTTCGGTGAGGTGATCAGCACCCTTGATATGGGATTTATCGTAGTTTTTGATATCGCGCGAGTCGAACAAGGCCAGCGGCCTGGTGCCTGCTCTGGAACGCAGGATGAGGTCGGCGGCGTGCTGGGGGGATATGCGTTGGAATGCGTTGCTCATGATGTCCTCGCTACAGTGGATGGTGGAAAGTGGATGCCAGGGTAGAAGTTGGCCTGGAAGTTGGGATTGCTGTCGGCAGGGTTTCGATACGCGTGTCTTCCAGCGCGAGGCCCACGGTAAAGTGGTAAACCGTCTGGAACGTATCATCCGCCAGGCCTAACAGCTCGTGTATCGGGTCATCGAAAAAGCAGCCTATGCCGGTGCCGCGCAGGCCACGCGCCTCGGCCTGCAGGTAAAGCACCTGGCCGATCAGCCCGGCTTCGCGGTGCAGGTCGCGGTAGGCGGAGGCATCGTGGGTAATGACGGCGTCATATTCAGCCAGCATGCCGAGTGCAAAGCAGGCGTTTGCGGCGATATCCTGATGGCAGTGCAGGCTGCGTGCCGCACGGTGCAACTCGGCGGCTGGTGCCGGGGTGAGCAGTTGCAGGTCTAAATGCGGCGGTACGTCATCTACTGGTTGACGCAAAAACTGTGCATTCATGCATGCATTCAGCTGGGTGGCAAGACGTGGTTCGCGCACCAGCAGATACAGGCCAGCGGCAAAGCCCTCTACCCTGTGCACGAACAGCAACAGGTTGATGCCCGGCCTGCCGGAGAGTGCATTCCATGGCGCTTGTGCGCTGGGGATCAGAGCATCCAGCATGCCGATAAAGTCTTGCCTGAGCATGGTGTGTCGCGCATCAAAGCGCTGTGCACTGCGGCGGCCAAGGATGACGTCAGCGGCGCTTGCTGCATTGCTATCCGAAGATGTTTTAGTGTGGGCTGCGGGCAAGGCTGAAAGTGGCACGGCATGCTGGGCCTGGTGCCGCGTTGCCCAAGCTACCTCTTCAATAGCCGGCCAGCGATACATGGGGTGGGCATCGATAGTCGAGGCAACCCCATGCCAGGCCACAGGCCGTATTTTCAGTGGCGCTTTGTTCCGGGGTTTTGCATTGCCGAAGGCGACGGTGAGCAGAATTTCCGCCTCCTCACGCTCGGTTTCAGGGTTACGTCTTGATGGAAAATCACTCGTTCTATCCAACCCCAGCAACTGGGTCAGTGCATCGGTGGCCATGTGCCTGTGCTCGTTAATTGTCCAGCCCAGTACTTCGGCAGCATAGGCCAGTGCGCCGACGGCATGGCCGACATCGAGCTGGCAATAGCGGAAAGCGCGCTCTCCGTATTTCCACGCCTCGCGCCACATCACCGAGCTGATGGCGACTTGCAGCGAGGGTAGAGCATCGGCCGCTGAGGCAATATCGGCGAGGCGTTCCAGGGCATGGTCTTCGACGCGATAATGGTAGATGCCATCGGCCAAGCCTGCCAGACCACGCACTAGCACATAGGCCTCTACCGGATGCAGGTTGCCGCTGGAGGGGTTGGCACGTACCGCCCAGCGATCCGGCCCATAGGATTTCCAGGCGGTGATGCCCAGTGCCAGGTGCAGCATGGCGCCCAGGGTAGCGGGAGTGCAAGGCAAGGGCGGGATGGGGTCGGCTAGTGTGGAGAAAGGCCGGGTGAGCGCGGCAAGTAGGGTAGGGTCTTGCAGGCTGTCTGCGAAAGCGGGCAGCGCGATACTGCTTGCGCCAGTGAAATGCCGGAACGCTGCCGGTTGGGCATCCCAATCCAGCGAGTCCGGCCCTGGGGCGTAAGTCTCGAAACGGTGTTTGGTACGCTGGTGATAGGCGCGGACGATTTGCTGCGCGGCAGCTGGTTCATGTTTCATGGCTTCAGGATGCAGCATCTTCAGGCCCGAAGCAATGGTGGTAGTCGGTGCAAATAGCACAGCTGGGCGATTTGCAGATCATGATGTCTTCACGCTCGCATAACTGCTTGTAGAAAAATTTCTTCCACTTCATGTCGCCAATGTTTTTGGCCGCCAGAGTGGGGTAGTGCGTTTGCATCAACTCACTTAGCGCGCCACGGTTGGCAAGCTGCATATCCTGCCACAGGTGGTTATCGCCCATGCAGGCGTTGGCGATGAAGGTTGCCATTGCCTGCGCTGCCGGAGTGGTATCCACACTGTAAGCCAGAAGTAGCTCGACCAGGTCATCGAACTCGTCCATGCGGCTTTCGGCACGATTTTCAGCACGGCTGTCCACACGCTCGCTCATGCGTATCGGCGAAGTCATGCTGGACGAGGGCTTGTGCATGATGGCGATATTCCCGCGCTAGGCCCCGGCCGGGCCGTGCGTGTAGCACTTCTTCGGGCAGATCTTGGCGCAGGCTTCGCAGCCGACGCAGTTTTCGGGATGCGCGATGGTCATGATTTTTTTCTCGTACTCGCCGTCATCGTCGTCATCACCTTCCACCACTGCGACACGCTGGCCTTCGTCATCGATGCCGACCAGTTGCAACACATCGCGACCACAAACGCGGAAACAGCGTCCGCAACCTATGCACTTTTCTTCCTCGATATGCTCTGCGAATTGCGGTGTCCACTCCACGCCGCTGGGCAGCTTTACGGTATAGGCCATGCTGTCTCCTTAAGCATCAGCCGCGGCCAGCTTCTGGCGTGCTGCGGTGAGCTGTTCGTATGCTTTAAACGTTTTTTCTGCTATTTCCGGGATTTTCTCCCAACCTATAGGCAGGTCTTCCGACAGATCGTGCAGATCCATCTTGAGTTGTGTGGCCTGCGCGTTCAGCTTTTTCACCTCGGCCTTAATGGTTTCTATGTCGCTCATTGCTTACTCCCAGTTCGCTACTTCGGGGAATTTCTGGATCATCTCCACCGCTGCAGCCACCTGCTTCTCGCCCTCGGCGGCCAGCTTTTCCATGGTCTCGAAGCCAAAGCGATGCACATCGCGCAGGTGCTTGTTGACGACGACCAGGCGGCTCGCGGTGAGCATCATCTTGCCGAAACCTTCGTGCGACATCTTCATCATGGGCGATACCATGATGCCGGTCTGGCGCTCAATGGCGAGGCCGATGGCGTTGTAAAACAGTTCCAGGCGCCACAGGGTTTCCGGGTCAGGGTCACCGATAATCGGCATCTCACGGCGCTGCTCCTTGGAGATGATGTAAGGCGCGAGTAGCGTGGCGTTGTCTTTGCCCTCCCATGCGCCATGCGTATCCTGCGCACGCCATTGCTTGACCAACTCCTTGACGAAGGCTGACTCCCACGGGTCTGTGCTGGTTTCTGTAGTAGCGTCTGTTGGTGTTGCTGTAACTGCGGCTGCGGTTGCTGACATGTGTTTCTCCGGAATGAGGTAAATAAGTTAAACCGCTTGTTCTTCGTCGAAGTCGAAACTCCGCTCTTGATCTTTCAATAGTGCCTTGCGTAGCCACGGTGGGGGCGTGCCGTTGAGCACGTCTTGCAGCTTTTGCAGCACTTCTTCAATAGGCTCGGGGCCGGCTACTTTGACCGGGTGTATCTTGTTGGCGACCACGCGTGCAGCTGCCGAACCACCGATTGCGGCGACATACAGCAGGGCGCAATCCTTGATGGCCTCCAGCTTGGGCGCCAGCTTGTCTTCGTTGCCGTCTTCTTGCAGGTCGCCTTCAAACTGCAAGGCCTCCACAAAGGTTGAGCCGTTTGGTGTCAGCTCGTATATGGCGATGTTCTTGGCCCAGCCGAAGTGGGCATCTACCTGTTTCAGGTCTTGTGTGGCGAAAGCGACTTTCATGCTGTTATCCTTTTCGTGAAATGGTGGGTGCTAGACCAAGCTAGCTTGTGGTTCTGTATTGGTTTTTGCTTCGATATTCAATGGCTCTGCAACATCGGCCGAACTCTGGCAGCTGGGGCATCCGCCGCCAGAAGTACAAGCGGACGATTCGCCAGAAGCCAGTTCGCTGGCAACCGGCTGGCTTAAAGTGGCCAAGGTTTCGGGGGTGGCTTCGTGCTCATCCGCCATGAAAATATTACCCAGCTCGAATACCAGGTCGCGTGTGCCGCGATAGCCCACAATCACCTTGTGCGCGGTACCCAGACGATCGAAGATAGGCAGGCCCAGGCGCAGGAAGGGCCGTTGCAGGCGGTCCGCCATCTGCCGTCCGTGCGAGTGGGTAATCAGCAGGTCGCAATCCTTGGCGCGGGTTTCCATATCTTCCAGATCGCCGATCAGCACTTCTGCGGTGGGCAGTTTTTCCAGCGATGGGGAGTGTGTGGTGGTAATGGCAACACTCAGTTCGCAGCCCATCTCTGCCGCAAAACTGCCCAGCGACCACAGCAGGTCAGGCTCGGCGCCGATAGCGACTTTCTTGCCGCCGGTAAAGAAGTGCGCATCCAGCATGGCGTCCTGCAATTGGCTGCGCTGGCGGCGATATTTCATGGGTACGGGCTTGCCGGAAAGGTTGGCTAGGTATTGAAATAGGCGGTCATTGGCTTCCAGCCCGGTGAGCCGGTCGAACATGGCATAGGGCACGCCGGTTTTCATTTCCAGCTCAATGGCGGCAGCGTGCATCTGTTCGCCGATAGCAATAGTGGCGCGGGCAGCGCCCATGGTGCGCAGCTCTTCAATAGTGGTGCCGCCCAGCGTGGTAGGGGTGAAGTCGTCGGGGATGTGGCCATCCAGCGAGCCGGAAATATCGGGGATGAACACCGGTGCGAGGCCGAAGGCGGAGACGATCTCGCGGATTTCCTCAAGGTCGCCCGGTGTCAGGTGTGAGCCCGGCAGCACGTTGACCCGATCCAACTGTTTGATGCTGCAGGGCACGGCCAGCTCCTGCACGATACGCACTACGGCCTTGCTCCAGCCATCCTGAAAGGCGCCGACGTAATCCGGCGTGGACACGTAGACAATAGCCATGTCGGCAATTTCCGGGTGCTTGGCGCGTATCAGCTGAATGTAGGCATCAACATCGTCACCCTTGGTTTCCGTCAAGCCTGTGGAGGCGAGGCCGATAATGTCCGGCTTGGCACGCTCCCAGATGTTCATGATGGCCTGCTCGACATTTTCCATGCCACCGAGGATGGTAGTGACCTCGTTCATGGCCGTGGTCTGCATGGGGATCATCTCGCGGAAATGGCGCACGAACAGCACCAGCCCAAATGAAGTGCATCCCTGCGAGCCATGCAGCGTGGGCATGCAATGATTGAGCCCCATAAAGGCCAGCGCCGCGCCAATGGGCTGGCTCATCTTGAGCGGATTGACGGTGCAGGCTTTGTGGTTGGTGTTGACGGTGGCCATCATGCGGCCCTGGCTTCAGTAACGTTCGGCGCTGCTGTTTCAACTGATGCTTCCCAGGGCGCGGGTTTTCTCACCTGCTCCCAGATGGGGTGGTGTAACGCCTGGTCTATGCGTTTCACCAGCTCTACCATGCCGACATAGCCGGCATAGGCGTGGTGGCGTTCCTGGTTGATATCCAGCCACGGCATCTTCACCTTGAGGGCGACAAACTGGCTGCGCCCGCCCGAGAGCATGATGTCGGCGCGCGATTCCTTGAGCATGGCGTACATGTCGCGCGGCCGCATATCATCAAACATATGCGCATCCTCGCCCATCAGTTCCTTGATCTTTTCCTTGTCCTCAGCCGTAGATTTTTTCACGCTGGTGCCGACGATTTCCATGCCACCTTCCTGTAGCGCAGACACCACTGACCATGACTTAACGCCGCCGGTGATCAGCAGCACTTTCTTGCCTTCCAGGCGTTTGCGGTAATGGTTGATGGCTTCCCAGGCGCGGGTTTCTTCGCGGAAAATGACTTTTTCCGTGCGCGACAGTAAATCTTCCGGTGCGCCTTGCTGCACCAGCAGGGTGGCGATCTGGCGCAGGCTCTCGCTCATATCCCCGATACCGTAGAACGAGCCCTCGAAGAAAGGGATGCCGTAGCGTTCTTCCATCTTGCGTGCCACGTTGATCATGGCCTTGGAGCACACCATCATGGCGGCTTTGGCGCGGTGCGAGTAGGCGACCTCCTTGTACTTGGCATCGCCGGAGATGCACGCCAGGATGCGTATGCCCAACTCATCCAGCAGAGGTTTGATCTGCCACAGCTCGCCAGCCAGGTTGTATTCGCCGATGATGTTGATGTCGTAGGGGGTAGTGAAATCAGGTTCTTCGGTGCCTATCACGTGTTCCAGCAGGGCTTCGCCTGCCAGCTTGTTGCCGAGGTTCTTGGCGCCGACAAAGCCGGGTGCATTGACGGGAATAATGGGCTTGCCGAACTTGGCGGTAGCAGCCTTGCAAACAGCCTCGATGTCATCGCCTATCAGCGCGGTGACACAAGTCTGGTAGACAAAAATCGCGGGCGGGTCATATTTGTCCAGGATTTCGCGGACCGATTTGAACAGGCGTTTTTCGGCACCGTACACCACATCCAGCTCATTGATGTCGGTAGTGAAACCGGTGCGGTACAACTGTGAGTCTGAGGACTTGGCACCACGGTTATCCCAGCCGTTACCTTCACAGGCTATTGGCCCGTGTACCAGGTGCGCCACATCAGTGATCGGCTGCAGGGCGATCTTGGCGCCATCAAAAGCACAGCCGCCAGCCGCAGCACCCGGCGTCAGTTGCTTGGTACAACCCTTCTTGCGCTCCTTCTCACCCTTGGCTTGGTTCTTGTCACAGCCGGGTTCGTTGAATACGTCCTGCACCTTTTCGCTGAGGGATGCCATGATGGAATGCCTTTGTCTGTGGATATACTACCCAGAGCAAACTGCATGCCAATAAAAAATATCATTCAATACGTTGATTTTTATGTATAAGTTAGCATACTATGCTGCGTCGCAAACCCGACAATTCAATAGAAGTGCGACAATTCCCGATTTTTTCGTAGCATTCTCGCAAAAAAGAGATACAAGGTTTAGCGGCTAATATTTCAAGCATAAAACATACTGGCTACACTCAAAAAAACCAATGTAAGCAAGGAAGTATGCGGTACGTCAAGCAATCGGCTAATAAAAACCAAGGGGCTGGTTACGGGTGCTACCATGAAATATCATGGTAGAGAAAACATAAAATGCCAGCTCAGAGCAATATAGTCACTGCCCAGTCTTTCGCCTCTGATGCACGTATGGCCGTGCGGGAGTTTCATGCACAAGTCTCCCGGCAGGATATGGCGCTGGTAGTTTTTTTCTGTTCCAGTGACTACGACTTGCAGGTGCTGGCGGATGAAATAAACGCTTTGTTTCCCGGTGTGCTGGTGGTTGGTTGTACTACTGCGGGCGAGATAGGCCCCGCAGGTTATCGTAAACACAGTATTTCCGGCGCCAGTTTTCCCGCTGGCGATTGCACGGCAGTTGCCGGCTATATAGACCATTTGCAGGCCTTTAGCGCCGAAGCCGGGCAATTCATGGTGGCCGGTTTACTTAAGCGGCTGGACTTGAAGTTGGGCATTGCAGTGAGCGGCAATCGTTGCGCCATGCAGTTGATCGATGGTTTGTCACATAGGGAAGAGGCTGTCACCTATGCGTTTCAGCCGGTTTTGGGCAGTATCCCACTGTTTGGCGGTTCGGCGGCTGATGACCAGAAGTTTGCGCAGACCTGGGTATTTTGCGATGGAAAATTCGATACCGATAGCGTCGTGCTGGTCATTATCGATACGGTTTATCCGCTGACGATTTTCAAGGTGCAACATTTTGTGGGTGGGCAGGAGCGGCTGGTCGTCACGGCGGTGGATGCGGAAAACCGTATCATCAAGGAACTCAACGGCTTGCCTGCCGTGCAGGAATATGCGCGCGTGGTTGGTGTTAGGCCGGAAGAGTTGAATGCTGGGGTTTTTTCCGCTTCTCCGGTGGTAGTTCGCATCAATGGTGTGGATTATGTGCGCTCTATCAGAAAAGCCAATGCGGATGGGAGCCTGGCTTTATTCTGCTCTATTGAAAATGGCCTGATACTCAGGGTGGCGCTGGGTGTGGATTATTTGGGGAGTTTGCAACGCACCTTTGACGATATACGTGCCAAGTTGGGTAAGCCGCAGTTAGTGATTGCATGTGATTGCATACTGCGCAACCTGGAAATGCAGAAAAATGGGCTGACTGTCGATGCCGAGGAGATTTTTCGGCATAACAATGTCGCTGGTTTTTGCACCTATGGCGAACAGTTCATGGGCATACACGTGAACCAGACCATGACCGGGCTTGCTATCGGCCAAAAACAGGAAATACAGGATGACTGAGCGAGATGACTGATTTATTGGAGCACACGGATCTAAGCCGGCAGAATCAAGCGTTGCAGGCAGAAATCCTGCGCCTGAAAAAAATGGTGGATGCCCTGGTGGAGCGGGCCGAACAGGCAATGGATCTGTCGCAGACCGATTACGGCATGTTTCAGTCCACCATCCTGCTGGAAGACCAGGTGCGCACACGCACGCATGAGCTTGAAGCGGCGCTGCAACAAAGTGAAAACATCAGCCATGAACTGAAAGTAGCGAATGAAAAGATAGAGCAAAGTGAACTGCGCTTTCGCAATATTTTAGAAAACTCACCTATCGGCATGTGCATTCTCGACAAGACATATAAGTTTTTTCTGGTCAATAAAGCATTTAGCAAAATTGTCGGGTATGGTAAGCCGGAGCTGTACACGCTGACGCCTGAAAATATCACTCATCCTGAGGATAGTGTGGCGAGTGGCGCGCAATTGCAAAGGCTGATGAAAGGGGAAATCGAGTCCTACCAGCTGGAAAAGCGCTATATCCGCAAGGACGGCAGTGTGGTCTGGGTGCACTTGACGACTTCATTGCTCAGGGATGCTCAAGGCGAACCATGGAATTTAATCGGTCAGGTGCAGGATATTACTGCACGTAAGCTGCTGGAGGATAAGCAGCGGCTCGCTACTACAGTCTATAACTGCAGCAATGAAGCCATGATGGTTACCGATGCGGATAATCAAATTATTACTACCAACCCGGCATTTACTGCGCTTACCGGCTATAGCATGGATGAAGTCCTGGGGCGCAACCCGCGCATACTGGGTTCGGGCTGGCAAAGCAAGGATTTTTATCAGCAGATGTGGCAAACCCTGGCCTCGGCAGGCCATTGGGAGGGCGATGTCTGGAACCGCAAGAAAAATGGCGAAATCTATGCCGAATGGCTATCCATCAGTGTCGTCTACGATGACAAGGGAGCCGTCCAGAATTATGTCTCCATGTTTTCTGATATCACAGAGCAGAAAAAAGCCGCCGAGAAAATCTGGGAGTATGCCAATTACGATGCCTTGACCAGGCTACCCAATCGCCGGCTGTTTCATGATCGCTTGCAGCAGGGTATCAAACAGGCTGACCGCTCTGGTCTGGCCTTGGCGCTGTTCTTTATCGACCTCGATTATTTCAAGGAAGTGAATGACACCATGGGGCACCAAGTCGGGGATGATTTGCTGGTACAGGTGGCAAACAGGATCACCGCCAAGGTGCGTGCCTCAGATACTGTAGCGCGGCTGGGCGGCGATGAATTTACCGTCATCCTCCCGGATATCGTGGATGGCACCGATGTTGGCAAGCTGGCGCAGTCGCTGGTGGACGTGCTGTGCCAACCGTTTTTTCTCGGCCACGAAGAGGCGCACATATCTGCCAGTATCGGCGTTATCCTCTATCCGCAGGATGCTAAAGACGTACAAAGCCTGCTCAACGGCGCTGATCAGGCCATGTATATGGCCAAGAGCCAGGGCAGAAGCCGTTTTTGTTATTTCAGCGCGCCTGCGGCGGGAGACCTGACTACTCCATGACGCATTTGCTGAGTGGTGGCGGCTTGCAAAAAAAAGCCTCCGCGAGGGAGGCAAAAGGGAAGATGCTTTAAACTGCAAATGGCGTAGTTCAAGTGCTTGATCCAGAGACTAGAGAGGGGCGGTTCCCTCTCCATCACCCACCCCTTGTGAGAGTGAGTATGCTGGACTGGTAACCTTGCTACAGTGATTTGAACTTATCGCTTTAGAACTTCGCTTTAGAATTTCACCTGAATTTAGAACTTCACTAGGATTTAGAACTTCACCAGGATTTAGAACTTCACCAGGATATCTTCATCGCGCACGATGAACTGGCAAGCCAGGCGCCATGGCGGCGGAATGTCCTTGAGTTCAGATTCTTCGATTTGCTGTTTGCTGATCTTGCCGGCCAGGCGCAGCACGGTTTTTTCCTTTTCGGTGAGGTGCATGCCCATTGGTTGCTTGTTGGCCAGGATGCTGACCTCCACCGGGCAGGAGCCGCACTCGCCGTTTTCACACTCAAAATCAAGCGGAATGTTGTGTTTCTGGGCCAAAGCCAGCAAGGTGCTGGTATCGCCTGCCGTTGCATAGACCGTGAGGTCTTTCTTCATCTTGGGCGAGCTGAATGTAACGTTTGCCATATAAAAACCTCGTTAGGTGTTGGTCTGGAGCGAGAAGATGAGTAGCAAGGTCCTAACGCCTTACTGCCCATCCCCTCGCGCCAAGCTGACGTTAGCGGATGATGTCGAAGCTGTAGTCGGTGGTGGCGATACCGTCAGTGTCGGCGTCCATCACATCGAATATCTTGTCGAGTATGGTCACCAGCACGTTAAGCGCGCCCTGATAGCCCCACACCGGATAACGATGTTTATGATGGCGATCGAAGATCGGGAAGCCGATACGGATCAATGGTGTCTTGGTGTCGCGATCCAGGTATTTGCCGTAGGTATTGCCGATCAGGAAATCCACCTTGTCCGTAAACAGCAGTGAGCGCATGTGCCACAAGTCTTTCTTGGGGTAAACCTTGCAATTTGCGCCAAACGGGCTGGCATCGAACAGCGCTTGGACCTGGGCTGCCCACTTTTCGTCGCCATTGGTCGACAACACGGTGGTTGGCTCTGCACCCAGCTCCAGCAGGAAGCCGGTAAGGCCCAGCATCAGGTCAGGGTCGCCATACAGCGCGAACTTTTTGCCATGGAGGTGTGCGCTGGAGTCGGCGATGGCATCTACCAGACGGCCGCGTTCCAGCGTTAGTGAGGCGGGGATTTCCTTGCCGGTGATGCGTGACAGCTCCATCAGCAACTTATCCGTACCGCCTACCCCGATAGGGTGGTTCAGGCGTACTACTTCCTGACCGTGTGACTCGATCAGCGCGGCGGTTTTTTCCGTACTGATGGTTTGCATCACGATCGTGGCTTTGGCATGCACTGCGTTGGCTGCATCTTCCAGAGTGGTGCCGCCGTCATACATGCGGAACTCGCCATCTGTCGGGGTATCCCAGGCATCGGATGGGTCACACAACATGGTGTAGTCAATGTCGAACTCGTTGAAGATGCGCTTGATTTCACGGTTGTTGCCAACCACGTAGCCATCGAAACCGCCGATGAAGTTGATGCTGTCGTTAGGCTTGCGTTCCAGCACCGGTGCAGTACCGGCCTTGCCGTCCCAGAAGTGCTTGATGACACCCATCAGTGCATTGTCGTAGCCGGTGATATGGCTGCCGACGAAGGCGGGTGTGTGGGCGAATGGCACATCGTACTCTTGCGGAATGGAACCCTTTTCCTTGGAGGTTTTGATGTACGCGTTGATGTCATCGCCGATCACTTCTGCCATGCAGGTAGTGGAGACTGCAATCATCTTGGGCTTGTACAGGCTGTAAGAGTTGGCCAGGCCGTCGATCATGTTGTTTAAGCCGCCGAACACTGCGGCGTCTTCTGTCATGGATGACGATACGCAGGAGGTTGGCTCCTTGAAGTGGCGGCTGAAGTGCGAGCGATAGTAGGCTACGCAACCTTGCGAACCGTGCACGAAAGGCAGCGTACCTTCAAAGCCGTTGGCGGCAAACACCGCGCCTAATGGCTGGCAGGCCTTGGCCGGGTTCACGGTCAGCGCTTCGCGGGCGAAGTTCTTTTCGCGGTATTCTTCGGTTTTTGTCCACTCGATGGTGTGTTTCAGGTCAGCATCAGGGACCGGGAATTCAAACTCTGCTTTTTTCTTCGCGAACATTTCCTTGTATTCAGGTTCGCGGAACAGGTTGAAGTGATCTAGTACTTTTTCAGCGCTCTGACTCATTTTTAGCTCCTTACATAAACGGTGAGGGGTGATTGGTGACTGGCGATACCTGGTTTTTCGGCACACCAATCACCCAATCATCGTGTTACTTTTTCCATGGGGTCTTGGTCAGCGCCCACACTGGGTTGTTGATGGCCATGTCCATGTCACGGGCGAAGATGGCAAAGCCGTCATAACCGTGGTAAGGACCGGAGTAATCCCAGCTGTGCATCTGGCGGAAAGGTACGCCCATCTTCTGGAATACATACTTTTCCTTGATGCCGGAACCGACCAGGTCAGGCTGGATGGCTTCAACGAACTTCTCGAATTCGTAGCCTGTCACATCGTCATAGATCAGCGTGCCGTCTTTGACGTAGTGCGTGGTACGTTGATAGTCATCGTTGTGGCCGAATTCGTAGCCGGTACCGACCACCTCCATGCCCAGATCTTCATAAGCGCCGATCACGTGGCGAGGACGCAGGCCGCCCACAAACAGCATCACCTTTTTGCCTTGCAGGCGTGTCTTGTACTTGGCGATCACCGCATCGGTAAGTGCCTTGTATTTGAGGATGACCAGTTCGGTTTTTTCCTTGATGGAGTCATCAAAGAAGCTGGCGATCTTGCGCAGCGATTCCTCGATCTTGGAAGGGCCGAAGAAGTTGTATTCAACCCATGGTATCCCGTACTTTTCTTCCATATGGCGGCTGATATAGTTCATCGAGCGGTAGCAGTGCAGGATGTTGAGCTTGGCCTTGGGGGTGTTTTCCAGCTCGGCGATGGAGCCGTCACCAGACCACTGGGCGATGACGCGCAGGCCCATTTCTTCCAGCAGAATGCGCGATGACCAGGCATCGCCACCGATGTTGTAGTCACCGATAATGGCGACGTCGTAAGGTGTGCCTTCGAACTTATTCTTGTCCGGGTCAGTCTTGTCGAACACGAAGTCACGGATGGTATCGTTAGCAATATGGTGACCCAGTGATTGCGATACGCCGCGGAAACCTTCGCAACGGACTGGCACGATGGTCTTGCCTGCGTATTCCTTGGTTTTTTTCTTGGCAACGGCTTCGATGTCATCACCGATGAGGCCGATCGGGCACTCTGACTGTATCGAGATACCCTTGTTGAGCGGGAACAGTTCTTCGATTTCATCAATGATCTTTTCCAGTTTCTTGTCGCCACCAAATACGATGTCCTTTTCCTGGAAATCGGAAGTGAACTGCATGGTGCCGAAGGAATCGATACCGGTGGTGCCGATATAATAGTTACGGCGGGAGGCCCATGAATACTGACCGCAGCCGACAGGGCCGTGGGAAATATGGATCATGTCCTTGATCGGACCCCACACCACGCCTTTGGAACCAGCGTAGGCGCAGCCACGGATGGTCATCACGCCTGGCAGCGACTTGATGTTGGATTTAACGTCGCAATCGGACTTGCCTTCTTCATGCACGCCCAGATGTTTGGCGCGGCGTTTTGCAGATTTTTCGGGGTAGGCCTTCAAGACCTCCTCGATCAGTTCCGCGCCATTGACGCGGGCTTCAGCGGTAGCACTCATTTCTCTCTCCTGGATCTAAATAAAGCCGTAGTTAAAGAATCTGTTTCAAAAATCGGTTGGGTCTGACGCCGATTTCAGGCCCCCGCAACTTTTGAAACAGATTCGGAGGGGGCCGGCGGGGAGCTTGAGGTTGGTAAACCAACCAGAAATCCCCCGCCAGTTTGTTACCTAAGCAGCAACGGCAGATTTACCGATGAGGCTTTCGTCTTCTTTCTTCATGATGCCGAAGTCCATCAGCAGGTCTTCCAACTGATCCATGGTGATCGGGGTTGGGATCGTGCCATTGCCGGCGTTGGCGTGAATCTTTTGCGCCAGCTGACGGTATTCTTCAGCCTGCTTGGACTCAGGTGCGTATTCCAGCACGGTCATACGACGCAGTTCAGCGTGCTGAACGATGTTGTCGCGTGGCACGAAGTGGATCAACTTGGTACCCAGCATGCCAGCCAGGGCTTCAGCCAGTTCCAGTTCTTTGTCGGTCTGGCGTTCGTTACATACCAGGCCACCCAGACGCACACCGCCGGAATTGGCATACTTCAGAATGCCCTTGGAAATGTTGTTGGCGGCGTACATCGCCATCATTTCGCCAGACATCACGATGTAGATTTCCTGCGCCTTGTTTTCACGAATAGGCATCGCAAAACCGCCGCACACCACGTCACCCAATACGTCGTAGGAAACATAGTCCACACCTTCGTAAGCGCCGTTTTCTTCCAGGAAGTTAATGGAAGTAATCACGCCACGACCGGCACAACCAACGCCAGGTTCAGGTCCACCGGATTCAACGCAACGGATGTCGCGGTAACCCACCTTCATTACATCCTCGATTTCCAGGTCCTCCACGCTACCTGCTTCAGCTGCCAGTGAGAGCACGGTGTCCTGTGCCTTCGCATGCAGAATAAGGCGGGTGGAGTCGGCTTTAGGGTCGCAGCCGACGATCAGGATCTTCTGGCCCATTTCAGAGAGGGCAGCCAGAGTGTTTTGGGAGGTAGTGGATTTGCCAATACCACCTTTGCCGTAAAAGGCAATTTGACGCAATTTAGCCATTTCTAGTACTCCTTATTAAATTAAAAACCGTTAGGACCGTTTGCTGCCGGGCTTCCGATTCCGAGTCGCTATGTCACTCTTCTTATCCGGCGCCGGATGGTTTGTCGGCCTTGCAACCTGATACTGCAAAGGCTGTGCCAACCCGCAAAATTATTTTTAACTAATTGAATATTAATAATAAAAAATACAATGGCGGGCGTATTTGGCTGATATTTGACGCTGTCGCAAACCTGACAAAGCGGGTGCATGGACGTTGCATAAGGAACAAATGAAATCCTGTGTTAAAACCGACAAAATTCCTTTTATGCGCCTATTTAACCAGGCTGTGAGCCGCATATCTATTGGCTTCCAGGGCATGCTGCTAAGCGTTTTTGCGCTCTGGTACGACACTTGCGTAATAGCTGTCAGACGAGACTTTGATGGAGTGAGCAAGAACATGGCCAATCCAGTAGATAGCAATCCCTATGCGGGCCTGAAACCGGTAACGCAGATCATGACTAATCCGCACTTCGAGGCCATCGGTGGCGAGGCGCCGATAGTTAGATTAGTGGACAGGTTTTACTTCTATATGGACACGCTGCCTGAGGCTGCCGACATTCGCGCTTTGCACGAGCCGGATCTCGGCCATACCAAACAGGTACTGGTGAAGTTCCTGATGGAGTGGCTGGGCGGCCCCAAGGTGTATTTGGCCGAGCGCGGGCATCCACGGCTACGGCAGAAGCACATGACTTTTCCTGTGGGCGAGGCCGCACGTGACGCATGGATGCTGTGTATGCGCCACGCCATGGAAGACGTTGTGACTGACGCTGCGCTCCGGCAAAAGCTTGACCAGGCATTTTTCAAAACCGCGGATTTTATCCGCAACGATAGAGGGAGTAACGACGCATGACCACACTTGACCAAACCGCATTTTCCAGACTGGATAAAGAAAAGCGCCTGCAGAACGCAGTATTGAAAGAGGCCACCAAAAAAGCCGGACGTTTCGGTTTTCGCGGTGAAGTCGCTATCAAGTTCGCGCCACAACTGGCGGATGAAGCCAGGCCACCCGAAATCACCGTTGATCAGGTGATGGCGATTGCCAATGAAGGAGAGAAGGGCATCCCGTTCCTGACCGCCTACCTGCTGTCTTTCGGCTATCTTGAAATGCTGGTGGATGCGCTGGGCGATACCTTGACGCCTGAAGGCAAGTATTTCCTGTTCTGCAACAATATCGACCTGCTGAAGAAATACCAGGTCAGCATGGGTGGCGCTACCTTCTACATCCTGCCGATAGACGAATCGACGGTATATAACGAGTTGCTGGAACTGCTGCGTCTGGAAAAGGGTGACCTGAAAAAACTGGATACAGCCAGCAAACTGGATGTAGTGGCCGACAAGGCACTCACCTACACCGCCAGTTTTCCGGTCATCACCTACGAGGAAGGCCTGAAGCTGATGGGGCCTGTACGTAACCCCAACGAAAACCGCCCGGTTTGATTCCACTTCAAAACCAAGCGTGAACTTTGTTGCCCTCGCTTGCCGTACTATTTGTACTGTCTACGCTCGGGCGTCGCGTTCACGCTTGGTTTAGAAATGGAAAACGCATCCTGAACTGTTGGGTTTTCTGCTCCTGGTATTGTGATGACTGTGGATAAGACAGAGGAATACAACCCGCAAACCTGGTATTCGACCAATCTGGTTGGTATTCCGGCAGGGCTGATTGCTTCTGTTGAGTTCAATGAGCATCCGCAAGCGCTCAGAATCGCCGGCGCGCGCGAAACGCATAGAGGCCTGTTTCGGCTACTTGAGGAAGCCACCGATCTGGATGATGCGGCAGAGAAGTTTCGCCGCTATCTGGATATCGTGTTTCAGCTGCATGCCAGTGACTATGAGAAACAGCATGCCGCAGTACGTCGGTTTCGGCCTAGTTACCTCAAGCTGATGGAAGGCTGGGGATTTGATTCCAACAGCCCGCAGGGTGCAGTGCTTAAAGGTTGGGTGGAAAGCCGTTTTGGGCTGACACCCACTTTTCACAAGGCGCCACTGCAGCATTATCCTTCACCTGTCTGGATGCGCTATCTGGAAGAGAAATTTTCCAGCCGCTTTCATAGCAACAGTATTCATATGCAGTTGGATCTGCTCTATGAGTACTGCCAGTTTGTCATGCAGCGTTTTGTGCAGCCAACCGGTGACTGGATGACGTTGTGGCGCGGGGTCAATAGCTACGATGAGCCCGCCATGTCATTGAGTCAGTATAAAAAAGGCGAGCGTCATAAAAATGAACGTATCGTCCAGCTCAACAATCTTGTTTCTTTCACCACTTCACGCGAGCGTGCCGACGAGTTCGGCGACTGGATACTTGAAGTCAAGGTGCCGGTGGTCAAATTGCTGTTCTTTCCGGGAATATTGAAAAAGCCGCTGCTTAGCGGTGAGGGTGAGGTGCTGGCGCTGGGTGGACATTACCGGGTGAAAGTGAGCTATGCCTGATCGCCTGCACTCCAGAGCGCTAGGCGCTTATCTTGGCCTGGCTGTCGGCGATGCGCTGGGAGCGCCGGTGGAGTTTCTCACCAGGCGTGAAATCGCCCAGCACGGCACGCACAAGGAAATGACCGGCGGCGGCTGGCTCAAGCTCAAGCCTGGTCAGGTGACAGACGATACCGAGATGTCGCTGCACTTGGGCCGCGCCTGCATCAGTGCCGGCGGGTGGGATGCCAAAGCGGGTGCCGACCAGTTAGCGCTATGGCTGAAACGCAACCCCATTGATGTCGGCAACACCTGCCGCCGTGGTATACGCCGCTACATGCTGGACGGCACATTAGCAGGCCCAGCCTGTGACGGAGATGGCGGCAATGGCGCCGCCATGCGCATCCTGCCGGTGGCGCTTGCCACTTTTGGCAATGACGATGCGTTTGAGTTGGCCGCGCTGGAGCAAGCCCATATTACCCACCATCACCCCTTATCCGATGCTGCCGTGTTGACGCTGGGGCGCATGCTGCACTTGTTGCTGGCGGGACAAGGCATCAAGGAATGTATTAAACATGCCAGTGTACTGGTCAAGGCCTATCCGCAGTTTCGCTATACGCCCTATCCCGGCCGCGCCAGCGGGTATATTGTGGATACCATGCAGACCGTGCTGCACCATCTTTTCAATACCGACAGCTTCGAAAGCTGCGTGGTGGCCACCGTCAACTGCGGCGAAGATGCCGATACCAACGGTGCTATTGTTGGCATGCTGGCCGGGGCCTTGTATGGCGTAGAAGCCATCCCCCAGCGCTGGCTGGACAAGCTGGATGATGCAGTCAAAACCGAAATCGAACACCAGACCCAAGTCTTGCTGACAGGCATGATTCAAAGAGCTGGCTCAGCGCTGAAATGATGCCGTAACTCGTCTTGCGCAAGGTCAATAAAGGCGCGCAGCTTGGGTGGCATAAAACGCTGCCGCGGATAGACCATGTGCACCGGATCTGGCTTGGCTTGCCAATCTGGCAGGACGTGTACCAGATCACCGTTAGTAAGGCCTGGCTTGCAGATGAAAGCAGGCAGTAGCGCGACACCTTGCCCATTCTCTGTCATGGATTTCACCACACCAATACTGTTGGCCAGCGTGCGTGCTTGCAGTGGAATGGTGATGCTGTTGTGGCCGTTGCTCAAGTCCCAGGCGTCACGCCCCATTGGCGTAAATTGCAGGCAATGATGCGTATGTAAATCCTGTGGTAGCTCCAGGCGGGCAGATTGCGTTAAATAGTCGCGGCTCGCGAATACTGCCCAGCGTATCGTACCCAGTGACTTTGCTATCAGGCTCGAGTCACGCAGCTCACCGGTACGTATCGCAACATCCACCCCTTCTGCCACAAGATCGATATAGCGATCCGTCAATAGCAGTTCCAGCTCCAATGCTGGAAACTCTTGTTGTGCGCGCTCGACCAGACCGGCAAGCAGGCTGTCGCCGAGGTCGGCAGGCGCGGTGACCTTAAGCTTGCCTTGCGGTTGCTGCCGTGCCTCATCAATTGCGGCTTCAGCCTCCAGCATATAGCCCAGACCCTGGGATGCGTGATGATAGTAGACAGTGCCTGCTTCGGTCAGGTTTAGCCGCCTTGTGGTGCGTTGCAGCAGGGTGACCCCCAGCCGTTTTTCCAGCCGGGCAACGCGCGTGCTGATAGTCGAGGTGGGCAAACCAAGCTGCCGTGCGGCTTCGCTAAAACTACCCGCCTGTACCACTTTTACGAATACTGCCGCTTCGTTGAAATCCATGATTGTTCATTTAAATGAAAAGTTATTTCACATTTAACCATATAGTCGCTTAAATGTCATGTGTCTATAGTGGGAACCATCGTAACTCGACACAGAAATCAAATAGAAACTAAGGAGCACAGCATGAAAAAACTGGCATTTATCAAACGCAGCAACGGCAATCACTGGGTAGGTGACGGCTTCCCCGTGCAAAGCATTTTTTCATATAGGGATATCGCAGAAGAAGTCTCGCCATTTCTGTTGATGGACTACGCTGGCCCAACCCGCTTTGAGCCAACTGAACAACGTCGTGGCGTAGGCCAGCATCCACACCGTGGTTTTGAGACTGTCACCATCGTGTATGAAGGCCAGGTCTCTCACAAGGATTCCACTAGCGCTGGCGGCACCATCAGCAACGGTGATGTGCAATGGATGACTGCGGGCTCCGGCATTATTCATGAGGAGTATCACGGGGAGGACTTTGCCCGCAACGGTGGAGCTTTCGAGATGATACAGCTGTGGGTCAACCTGCCAGCCAAGGACAAGATGACTGCTCCCGGCTATCAGGGCATCACCAGCGCGCAGATTCCTGAAATTGCGCTGGAGAATGAAGCAGGGAAAGTGCGTGTGATTGCAGGCGAATATGCAGGCCAAAAAGGCCCTGCGCATACCTTCAGCCCGATGAACGTATGGGACGTGCGGCTGAATGCAGGCAGCACGGTGACTATTGATTTGCCTGAAGGTTATACCACTGCTTTGTTTGTACTGCATGGTGCCTTGAAAACTGGCGAAACGCACACCATAGGCCCAGCCGAACTTGCCGTGATGCAACGCACAGGTAGCAAGTTAGTGCTGGAAGCACAGCAAGACACCACATTGTTGTTGTTAAACGGGGAGCCGCTGAATGAACCGGTGGTTGGCCATGGCCCCTTTGTCATGAATAGCTGGGAAGAAATCAACCAGGCGATTGATGACTATAACCAAGGTCGATTTGCAGTATCAGCGGCATAACGCCAATCTTTAAGTTTGTTAATTTACATTTTTTAATTTAGGAGAAATACCATGAGCAAGCCATATGTACGTCTAGACCGCGATAACGCAGTAGTTTTGTTGGTAGATCACCAAGCCGGACTTTTATCCCTGGTACGCGATGTTGACCCGGACCGCATGAAGAACAATGTGCTGGCCCTGGCCGATGCTGCAAAATTCTTTAACCTGCCGACCATACTCACCACCAGCTTTGAGACTGGCCCGAATGGCCCGCTGATGCCAGAGTTGAAAGCGATGTTTCCGGATGCGCCATACATCGCCCGCCCAGGCCAGATCAACGCGTGGGACAACGAAGACTTCGTTAAAGCGATTAAAGCCACTGGTAAAAAGCAGCTGATTATTGCAGGCGTAGTGACAGAGGTTTGCGTTGCATTCCCAGCTTTGTCTGCGATTGAAGAAGGCTTTGAAGTGTTCGTGGTGGCAGATGCCTCAGGCACATTCAACGAAATGACGCGTGATGCAGCATGGGATCGTATGTCCGCAGCAGGTGCGCAGATGATGACCTGGTTTGGAATGGCGTGTGAACTGCATCGTGACTGGCGTCGTGATATCGAGGGTTTGGCTGCATTGTGCTCCAATCATATTCCTGATTACCGCAACCTCATGACTTCATTTAACACACTGAACTCCAAGAACTAGTGTAACTGAACCGGACTGCCGCTTTATGAATAGCATTTCAAAGCGGCAGTGCCATCAATCCAAAACAGACAGTGAGTCTTTGAAATGTAGCCAAACTCTTCACAAGGAAAACTTTTATATTTTTTTAATTTAAGCAATTAACGGAAAGTACGATTTGAGACCCCGTCGGAGTAACTGTCTGGATCTTGGGCATTAGCAGATGAATAACTATTCACTGAATGTGTACTTCCGAAAACCAACCCATATCGGCGCAAATTTTTCTTCTAAACTACCTGTCACATTAACTTCATTAAGTTTGTATAAGATTAAAATTTGCTCACAAAACAGGTATGTTATGCGAGAGCTTATAGAAATTTCCAATCACTTCTTTTGGATTCCAGAAGCATTATGTTTATATACTTTAATGCGACATTTAGTTTCTAAATACAGCTAGAACATCATCGTGCGCCAATTGAATATAAAACCTTTTCCCCTGCCTTTCGGATATCTCCGAAATAGGTACTGGTTTGGAATGCGACTATAAATGCCAAAGCATAAAACCAAGGCTTATGATTGACTTGTAGATTGATGGCACTATGAAATAAAGGATCGGAAACTTTCCGTATCTTCCAAAACAAATAAGTACACGCAATACCTATGGCGGCTCCTGCTAGTAAGTCACTGAGGTAATGAAACCCACCGTAAAGTCTGGGAAATGAAATTATGAAAGTGGCCCATAAAAAAGCGGCTATGCCTATTTTCTTTGAGGCTAGAAATACTCCCAAAGCCATGGCAAATGCAAGGCCTGCCGTATCACTTGGAAATGAACTCCAGTCACTGGTATAACCTCCCACCGGCACTACAAAGTCAAAACTCCCATTCAATGCCGGACGAGGTCTGTGGGGTGATAAGTTTTGAACAACCCGGGTGATTATTAAAGAAACAAAACCGCCAGCAAATCCAGTAAACACAGCTTTGCGATATTGATCACGGGAAAACCACAGCCAGACCATTAAGGCGACCATGGGCATCATTTTCAAACTATTTAATTGAAGGATTTCCAGAACAATGCGATCAAATAGCACTGATTTCTGGGCAAAGCTATTTACGAATTGAGTAACTGCTATATCAATATAATCCATACCCACTTCTCCCCAAGTAAGTAAATTACTGATCTTGCAAATACTCAACTCATTATAGTAGAGGTTTTGGAAAACGGAAGAGGGCTGAATGGTCACGTTTGACCAAACGAATTTTATGGTTGAGGGACTGTCACCAACGCAGGCAACCCCTTTGCTATGTTGTATATATCCATTGGGTAGGGGTACTAAGTAGACAGAAATAATGCAACGGCAGATAAAGCTGGATCAGGCTAAAGGAGACCTTGTGCGATGAGGTTTTTGCCGAGTTATATGAGAGAAAAATTCGGTTTAGAAACCCTGAGTTAGTCCAGCTCAGCAAATGCCTTTTTGGCGGAGGTTATCAATCCTTCTGTATTTCTTTCGCTATTGCTCTTGTCACGAATCACGGCATCGAAGTTATTGGCCAATGCAGCGGCAATCATCACGACAGTAGCTTCTTCGCGCGGGTCGCCGCCGCTTTGCAGGACGATAGCGGCATCTTTGCCTGCTATGGTGTTACTGCTGACAAAGCGTATGTTGAGGCCGGCATCTTCGCCATCCAGCGTGCAGGGCAGGTAGCCGGAACTTGCGAAAGGAACATAGTCATCCTCCAGCGTCAGCTTGAAGCCAAGTGCATTGATGGCCACTTGCAGTGCGGCGCGTTTGGGGATGCGGTCGCGTAGCAGGAAAGCAGTAAAGGTATGTGCCATGAGGATTCCCGGAGTGTGTACTAACGAATCTTCGGCCGTTCCGAAGGTTTGTAGTTACTGAAGTGGCCTTCTTTGGATGCCTGTGCACGGGCGCTGGCGAGTATGCCCGCAGTTTGGCCGGGGGCGGCAGGGCGTGACAGCTGCTTTTCCATACTGCCTCCGCACTCCGGGCATACCGGCACGCTGGAGGCTTTGATCAGCAACTCAAAAGTTTTGTCGCACCTTGTACAGTGAAAGTCGAATAATGGCATTGGGGTTTCCTTTCTAGGCTGCCGCCAGTGCCTGATTGACCTGGCTGGTTTGCAGCCACTCTACAAATTGGGCTAACGGCATATCAATGCGCGTGATGTTCTGTTCTTCAATGAACTTCTGCTCCATACGCGTAAGCGGGCCATCAATCACCGCCCAGTGTTTGTCTGAGGAGCGTTTCATCACCTGGCGTGCATAAGTGCGGGTGAGCTGGTTATTGAAGCGGCAACCCAGGAACAGGAAGTTGGAGCCGCTACGCAGCGATTGCACGCAGGCTGGAATCGGCGACTGGATATCAATTTCTGTCAGCACTTCAACGAAGTCGGAATCCGACACGATGAAGTTCTTGGCCGGTGTGATGGAGCCCAGCGGTTTGTAGAGAATAATGTCCCAGCTGTCTGCCGTAGCAGCATCGGTGACCTTGCCTTCTGCATCAAAATACATCACCCATTGCCCGAAGTGTTCCGATTGCGACACACCCTGTATCTGCCCCCAGTTGCTATGCCCGGCAAGGGCCTTGCACATGGCGTCGTCGTACCAGGTATCCACGATTAATAGCGGCCTTTTGCTGAGGCCGGTCAGGTAGCGGTGCAGGATGTTGGGCGTTACGCCAGGGGCGTATGCATCTGTCATCAGGCTCACCACGCTTTTGCGGTGCTTGAAATTTTCGATGAACTGCGCAGCGGCGGTTAGGTTGTTGCGGATCTTATGCGGTACGCTGACCTTGGCGGTGAGCAGCTTGACCAGGTCTTCCGGCGTAGCGGGCACTGGGCAGGTTTCCGGATCCAGCAGTAAGGACTGCGGGCCGAGGTAAGGGATGATGGTGTTGGCGCTGAGGCCAGCGGCGATTTCCTGCAGTGATGTGGTGTGCATGTTGAGTAATCCTTGAGTGTGGCTTGAGGGTGGTATGGCTAATAGATTGCGGCACCGGCGCCGACATTAATGGAAGCATCCTTGGCGGTTTGCACGATGAACTCCACCTGATTTTCGGTGATCTGGTGGTGGAAAGGGAGGGCGATGGAGCGGTCAGCCACTTTTTCCGTGACAAAGAAATCGCCTTTGCGATAACCGTATTGTTCTATGTAGGCGCGCTGCAAATGGAGCGGTCGGCAATACGCTGCGCTTTCTACCAGCTCCGTCTCCATGTCATCTACCAGGGCATCGCGGCTGCTGGCACTGAAGCGCGTACCCAGATGCACGGTATAGAGAAACCAGTGCACTTCATCGACGCCTGGGGCAATGTAGGGCGGCTTGATGCCTTCAAAGCTGCAAATCTGTGCCTGGTACCAGGCTTCCACCACTTTTCGGCGCGCCAAAATTTCCTGTAGGCGCTGCAACTGTACCAGTCCCAGGGCGGCGGTGATTTCGGAGATGCCGGCATCCAGCGGCGGCCGCAGGCTAGCGGTGAGCGAAGCGCGCTCATTACGCTGGCGGCTTCTGTAGTGGCGCAGCTTGAGCGCCAGCGTGTCGTCATCGGTGACTATCATCGCGGCCTGCCCGCAACACAGTGGCGAGTGCTGCGAAAAATCGAATACGGCCACATCACCGAAAGTGCCGACCAGCTTGCCCTGGTAACGCGAGCCTATAGACTCGGTGGCATCTTCAATGAGGAAAGCGCCGGATTTCTTTGCCAACGCCCGCAGCTTGTCCCAGTCTGCAGGGTGGCCGTTGACGTTGGTCGCCAGAATCGCACGCGTTTGCGCTGTGATTTTGGCTTCGGCTTTTTCTGGCGCCAAGGTCTGCGACCAGTAATCAATATCAGCTAACACAGGCTTGGCACCTGCCCAGGTGATGGCATGTGCAGCCTGTCGCCAGCTGTAACCGGAGGTAATCACCTCATCGCCAGCCCCGATGTCTGCAGCCTTGAGCGCCATCAATACGCCTATGGTTCCGCTATTAACGGCAATGGCATGCCTGCGTCCCAGGTAAGCGGCGAAGGCTGTTTCAAATGCCTTGGTCAGCAGGCCGCCGGACAGTTCCGAGCGGCTAATGGCCGCTTGTGCGGCAGCAGCTTCCGCCGCCGTATAGTCGGGCTCGGAAAGTGAAATCCAGGTATCGCTATCGGAGTCGGTCATAGGATTCTCGGTGGCAGGATGCGCATGAAGGAAACAGTCACTTCTGGGCAACGACAACAGCAGTCGCCAAGCCCAGGTCGTCGGTCAACTGCACGCAGTGGTCACGTCCATCCAGCAGGTAGAGGTCAAAATTCGGCAGAGAGCGAAATGGCTGCTCATCCATGTCGGATGCCGACATGCGCACAAACGACAGGTCGGGGAAACACTCCTTGAGGATGGGCAAAGGATTGGCGTTGAGCTTGTCGAACTGGCTAAGTGTCGATTCGATTTCATTCATGGTGGCGGCGGATATACACATGGTCAGTCTCCTATTCGTCGAACTTGCGGGCTTCTACCGTGATGGGCAGGCGCGTATCTGCTGCCATTTCCGGCAATTCCAGGCGCCAGCCATTTGCGAGCTTCACCGAGCCGCCCCATAACTCGGCCTTTTCCTGATGGATGATGGGTTCTTCCAGATCCTTTTTGGGGACATAGGCAGAGAGTTCGCCTTTTTCGTTACGTCGTATCATTACTTTCATACATGCCCCTTTTGGTTTAATTCTTGGTTTAATTCATGCGCTCAGGCGGCTACAGGTACCGCTGCCATCATCTCGTTAACTACTGCTACGACTGTTTCTACTGCGATATCGACTTCGGCTTCGGTGGTCTCTCGCGACAGCGAAAAACGGATTGAAGACAAGGCATCGTCGCGGCTTAATCCCATGGCCAGCAGCACATGCGATGGCTCGGTGCCCCCTGCTGTACAGGCGCTGCCTTGCGAGGCCACGACCCCGGCTTGGTCCAGTCGGTACAGCAGCTCTTCGCCATGTATGCCGCAAAAGCAGATGCTGCTGGTATTGGGGACACCTGCCGACGTGCTATTCGCTCTGGCAAAAGCTACGCGGGCAAGAATGCCGGTCTGCAGGCGGTTACGCAGCGCTGTAATCTGTGCCGGGTGCTGTTCTATATGTGCTTGTGCCAGTCGGCAGGCCACGCCCAGTCCGACAATGCCGGCCTGGTTTTCCGTACCGCCGCGCCGGTTGCGTTCCTGATGGCCGTATATCAGTGGTGCCAGCGCAAAGCCTTTGCGTACATAAAGTACGCCTACGCCTTTGGCCGCATGCAGCTTGTGGCCGGAAAATGACAGCAGGTCGCAGCCCAGTTGGCGCACATCCAGTGCGACCTTGCCACTGGTCTGTGCCGCATCGGTGTGAAATGCCGCGCGCTTGGCATGCGCGATAGCTGCAGCTTCGGCGATGGGGAATATGGCGCCGGTTTCATTGTTGGCATGCATCAGCGTGACCAAAGCGGTATCTTCCGTCACTGCCTCGGCCAGCGCCGCCATGTCGAGTGTGCCGTCAGCGTTTACCGGCACTTTGACGATATCCATGCCGGTGGTGGCAAGGTGTGCTAACAGGCGCAGAGTAGATGAGTGTTCTACCGCACTGGTGACGATACGGCGGCGCGCAGGGTTGGCTGCCAAGGTGCCAAGAATCGCCATGTGGTTGGCTTCGGTCGCTCCGCTGGTGAAAATAATCTCTGCCGGGCTGGCGTTGAGGAAAGCGGCCACGCTGCTGCGCGCCGCGATTAGCGCCTCTTTTGCCACTTGTCCCAGATGATTGCTGCTGGAGGCGTTCGCATACTGCTCGCAGAACCACGGCAACATGGCATCAAGCACAGCCGGCAGCACGCGGGTGGTAGCGTTGTTGTCGAAATAGAACACCTTCATCTCCAGAACTCTTTTTTAGGGTCTGCAATCAGCCGCGCCAGTAGCGAGGGCAGGCTGAGGTATTCGGAATGTGCGCGCCAGCGTTGCCGCTCGTCGTCCTTCTGGTACAACCGCCAGAAACCGCCTTCCTGGTATTCGATGCGGGCGATGTCTATTTCACCGCCAGCGGGGTCTACCGTCCTCGAGCAGCAGGGACTGCGTACCAGATAACCATCGACATCCGGCAGCACACTAGGCGCAACATATTTGTAACGCTCACGCTCGGCCAGAGTTTTGGCGATACGTTTGCGATCCACCTCGTTGGGGTGGGGGCAGCTTGTTTCGATGAAGGCGGCTGCACTCATCAGGCTCATACCGGAGAGAGTTCGTCCTCAAACACGCCGATGACTTTGCCATCCGGGAATTCCACCAGGTAGATCGGGTCGCCGGTTTCTTCCACCACACCGACATTGACTATCTCTCCCTTGGTTCCCGTACTTTCCAGCAAGGCATCCAGCGGGGTATCGGGGTAACTGCCATCATTCACCAGTTCGATAGTGGTGATGACGGGCTGGCCCCATTGAAACTTTGCTTCACGTGCTTCAGCCATGGAGTTGCTCCTTTTCTGGGCTTATCTCAGTCTCAAGTTCTTCGGCATCTGCTCCTTCATCCAGTGCATCAAGTTCCTTGCCACGCATACCGACGCGATAGCCAAGCTCGTAGAAATCGATGCCGTAGATGTAGAACTGCTGCAAAAAAGTGCCTATGCTGGTGACGTAGCCGACATCGCCTTTGCTAACCAGAATGTCGCCTACCTCGCGTCCGGGAAAGGTGCCGTCATTGCGCACAAATTTTTTCGAGCGGACTTTCTGCCCATATTCGAACTTGGGGGGATGCACCAGCTCTACGGTATCGCCGTCGCGACTGATATCAACCATGAGTATTCTCCTGTCCTGACTTTCGTTGCGCTGGGTGTATTTGTTCAGGGCTGAGTCTTTCCTGTGCTGTGGCTGCCACGATGGAATCCTCGTCACTGGTCATGGCTGATAGATATTCAGTTGGCGCGCGTTGCGCTACTTCCAGCCGGATGCGCCAGTCGGGGTCGAACCGGAAAGGCGCCAGCAGGCCGGAGGGGATTCTGCGGATGGCGGTGAGGCGGACTTCCTCTTCGCTGTCATCGGCCAGCTTGGTCAGCCACTCCACACCGATTCTGGCTGCCACCTCGCGCCGCACCGAGGCATCCAGGTCCCGCGCCAGATGGAACAGCAGGCCTGGTGCGATGCGGCGCGCCACTACCACCCGCACGTAGTAGTCGGGATCATGCACCATGGAGAGCAGGTTTTCGGTATCCAGCCGGGTGGCCACGCGTACACGCACTTCGCGGTCAGGGTCCTGGATCAACTTGGTCAATAATTTGGGTGGCAAGCGCAACGCCACCATGGAGCGCACGGTTTCATCCGCATCGCTGACCAGGCGATTGAGCTGGAACAGGTCGATATATTTGGCGGCAACAGCGCGCACCTCAAAGTAGGGGTGGCTGAGGTATTGGCCGGCGAGGCCGGGATTGCTGCCGAAAAAACGGTCGATACGCTTGGCATAGCGGTCATGCACGCAGGCGCTTAAAGGGGCACAGGTGCCCACTGCCAGACGGTCGGCATGTGCGCAAGCGTCGCAGCTGATGGCGTTACCCTGCCAATCTACATGAGGGATTCCATCATCAATCATCGTAGTCATCCTTGCCGATGCGATCCAGCACATCCAGCAACACCTGGCCGCCGACTTTGTTGGCTGGATCCAGCTCCAGCAGCTTTTCTGCTACCAGTGCGCCTTCTGCCAGCCGGTTCAGGCGTAGCAGCAGGTAGGCATATGCCTTGAGTACGAACAGGTAGAACCGGTGTGCCGGCTCATCACCCAGAAAGTCGGCATGCGCTGGGGTTGTATCCTGCCAGTTGGCCGGGATATTCAGCTCGGCAGAGACAGTGAGCAGGCAATCACTCGCTACCTTGAGCGCGTCAGTGAGGCGCGCTTTGTAGAAGTAGTAGCGATATTCGCCTACCAGCACGACTGCATTATTTGGTGCTATTGCCTTGGCAATTGCCAGATGCATTTCTGCCCGCGCACTATCCTGGTAGGCAAGACTGGCCAGCCTGAGCTGCTGCTCAGCCACCGCTGGGAGATCCTGGTAGCGCGCCGCGTACCAGGCATTCTCGATAGTCTTGTCTTCCATCATGGCGGATGCGCTTAGTGCTTGCGCTGAATACTGGCTATGCTAACGGTAGCAGGGCCATCGTGGGAGTGATCGCCATGGCCTTCGCCACTGCTGCTGCAACCGCAGTTGCCGCCTTGCTGGGTGATGAAGGTCAGGCCGGATTCCATAGGCGTATCCTTGAAGTCTATGGTGGCACCATCCAGCAGGATGCGCGACTCTGCAGGCAGGAACAGTTTGAGCCCGCTGGCTTCCACAGTAGCATCGCCTTCCAGCGGACCGGCTTCCACCGTGAACTCTGAGCTCAGGCCGGAGCAGCCGCCGGGGCTGACCACCAGGCGGAAACCATGCTCAGGCGTACCGCCGTTGAAGCGTATCATGCGGCCGATGAATTTTTCAGCCTTGGGGGTGATAGTCAGTTCCATAGTCTTTCCTTAGCTTGCTTGGTAGCGTGGGTAAGCGTTATCGATGATGCAGGTCTTGTCTACCGGGCAGGCAGCAACACACTGTGCTTCATCGAAGTGGCCTATGCATTCGGTGCATTTTTCCGGCTTGATGTAGAACACGCCATTCTTTTCAAAAATGGCCTCATTCGGGCACTCAGGCTCGCAAGCCGAGCAACCTGTGCATTGTGAACCGACGATTTTGTATGCCATGGTGCTTCTCCTTTTATAAATTAAAGTGGTGGGCGGGTTATCAGGCCGCCATAAATGCGCCTTGACGGATGGCAGCATCGCCGCGCGCTATGTGTGTGATTTCGCCTGAAGCGACGCGGCCACGGTAATCGGCAAACCAGGTCAGTGCGGCTTTCTCGATAAACTCATGGGCGTAGGCATCTACCGGCTCAATACCGGCAGCTTTAAGCTCATCACGGGGGCAGGCACCTATCTTGGCGACCAATACGGCATGGCAGTCATTAATGGCGTTGACGATGGAAGGCAATTGCTCATCTTCGCCAAACCCGCCCTGGCAGTAGAGGTCAACGCGGCGGTGGCCCACAAAGGTGGCCGAAGCGGCTGTCAGTTCGAATATCTGGAACTCGGTGGCATGGCCGAAATGCTCGTTGACCTTGCCGCCGCCAGTGGTAGCTACTGCCACCAATACCTTCATGCCGTCGTCTACACCGCCATGGGCTGCCAGCGCATCATGCTTGGCATCGTGTTGGGCCTGGCGTTCAAGTTCAACTTTTTCCTGGTAGCTGCGGCGTTTTTCCAGGTCGTAGACCACATCCATCTGTTCGATCTGATCCAGCGTAAACTCGTCACTGCGGTCTTCACCCAGCAAACCAACCGCATCGGCGCGGCACTGGCGGCAATGCCGCATCAGGTTGGCGCCGCCCATGCAGGCATCCTGCACGTCTTTCAGCTCTTGAGCAGAAGGGCCGCGCTGGCCGGTCAGGCCAAACACGGTGCCGTGCTCCGCCTCGGAAATCAACGGCATGATGTTGTGCAGGAAAGCCCCGCGAGACTTCACGGCGCGGTTGACCTCATACAGGTGCTGGTCATTGATGCCGGGGATCAGTACCGAGTTGATCTTGGTGAGTACCCCGCGTGCGGTGAGCATTTCCAGCCCCAGCATCTGGCGGTCGGTGAGTATCTGCGCGGCTTCGCGGCCGTAGTAACGCTTATGGTTGTAGAAAATCCAGGGGTAGATCTTTTCGCCGACTTCAGCATCGATCATATTGATGGTGATAGTGACGTGGTCGATGTTGTATTTGCATATCTCGTCAACATACTCAGGCAGCATCAGGCCATTGGTAGACAGGCATAACTTGATATCGGGCGCCTGTTCTTGCAGCTGGCGGAATGTCTCGAAAGTTTTTTGCGGGCTGGCCAGCGCATCGCCCGGGCCGGCGATCCCTAGCACGGTCATCTGTGGAATTTCGCTGGCTACTGCGATGACTTTCTTGACAGCCTGGTCCGGGGTCAGCTTTTGTGACACCACACCAGGGCGGGATTCGTTAGAACAATCGTACTTGCGATTACAGTAGTTACACTGGATGTTACATGCCGGCGCTACCGCCACGTGCATGCGTGCATAGTGGTGGTGGGCTTCCTCGGAGTAGCAGGGATGGTTTTTTACTTTTTCCCAGATTTCCGGTGACATGTCATCCGGACCATCCGATGTGCCGCAACTGGCCTTACCTTCACCGCCGGTGGTACCACAACCGGAAGCTTCCGGTTGCCCGGCGATTTCGACCTTGATGCCAGTGATAGGCTTGAGTCGGCTAAGGTTAGGTGTTGCGTTTTCCAGTGCAGCTTCCATCATGCGCTCCTCTCGGTAAAAGATTTACCTGAAACATTGCAAGAGGCGTGCCATTTGGGGAATTTATTTTTAGTTGTTAATAAACAGTATGTTATATGGTTGTTGGTAAGTGTGCTTAGCTTGTCGCGATTGCGACAAACGGGTAGGTGTTTGTCGTGAAATGAACAGGGGAGGAGGCAGGGAAAATCGTGTGTCAGGCAGGCGCCGTAAATGCGCGCCGCCCTCTGGCTAAAACCTTTTTACTTCGATGTTGTATTTCCTTAATGCATATCCCATCTGGCGTGGGGTGAGATTTAACAGGCGCGCGGCCTTGGCTTGCACCCAGCCGCTTCTCTCCATTGCGTTGATGAGTTGTTCACGCTCGGTTTGCGACTGTGGTTCGTCATCATCATGTTCATCGACTACTGCGCTGTAAGGCAATGCATGCACCGGCTCAGGTGCCACCGGGGCGATAGGGATCACGCCGCCCTTGGGCTGGTATTTCCATAAGGTGGAAGACAGGCACTGATTGGTCTGGCAGGGCACATCGACCTCGCGGATCACGTTGCTACGCGACATGGTAGCAAAGCGTTCCACGCAGTTTTCCAGTTCGCGCACGTTACCTGGCCAGTGGCAGTGACTGAGCACATGCATGGCTTCCGGCGTGATGCCGACCTTAGTGCTGTTTTCACGATTGAACCTGGCCAGGATTTTCTCTACCAGCAGCGGGATATCTTCGCGGCGTTCACGCAGCGGTGGCAGGAAAATGGAGATGACATTGATGCGGAAATACAGGTCGGAGCGGAACTGCCCCTGGCTGACCGCTTCTTCCAGATTGCGGTTGGTAGCACAGATCAGGCGTACATCCACCTTGATGGTTTTATTGCCGCCAACGCGCTCAAACTCTCTTTCCTGCAGTACCCGCAACAGCTTGACCTGGAATTCGGGGGAGATGTCGCCGATCTCATCCAGAAACAAGGTACCGCCATGGGCCTGTTCAAAACGGCCTCTGCGCTCCTGTAGCGCGCCGGTGAATGACCCCTTTTCATGGCCGAACAGCTCCGATTCCAGCAGGCTTTCCGTCAGTGCCGCACAGTTCACCCGGATAAAGGCTTTATCCTTGCGTGCGGACAAGAAGTGGATGGATCTGGCGATCACCTCTTTACCGGTACCGGATTCGCCACGCAACAGAATAGTGCTCTTACCGGGCGACGCCATATGCACGTCAGCAAACACTTCCTGCATGCGCTTGGAGCTGCCTATCACATTGTCCAGGCTGTATTTTCCGGCCAGTTCTTTTTGCAGGCGTGATTTTTCCTGCAATAACTGCTCACGGTCATCCGTCACTTGCTGGTGTAGCCTGGAAGCCTGGCCGATGAGGTTGGCCACCATGGTCAGCAGTTGCAGGTCGTCCTGAAAGCCTTGCCACTTATCGTTGGTTTCGCGTTCAAAAGAAAGCACGCCTATGCATTCGCGGCCTACCTTGATGGGCACCCCGAGAAATGAAATCGCCTGGTTTTCTGCCAGCCGGTGCGCGCCGGTACGGTTCAAAAATAGCGGTTCATGCGCTACATTGGGCACAACAGCAGGGACGCCGGTCTGGAAAATTCGTCCGGTAACCCCTTCACCCGCACGAAACCGGCCACGCATTATTTCCTCTTGAGTGAAGCCAGTGGCCGCAATAATGCTCAACTCTTCAGACTCTTCGCGCATGCATACCATGCCGCGCTGCATATTGAGATGGGCGGCGATGACATTTAATACCTGTCGCAAGGTTCTATGCAGCTCAAGAGATGAGCTGAGTATCTTTCCGATTTCGTAAATGGTGACTAGCGCAACGCGATTGGAGCTTTGTGCGGTTTGCATGCTATCGGGTCCTAAATTGGTCACGGCAATAGCTATTTAAGCAATATGCATACCATTGCATAAACAAAATTGCCGGGGATTCTCAATCGACAAGTAAATCTTACTCCATCCATTAGGCATGGAATCAAAAAATCCTGGCGCAATGACAGACTTAAAGCGTTGATATGGATGCAGGCCCGCCAGTTTGCAGGCTATGTCTTGCAGCCAGTTTGTAGCTTATGGCTACCTCTTTGGTAGTACCCCCTTAAGAGAATTTCGATAGGCAGGTGATTTCGCTAATGTTAGCTATCCCACAAAGAGGCGATTTGCGATGACCAGAAATTCCGTACTTAACCCAAGACACATAGCCCTAGGCTCAAAACTGGATGGCGATACCTGGAATGGTATGCCGATTCCCTGGAGCTATAACACCAGTGCCCATGACGAAGTCGTGGCGGTGCGTACCTGTGCCGGGCTCTATGATGTTTCGGCATTGAATATAGTCAACGTCAGTGGTCCGGATGCCGAGGCGGTGCTGGATGCGCTGGTAGCCAAGGATATTACCAGACTAGCGCCCGGCATGTCGGTGCTGGCGGCTGAAGTGGATGCGTCTGGCGCCTTGTGCGACGACATCATGGTGATCCGTGATAGCGCTACCGATTTCAGGGTTTCGCATGGCAGTGGCGCTACGCCGCAAAACCTGGCTAAGTTGGCGAAGGGTAAAAACGTGAAGATTGCAGCGGATCTGGATGTCCATATTCTCTCGCTGCAAGGGCCGAAATCTCTGGAGGTGCTGGGGCCGCATCTGGATTTCAAGCTGGCCGAGCTGCCGTATTTCAAGAACCAGAAAGCAACCCTGTTCGGCAAGAGTGTCATGGTGGCACGCGGTGGCTATTCAGGTGAGCGTGGCTACGAAGTCTATTGCACCGCAGCAGATGCCATCCACTTATGGGACCAGATACTACTGGTGGGCAAGCCGTTTGGCGTTATTCCGGCGTCCTGGAACTCACTGGATCTGACGCGGGTAGAAGCAGCCTTGCTGTTTTTCCCGTTCGAGATGCCGGAAGGCGACACCACCCCATGGGAAGTCAACATGGGCTGGGGGGTCGACCTGGATAAGTCTGGCGACTACATAGGCAAAGCCGCGGTGATGAAATCCAAGGGTAAGGAGCGCTTCAAGCAGGCCGGCCTGATCTGCCAGTCTGGCCAGGCGGTTGAGCCGGGCGCCAAAATTCTCAAAGATGGCCAGCAAATCGGCGTGGTCACCAGTTCCAGCTATAGCCGCTATCTGATGGCCTCGCTGGCCATGGTACATATCAAGCCTGAGTTCCAGGCACTGGGCACGGCGGTCGAAGTGGTCGGTACTAGCGGGAAATGTGCGGCTTATGTCGCCAAAACCCCTTTTTACGATGCCATGCGCTTGCGCACGCATCCTGAAAATGCGGCGTGAAATACAGAATTTTTTATTATGAAAGATAAAGGTTAGTTATGGAACGTGGTTATTGGATCAGGAGTAAGCCGGTGTACTCCACTTTGATCTGGAATCAACAGGCCACCGCGCACTTGGTCGTTGCCGAAGGTGTGGGTGGCGGCATGGCCGTTCTCAAACTTTTCCAGCAGATGCATCCCGAGCATCCCATTACCGTGCTGTATGCCGACCATGAACAGGGCAGCGTAGATTACAGCGCAACTTTGCAACGCGTGGTGCCAGAAGGGCTGCAGTTGTATGCCACTGACGGCGCAGCTCTGCAGGCAGTGAAGGCTTACCTGCCGCAAGCGCGCATGGGCTTGCGCATCTATGTCGCAGGCTCGGAAAAATTCATGTGGGAAATCGCCGGTATCTGCACCGAGTACGGCATCGAGAATGATGAGATATGCAAGGAGCTGACAGGCACCCTCGCACGCTCGGTGTACTGCGTGCACTGCAAGGGCATTACCCACGATGTACATAGTAATGTGACGGCATGCGTCGATTGCGGCCGCATGCTGTTTGTGCGCGATCACTTCTCACGCAGGCTGGGGGCTTACATGGGCTTGATGGTCGATGCCGAGGCACCTGGTGTGCTGCCAGAGATTGAGGAGATATATCCATGAGCTTGCTCACAGTCACAGTTGCGGCGATTGAACAGGTAACGCCGCTGGTCAAACATTTCACGCTGATGAAGAGTGATGGTGGTGCCTTGCCTGCATTTTCCGGCGGTAGCCATGTGGTGGTGGCGATGAACATTAATGGTCGCACCCACCGTAACCCGTATTCGCTGATGGGCTCACCCGGCCTGAATGAGGCGTACCACATCTCGGTGCGCCTGCAGGAGAAATCGCGCGGCGGTTCGGCCTTTATGCATGAGCAGATCAAGGTGGGCAGCAGTTTGCAGATTACCTACCCAGTCAACCTATTTGCACTGGCCAAACGTGCACACAAACACCTGCTGATTGCCGGCGGCATAGGCATTACGCCGTTTATTTCGCAGATCGAGGATTTGCGCCGTACCGGTGCGCAGTACGAATTGCACTATGGCTACCGATCGCCAGAGCACGGTGCGTTTAATGATGTGCTCAAGCAGCGTTGTGCCGAACGCGCCCATTTTTATGTGGATAGTGAAGGCCAGCGCATGGACCTGCGGGCATTATTCAGCCAGCAGCCTTTAGGCACTCACGTCTACGTATGCGGCCCCAATGCCATGGTGGTTGCCGTGCTGGAAACCGCCAGGGCGCTGGGCTGGCCCGAGAACCATATCCATAGCGAGCAGTTTACCGCGCCGCCTATGGGCGAGCCGTTTACGCTCAGGCTGGCTGCTTCCAATATGGAGATCATGGTGCCGGCGGAAATGAGCATGCTCGAATCCATAGAAGCTGCCGGCGTGGATGCGCCTTACCTGTGTCGTGGCGGTGCCTGTGGGCGCTGCGAGCTGGAAGTGCTGTCCACCAATGGCGGCTTGATGCATCACGACCATTTCCTCACCGATGCAGAAAAAGCCTCAGGCAAGAAAATCATGCCATGTGTATCCCGGGCTAACTGCGGATATCTCGAAGTCAATATTTAGGAACAACCATGAGTTTAGCTTTCAAAAAAGAGACTTTTCGCGACGATTACACCTACCGTAATTCCGTGCAGGCCATCAAGCGTTTCCCGTTTCCGTTCCCGGAAGACCAGTACATGTATTCGGTCAACATAGAGCCGCATACCAAAGGTGCTGTCGGCTCTGTGAACGAATTTTCTTTTGATGTGGACGAGCATTACGTGGCCGAGTGCGAGGATAAGCGCATTACGCTGGAGCAGGATGCCAGCCGTTGCGTGGCGCTGCCGCACATGATGGATGCGCAATGGGATTTTCTCGAGCTGACCATGGAAGCGCTGGCTAACGACTACCCCGAGCATTTTACGCTGACCAAGGAAGGTGCGCGCTGGACCTGGGAAAATCGCCCGCTCAAGATCAAGACTACCTTTACATTCGGCGATGCCAGCACACTGGATATGGAGCCGTTCGAATTCATGGGGCGCCAGGTGCAGGGCGATTTTGTATTGCTGGATCAACGCGACGGCACCCTGTTTGCCGATGCCGGCATCGTCACCAGCCAGGCCGACTGGTCGCTGGCGTTCAATGCCGGTATGTCGTGGAATGAGTGGCATGGCCCTGTTCCGCAGGTGACCAAGCTGGGGGTGATGGACAGGGCGCTTAAGTATCTGTTGAGCCTGCAACTGGGCAGCCCGGTCAGGCGCTTGAACTGGACTATGACCATTAATCCGCGGCTGGATACCTCGCCGGAGAACTATCCATTCTGGGGTGGTGACCGCAACCTGGTGACTGCAGAAAATGCGGGTGACAAAGTGCATTTGCGCGTCGAGCTGCAAACCTTATTCCGCCTGCCTCGCAGCAATGCCATCATGTTCAGCATACGTTGCTACCTGATCAGCATGCAGGAACTATCCACCTTTCCACGCTGGGCAAAACGCATGCACCGCGTGCTCAAGAACCTGCATCCGGATCTGGTGGAATACAAGGGCATTACCAAGTACCAGGCGGCAACGCTGCAATGGCTGTCGCGCCTGGATGACGGTGCGGTGCTGGAGATAGGCACGCATGCGGAGTGAGTCGTAAGCAGGGCAGTTGTTCTTTGAAGTAGTGACGTAGTAGTGAAGTCAAAGTAGCGGAATTAACAGTAGCGCAATCCAAAGTAGTGGGACTAAAAGAATTGAAGCCGAAGTGGCAGGCATGCTGGTTTGCGGAAGCAAGCCAGCGCACGGGAGTTTCAATCTATAACTTTAATAATGTTTTTAGGGAGAAGAGTCATGAATAGAACCAGTTCCTGGTTAATTGCGGCGGCTGTTGGCGTCACATTAACCCAGCAAGTACAGGCTGAAGAAGCACCAGCCGCTGCAGCCCCCGTGTCCCCGCATAGTTTCAGTTCCAATATCGGCTTCTACAGCGACTATGTATTCCGTGGAATTTCATATGCCAGGGAGCGCGGCGCCATTCAGGGCGGTTTTGATTATGCCCATGCCAGTGGTGTCTACCTTGGCCTGTGGGCCAGTAATGTGCACAAGGATGCCTTATACGGCAATACGGTAGAGCTCGATATCTATGGTGGTTATGTACATAAGTTTACGGACGACCTGAACCTTAACGTGGGCTTCCTGCAATTCTACTACCCGGACAATGAAAAGATCGCTAACCAGTCAGCCAATACCACCGAGCTTAATGCTGCGGTGACTTATAAATACCTGACCCTCAAGCATTCGTATGCATTGACCGATTTCTTCGGTGTTAACACCCGCTCTTTCGGCAATACCGCTATTGGTAATCATGTCACCGGTACCGGGGACTCCAAGGGCAGCGGTTACACCGAGCTTAATTTCAACTACAAGCTGCCGTTCCAGGATATCAACCTGGCCTTGCATGTCGGCCACCAGACCGTCCGGAACTACTCTGTGGCCAATTACACCGATTTTCTGGTGGGCGTGAACAAGGATTTTTCAATTGCGCAAAGCACGGGTTGGAATGCCGGGGTGAACTACACGACGACGGATGCCAATGATAACTGGTATGTCGTTGGCCCTAATTTCAATTACAAGACAGGCGATGACAAGGTGATTGCGTTTATCAAGCGCACATTCTAAAGCGTGCGGTTGTTCAAATGGCATTAAGGTGAACTTAGTGCCATTTTTACGTCTGCTTTTTAATTACGCTTGTGCTTTACGCTTGTTCCTCGAACAATTGCTGGAAGCCGCGTATGACTTCAGGTTGGTCCTGGTTGACGATATCAGTAATAAAGCCTTCCAGTGCCAGTAGCTCACCGGCACTGGAGAATACACCCTTGCCTTGCTCCCACACCCATTTGGAGTTGCCTGAGCGGGTGATGATGCGATAGATCAGCTGGAATTTCTCTTGCCTGGCGATACATTTTTGCGCGATATCCCAGGTTTTCATGCGGTCTTCGGCATGGATAATCTGTACGTAGGAAAAGGTGGGGTTATTCACCATTTCGTAGGGTTCATAGCCGGTGACTTCGGCACAACCGTCACTGACAAACTCGAAGCTCCAGTGTTTGTCGTTTTTACAGCGGTAGATCATGCCGGGGGTGTTGTTGATGAGCGTGCTCAGCAGCCTGCGGTTGGTTCTCAGGCTGGCTTCAGTAACCTTCATATTGCTAATATCGGTAAAGGTGCCGATCACGCTGGAGCGCTCGCCCTTGGAGGCGGAAGTGTTCTTGGCGCGGAGTTCTACCCAGTGGGATTCGCCGTCTTTGCCTATCAGGCGGGCTTCCAGTATGCACTTGTTGCGCTTGCCCTGGATCAGTGAGTTGATGCGGGCTTCGGCGATCGGTTTGTCTTCGGGATGCATAAAGGAGAGCAGCGATTTATTGAGGCTCTCTTCAGCCGTGTAATTGAGCAGCTCTTCCCAGGACGCGTTGAGGTACATGATCTTTTGATCGACATTCAAATGGAAAACGATTTGTTCGATCTGGTTGATCAGCTGGTGATAATTCGCTTGATCGACCTGCCCTGATACCTTGGGTTTTAGCGAGGCCGTGGATGAGAACTGCAGCAGTTTGAGCTCCGAGCTGTCATCCTGTTGCAGCGGCGAGAGCGCAATATGCGCCGGCAGTATGGTGCCATCCAGGCTCAGGATGCGGATCTGCCGTGGTTCCGTCTTGCCGGCTTCATGGGCGGTTTCGGCGAAGAGCATGGCCAGGTGCTGGTGGTCGCCGGGATGAATAATGTTGGTGATGGGCATACCCAGTATCTGGTCGCTCATGCCCAGCATACCAAGCTCGCTGAGCAGTGCCTTGTTGGCAAAAATGAGGTTGTAGCCATCCAGTACTGCTGCCGGGGTCGACAGGTTGGTGGAGACATCGCTGGCCCAGGTGGCATTGTCAAAACTGGATTTTTTACGGTTGGTGGATGAGCGTGTAGTGAACAAAGGGTAGACTGCAATAACCAGCAGGCAGGACAGGATGGTGATCGCCGCGATGATGAGCGCGGACAGGTGGATGCGGAAAGGGGCCGCGCCTACCCACCAGGTATTGAATACCAGCATGAATATGATGCTGAGTACGGCAGTGCTAAAAACATATAAACTCATCGTTGCCTCGCTTTATATATCTACCTAATATTAAGGGAGATATGAATTCAGTATCTATTTGATACTGGCAGAACCTAATTGAATCGGGGAAGCATTTGCACTTTTTGTCATCCGGGTTTACCCAGATTATCGCTAACATCAGGCGCCTGCTGCATCATACGCTTTACATGCGGCTGGTCGTCCTGCTCATCTGCATCGCATTTTCTGTGGTGCTGATGCAGGCTGGCTCCCTGTTCCTGCTTGATTATATTCCAAATAGCCAGTCTGCAATCCAGTCTATCTATCAGCAGAAAAGTCTGTGGCAGCAACGCCTGGACCTGCTGGAGATACGTCCTATGACAGCCAAGGAAGCTTCTGCCGGCCATGATTTCGATACCGAGCAGGTAGACCTTAACTGGCTGCAGGCCCAGCCGGATGCGCAACTGAAACACGCCCTCCAACAACTGCAGTTGGCGCAGCAGTCTTTACGTGCACACGGCGGCATGAATCCGCAGCAATCAAAACAAGTCATCAGCCAATTGGTCTTGGCCAACGATACCCTGGCGCAGGCCCTGCAGCGCGATATTGAGGTCAAGCAGTCGGTGGTGTCGCTGCTGCAACTAGTGAGCATGCTGTTGATAATGTGCTGTATTGGCGCTATCGCCATTGCCGCACGGCGGCTGCTGGTGAACCGGATAGACGCACTGACGGCCTTTGTTCCATCCAGCTTTGCGGCAGGCCCTAATGCCAATGACAGCGATGAGTTTGCCGCGCTGGAACGCATCACTTACGAATTATCCGCCCGGCTTGAGGGCTTCAAGGCGGAAACCGAATGGTTTAACCAGACCAGCAGTGAGCGCCTGCGCCGCATGATACGGTCGCAGGATTTCCTGCTCAATTTCGTTGAGTCCGTGAACAAGTCTGTTCTTAGCGAAAACACCCTGAAGAAGAACCTGTACCTGCTGCAGAAGGCCATGAATGTGAACAATGTGGCGCTGATTTTTACCGAAAATGATGCCAAGCTGACCTCGGAACGCATACTTTACTCGCATCACAAGCCAGCCCAGCTCAATGAAGAATTGTTTGATGAGCTCACCAATACCAGTCTGGCCCGTTTTTTTACCACCAAGGCTGATGGCATAAAAACGCAGTGTCTCGCGGTCGGCTTTTCCAGCACATCCGGTGCTCTCGGCATACTCAAGGTGGAAGCGGAAGAGGATTACCTGTTTGATGAAACCGATATCCAGCTGGTAGAAGTGACTGCGCAATTGCTATCCATGGTGATGGGTTTCCAGGGGCGTGAGCAGGAAGGGCGGCGTGTGGCACTGCTGGAAGAGCGCGCCTCTATTGCCCGCGAGCTGCATGATTCGCTGGCGCAATCGCTGTCATTCATGAAGATCCAGATTTCTCGCCTGCATACCAGCCTGGATACCGATATGGCACCGGACAAGCTGCGTGAAATTGTCAATGAACTGCGTGAGGGCCTGGATAATGCCTATCGCGAACTCAGAGAGCTGCTGGCAACCTTCCGCGTGCACATGGATGTGCGCGGCCTTGGCTTTGCGGTGAGGTCGGCTATCGATGAATTCATGCAACGCTCCAACCTCACGATTACGCTGGATAACCGCCTGGTCAACTGTCGCCTGACAGTGAATGAAGAGTTTCACATCCTGCACGTGGTACGCGAGGCTTTGTCCAACATTGTGCGGCATTCCGGTGCGACGACGGTGATGGTGGCACTGGAGTTTCAGTCTAATGGCAGCGTGATGGTGACTATCGATGATGACGGGATAGGCTATAGTGCAAAACCTGAGGAGGCCGATCATTACGGCCAGACCATCATGAAAGAGCGCGCATATACATTGGGCGGCGATATAGCAGTACTAAGAAGGCGCAAGGGCGGCACGCGGGTAAGGCTGGTATTTACACCCAAGCTGCCACAATAAGCGCCAGCAATCATTATGGAGAGTTTATCTATGCACACATATAAAGTATTTTTAATCGATGACCATGCCCTGTTCCGCAAAGGGGTAGGGCAGATCATCGCCGCTGAACCAGGGTTTGAAGTGGTGGGTGAGGCATCATCCGGGCTGGAAGGCCTGGAGCTGGCACAGCAACTGATGCCGGACTTGGTGCTGATAGACCTCAACATGAAAGGCATCAACGGCCTGGAAACCTTGCGTCGTTTCAAGCAGACTGAACTCAAGGCGCGCTTTATCGTACTGACCGTGTCGGATGCCGAAGATGACTTGCTGGAAGCCTTGCGAGCAGGGGCAGATGGCTATCTGCTCAAGGATATGGACCCGGCCGATCTGTGCGGTAACCTGAAAAAAGTCGCTGAGGGTATGACTGTGGTGCAGGATAGCCTCACCGAGATACTCAAGCAGGCGCTGATAGATCCCAGCCTGCACCGGCGCGATGATGAGGTATCGCTGACCGACCGCGAGAACGAGATATTGCAGTGTCTGGCCAATGGGCTTAACAACAAGACCATCGCACGCGAGCTTGGCATCAGCGATACCACGGTCAAGGTGCATATCAAGCATTTACTGAGCAAGCTCAAGCTCACCAGTCGGCTTGAGGCTGCCTGTTGGGCGCACCGCAAGAAGTAAATTTTTAAAGAGTTGCGGCAATATCCACCAGATTGCTAATTCTTTATTGAATTTGCTTGAATGTGGCTAAAGTATCATATAGATTACAAATGTTTACTATGATTAAATATTTGGAGTTTATATGAGCGATAAAATTGTAATGCGTGTAGCAGAAGCCCTGGTGGCTGGTGGTCCCGTTGGAACGGCAGCAGAGCCTGAAGTAGCTATCGGTGAGATGGATGGCCCTATGGGCGTGGCGTTTGCCAATCTGCTCGGCGACCAGGTGAAAGGCCACACGCGCGTGCTGGCACTACTCAATACCGATGTGATGGTGCGCCCAGCTACCATCATGGTCAGCAAGGTGACTGTCAACGATACTCGCTACACCAATATCCTGATGGGTACCGTACAGGCGGCCATTGCCAATGGCGTACTGGATGCGGTGCGCAATGGCGACATCCCCAAGGAAAAAGCGAACGATCTCGGCATCATTGTTTCGGTTTGGCTGAATCCATCGGTTGTGGAGCAAGAGGACCTGGATCACCAGGTGCTGTTCAATATCCATCGCGAGGCCACTGCCAAGGCCATTAAAAAAGCCATGTCAAACCAGCCCAGCATTGATTGGCTACTGGAAAACCAGGATAAGATCGTGCACAAATACTTCCAGATGGGCCTCGATAAAAAGCTCTAGGTCGCATACAAGATCGCACACGCCAGCCGGTCACTTTAACCATGATTATCCGTCAATCAGACTCCGCGACTAGCCCTTGGGCCAATGGCGGTGGTTTGACAAGGCAGATCATGGTTTACCCGGAACATGCCACGGCGCAGGACTATCTGTGGCGGCTGAGCGTGGCGGACATCATAGAGCCGGGCGATTTTTCCGTGCTGCCACAGATAGACCGTACCCTGGTATTGCTGAAAGGCGCCGGCCTGCAGCTGCAGTTAGCGAAAGCCAGCTGTGTGTTGGCGCATTGCCTGCAGGCAGTTAGCTTCAAAGGTGAAACACCTGTAAGTGGCAAACCTGCCGACTTGCCGGCGAGAGTGCTGAACTTGATGACCCGACGTGGCGGTGCTGCTGCGTTGCTTAATGTATGGCAAGGTTCTTTTACCGCGTTGATTGAGCCCTATACGCGGGTATGGTTTGTTGCCGATGGCAGTTATCAATGCCGTGATACCGATGGCGATGCAGTGACACTGGATAGCGGCGATGCCATGTTCACCCATGGTGAGCAGATCAGCTTTATTGCCAATAGCGCAGAGGCCGCTATGGTGGAGGCTGGATTTAAGTATTAGTATTTACCATGCAGCTGCATTCGTGACACTAACCATGCAAGATCAATCATGCAAACGGAAATAGCGGTTTACAAATTAAGGCAGGGCAACAGCCGTTTACTGGTTTCCATGCCGCATGTCGGTACTTACCTGCCAAGCTGGCTCACGCCCAGGCTTACACCGGTTGCGCTGGAGGTGGCTGATACCGACTGGCATCTGGAGCAGCTGTATAACTTTCTCGATGAGCTTGATGCTACCGTGCTCATCGCCACCCATTCGCGCTATCTGCTCGATCTGAATCGTCCGCCAGACAACAGTAGCCTCTATCCAGGCCAGAACACCACCGGTATTTGCCCGCTGGATACGTTTGCGCTGGAACCGTTGTACCAAGAAGGCTGTGCGCCGGATGATGTAGAAATCGAGCAGCGTATCGCGACTTTCTGGCAGCCTTATCATCAATGCTTGCAGGCCGAGCTAAATAGAATCAAAGGCCTGCATGGCGATGCTTTATTGTGGGAAGCGCATTCCATACATTCAACCGTACCGCGTTTTTTTGACGGGCAATTGCCGCACTTCAATATAGGTACGGCCGATGACCAGACCTGTTCTCGCGATATTGCGCAGCGCATTTTAGATATAGCGCAGGAGCACGGCTATAGCGGTGTGATCAACGGACGCTTCAAGGGCGGATACATCACGCGCCAATATGGTAAGCCATCGCAGCATGTGCAGGCATTGCAGATGGAGATCGCTTTCAGAACTTATCTCGATGAAACTGAACCATCCAACTTCAAAGAAACCATCGCGGCTCCCGTACGCCCGATACTCAAGCAGATGCTGCAAGTGATGCTGTCGTCAAGCAAGCTCTAAACTAATGCCACAAGTGAGAGTATTGAGGAGAGGGAAGTTTCAGGCTACGACAGGGAAAGCAATCATGTCAGCCATTGTTTAATTCTGCTTGCGAATCTATCGAATAGATCAATAGAAATAAAAAGTACAAACTCCTTCTCATAATTAGAAGGGATCTTGATCACTATCAAACGACGCTATTGGTCTTATTGGCAAGGTTGTATTTTGTATAGAGCATACACTTAAGATATTTCTCAAGACCTTCAGTCTATTCTTAAGCTGGCTGCCTTCAGTTTTATGAAAGCGATTCATTACTCCAACTCTCCCTGCGATATGTGTTAGGTCAGTAGCGATTACATGTCCTCGCTCGCCATTTTTTACTCTAACTTCAAGTTGGAATACAGACGCGCGAATTCTGTCTCTTTCAGCTTTAATTAAAGACACCTTGTCGTTTACGACTAGTTTGGTGACTATCATCGGTTTTTTTTGGGTGTGAATTTCGTGCTTTGTGCGTTTTGGCTTATATCCTTTTTTAATTAGCATTCCATACAGAGCTGTTATGACTTGGGTTTTAGCCTCGTTATTGAGCGGTGTTTTACTCGAAGCTGATATGTCATCCACATATCTTGAGTAAGCTATACCCAGTTTTTTTAACTCACTCATTACATGTGGCTCTATGTCCCAAAATGCTAAATTTGCCAAATACGAGCTGCATATACCCCCTTGAGGTAGGCATCCGGCTTTTGTAGTTAGCTTAGTTAGGATTTCAGCGACTTCAGAAGAAAACCCAAAAAACCTCTCCCATATTTCATGTACTAATTTAGTTGTCGTGCTTGGGAAAAAGCTTTTTATGTCTTCAGCGATAACTATGGATTTATTAACGTGGATAGCTGCGTTGGCACTGTAGTCAAACCCTTTAACGCTGCCGGTAATATAGCTAGGATAATGAACATGTGAGAATATTTCTGAATGGATGCGTCTATGAACTGCTTTTAGCCTAGCAGTAGCATCTAATACTAATCTTGAACTACCATCGTCTTTTTTTAATTCAAATGGCGGCTTCCATAGATTTTCAGCATTTTCAGCGATTTTGACTAGATTCTCAGGGTCAATTTTTAATGCCCTGCTTAACGCTTGGATACTCTTTATTGGAGTATGTTTATAGTAAGGATGATTGGGGCTGCGGTTCATTGAGAAATTCCAGAGCAGTCCTAGCTATATTCCCCTTCAAATCAGGATCAAGTCCTGACAACTCACTGTTATCTGCCGCAAGAAAAAATAGTATGCCGACTGGAACATTTAATCCTTGCGAGATTTTCTCGACAACAGACAATGCTGGATCACGTTGAGAATTTTCCAACAAAGACAAATACGAGACGGAGCATTGAGCTTTAAGGGCAAGCTCGGCTTGAGATAGTCCCCTACTATTTCGACACATTTTTATTGCTCTACCTAAATTCATAATTCCTCATACAATGAATGGGCTTGCTGTGCTGCGATGGCAACTGGTTACATTAAGTCCGTCAAGTTAGATACGACGGATAACACATCAGCGATGATTTGCAATGCTTTGGTTCCTACTACATACACGTTAACTTCAGCTTTGCTATTATTTAAGCCTTGCAGCTCATTAATTACTTCATCAAGCCTATCTACAACACTAGCATCGAGTTGGCCGTTATATGCATTACGTAAATCAACAAGCGTTGTAATGCAGTCCTTCAATGGATCTATTTTCATAGTTAACTCCTCAGTCCGGGCGAAATTGCCCAAGCCAGAAAAACAACACCGCCGTAAAGAGCCAACTCGACACAACAAGCCCATCACCAGTCCTTAAGCATTTTCAAGCCAGCCATTAAATTTCTAGCTGCGAACTCGAAACTCGGTACGCCTGACAGCTGCGTACTTCTTGCTACTAATGAGTCTTCCCTGGAGAAGACGCCTTCAATTTACGAAGGCAGATTGCCACGCGACTGTGTTTTTCAGTTTCAGGAGTTAAATTATTAAAGAACAACCCGAGTGGTAACACTCGTGTAAAGCAATTAAATCACAAAAATCATGCCATGCGCAAGTAATTTATTACTGACAGTCATAAATATTAGCCTCATAGTAATAAATCACGTATCGATATTAAGTAGTAAACCTTAGCTCGCGTATGGCGCACTGTAAACGAGTGCGCCATACGCGGACTAAACAAGGGTGATAAACCAGTCCCATTAAAGTAGGATATATCCGACGCTAAAACAGGATGTATCCGACATCTTCTTCTCCCTTATTTGGCTAGTATCAATGTTCAAATCTGAGGAGAACTCAAATGTCTAATCACTATGTATTTAAATCTTACGTGCTGGATTCCGGCGAAGTTGCTGGCTTTAGAGGGGCTCTTACGGGGGTCAATAGTACGGAAACTGACTCTGTGATGTCTGAGATGCAGCATTACGAGGAAATTACGGCTGAAGAAAAGTATATAAAAGCTGCTGAAAAGTTGCCCGGCGAAATTTATCAGGGTGCTGTAAAGCGCCCTTGAGTAAGCTGGCGGTATAGGCAATGAGAGATTATTAGCCTGTAAATTTTAATCTGGATTAGGAGAGCGTCATGTTTTTTATTGGCTGGCAGGGCGTGTACGCTGTTATCGGATTAGTCATTTTTGTTAGTTTACTGGTGTGGCTGTTTGCTCGAGTAATGGAGTAATAGCGCATATCAGTATCACTAAATCGATTCACCCTGAAGCTTGGAGAAATCAATGTTTCAATCTATACCTACATCCCGAGTATGCTCTTTACTCATTGCCGTACTTACCACAATGGTATTCACTGCTTGTGGTAAAAATGAAGATGTTTCATCTTCCACTGCCGAGCCAAAAGTCGCAATTGCGCCCAGTGATCCTGCCGAATCAGGCGTCAAGGTAGTCAACGTGTCTATTGGCCACACTTTGGATAGCCAGAAAAGAACCGCTGACGGTAATACGGAATTCGGCGCCAAAGATTCGGTATATGTGAGTGTAGAAACCACGGGGACCGGTAAATCTGAAATCAAAGTCAAATATAAGGACATTAAATCAAACAAGGATAGCGAAATGGAAGAAACCACTCAGAAGGTTGATACGAGCGGGCCTGCTGTGAGTGAATTTCAAATCTACCATAACGGCGGTTGGAAGCCCGGAACCTACCTTGTGGAAGTATTGTTAGATGGAAAGTCAGTATCGACCAAGCAATTTACCGTGAAATAATTTACTGCGAAATCAAAATCAGGCGACTCAATACTTGATTCGAGTCCGCTTGTTGCAGGTTATTCCGGCTCAGGCTCGCTACTTGGCGTGTCGTAATGAATTACTGCCAGAAACCGAATCGGCAGCTTGGTATGTTTTTCGGGCCGATGCGGTATCTCGCCGCGAAAGGTCAATGAGTCGCCAGGCTCCAGCACGAAAGTTTCTTCCCCCACGCGGTACTCCACTTCACCTTCCAGCATGTAAATAAACTCGGTACCCGGGTGCTCGAAATTCGGGAATTCCTCGCCCGGATCTTCCAGCGAGATCAAAAAAGGCTCGAACAGTTTCTGCGGGCCTTGATCATAAGCCAGCAGTTGATAAGTGTGGCCGCTACGGGTGCCACGCCTGACTACTTCCATGCCCTGACCTTTCTTGACATGCTGCACTGCGCTTTTTGGCAGGTTATAGCCTTGAAACAGGCTGGATAAGGTCACCCCCAGTGCGTTGGCGATATGCTCCAGGTTTTCCAAGCTGGTGGATGACAGCCCATTCTCTATCTTGCTTAACATGCCACGGCTGATCTGGGTTCGGTCAGAGATTTCTGCCAGCGTCAGGCTGTGTTGTAAGCGCAGCTGGCGGATGCTGTTGCCGAGAAAGCGATCCAGTGCTTTGCTGGGGGCATCTGGCTGAGTTTCGAAGGCGCTTTTTGGCACGGAATTCATGGTAGTAACCCTAAAGGAGTAGTTTTTTGTCGACTGCTAAGTCACAGATTTTACTACAAAAAATCCAGCTTAAAAATAAAAGTTTCATTTGGTGAAAATTAGTTGCCGATTGCTATTGACAACACATTTCGCGTTTGGTGTAATGCATCACACATGTTTCATGTGAGTAAAAAAAGTTAATACACAGTTAGTTTGAGTTGCGACAAAACCGTGTGTTGAATAGACACCAAATTGCATCATGGGAATAGGTAAATGGCATATCAGCTGCTTAAATTTGCGCTAAGACGGGAATACAAAGAGCCTCGTTTTTTCCGGGACTGTCAGACGCCCAAGAAATCTTACGATGCGATCATCATCGGTGGTGGTGGCCATGGCCTGGCAGCAGCCTACTATCTGGCTAAGGACCACGGCATTACCAATGTTGCGGTGCTTGAGCGTGGCTATATCGGCGGCGGCAATACTGGCCGCAATACCACCATTGTGCGCTCCAACTACCTGACCCCGGACGGCGTGAATTTCTACGATGCCAGCGTCAAGCTGTTCGAGGGCCTGTCCACCGAGCTGGATATCAACCTGTTCTACTCAAATCGCGGCCACTTCACCCTGGCGCATAGTGAATCGGCCATGCGCACCATGCGCTGGCGTGCCGAGGTGAATAAGCATGTAGGCGTGAAAAGTGCAGTCGTCGGTACCGATGAAATTGCCAAAGCCTGTCCGCAACTGGATTTGTCCTGTAGCGGCAAGGCGCCGATACAAGGCGCTTTATTCCATGAGCCCGGCTCTATCGCCCGGCATGATGCGGTGGCCTGGGGCTATGCCCGTGGTGCCGATAGCATGGGTGTGGAAATTTTCCAGAATACTGAAGTACAAAGCATAGATGTACGCGACGGTAAAGTACATGGTGTGCAGACCAACCGTGGCTATATCGCCACCGGCAAGGTGTTGTCAGCAGTAGCAGGCTTTACCCCGCGCATCTGCAAGATGGTCGACCTGAAAACCCCTATCGTGATTCATCCGCTACAGGCTTGCGTGAGTGAGCCTATGAAGCCATGGCTGGATACCATATTGGTGTCAGGCAGTCTGCATGTCTACGTAAGCCAGTCATCACGCGGTGAGCTGGTGATGGGTGCCTCGCTGGACCCATACGAGGTGCATTCCACACGCTCAACCTTTGATTTTGTCGAAGGCCTGACCTCGCATATCGTCGATATGTTCCCTTTCCTTTCCAACGTGAAGATAGTGCGGCAATGGGCCGGTATGGCCGATATGACGCCGGACTTTGCACCCATCATGGGCAAAACGCCTATTAAGGGTTTCTACCTCGATGCAGGTTGGGGAACCTGGGGCTTCAAGGCTACGCCAGTAAGCGGCAAGACCATGGCCGCCACCATGGCCAATGACAAGGCACACGAATTGATTCACTCCTTCCGCCTGTCGCGCTTTGAAGAATACGAGCTGACTGGTGAAAAAGGTGCCGCTTCGGTTGGCCACTAGGCCGGTTTGATCAAGCTAAAAAGAAAACGGAATCCATTAAATGAAACTACTTAACTGCCCAATGAACGGACTCAGGCCACTCGGTGAATTCGTGTTTGGCGGCGAGCATCGTGAAATGCCCGATGTTGCTACCTGTACAGACCAGGAGTGGGCGGCTTACGTGCACTACCGCGATAACGCGCCTGGCATTAAAAAAGAATGGTGGTACCACTCACCGAGCGGTACCTGGTTTATTGCAGAAAGAAACACCATGACTGATGAAGTGCTGAATACCTACCTGTTTGGCAAGGGCCCTAAATCTGATGCGCAGGAGCCGGCACTATGAGTATGCGACTGCAAAAACAAAGCGGTGAGTGGATCAGCCGCGACAAGCCGGTACGCTTCAGTTTTGAAGGCAAGGAATACACTGGTTTTGAAGGCGACACCATCACCAGTGCGCTGCTGGCTGCTGGCGTCAAGGTGCTGGGACGCAGTTTCAAGTACCACAGGCCACGTGGCGTGCTGAGTTTTGCCAACCACGACATCAACGTCATGGTCACTGATGGTAAAGATACCAATATCCGCGGTGACGTGGTCGCACTGGAAAATGGCATGCAGTTGCAAGCCGTGAATACTGATGGCGGCGTCATCAAGGACAAGAATAGCTATATCGACAAGATTTCACCCTTGCTGCCGGTGGGCTTTTATTACAAGGCTTTCCATAAGCCGCTATTCTTGTTTCCATTCTGGGAAAAGCTGATTCGTAAATCGGCTGGTCTGGGTATCGTCAACTTCAACTTTCCGCGCATCAACAAGCGCAAGCTCAATGCACATTGCGATCTGTTGATCATAGGTGCTGGCCCATCCGGCCTGGCTGCTGCGCTGGCTGCTGCCAGCAATGGTCTGGAAGTCACGCTGGTAGACGAAAACCAGCAGATAGGCGGTAGCCTCAGCTACGACCATGCGGGTAGCGATGCCAATCGTAAATTGCTGGGTGAGCTACTGAATAAGGTGAACGAGACCCCAAACATCACGGTGCGTAAAGGGGCCTATGCCGCCGGGTACTATGCCGACCATATGGTGCCGGTGGTAGAGGCAGGTGGCATCACCCGTGTTCGTGCCAAGGCAGTGATTGTCGCTACCGGCGTATTCGAGCAGCCACCCGTATTCAGGAACAACGATTTGCCTGGCGTCATGCTGGGTTCCGCCGCACAGCGCTTGATTTCCCGTTTCGCGGTCAAGCCGTTCAATAAAGGCGTGGTAGTGACTGCGAATAGCCAGGGCTATCGCGTGGCCCTGGATCTGTTGAGTGCAGGTACTAAAGTCGCAGCGCTGGTGGATTTCCGTGCCGATGGCCCGCGTGATCCGCTGGCTGCCGAATTAGTGCGCCAGGGCGTCAAGATTCATGCCGGGCATTGTGTTTATGAAGTCGTGCCTAGCGCCGACAAGCTGGGCGTGAAGGCCGTGGTGATCTGCCCGTTCGATGACAGCAATAATGTGGTCGATACTGCCCGCAGCATTACCGTGGAGTGCGATGGTGTCACCATGAGTGCAGGCTGGGCACCGGCTGCAGCCTTGTTGTATCAGTCCGGCATCGGCATGGATTATGACAATGCCATCCAGCAATTCATCCCTAGCCGCCTGCCCAAGGGCATCTTTGCCGCAGGCCGCGTTAACGGTGTGTTTTCACTCGAAAACCGTGTGGCAGATGGCGCCCGCGCTGCTGCCGAGGTGCTGCGATTCCTTGGTAAGAGCGCACCAGAGGTGCTTGTAGGCAAGCATCAGGGCGTATCGCCCAGCCATGCTTATCCTATCGTGCCGCACCCCAAGGGTAAGAATTTCGTGGATTTCGATGAGGATATCCAGGTTAAGGATTTCATCAATGCAGCACAGGAAGGCTTCGATAATATCGAGCTGATGAAGCGCTTTACCACCGTGGGCATGGGCCCCAGCCAGGGTAAGCATTCCAATATGAATGCTATCCGTATCCTGGCCCGGATACGTGCGTTACCGGTAGAAAAGATAGGGACGACGACTGCACGCCCATTTTTCCATCCAACCCCATTCGGTCATCTGGGTGGCCGCAGTTTCCATTCGCATCGCCTGACCGGCATCCATGCTTGGCATGAAGTCGCCAATGCCAGCTTTGTTGATGTGGGTGCATGGTCACGCCCTGCTTATTATCAAAAAGATGGCCTGGGTAAGCAGCAACTGGTTCAGCAGGAAGTCATGGCCGTGCGCCAGGCTGCCGGCATCATCGATGGTGGCACACTGGGCAAGGTCGAGGTATGCGGGCCGGATGCCGCACTGTTCCTGGAGCGCTTTTACACCGGCCGTTATGTCGACCAGAAAGTAGGCGAAAGCCGTTACGTATTGCTGCTGGACGACAGTGGCGTGATCGTGGATGACGGCATCGCCAGTCGCCTGGCTGATGAACTGTTTTACGTCACTATCAGCACCTCCAATGCGGCTGCGGTGTACCGTGAAATGCAGCGCTGGTTACAGATATGGCAACTTAACGTAGGCCTGGTCAATGTCACCGGCGTGTATGGGTTGATCAATGTGGCCGGACCGAAATCGCGTGACATCCTGCAGCCGCTGGTAGCGCTTGATCTCAGTAATGAAGCCTTCCCCATGGGCAGTGCCCGCGTTACGAATATATTCGGTGTGCCGGTACGGTTGGTGCGTGTAGGGTTTGTCGCCGAACTGGCCTATGAAATCCACATGCCTAGTGCTTATGCGCTGCCTATGTGGAAAGCCTTGATGGAGGCGGGTGCCAGCCATGGCCTGCGTGCTTTCGGAACCGATGCACAACGTCTGCTGCGGCTTGAACTGGGACACCATATGCCGGGCTACGATACCGATGGCCTCACCAATCCGTTTGAAGTGGGTGCGGAATCTGCGTTGCACATGGATAAGCCCTTCTTCATCGGCCAACGCAGTTTGCAGATCATCGCCAAGAAAGCGCTGACCAAGCAACTGGTGCCGTTTACGCTGGCTGCGGGTTTCTCAGGTGAGATGCCGATGGACTGCAATCTGGTGATGGAGAATGACAAGATTACTGGCCGCGTGACCAGCATTGCCTACAGCCCAAGCCTCAGGCGTGTGATCGGCCTGGCTTATGTGGCGCCGACGCAACAGGCGCTGGGCACCCAGTTCCAGATACGTACCGATAACGGCTCGCTGGTGACAGCAACGGTTGTAGCCACTCCCTTTAAAGCTTAAGTGTGAACGCGAGAGAAAGTACAACATGACTCTAATGATCAAAACCACTCCGGTCAGCTATGCGCCGCTAGCGCCCAGCATGGGCGAACTTAATGGCATGCAAGTGGCGCTACGCTTTGATAGCGAGAGCATAGAAACCGCACGTAAAAGCGTGCTGGGCGTGACAGATGTCAGCTGCTTTGCACGTTTCGGTATCAAGGGGCCACAGGCCGCCAGCTGGTTGTCGGCACAAGGCCTTGCGCTACCACCAGACAATAACTCCTGGACACAGGCAGCCCCCGACACCCTGGTATTGCGCCTGGGTGGCAGTGAATTTTTGGTGGAAGACCAATACCAGGGTGCGCTATGCCAGCGTCTCAATAGCTTTGACCAGGCTGTGATTCCTGGTGCTTATAAAGTACAGCGCGGTGATGCTGCTTTTGTATTGAGCGGCAGCAAGGTACTCGATCTGTTATCCGAGCTTTGCATGCTGGATCTACGCGATTCAGCCTTGCCTGCCCATACTGTTTTGATGACTCAGCTGGCAGGCATCTCTGCCACCTTGCTGCGTCAGCAGCTAAATGGTGAAACCGTGTTTCGCATCTGGTGTGACGGTAGTTATGGCCCGTATTTATGGGGCATGTTGTTGGAAATCGCGCAGGAACTTGGGGGCGGTGCAGTCGGCCTCTCCTGCCATTACCAGTAAAAGGTATGCGGATTTAATTTGTGCTATTTGCATTAAAAAGGGAGAGACTGATGAAAACGTTGGCAGAAGCAAAGAAGTTCCTGAAGGACAATAACGTAAAGTACATCTTGGCGCAGTTTGTGGATATTCATGGGGTTGCCAAGGTCAAGTCAGTACCTGCGGCCCATCTGGAAAGCATACTCAAGGGCGGCGCAGGTTTTGCCGGCGGTGCTATCTGGGGCATGGGCATTGCGCCTAACGGCCCGGACTATATGGCGGTCGGCGAGTTATCCACGCTGTCCTTGATCCCATGGCAGCCAGGCTATGCGCGCATCATCTGTGATGGCCATGTTGAAGGCAAGCCTTATGGCCATGATTCACGTGTGGTCCTGAAAAACCAGATTGCGCGCCTGGCAAAAAATGGCTGGACACTATATACCGGGCTGGAACCAGAGTTCTCACTGCTGAAGAAAGACGAATTCGGCAATATCCATCCGGTGGATGATACCGATACATTGCAAAAGCCATGCTATGACTACAAGGGTATTACCCGTCAGTCAGCCTATCTGGAAAAGCTTACAGAGTCGCTGATTGCAGCTGGCCTGGATGTTTACCAGATTGACCACGAAGACGCTAACGGTCAATTCGAGATCAACTACACCTATGCGGACTGTCTGAAGAGCGCTGATGATTTCATCATGTTCAAGATGGCAGCCAGTGAGATCGCCAATGAAATGGGCATGATCTGCTCATTGATGCCTAAGCCATTCAGCAACCGTCCAGGCAATGGCATGCACATGCATATGTCCATCGGCGACGGCAAGAAAAGCCTGTTCCATGACGATAGCGACAAGACCGGTCATGGTTTATCCAAGCTGGCTTACCACTTCATGGGCGGCATCCTGGCGCACGCTCCAGCATTGACAGCCCTGGCAGCGCCAACGGTGAACTCATACAAACGTCTGGTTGTGGGCCGTTCATTGACTGGCGCTACCTGGGCACCGGCTTATATATCCTACGGCAACAACAATCGCTCGACCATGGTGCGAATTCCTTATGGACGTCTCGAATTGCGCCTGCCAGATGGCGCATCCAACCCATACCTGACCACGGCTGCTGTGATCGCCGCAGGCCTAGATGGTGTGAAGCGTGAATTGGATCCAGGCAAAGGCACGAGCGATAACCTGTATGACTATAGCCACGCACAGTTGAAAGAACATGGTATTGGCATATTGCCGCAAAACCTCAATGAAGCGATTCGTGCCTTTGAGGAAGACCAGGTAATACGCGATGCCCTGGGTGATGCGCTCTCAGAAGAGTTCATCAATCTAAAAGACATGGAATGGGTTGAATACATGCGCCACGTCTCGGATTGGGAAATCAAACGCTACGTCGAATTTTTCTAGTCATTAATTTAGTACTGATCATTAAATTTGTAAGGAGTAAGTTATGTGTGGAATTGTTGGATTGCTGGTGAAGAACCAGAAAATGCGCGCCAATATTGGCGAACTCATGCTGCCGATGCTGATCGGTATGACAGAGCGTGGCCCTGACTCTGCCGGTATGGCGATCTTCGGTGCGCCTGTTGCCGCTGATTCCAGAAAGTTCAGCCTGTATTCCGGTGAAGAAGACTTCAATTGGGTCAAGCTTGGACATGAGTTTGAAAAACACCTGAGCACCAAGGCCAAGGTTGAGCCCAAGGCCAACCACGCGGTATTGACCACTACGCTGGAACCAGCCACCGTCAAAACCTGGCTCAAGGATAACTATCCCAAGTTGCACCTGCTGTCAGTAGGCCAGCTCATGGATATCTACAAGGATGTTGGCACGCCGGCACAAGTAGCTGAACGTTACGACTTCAAGAACTTCAGCGGCACTCACCTGGTAGGCCACACGCGTATGGCTACCGAGTCCGCCATTACCCCGGCCCACGCCCACCCGTTTACTGCAGGCGAAGACTGGTGCCTGGTGCATAACGGTTCTTTGTCCAATGCCAATAGCATTCGTCGCAAACTGCAGTACGAAGGCATTGCTTTCGAAACAGATAACGACACTGAAGCTGCTTGCCGCTTCCTGCAGTGGCGCATGCGTGAAGGGGATGACCTGGAAACTGCACTGAACCACGGTTTTGAAGAGCTGGATGGTTTTTACACGCTGTTGATGGGTACCCGTGACCAGCTTGCGCTGGTACGTGACCCATTCGCCTGCAAACCGGCCATTATTGCCGAGCATGATGATTACGTTGCGATTGCTTCAGAATTCCGCTCGCTCGCCCATTTGCCAGATATCAAGAACGCCAAGGTATTCGAGCCTGCCCCTAAGGAGATGTATGTATGGAAACTCTAAAATTTGACCTGGACACCAAGCCGCTACGTGAAGTGAATCAATTCCTTCATGGCGACGCCAGTGGCCTGAACGGAAAAGCCATTGAAATTGAAAACCCCAATGGCGCGCACAACATTGCAGTGGGGCTGAAGTCTGACGTTAACGTCACGATCAAGGGACATGCCGGCTATTACGCTGCCGGAATGAACCAACTGGCCAAAGTGACGATTGAAGGCAGTGTCGGCAGCGGTGTGGCCGAAAACATGATGTCTGGCCATGTGCATGTCAAAGGCTTTGCCTCGAATGCCGCCGGTGCTACCGCGCATGGTGGTCTGCTGGTGATTGATGGGGATGCTGGCTTGCGTTGCGGTATTGCGATGAAAGGTGTCGATATTGTGGTTGGTGGTTCAGTCGGCAGTTTCTCGGCCTTTATGGCCCAAGCCGGTAATTTCGTGATTCTGGGTGATGCCGATGAAGGTCTGGGCGACTCTATTTACGAAGCCAAAATTTTCGTGCGCGGCAAGGTGAAAAGTCTGGGCGCAGATTGCGAAGAAAAGACCATGACGCCTGAAGACCGCAAGATACTGGCTGATTTGCTGGCAAAGTCGGGGCACAGTGATGTCAGCCCTGACAGCTTCAAGCAATATGGCTCAGCTCGCACGCTTTACCATTTCCATGTTGATAACGCAGGAGCCTACTAAAATGAGCGATCATTCAACAAAAATTCCACAAACCAAACCGCGTTTTTCGGCAACGTTTGATGAGTACACAACCTCAGAAATCCGTCGTGCTGCGGCCACCGGTATCTACGATATCCGCGGTGCCGGTAGCAAACGTAAGCTGCCGCATTTTGATGACCTGCTGTTTTTGGGCGCATCTGTCAGCCGCTACCCACTGGAAGGCTACCGCGAAAAATGCGGTACCGATGTGATCCTGGGTAATCGCTTTGCCAAAAAGCCTATCCACCTGAAAACCCCGGTGACCATTGCCGGTATGAGCTTTGGTTCACTCTCAGGTCCAGCCAAGGAATCCCTCGGCCGTGGCGCCACTGCAGCTGGTACCAGCACCACTACTGGTGATGGCGGCATGACACAGGAAGAGCGTGGACATTCCCAAACACTGGTCTATCAGTACCTGCCATCGCGTTACGGTATGAACCCGGATGACTTGCGCAAGGCTGATGCGATTGAAGTGGTGATCGGGCAGGGCGCTAAACCAGGCGGCGGCGGTATGTTGCTTGGTCAAAAAATTACCAAGCGTGTTGCCAAGATGCGTTGTCTGCCAGAAGGCATCGATCAACGCTCATCCTGCCGCCATCCTGACTGGACCGGCCCGGATGACCTGGAAATCAAGATCGCTGAAATCCGTGAAATCACCGATTGGGAAAAGCCAATCTATGTGAAGATCGGTGCTACTCGCCCTTACTTCGATGTTGCGCTGGCAGTCAAGGCCGGTGCTGACGTAGTAGTGCTGGATGGTATGCAAGGCGGTACTGCGGCAACGCAGGAAGTATTCATCGAGCATGTCGGTATTCCTATCCTGGCTGCGATTCGTCCGGCTGTGCAGGCCCTGCAGGATTTGGGCATGCATCGCAAGGTGCAACTGATTGTGTCCGGCGGTATCCGCAATGGCGCTGACGTTGCCAAAGCTCTGGCATTGGGTGCCGATGCGGTGGCCATTGGTACTGCTGCGCTGATTGCACTGGGTGACAACGATCCGCATTGGGAAGATGAGTACCAGAAACTGGGGTCTACCGCCGGTGCGTATGACGACTGGCATGAAGGTAAAGACCCTGCCGGTATCACTACCCAGGATCCTGAACTCATGAAGCGTGTTGACCCTATCAAGGCTGGCCATCGTCTCGCCAACTACATTGCGGTGATGACCATGGAAGCGCAAGTGATCGCGCGTGCTTGCGGTAAATCCCACTTGCATAACCTGGAGCCTGAAGATCTGGTTGCGCTCACCATTGAGGCATCCGCCATGGCTAAAGTGCCATTGGCTGGTACCGACTGGATTCCGGGAGTTACAAAATTCTAATGTTTTAAGCTTGTATTGATAGTGCATTCCTCCCGGCCCCAGGCCGGGCTTTAAAAGGGAGTAGCGTATGAACGGTTTTCTTAACGCAGCGGATGGGACTTCCTCCTCTTACATCGGCTTGCCAAGTACACGATTGTTCATCTCCGAAAGCGCTACTTCCCTTTCTTTTTCTACTGCTTTTGCAGTGCTTGTATCTTGTATCTCATCCCCCTTTATTTTCCTTAATAGTCGGCAGCCACGCCGCTATCAGCTATGCGCGCCATTCTGGTGACTGCCTGCATTGCCTCGCTAACTATTATAAAAATATGATCTTAAGGAGAGAGTAATGAGTAAAGAACTCGTCATCAGAATACACAATATGTATCTGCGCGACTGCTTCATGGCCTGGTTTGATGTGGCTTTACTGTGGGCTACCGTGCTGTTCGTGTTGTACGCCATCCTCGGCATCGTGCAGGACCCCAATATCCGTCTTGCCTTGTACGCCGCCTGTTTCTTCCTGCTGCTTTTCAATACGGCTTCCGTCTATGCCATGGTCAGGCATTTTGACGAAGACAAGGATTTCATCTATGGCCTGGATATCCAGCATCTGGATGCCAATCGTGCCGCCAAGTTAAATCATCATTAGGTTAAATCAAAATTAGATAGAAAAACGTTCGAGGAGAGCAACATGAAGAAAAACTATAGTCCGCCCAGCCAGGGTTTGTTAGGTCAGGTATTCGACAGCATATTCGTGCTGGTGCTGGTATATGCCAGCTTGATGATACCACTGCTGCTCAAGGCCGAGGCCAAGTCGGAATCTGCCGCTGCTGCGGCTGCAGCCGCCGTCAAATCTACCTGGGAATCGCTGGGCCAGAACGCGGTGCAGCAGGCGCAGTGGATCAAGCTTGGTTACGATCCGGAAAAAGCCGCCACGCTTATCAACAGCCGTTTTGATTACAGCATAGACCCGGTGATGCTGATCGTTACCATTGCGGTGGTGGCGGGTTATTTCGTGTTCATGCTGACCGTGTCCGAGCGGCAGTATCGCGAAGTGATCGCAGAAAAATTCGACAAAAAATAAGTACCCAAAAATAAAACAAGCCAGTTGCACAGGCTGATCAATTCAGAGGAGAAACATCATGAAATTATGGGATATTTTGACCTACGTCGCATGGAGCCTGTCGGCCATCATGCTGGTGTGGATGGTAGTAGATGCTTTTATGATCTCTTCGCAATACGACGAAGAGTATTTGATGAGTGCACGTGAAGGCGAAGATGAAATCGCGCACGGTGTGCAGCTTGATGGGGAGCAGCGCTAATGGCTACCGAAAAAATAGGCATTGCCAGTGGCAAGCGCATCGCCATGCTCAAGGTGCTCAACCCTTTCCATATCTGGGCATTGGGTGTGGGCATCGTGCTGGTGGGCGAATTCATGGGCTGGAACTTTACGGTGGGCAAGGGCGGCGCTTATGCCTCGCTAATCGCCTGCTGGGTGATCGGCCTGCTGTATACCTGTGTAGCGATGATAGATTCCGAGGTCACCTCTACTGTGGCAGCCGCGGGTGGGCAGTATACCCAGGCCAAACATATCATCGGGCCGTTGATGGCGTTCAATGTGGGCCTTTACCTGGTGATGGCCTACACCATGCTGTGCGCGGCAGATGCGCTGGTGGTGGGCGATCTCATGAAGTCGGGGGCCGAGGTCATGGGCTACGCCGGGCTGGATACCAAACCGTTCGTGGTGCTCACGGTGGCCTTCCTGGCATGGCTCAACTATCGTGGTGTGTTCATGACATTGACCATTAACCTGGTGATCACTTTTCTCGCATTTATATCGCTGATCGTTCTGTTTGTGGCAGTGAATCCGTTGACTGATGGTAGCGTGTTGCAACATCAGGGCCTGCTCACGGACCTGCCTTACGGTTGGATAGGCGTAGTGGCTTCGTTGCAGTTCGGCATGTGGTATTACCTGGGTATTGAAGGCACCTGCCAGGCCGCAGAAGAAGTGCGCTCGGCAGGCCGCTCCATACCGCTGGGCACCATGGGCGGCATGATGACATTGCTGGTGGCAGCGACCATCACCTGGTTTGTGGCAACAGGCCTGATGCCCTGGCAATACCTGGGGCAAGCGGTAACGCCTATGTATGACGCTGCTACCTTGCTGGGCAGTACCAACCTGCAGTTGATGTTGTTCGTGGCGACCGCGTTTGCTGCCATAGCTTCGGCCAACGGCTGTATCAATGATGCTTCGCGCGCCTGGTTCTCATTGGGGCGTGATCGCTACATGCCGGTATTCTTCGGCGCTATCCATCCGCGCTATCGCACGCCTTATCGTTCTGTCATGTTCCTGGTGCCTATCGCCATTTCTTTTGCGTTCACCGGCTTGCTGGATCAGGTGATTACTTTCTCCATATTGTCCGGTTTGCTGGGCTATACCTTCATGTCTTTCAATATGGTCAAGTTCCGCAAGATGTGGCCATTAGGTAGCATACATCGCGGCTATATCCATCCGTTCCACCCGTTACCTGCCATTACGCTGTTCATCCTGTGTTGTGCTACCTACTTTGCTACCTTCCTGGGCTATGGCGCTTCACTGTTGTCCATCATGGCGTTCTATATCGTGGCTTCGCTGTGGTTCGTATTCCGTCGCTATAAATACGTGAAACGTGCCGATCAGTTCACCATGCCATGGCCGCGTCCCAAGGGCTACTAGCATGATGCTGATGGCTACACGGTGCCAGTATGTGGTGCCGGCATGAGTGTTGTAGTTGCGTTGTTGCTGGCCGCGATGGTCGTGGTGTTGTATCGCCACTACCGGCGCGATGCCAGCCGCAGAATGCGCGCGCGTAGCGGTGTTTTTGATGATTGCTTTGATCTGCTGCAGCATGCACAGATAAGCCAGGACCAAAGCGGCTTGCCTGTGTTGCAAGGTCGTTACGGTGGCTATCAGGTGGCGCTCAGTGTCGTTGAAGATACCTTGGGCTGGCGCAAGCTGCCGCCGTTATGGTTGCTGGTGAAGGTGGCTGCCAACCAGCCTAGCCATGGCAGCCTGGATCTGATCGTCAGGCCGGCTAATAACGAGTTCTATAGCCCATCCTGGCAATGGGACGGCAATCTGGCAATACCTGCCGGTTGGCCGCAGCATGCCATCGTCAAGTATCAGCAGCAGGCGGTCGATACCGCAGTGCTGGAGCCGCATGTGCCAGCACTGTTTAACGATGTCAGGATGAAAGAGCTGCTGGTGACACCCGCCATGGTGCGCTTGACCTATCTCGCCAAGCAGGCGCAGCGCGGCGAATACCTGATCATGCGCAATGCGGTTTATGACGATAGCCCTGTCAGCAGGGTAGAAGTGGAGGGCTTGCTTAAACAGGCTGTTGCCATTCGTCGCGATATGGAAAAGGCTGCGCTTAATTCCCGGGGCAATCAGCATACTCAAAGCAATCAGCCTGAAGCCATCAACTTATGAATGAGGAACGGTATCAATGAGCAAAACTATGAATGCAGGGGTCCCAAACCCACTCAAGCCGCCACTTTCCCCCAAGGTGGTGCTGTTGATTGCCATACTTCTGCCGGGGATGGGACAGGTCATCAATAACACGTCGCTACGTGGCTTTTTTATGGCGTGTTTCATGATCATATTCGGCTTGATTACCTTTAACCTGGCTCAACCAGATATCTCTTTAGTGGGTAAATTGTCCGGCGGCATCTTTGTCTATGCTATCTCGGTGATGGATGCCTATTACTGGGCCAAGTACCGCAGCGAGATTTTTCGCAATGCTTGAATGAGGTCTTACCCCTTTGGTAGTAAGCCTTAAAGGGAATTGTCGCGAAAGCGATAGCGCAGCATGATGAAGGCAAGTGGGCTCTTTATGCTTTTAGAGTTCACTTAAATCTCCTTCTGATTGATGTTCAGAACCTGAGGGGCAGCTTGGTTAGCAGTGTGGGTTGTCCCCTTTTTTTAACTTTGATTCACTTTGAAATTTATTACAGAAGCCACATGCCATGAATCTACCACGCGATGCCTTTATCGAAGACGTACAGAACCTGCCCGACATACGCGAGCTGGCCATAGATCAGGTCGGTATCAAGGGCATACGCCACCCGCTGCGGGTAGCAGAGCGTGCTGGCGGCATGCAGCATACCGTAGCGACGGTGAGCATGTCGGTAGCCTTGTCGCCTCTGGTCAAGGGCACGCACATGTCGCGCTTTATCGAGATTCTTAATGACTATGACCAGGCAATCACCGTGTCGGGTTTCAGGGCGCTACTGCAGCTCATGATGGAAAAGCTGGAGGTGCGTTCCGGCAGCATAGAAATGCGCTTCCCCTACTTTGTGAACAAGACTGCCCCTGTGTCCGGTGTGCAAAGTCTGCTCGATTACGAATACAGCTTGCTTGGCGAGATCAAGCCCAGCGGCGAAACGGTGGTGAGCTTGCGCGTTCTGGTGCCAGTCACCAGCCTGTGCCCTTGCTCCAAGAAGATCTCGCAATATGGCGCGCACAACCAGCGCTCCCACGTCACCATCACCGCGCGCATCGCAGAGGCCATGTGGGTGGAAGACATTATCGACCTGGTAGAAGCGCAGGCCTCTTCGCAGCTATACGGCCTGCTCAAGCGCCCGGATGAAAAGTTCGTCACGGAACAGGCCTACGATAACCCGAAATTCGTGGAGGACATGGTGCGCGATATTGCCGGCCAGATCAGTCGCGATGCCCGCATTATCGACTACACGGTGGAGTGCGAGAACTTCGAATCCATCCACAACCACTCCGCATTTGCAGTTATCAATGGTCACTACCAGGGTAAACATACATCATGAACGACCTCAATACCTCATTCCTGAAATACGCCAAGCGGCCTAAGATTAAAGTCAGCCCGGTCAGCGAGATCATGGATGAAATACGTGCCGGGCGCATGGTGGTGCTGGTGGATGAAGAAGATCGTGAAAACGAGGGTGACCTAGTGATGGCGGCGCAATTTGTCACGCATGAACACATCAATTTCATGGCCACGCATGGGCGCGGCCTGATCTGCTTGACCCTCACCGAAGAGCGCTGCAAACAGCTGAATCTGTCGCCCATGGTGCCGCGTAACGGCACCAAGCTGGGTACCAATTTTACTGCCTCGATAGAGGCGGCGACTGGGGTGACTACCGGTATTTCTACGGCTGACCGTGCGCGCACCATACAGGCGGCAGTGGGTGTTAATGCCAGGCCTTCGGATATTGTCAGCCCTGGCCACGTGTTCCCATTGATGGCGCAAAACGGCGGTGTGCTGGTGCGTGCGGGTCATACCGAAGCCGGCTGCGATCTGGCCCGCTTGTCCGGCCTGGATCCTTCTGCCGTGATTTGCGAAATCCTAAAAGATGACGGTGAAATGGCACGCCTGCCAGATCTGCTGGAGTTCGCAGCCGAACACCAGCTCAAGGTTGGCACCATTGCCGACCTGATTGCCTACCGCAGCCAGACCGAGCGGCTGGTGAGCCGAGTGGCACAGCGCATTGTTGAAACTGCTTATGGTCAATTCAATATGATCGCCTTCCATGATGACACTGCCAATGAAACCCACCTGGCGCTGGTCAAGGGCGATATTGCCGCCCAGTCAAGCGTGCTGGTGCGTGTGCATGAGCCGTTATCGGTGTTCGATCTGCTGGATGCCAGCAGCGCAAGCCATAGTTGGAGCCTGCCGCATGCCATGCAGGCAATCAGCGAAGCCGGGGCAGGCGTTATCGTCATGCTCAGGCGTGATGAAACCAGTGAGGAGCTTATCCATGCCATCAAATCAGCAGATCAGACAGTCAGCAACAAGCATACGCTTAAGGATTACGGCATTGGTGCGCAGATACTACGCGATCTGGGAGTGGTAAAAATGCGCCTGATGACTGAGCCGCGCAAGATCCCCAGCATGGCGGGTTTCGGGCTGGAAATTACAGGGTTTGTCGGAGGCGATGCTACACGGGCTGCGGCAAAACGTAGTAAGCGCGCTCTAGTTTGACCTAGCCACCTTTACCTCACTCAGGCCGGCCTTGCTCAGCGCTGTCTGGGTGATCAGGCGTCATCACTGGGAGTCTGCACAACATTGCAGACTCCCAGGCTTTACTTAAGCCTGTCTCCATCATTATCAATAAAGGTTTAGACCTGACTTTCAAGGTTTGAATTACCCCCGGAACACCCTTTACCTCAGGCAATAAATACCAGCACTTTCCCGGTAAAGTTCACTAAGGAAATTTGACGCGAAATATTCAAGCATGGGCATTCATTTCCCGGGATATGGGTCGTTATATTAAGTTACGGATGAACTAACCAGTTCAGGTGGATGCTTACTAAAAGGATGGATGTTATGGGATTTGCAGTGAACAAAATGAGTATCCGGTTGAAAATTGCACTAATAGTGACATTGACCGCCGTTGTCGGCTTTACGTTGACGATTTCAATGATTATTAACAAGGCAATTACTGTCGAAAAGGCAACCGCCTTTGAGTTAGCTGATGAGTCAGCGCGTGTTGCGGGGACGCATGCGGAAGAAATACTCAATACGGCCATGAGCAATGCACGTGCATTGACCTTGTCGCTGCAGGCGATGAAGGCTGTTAAGCAGGCTAATCGGGAGCTGGCCGATAATTTACTGGTTAAAACCCTGGAAGAAAATCCCGGGTTTGTTGGTGCCTGGACCCTATGGGAACCGAATGCTTTTGATGGCATAGATAAGAAATATGTGAATGCAAAAGGCCATGACGCTTCCGGTCGCTACATCCCGTATTGGAACCGTGGCAGTGGCGCTGTTTTACTTGAGCCATTACTGGATTATGAAACCGCTGGCGTGGGCGACTACTATTTATTAGCCAAAAACTCGGGTAAAGAAACGCTGCTGGAGCCCTACGTTTATAAAATTGCAGGTAAAGATACGCTGATCACCACAGTGACCGTACCCATTACCATTGAAGGAAAGTTTGCCGGGGTTGCCGGCATAGACCTGCCTTTAAACGGCATACAGGCACAAATCGACAAGATCAAGCCATACGATGGCAGCTATGCTGAGTTGCTGTCATATGAAGGTAAATATGTTGCCACCAAGTCTGCAAAACTGGTGGGTACCGCCTTAGGCAATGATGGTGCTTTGGCCGCGATCAAAACCAGCATCAAGGCAGGCAAAGCTTTCAGCAATATCGGTATTGATGCCTCTTCAGGGCTTGAGGTATACCGTACCTATGTCCCGATAAAGGTTGGTGCCAGCGTAACGCCATGGACACTCGTCCTGACCATTCCTACCAATGTCATCATGGCAAAAATTAACGCGATACGTAATATCGCCATTATGGTTGGCGTTTTGTCGGTGATCGTCCTGGTCGCGATTTTGTATTACTTCTTGAACCTGATGGTCATCGCACCCCTTCAGCGCAGTGTGAAATCCATAGAGCGCTTGTCGAGCGGCGATTTGTCCGAAGACATCGCCGTGAGCGGCGAGGATGAAGTGGCGCACCTTAATAAATCCATGTTCCAGCTGAGCTCGACCGTCAAATCCTTGATATCGGAAATGGCAGTGATGAGCCAAGCTCACGATGCCGGGGCGATTGATAAAGTGGTGAATGAATCAAAATTTGAGGGGTCTTTTAACGCGCTGGCCAAGGGCGTTAACAAAATGGTCGCTGGCCATATCGAGCTGAACAGTAAATCCATGACGGTAGTGAAAGCCTTTGGTGAGGGTAACTTTGATGCACCGTTGGAAAAATTCCCAGGTCAGAAAGCCTTCGTCAATGAAACGGTGGAGCAGGTACGGACTAACCTCAAGAGCCTGATTGCGGATGCCGATATGCTGTCCCAATCTGCCATCGCGGGTAAGCTATCCACGCGTGCCGATGCTGATCGCCACCATGGCGATTTCCGCAAAATCATACTCGGGGTGAATCACACGCTGGATGCGGTTATAGGCCCGCTCAATGTGGCTGCGCAATGTGTGGATAGCATCTCCAAGGGCAATATCCCGGCAAAAATTGCGGAAAACTACAATGGGGAGTTCAATACCCTCAAGAATAACCTGAATCAGTGTATTGATGCGGTTAATGCGCTGGTGACCGATGCCACCATGCTGGCCGATGCCGCAACGCAAGGGCAGCTGGCTATCCGTGCCGATGCCAGCAAGCATCAAGGCGACTTCCGCAAGATAGTAGAGGGCGTCAACAGCACACTGGATGCGGTGATTAACCCACTCACTGTCGCTGCCGATTGCGTAGACCGCATCTCCAAGGGCGATATTCCGCCTGAGATCGCGCAACAGTTCCATGGTGACTTCAATGCCATCAAGAGCAACCTCAATACCTGTATCAAGGCGGTGAATGAGCTGGTGCAGGATGCCGGCATGCTGGCCGATGCAGCCCGTGACGGCCGGATTTACGTGCGTGCTGAAGCAAGCAAGCACCAAGGTGCTTTCCGCCAGATTGTAGAAGGGGTTAATGAAACCCTGGAAATGATCGTGGGGCCGATTATTACCGTCAAGGAAGCCTCGGAGACTATCAATACCGCTGCCAGGGAAATCTCCAAAGGCAATACTGATTTGTCGCAACGCACAGAAGAGCAAGCTTCGTCATTGGAAGAAACCGCCTCCAGTATGGAAGAGCTGGCCTCTACCGTGAGGCAGAATGCCGAGAACGCCAAACAGGCCAATCAGCTTGCTATCGCCGCTTCCACCATCGCTGTGCGCGGTGGTAGTGCGGTGTCTGACGTGGTGGTCACCATGGCGGCCATTAACGACAGCTCACGCAAGATAGAAGATATTATTTCTGTCATTGACGGCATTGCCTTCCAAACCAATATCCTGGCGCTCAATGCTGCGGTAGAGGCTGCACGGGCAGGTGAGCAGGGGCGTGGCTTTGCGGTAGTGGCGGGTGAAGTACGTAACCTGGCCCAGCGCTCTGCTAGCGCTGCCAAGGAAATCAAGGAGCTCATTTCGGATTCGGTAGGCAAGACTTCAGAAGGTACCAAGCAAGTCGAGACTGCAGGCAAGACCATGGAGGAAATCGTCAGCTCAGTGAAACGGGTGTCCGATATCATCAGTGAGATCGCGGCTGCCTCAGTGGAGCAAAGCTCAGGCATAGACCAGGTGAACACTGCCATTACCCAGATGGACGAAGTGACCCAGCAGAATGCTGCGCTGGTAGAAGAGGCTGCAGCTGCAGCGGAATCCTTGATGGAGCAGGCCGGTAACCTGGTGGAATCTGTTAACGGCTTTAAAACCAGCATCAATGAAACTGCAACGCGACATGCCGCCCCAACAAAAGTGCACAGCTCAGCTAAACCCAGAGCCGTGGCAAAACTGCAGCCAGTATCCAGTGGGCAAAAAGTAGCATCTAAAACCGGCACGGATAATGGGGATTGGGAAGAGTTTTAAGCAACAAGTGATTGGTTAAAGCCGCACCTCTGCGTTATTGGCGCACAGGTGCGGCACGTTACATTCAATGATGTCCGGCGGTGCAATGACTAGCCGCATGCCGACAACATCTGCATCACAATTCATGCGATTCACCCACTATACGGCCATCTGTATCACCGGCAGAAGGCATCAATGGCCAAGGTACCAAGCCTTGGCACACTTAATGCACTTAACACTACATGGTTAGGTTTTATTCTGAATTTGGACATCAAATCGTCAATTTAGAAACAACACCGTCATATTTTCAACATTGTTGCTCCGTAGTAGATAGCGTGTAGCAGTGATGGACTTAACCTCCGTGAACAACTTATTTTTTTAGAGATTAAACATGAATAAATTAACTAGAAACATCCTCGCCAGCGCGGCCCTGCTCGCAAGCACATCAGTGTTTGCCGCTACCGAAAGCTACGGCACATTGCTGGCCGGCACTTACCAGCCATCAGCCAGCTTTGCCAGCCTGTCCGTTAGTGGCAGCGGTAATGTATACAGTTTTACACTGACTGCGCTTGACCTGAATAGCCTCTTTACCTCGGGCGCGTTTATCGGTTCTATTGCCGTTGATACCACGCCAGACCTCAAGCTCAACGGTAAAAATGCCGATGTGATCACCCTTAGCGATATCAGTGGCGATGCAACAATAAAAGCCAAGAATGGCAAAGGCCCGGAAGGCAATTGGGATTTCCAGTTTGACTTAGGTAACAGCGGTGCAAATCGCCTGACTGATAATGAGTCCATTACCTGGACAGCGACGTTTTCAAAACCGGTAGAGTTTGCCGATATTGGCTTTGCCCTGCATGTACAAGGCTTAGACAAGTTGCAAGGCGGTAGCGCATGGTATGTTGCCAGCACCCCGGTAATCACTGCAGTACCAGAGCCGCAAACCTATGCCATGCTGTTATCTGGTTTGGCACTGCTGGGCTTTGTTGCAAGAAGAAGGTCAGTGTAAGAAGACTGGCTTAAGAAGATTAGCTTAGTTTTAGGCTCAATAGCTGAGCCTGAGCCCTGTGTAAAAGCAGGGCTTTTTTATTTCCGAAACATTCAGGCGGCAATCCGCTAATGTCTCCATGTTTTTGGGCTGGGTAGCTCAGCCCAGCTTACTTGCCAGTGTGCGGAGGAGGCAGCAAGCGCCCGTATTCCTTGGTGACCGCCGCATAACACTCACATACCCGCTCCTCCAGTTTGGGGCGGTCCACTATCGTGATGCGACCGCGGACATAGGAAATCAATTCGTCACTTTGTAGCTTGCGTGCGGTGTCGTTGATACTTTCGCGGCGCACACCCAATAATTTTCCGATAAGCGCCTGGGTGATGACCACATTATTGTCGTGCAATCGATCCGCGCTCATTAACAACCAGCGGCAAAGCTGCTGTTCCAGTACATGGTGCTGGTTACACACGGCAGTCTGTGAGGTCTGGCTAATCAGGGCTTGTGTGTAAAGCAGGGCTATACGCTGCAGGTGCCCTCCCAGCGCAAATTCCTGCTTCAATATTTTTCGACTGAGCCTGTACGCATAACCCGGACATTGGATTTCCGTACTGCTGGGCATGCTCTCACCTCCCATGTAAATCGAGATGCCGATCATGCCCTCGTTACCCACAATCGCTATTTCGCTGGAAGAGCCGTCTTCGAGGTCGTAAATCAGCGAGACTATGCCGCTAGTGGGAAAGTGCAGGTATTTCACATGGTCACCCGACTCGGAAATAGTCCATCCCAGCGGCATTTCAATAAGCTCCAGGTTGGGCAGCAGGCGCTGATAGTCTGGCTCAGGCAGGGCTGCAAGAATGCCGTTTTGCCTGGGGTCGTGTAATGGTTTGCTCACTATTTGAATCTCTATTCTTTTTCAAAGTAACTATGATGGTTTTTAAGGATGCTTTTAAGCGAGCCAGAGCTTGGCGGTAGCCACCTTCTACTAGTTTATCTTGGGAGCATAAAGGGGTATGTTGGGTAAGCCACATAGCAGGTTGGAATAAAGGTATTTAGCTGAAAATTCCGTGCTTAACAGGCATTCGCGACTCCGGTTTGCGATTCGCCGGGCTACTTTTTCACACTCAATGCTGGCTGCCATAACATTTGCAGGTATGATCTGATTCCCCCAGTCAATACATGAAATCCCCTAATGCAAATCGAAGTTAAAGAGCAACCGAAGTATGCCGTTGTGGCTGCCGTTCAACTGCCTAGCGTCAGCGATATCGAGTTTGAAGCCTCGTTAAACGAGCTGCGCGAGCTGGCAAAAACACTGGGCTACAAGGTTGTCCACACCTTTATGCAGAAGCGCGCTGGCTTCGACATGACAGCCTACCTTGGCGTCGGCAAGCGGCAGGAAATACACGATTACGTCAGTAACAGCTTCGGAGACGAGGAAGCCGGCATCTCAGCCAGCCCCGGAACTCACGTCATAGAGGCCATCCTGGTCGACCACGAAATATCGCCATCGCAGGCGCGCAACCTGGAAAAAGAGGTCGGCTGCGAGGTCATGGACCGCACCATGGTCATCCTCGAAATTTTTCACCGCAATGCCCGTTCCCGCGCCGCCCATGCCCAAGTGGAAATAGCCCGCCTCGGCTACATGGCACCACGCCTGCGCGAGGCGGCAAAACTGGCCGGGCCGCAGGGGCGGCAACGTAGTGGCGTCGGTGGCCGGGGTGCCGGCGAGTCGCACACCGAGCTGGATAAACGTAAGATCCGGGACCGTATCGCCGAGCTACAGCTGGAGATTATCGCCATGGATGCCGAGCGCAAGACGCAGCGCGCACGGCGGCAGGAACGCCAGGGCCTCGCTGCCGTAGCGCTGGTCGGCTACACCAACGCGGGTAAATCCACTTTGATGCGGGCACTCACCGGCAGTGAGGTGCTGGTCGCCAACAAACTCTTCGCCACGCTGGATACCACAGTGCGCGCGCTCTACCCGGAAAGCGTGCCGCGCGTACTGGTCAGCGATACCGTGGGCTTCATCAAGAACCTGCCTCACGGCCTAGTCGCCTCCTTCAAGTCCACGCTGGACGAGGCGCTTGATGCCTCGCTGCTGCTACACGTGATTGATGCCAGTGACCCCGGTTTTGAGCGCCAGCTAGAAGTGACCGATACCGTGCTGGAAGAGATTGGCGCGCATGTCGTGCCGCGCATCCGCGTTTTCAACAAGATAGACTACGTCGGCGACGCAACCGCGCAAGCGGAATGTGAAGCGGCCTTGCGGGAAAAATACCCGGATTGCATCGTCATGAGCGCCCGCCGTCCGCAAGAGGTGGCGCAGCTGCATCACAAAATCGTCGAGTTTTTCCAGCAGGATCTGGTAGAGGAAGAGCTTTTCCTGCCGTGGTCGGCCCAGCAACTACTGGGAGAAATCTACGCGAGTTGCCAGGTACTGGGAGAGCGCTCAGATAATGACGGCACTTTCTTCCGGGTTCGCGGCGAACCGGGGGCACTCAATAACCTGCGGGAGCAGTTCAGTAAGGCGGGGTGAAAATAGAGGTTAAGTGTTCCGGAAGTAGATGGCCTGAGAGGCTCATGGATGTTGGTTCGTAGGGCAGTGATTTATGGATCGATTATTGTTAATGCAGATGAGGTTTGTTACTTGTCGGGGGTAGCCCGACAGCTAGTTACTTTCTTTTCACCCGCAAAAAGAAAGTAACCCAAGAAAGTGCCGCCCCGATTCCGCTTTTTTCCGATAATTTTGAGTTAAACCTGGCGTCAATCAAACTCGCCCTGACAAGCCACACAACCCATGGCTTGCTGCGGAGCTCAAACAGGTGATTGCCGAAATCCCCAGCTTTAACTCAAAATTATCGGCGCGTCATAAGGGGAGTAAAACCCTAGCACCTGATCGGACTAGATGGATGGGCTAGACATTGAATGTTTATGAGCCAACTTTTGGTGCAATTTCATAAAGATAATCTATAAGAGCATTTACTTGCTCTCTGTTAGTTGCCAGTGGGTAGCCAGCTACTTCTGACCTTAAAATGTCATGGTGGTCAACTGACATTAATCCAAACCTCAGGTAATCATTGTATTCGTCGATAGACATATCGGCCATGGTAGGGATATCAACTGCCACAACTTCTTGAGTTGATGAGATGGTTTTATATGACATATTTCGCTCTAAATTTCATATTTGATTGTGAGTGACTAAGGTTTAAATTAAGGGGCTGGCTATAGTCAGTCCTGCTTGAATGATGGAGTAGCATTAAAATTCACTTTGAAACTCGATCTTTTAACGTACGTTTAATTCTTGATGTTAAAACCCCAGACAGCACCGCTGGAATAGCTGCGAACCAAACTGCTAATGCCGAAACCCCAAAAAACCAAACTAGCGTTTGAGAGAAGAATGCAGAAATGATGAGACCAATTAAAGCAGTGGCAATTAAGGCAGCGACAACCTTGAGCACAGTTCTTGGTGGAACAAATATGCCCACAGTGAGGCCGAAAATTAGTACCGATAACTGAAAAAATATCTTTTTTTTCCATGATGTTACCGTCTGGATTGAGTGACTTTTGGGTTAGACATAGACTACTCCAGTGCTAAACCTAGATTGAAGAAACCTGCCAACCAAAACAGGGGTAGCCACAAGCAAGAACATGTTTATAAGATGGGGTGGGCTGCGAAGTAAGCTAGCAAATAACAGAATGTAATAGCCCTGCGGATTGTAAATGTAGTAATAGATGAAAATTGCTAATGAGGCAAATAGTCCAAGCCGCAAGAAAGAATGGCGCAATAATCCAAAATTGACTAGAAATAGCACAACCAAACCAATCGCAACAATTACCAGAACAACAGAAATGTGCCATAAGCCAGAACCAGCCTCACCAAAAAATGAAGCTTGGATGGCAAGAAGTTTCCTGACAAGCGCAACATAGCCAACGGCAAGCAAAGCTTGAAAGAATTTGGCTGAAAATGAGTTTGGCGGGAACTTAAACACAAGAGTGCCTAATAGTTAATATAGAAGAAGAACCTGATTAAATTTGATTGTAATTGAAGCGCCAAATTTGGTGGGATATTTAGAGATTAGCTAAAAGTTGCATATCGGACGGTGGCTCGTAGAGGGCATATTGAAAACTGTTCATTGCAGTGCAAAGCAGGATTTATTGGGCAACTTTGCATTACCCACAGAGATTGTTAACAGAAATACGTAAAGCCCCTCACTCGCTATACCTACTTACAAACACCCGCGCACTTATCAGGCAAGCCAAACTTGCCAAACTAATCACTACTATGGCGAGGATATCTGCGCCGGGGTAACCCCAAAATTCAGTCATTGCTTACTCCTTGTTTTTCGTGGGTAATAGCCCGGTATCCTGCATTCTTGTTCTGCCGAAATCGGATAGCTGGTAACGAAAATACAGTTTGGCTTTGCCCCATTTGGTTTCCAGTTTTTCTTCAATGCGCTTGATCAGCCCGGCAGCGGCGAGCTCATCGAGGGCGATGCGCAGGGTTTTTTCACGATAGGCATCGGATTCGCCATATTCAAACAAGGCTTTGTTGATGAGTTGGTAATCCCACAGGTTGGCCGCTTTGCTCAGCTCTACCAGCAGGTAGCCTTTCTGGTGTAGTTTCATACGCCCTCCATCTGGCCCGGGGTAGGGCCGGCAGGGTTATCCACCTCGCGCAGGTTGGCGATGGATTCAGCCGGTTCGCTGAACATGACAAAGCTGCCAAGTACCGTGAGCACCAGGCCGACGACGAAGTACCAGGCGGGTAGCTGCAGCGTGAATGCGGCAATAAAGATGAGCGCAAATACGGCGTACAGGTTGCCGATGGCTTCGCCGCGGCCGACTCCTATAAGGCTGAAGCTTTTGTAGAAAGAGGTGTAGCAATAGGCGTGGCAGGCAGAGGCGAGCAGTATCCATAACATGGCCTTGCCGTGGGTGATGGTGTCTATGATCAGGCTGCCGATGGGAAAGTCGGTAAACAGGCTGAGTGCGGGCAATATCAGCACCCCCCAGAATAGTATCTCGAAGGTAAAGCGGCAGTGGATGCCGACATCCGGGTCGGAGACATCCATGGCGCGCGATGCCACTGCGCCTTCTGTGCCCCAGCCGATGGCAGACATGATGCCGCCGACGTAGCCCAGCCAGGCGTGGTTGTTAGTGATGTCCATTTCCCCGAACAGGCCGGGGCCGTAGATGACTACGCCGCCGAAGATGATGATGGCCATGCCGATGGCAGCACGCTGCGAAATCTTTTCTTTGTACCAGAGCCGCGCAATGACTGCGCCGATGACCGGATAAAACAATGAGGTCACGGCGGCGAATACCGGCCCGATAAAGCCCATTGCCATGTAGGAGCCGAAAATCGCCATAGGCCCGCCACATAAGGAAGCCAGCGCGTACCATTTTGATATCTTGCGAAAGCGCACCATGGTGCGGCCGTAGTCTTTCACCTTGCCCAGCACCAGGTTCCATAGCAGTAAGAACAGGAACACGGTGATGGCATGCACCCACGTCATGACGGCGGTGGCCGCCAGCCGCAGCGTTTGCTGGTCAGCCGGGATATCTACATAGGGATGCTCGAACCAGAGTGCGGTGCTCGGTACGTACCAGACCCCCCACAGGATGGCGGTCCATAACGCCCACATGAATCCCCAGCGCTGGTTGCGGCTGTAGTGACGGTGTAAGGCTTGCGCCAGTAGCTGGCTCTTGATAACTGGGTTTGCCATGGTTTTACTTATTGTTGTTGAGATTTTTGTTGGTTTTTTTAGCGGGTGTTAATCGTTGCGATTGACCAGGCGTTCGGCAACCACGGTGAAGTTGCCCATCAGCTGGTCTTTGGCGGTGCTGGCCAGGCCGACCTGGTCTATCGCCATGGCCATGCATTTCAGCCAGATGTCTTTGGCTTCGGTGTTGATTTCTACATGTTCGTGCATGGTGCGCACATTGGAATGGCCATATTTTTCGCTATACAGTTTGGGGCCGCCCAGAAATCCGGAGAGGAAGTTGAACTGCTCGATGCGGGAGTGTGCCACCCCGCTACCGCGCAGGTGTAACAGGTGCAGCTTGTGGCCTTCGGGGTTGGTTTCCACGATGTCGTAAAAAGCTTTTACCAGGCTGTGCACGCCAGCCTCGCCTCCTACCAGATCGTAAAGGGATGTTCTTGCGGTTGCAGTGCCTGCGGGCCGATGCTGTGTCATGGTTGACCTTTTTTCGAGTTTTACCTGAGCGTTATTTCAGGCTATGAATTACATACCCTGGCTCGATACTAGCGCTTGTGGCCCAGCTTAAAAATTATCTTGAAGGCGTAATACCAAAGAAGTATTTCGCATTGGCGGCTAAGGTGCAGAATCATCTGGTTAATGGAATGCCGCGACTACCCCTTTAGGAGTAATCCATAGTGAGAATTGTAAGCAACTAACCTTAGTCATCAGAATAGCCCTCAATGCGGGAATGTTTTTTTATGCCCGTATCCAGGCTTTATTAACCAGGTGGCGACACCTGATTCTGTGGCTGCACCCAGGTGGGCAACGCTTGAGATGGTGGGTATATCAGGTGTTGTATTGGGTAATCTTATAAAAAGGGGTCTTAAATTGAGCGTAAATACTTCGGTTGATGCAATTTCAGCTGATCTTTCCGAGAATGTGATTGCGCAAAACGCAACGCTTCACAGAAAAATCGGCTGGCAAGGTGCATTCTGGGTGGCAAGTGGGGTTCCTGCACTTGTCCTGTTTTCAATCGGCGCCATTGCTGCCACGGTAGGTAAGCCTTCGTGGATGGTATGGATGATCTCTATCGCTTTTGGTTTTATCCAGGCGTTTACTTATGCTGAAATCGCGGGCCTGTTCCCGCATAAATCAGGCGGTGCTTCGGTATATGGGGCGGTGGCCTGGGTGCGTTACAGCAAAATGATCGCACCGGTCTCGGTGTGGTGTAACTGGTTTGCGTGGTCGCCGGTGCTGGCGATCGGCTCGGGGCTGGCTGCTGGCTATATGCTGGGTGCGCTGTTTGCACCTGATGCGGTGATCAATACCTGGCAAATTACGCTGCTGGATTTAAGCATGATCAAGGATGGACTGGCGTTGCGTATCAATGCCACCTTTATCCTGGGTGCTGCCGTGTTGCTGACCGTGTTCTCCATCCAGCACGGCGGCATTTTGCGTTCTGCCAAAGCCACCATGATACTGGGCATTACGGCGCTGATTCCGCTGATGCTGATCGGCCTGGTACCTATCCTGACTGGTGATATCCCGCAGGCCCATTTCTTCCCGCTGGCACCATTGGCGTATGACGATGCCGGTAACGTGATTGATGGCATCTGGGGCATAGAAGGCTGGAAGCTGATGGCAGGCGGCCTGTTTATCGCAGCCTGGTCTACTTATGGTTTTGAAACCGCAGTGTGCTACACCCGCGAATTCAGGAACCCTAAGACAGATACTTTCCGCGCTATTTTCTTCTCCGGTTTGCTGTGTATTGCCGTATTTACGCTGGTGCCGATTGCGTTCCAGGGCCACCTCGGTCTTGGCCACCTGGTAACGCCAGCTGTGGTTGATGCAGCAGGTGTGGTCACCAGTCCTGCTGTGTATGACGGTATGCTGGCCCCCGATATCTATAGCGGTATGGGTGTGGCGGCTGCACTTTCCGGCATGCTGGGCGGCGGTAAAGTGGTTGCTGCGGTACTGGTGGTAATGATGGTGCTGGCTTTGCTGCTGTCTATCATGACTTCGATGGCGGGTTCATCACGCACGCTTTATCAGGCATCAGTCGATGGCTGGTTGCCCAAGTACCTGTCTCATGTGAATGATCATGGCGCACCTACCCGTGCCATGTGGACAGACCTCTGCTTCAACCTGGTACTGCTGATGATGTCCGACTACGTGTTCGTGTTGGCGGCCTCTAATGTCGGTTACATCATCTTCAACTTCCTCAACCTGAATGCAGGCTGGATCCACCGTCTGGACAGGCCGAACTGGGATCGCCCATACAAGGCGCCTACCATATTGCTGGCCCTGGGCGGTGTACTGAGCTTTGTGAATCTGGGCTTGATGGGGATGGGTGCTGATATCTGGGGTGTGGGTACACTCAAGGCCGGCCTGATTTTCGCCGCGCTGATTATCCCGGTGTTCCTGTTCAGGCATTACGTGCAGGACAAGGGTGTATTCCCTGACGCCATGTTGGAAGATATGCAACTCACTAATACTGAAAAAGGCGTTTCCAAGAGGGCTGGCGTGCTGCCTTACGTCACTCTGGTTGCCGGTGTGTTGGTGGTGTACTACTTCCACAACCTGGCTAGCTGATTGAGTTAGTTAATCGCAAGTTAGTCATGGCCGGGCCGGTGAATCGGCCCGGCTAGTAAACCGAAAGGGTGGGTGATGTTTAGTCGCCCACCCTTTTTTACACGCCTTATTTTTAGTTTGGCCCTCTGTGTGCACGCAAAGTCCAGTTGCTGACAAGCTCAATACCACCTTGGTGGTAAGTCGTTAGGAGAATTGTGGAGCGGGCATGGGGCGACGACAATAATCGTACAACAACAGATTCTCAATACACTAGGAGTTAACAACATGGCACGCGATCCCAAGCACGACATTCTGTTTGAACCAATCCAGATTGGCCCCAAAACCCTGCGTAACCGCTTTTACCAGGTACCGCATTGCATAGGGGCCGGCTCTGACAAGCCGGGTTTCCAGGCCGCACACCGCTCCATGAAGGCGGAGGGTGGCTGGGCTGCGATGAATACCGAATACTGCTCTATCAATCCTGAGTCTGATGACACCCACCGCTTATCTGCGCGGATCTGGGATGAAGGCGATGTGCGCAACCTGAAAGCCATGACCGATGAAGTGCATAAATATGGTGCATTGGCTGGTGTCGAGCTGTGGTACGGTGGCGCCCACGCTCCTAACATGGAGTCACGCGCCACACCGCGTGGCCCTAGCCAGTACGCATCAGAATTTGAAACGCTGACCTATTGTAAAGAGATGGACCTGAGCGACATCGCCCAGGTGCAGCAATACTACGTAGATGCGGCCAAGCGTTCACGCGATGCCGGTTTCGATATCGTCTATGTCTACGGCGCGCACTCTTACTTGCCGCTGCAGTTCCTTAACCCTTACTACAACAAGCGGACAGACAAATACGGTGGCTCACTGGAGAACCGTGCACGCTTCTGGCTGGAAACGCTGGAAAAGGTGAAACACGCAGTGGGCTCCGAATGCGCCATTGCTACCCGCTTTGCCGTGGATACCGTGTATGGCCCAGGCCAGATCGAAGTCGAAGTGGATGGCATGAAGTTCATTGAACTGGCTGATCCATTGGTCGACTTGTGGGACGTGGACGTGGGCGATATCGCCGAGTGGGGCGAGGATGCAGGCCCTTCACGTTTCTACCAGCAAGGCCATCAAGTGCCCTGGACCAAGTTCGTTAAACAGGTTTCCAAGAAGCCGGTACTGGGCGTAGGCCGTTATACCGACCCGGAAAAAATGACTGAAATCGTCACCAAGGGCTACGCCGACATTATCGGTTGCGCACGTCCTTCTATCGCTGACCCGTTCCTGCCGCAAAAAATCGAACAAGGCCGTTATGACGATATCCGCGTCTGTATCGGTTGTAACGTATGTATCTCCCGCTGGGAAATCGGCGGCCCTCCGATGATCTGCACGCAGAATGCAACCGCAGGCGAAGAGTACCGTCGCGGCTGGCATCCTGAGAAATTCCGCAAGACTGCCTCCAAGGATGCGGTGCTGGTGGTCGGTGCTGGCCCATCAGGTTCGGAAGCGGCTCGCGTACTGATGGAAAGCGGCTATACCGTTCACTTGTACGACAAGGCCGAGAAAATCGGTGGGCACTTGAATGCATTGGTGACCTTGCCTGGATTGGGCGAATGGGGCTATCACCGTGATTACCGCGAGACTCAGCTCAACAAGCTGGTGAAGAAAAGCAAGGAAAGCCAGATTGCATTAGGCCAGAAAGCCCTGACAGCTGATGACGTGCTGCAATACGGCGCGGAAAAAGTGATTATCGCCACTGGTTCTTCATGGAATACCGATGGCAATAATTGCCTGACGCACGATGCTATCCCCGGTGCCGATGCTTCGCTGCCTGATCAACTCACGCCGGAACAAGTATTTGAAGGCAAGAAGAAGATAGGCAAACGCGTGGTGATCCTCAATGCTGATACCTACTTTATGGCACCTAGCCTGGCTGAAAAGCTGGCAGCTGATGGCCACGAAGTGACCATCGTCTCAGGTGTGCATCTTGCCAACTACATGCATTTCACGCTGGAGTATCCCAACATGATGCGCCGCTTGCATGAGCTGCATGTGGAGGAGCTGGGCGATCATTTCTGCTCGAAGATCGAACCCGGTCGCCTGGAAATCTACAATCTCTGGGGTGATGGTTCCAAGCGGACTTATCGCGGCCCTGGCGTTTCACCGCGTGATGCCAACACCACGCACCGCTGGCTGGAGTTCGATTCATTGATCCTGGTGACTGGTCGTCATTCAGAAAACAAACTGTGGAACGAGCTTAAGGCACGCGAAGCAGAATGGGCTGAAAACGATATCAAGGGTATTTACCTGATCGGTGATGCCGAAGCGCCACGACTGATCGCAGATGCAACCTTCACCGGCCACCGTGTGGCACGTGAGATTGAAGAAGCGAATCCGCAGATCGCGATTCCGTACAAGCGCGAAGTGGCTGTCTGGGGTGCGCCGCACATGCCGGGCGGTACCTTCAAGATCGAGTACAAGGTGTAGCACTTAGCATTGCCTTAGCAAACTGCCTCTGCCCCATGTGGGTGGAGGCAGCGTTGCAAAAGTCTTATCGCAGAATTCCCTGGCCTGATGACAGGCACCAAATTTATAAGCAGATAAAAAAGCGCTGATGTTCAGATGCTGAAGCACGGAAGAGAGTAGCCATGACCGACCCTATTGAAATTACCAGAGTACTGTTTGAGGGCTTCAAGCCACAGGCTATCCATCTCTTTTATGTGTTTGGTTATGCCGCCATCGGCAGCTTTATTTACGGCTGCTACACACAGATCAGGAAATACCGCCGAGGCAAGCCCGATGGCTCCTGGGGCGAATTATGGCGTCGTTTTGTCGACATGGTGAAAACCATGGCCACGCACCGCACGCTGGTACGCCGTGACAAAAAAGCCGGTCGTGCACACGGATTGATTTTCCTTGGCTTCGTGCTGCTGTTCATAGGCACATCCACCATTACGCTGGAATATGACATCCTCGAACCCTTGTTCGGTGTCCGGTTCTGGTACGGCAATTTTTACCTGTGGTTCTCGCTGGTGCTGGACCTTGCCGGCGCTGGCCTGATAGCCGGCCTCATCTACATGATGTATCGCCGCAAATGGCTTAACCTGCCCAAGCTCAATTATGCGCGTGTGGACAGGCAGCCCGGCGACCCCGATTTCGATCGTAGCGAGTACCGCCGCGAAGACTGGGCTTTCCTGTGGTCATTCATCCTCATCGCCATTACCGGATTTATTCTGGAGGCGACCCGCCTGGTATGGTTGAGTGGTCGCCCCGCAGTGTGGGATTACCGCATGTGGTCGCCAGTGGGCGCTGTGCTGGCGCATACCATGCAAGCTGTAGGTTTTAGCGCTGAAGGCGCTGGCACCTTGCGCTCCGGCCTGTGGTGGTTTCATGGCTTGCTTTCACTGACATTTATCGCGCTGATTCCCTATACCAAGATCAAGCATATCTTCACCGCAGCGGCCTCGCTGATGTTCAAAGATCCGCTAGCCGGCAGGCGCTTGCCACGCGTACCGGATGAACAAAAAAGTGCCGGCTATTCCATGATTACCGACCTGACCTGGAAAAATCTGCTGCACCTGGATGCCTGTACCAAATGCGGCCGTTGCCAGGAAGCATGCCCGGCCAATGCCGTGGGTGCGCCTTTGTCGCCGCGTGACGTTATTTTGTCATTACGTGAGTTCGCCAACCATACCCTGAATGCCAAGGAGCTGCCCAAGGAAGCCGAGCTGGATATCCATGGTAAGGATGTGGGCCAAGTGTTCATGGAAACGCTGTGGTCGTGCCGTACCTGCCTGGCCTGTGTGGAGATTTGCCCGGTCGCTGTGGAGCATGTGCCTATCATCGTGCAGATGCGGCGCAAGCTGGTGGAAGACGGCAACATGGAACCCTTGCTGGAGAAAACCTTGCAAACCATACACAAGAGCGGCAACTCCTTCGGCGAATCCAAGCGCAAGCGCGCGACCTGGGCCAAGGAGCTGGCATTCGAGATCAAGGATGCACGCAAGGAAGCCGTGGATATCCTGTGGTTCGTCGGCGACTATGCCTCGTTCGACCCGCGTAACCAGAAGGTCACCCGCGCTTATGCCCGCTTGATGCACCAGGCCGGCGTGGATTTCGGTTTGCTGTTCGAGGGTGAGATGAACGCCGGAAACGATGTGCGGCGGGTAGGCGAGGAAGGGTTGTACGAGTTCCTGGCGACCTCCAACATCAACTCTCTGCAGGACTGCGAATTCAATTCCATCGTCACCACGGATCCGCATTCCTACAACACCATACGCAATGAGTACCCCGATTTCGGCGGCAGCTACGAGATACAGCACTACAGCACCGTGGTTCGCCAATTGCTGCTGGACGGCAAGCTGAAACTGAAGAAGAAGCTGGATTACCGCGTGACCTTCCATGACCCTTGCCATCTTGGCCGTTTCAACAAAGGCTACGATGCACCGCGCGACATCATCCAGATGCTGGGCTGTGAACTGGTGGAAATGGGTCGCACCAAGGACAACTCATTCTGCTGCGGCGCTGGCGGTGGACGCATCTGGATTCCTGATCCGGTTGGTACCGAAAAGCCATCGCAGAACCGCATGAAGGAAGCGGCGGTGATCGACGGTCTGCAAGTGTTCGTGGTGTCCTGCCCGAAAGACCTCACCATGTTCGAAGACGCACTCAAGACCTCAGGCTATGAAGGCAAGTTTGTCGTGCGTGAACTGATAGAGCTGATAGAAGAATGCGTGGAATTCGATGATGCCGTGGTCGACGTCGCTGCTTGAACTGGAGATGCCGCTGTTGAGTAACCGGTCATCAGGTATCTACAAAGCTGATATCCAGGCATTGGATATTCCGCGCACCGCCAGTGCACTGGTCGCGCAGGCGCTGGATAGCGGCGATATCCATGCCGCTGCCGCCGTGTACGAGATTGCTACTGGCAGCGAACAGAAGCAGCTGGAGTCAGTGATGTTCGCGCGGCGTCGCGATATGCTGGCGCTGGCACGGTGGGAACATACGCCGGGTGCCGTGCTGGCGGCGTTGGCCAGGCAACATGATGGCGCAGTACAGCGTCGCGTTGACAGCAACCCCAATGCGCCCGAGCAGGCGCTGGTGAGTAGCTATGGCCTTGATCACGATAGTTCTTTGCGCGGTTTGATTGCACGCCACCACAATACCCCGCCCATGCTGTTACAGCATATGGTGGAAAACAGTGAGGACGCAGCCACACTGCGGCTGATCTGTCGCAACCCGGCCAGTAATGCCAGCATCCTCACCCAGTTGGCGCAGCGCCGACCTGCCTTGCTGGATAAAGACATCGCAGTACATGCCGCCACCCCGGCCGAGCTGTTGCAGACACTTTACCTGCGTGGAGACCGGCAGTTACAGGCTGCAGTGCTGGCGCATGAGCACTGCCCTGAGAACCTCATGGATATTGCCTCGCAGGCCGATGATATTTTGCTGCAAAGAGCACTGGCCAGGCACGCCAGATTGAGCCTGCCGCTATTGCAGCGGCTCGCCCACAGCAGCGATGCCGCCGTGCGCAGTGCGATTGCGGCACATGCGGCATGCCCGCCCGAAGTGGTTAAGGCTTTGAGTGCCGACAGTGCGGCCGCGGTGCGGCGTGCCCTGGCTGCCAGGCGCGATTTGACCCCGGCTTCCATCAGCCGCTTTGCCGAAGACAGCGACCACTGGGTACGCCAGTGGTTGGCCCGCAACCCTGTTGTGCCGCGCGCCATTCTGGAATACCTGGCGGCGGATGCACAGGCGGAAGTGCGCCGTGCTGTGGCGCGCAACCCGCGTTGCACAATCCATTTATTAGAACAGCTGGCGCAGGATTCCAGCGCCTGGGTGCGTGCGGCCGTGGCTTACCAGCCCAACGCTACTTCCTGCCTGATGGCACAGCTTGCCAAGGACAGCGACGTGGATGTGCTGAGCGGCGTGGCCAGTAACCCGCAGACGCCACGCGCCATCCTCAGGCAGCTGGTGCAATCGGAAGAAGCGGATATCCGCCGCGGCGTGATCCTGAACAAGGAGGTGCAACGCGAGCAGTTGTTGCCGCTACTGGAAGACCCGTATTACCTGCATAGGGTCATGCTGGTATCCAGCCTCAAACTTAAAAATGAAGACAAGTGGCCGCTATGTCAGGACCCGGATGCCATGGTGCGGTTTGCCGCCTGGAAATGGTTTGCCGCGAGCATGGGCCGGCCGTCCCGCAAGCTTATCCATCACAGCGTTCAGTAGTAGCTATTGCAACACAGTAAGCAGAAACAGCAGTCAATGTAATGACAGAAAAAGTGTAACCAGGAGAAGAGAACCGTGAAAATATTAGTCGCAGTAAAACAGGTGGCAGCACTGGATGACGATTTCGAGATCCGTGCCGATGAAAAAGACGTGGATGAGGATTTCCTGATCTACGACCTTAATGAATGGGATGACTTCTCACTTGAAGAAGCCATGAAGATCAAGGAAGCCAGCACCGGCGAAGTCGAGGTGGTGGTGGTGTCGATAGGCCCTGAGCGTGTCGACGAAAGCCTGCGTAAATGCCTGGCCAAGGGCGCCGACCGTGCTATCCGCGTATGGGATGACAGCATAGAGGGTTCGGATTCTATCGTTATCGGCCGTATCCTCGCCGCCGTGGTGAAAAAAGAAGCACCGGATATGGTGTTTGCCGGTGTGCAGTCGTCGGATCATTCATATGCCGCAACCGGCATCTCTACCGCGGCCTACCTGGATTGGCCGCACGCTGCGGTGGTGGCGGATTTGCAGTACAACTCAGGTGCCAATAGTGCTGTTATCCGCCGCGAGCTGGAAGGCGGCATGCTGCAGGAAGTGGAAATCATCTGCCCGGCCGTGCTCACCATCCAGCTGGGTATCAACAAACCGCGTTATGCCTCGCTGCGCGGCATCAAGCAGGCGGCGGCCAAGCCTATCGATGAAATGAGCCTTGCCGACCTGGGCCTGAGTCCTGCGCAAGTGGGTGCCGATAGTGCCATGTCGCGGGTACGCCGCATGTATATCCCCACCAAGGGACGTGCGCAGATGATAGAGGGCACTGTGGCCGAGCAGGCCAGCCGCTTGATACAGATCATCAAAGAATACAAAGGAGAATAAGCATGAAGACAATATTAGTCATTGCAGAACACAGGCAGCAAGCGCTGCGCCCGGTTACTTTCGAACTCATCGCTGCGGCACAGGAACTCAAGCAGTCCGCCGATGACAAGGTGCTGGTGGCCGTGATCGGCAGCGAAGCGGCAGGCTATGCAACTGCATTATCGATGCAGGGAGTGGATGAAGTTATTACGGTGCAGGCTGCTACCAGTGAGTTTGACCCGGATATTTATACCGCCGCGGTGGAGGCACTGATTGCCTCCAAGTCACCCGCTGTCGTGCTGCTGGCGCATAGTGTGGATAGCCTGGGTTACGCCGCCACACTGGCAAGCAAGGGCCAGTATGGCTTTGCTTCTGACGTGTTCAAGCTTGAATATGAAGGTGCTGAGCTGGTAGCGACGCGTGGCGGCTATAACCAGAAAGTGAACGTGGAAGTCGATTTTCCGGGCAAGTCGCTGGTGGTGCTCACCGTGCGTGCCAGTGTGTACAAACCGCTGGAAGGTTCAGCCTCACCGGCGGTCAGCGCGCTTGATCTTGCTTCCCAGCAATCGCGTAGTAAAAACCGCGAGTACATCGAAATGGGCGGCGGCAATGATATCGATATCACTACCGTGGAATTCATCATGTCCATAGGCCGCGGCATAGGCGAAGAGACTAATGTCGAAGAGTTCAGGGAGCTGGCGGAAACCGCTGGCGCCACACTGTGCTGCTCACGCCCAATTGCCGATGCCGGCTGGTTGCCAAAATCGCGGCAGGTGGGTCAGTCCGGCAAGGTGGTCGGGTCGTGCAAACTGTATGTTGCCATGGGGATTTCCGGATCCATCCAGCATATGGCGGGCATGAAGCATGTGCCTACCATTGTGGCGGTGAATACCGACCCTGGCGCTTCGATTTTCACCATCGCCAAGTACGGTATCGTGGCGGATATTTTTGATATACAGGAAGAGCTTGCCAGCCAGCTTGCCTAGTCGATCAGCATAAACTAAGTGCGCTATAGCAGTTTGCTATAGCGCATATTCATTAGCTAGCTTGTTCAATAGATATGCTCGCCACCAAAAACAAAACCCCTGCACGCATAGCATGCAGGGGTTTTACTGGTAGTGGCGAGTACTTACAGTGGCTGGCGCTGACCGCAGAAGAAACCAATCGCATAGTTCGGGGTTTCAAAAGTGATGCGGCTGCCTGAAGGGAAATAGAACACGTCGCCTGGCTTGCCGGTGACTTTCTGCCCGGTTTCATCAGAGATGATGAATTCGCCTTCGACGATGATTTTCATTTCTTCGTAATCGTAGTCGTAGACCAGGGAGTTACCCTTTTCTAGGCGGAAAAAACCGGCGCAGATGGTTTTGTCCTTGTCCGCAGAAACGAAAGTGTCGCCCAGCCAAGCTGGTACACCGTCTACGTTCATGCTGGGTTGCTGGTCTTTAATTGCCTGTTGCTTGTACTTGAAAGGTTTTGTCGCCATGTGATTGCTCCTGAAAAATTCTGATTATTTGGAGATTTCATCATAAGGGCGGTGTGCAGCACCCACAATTACACTTAGGGGGTACTCTCTAAGGGGCATATAACACGAATTTGATTTATACGATAAAGTACGAGTAACCATACCAACGAAAGCGGAGTTTTTATGAAGCACGGGCTAGCGCAAAACACGGAATCCGAAGCGGGCAACTTACAGGCAGAGCTGAGCCAGGTCAGGCAAAGGCTGGCAGATATGGAGCTTGCCAACTCAGCCATTACCGAAGGTATGTGGGTGTTGCATATGGTCAATGGCGATCCTGATCACAAAGACAGCCGAATCCGCTGGTCTGCGCAGTTCAGGAAGCTGCTGGGGCATGAAAAGCAGCATGACTTTCCTGATGGCTGGGACAGCTGGGTCAATGCGGTACACGACGAGGACAAGGAGCAAGTGCTGGCGGCGTTTAGCGCCCATCTTAACGATAGCAGCGGCAGCACACCCTACAGCGCCGAGTACCGCTTGAAGACGGCCAATCGCGGCTATGTGTGGTTTCGGGAGCGTGCCACTACGGTGCGCAATGAATCCGGTGTGCCGGTCAGGTCTGCCGGTGCCATACGCGATATCAGCGACGAGCGTGAAGCCAGGGAGCTGCATCAGATCAATATCAAGCGTAACGATGAAAATATGCGCCAGATATTGAATGTGGCGGATGCCATCAGCCAGATCACCATGCAACTCAACATACTCGCCATTAACGCAGCGATAGAAGCAGCGCGGGCCGGCGAGGCGGGACGCGGCTTTGCCGTAGTTGCCAGTGAAGTGCGTAAACTGGCTGAACGCACTACCAATGCCATGAGCGAGATCCGCGAGATGGCGCAAGCGCCGGGTTAAGTCTGCTGTAACTGCATTCGGCAAATGATATCAAATCAGGTGCGTGCTGCTTTAGGCCGCAAGCCCTGATTAATGTTAGATAAACATCCCCCAGAAGCTTTCTATGCTCTGAGCATATATCAAACTCTTCACTTCTTGTACAACACCTTCATCCTCCCTTGCATGGCGATGCTGCCGGTATTGCCGACATTGAGCACCTGCTGGTCAAGTAAATAAAAATACTGCCGATAGTATGATTATGTGGGCGCCAGCAAGGTAACTTTTACCTGGCGAGATTTTTTTACCTGGGAAGACAGCCTGAAAAATAATAGCGCACCCTGATTTCACATGCACGTATAAGCCTGTGAGGCGAGGAGTAATGGAAAAACTATGAGGGAAAATCAGAGTAGAGCGGTTCTTATCGTTGACGATATGCCCAGTGCCCGGTCATCGTTGCGGATAACGATGACGCATCTCAATTTTGGCAAAGTGCTGTGCGTTTCCGGTGTGCGCGAAGCGATGGAGGCTATCGGCGCCAAGGATTACGATGTCATCCTGTGTGACTATTACATGGGGGAGGCTGCTGATGGCCAACAGTTTCTGGAGTTTTTGCGGTCAAAAAACGTGATCAAAAGTAGTACCGTTTTCGTGATGGTCACCGCTGAGCAAGGCTATTCGCATGTGATGTCCGCCGCCGAATGCGCCCCTGATGACTACCTGTTGAAGCCTTTTACTGCCGCTGCCATCCAAGCCAGGCTAGCGCGTTTGTTCGAGCGTAACCAGGCGCTGGCGAATGTGTTTATTTTGTACGATGCGGAAAATTATGCAGGCAGTGTTGAGGCCTGTGACCAGGTGATAGCCGCCAAGAGCCAGTTCAGTATAGATGCCATGCGCCTTAAGGGGGATGCCTTGCTGCTGGGTCAGCGGGCGCAAGAAGCTATCGAGCATTACCAGAAGATACTCACCATGCGTGAACTGCCCTGGGCCAAGCTGGGCTTAGCCAAGGCATACTCAGAGAATGGGCAAATGGAAGAGGCTGAAGCCGTGACCCGTAGCATATTGCGCGACAACCCGAAATACCTGGCAGCTTATGATTTCCTGGCGCGCATATTGCGCCGTACCAACCGCAAGAATGAAGCGCTTACCGTGTTGCAGGGCGCCACCGAGATGTCTACAAAATCTGTCACCAGGCAGCGTGAAATCAGTGCAGTTGCCTATGAGACAGGCGACCTGGCGACTTCCGAGGCCGTCATGACGGCGGTGATTGCGCGCAATAAAAATTCTCCCATGCGGGAAGCCTCCGACTACGCCATGCTTTCAAATATCATGGTGGAAAAAGGGCAGCCCGCAAAGGCGCTGGGTATTCTTGGTGAAGCCAGGAGTGTATTGAGGGATATCCCCGAGATGGATAGTGCCGTACTCAGTTCGGTGGAGGCGGTTGCTTATAAGCGTACCGGCAATGCCTCTGCTGCCAAAAGTGCGCTTCAGGATGCCATGGATGGCGCTGCATCCAGTGAACAGCTACCTGAAAACCTCTCCATGCCGTTGGCCAGAGCCTGCCTGGAGAATAATGAGGCAGAGCACGGTTTGCAACTCATGAAAAACATGCTGCAGAAAAATCCTGATGACAAGGAAATGCAGGCCTCGATTAAGTCCGCCATGATTTCGGCTGGGATAGACTCGGATAAAGTCGATTCGATCATCCAGTCCAATCTTGCCGAGGTTCAGGACATTAACAATAAAGGCGTGCTACTGGCGCGCAATGGTGAGTTTGAAGCGGCAGGACAACTGCTGAAAAGTGCCGCCGCACGCGTCCCTACTAATCAGCAGTTTGTGAGTAATGCCGCCGCCATCATGTTGGCGGATATTGAAAAAAACGGCTTCGACCACACCAAACTCACTGAGTCTAAAGCCTTGACTGTGGCACTTAAGAAGCTGAATCCATCCCATCCCAAACTACCAAGTTTGCTGATTGCCCTTGATCGCATCGGCAAAAAGCACCAAATTGACCCTAGAGAGGTGACCGTTGAATAAACCTGAACCAGGCACTGGCGCTGAGTTTTTAAACGTGGATATTGCCGCTGCTTATATTCACGACGTAAAGAATAATCTGAATCTGCTTATGACCAAAGCCGATAGCGAGCATGATATGGAGACCATGCATGTGCTGATGGATGCAGATTATAAGCTCAACAACCTACTCGTTTTGTACAAGGCGCAAGGGGATATGCTGGCCGTGAATGTTGATGCAGTCAGTGCGGTATCGATGCTGCAGATGCTGGCAGTGAGTTACCAGCCCATCACCAAGAAGCGCATTATTGTTGAAGAGGGCGACGAATCTCTGGTGGCCTATCTGGATAGAAGCCTGGTTGAGCTATGCCTGGGTAATGCCTTGCATAATGCGGATCGCTTTGCCAACGATACCATCCGGTTATCAGCCAGGCAGGAGGGCGGTATGACGGTGCTATCGGTGAGCGATGATGGCAGCGGCTACCCACAGCCTATGATCGAGGCTTGTGGCAGCCGGGCCGTCAAGTCCACATCCAGCTCCGGGCTGGGACTATATCTGTCTGCCAAGATAGCCGCGCAACATATCAATAAAGACCAGCACGGATTTATTCGCGTTCACAACGATAATGGCGCTGTATTTGAAATGCACTTGCCCTGACCGGGCTATGCACAACTTGTTGTAGCCTGCGTTGTTATTGCGTCGCAGACGAGGGTTAAAACAACCGGGCGAACTGCATTTCCAATGGCGCAATAAACAGCATCAATAACAGCTGCGCAATAATAAAAACAATAATGGGCGAGAAATCAAAACCACCTGCCGACGGAATGAGCCTTTGTATTGGACTGAGTATGGGGCGGGTGAGCGCATCGAGTACAGGGCCCAGCGGATTGTGTGGGTTCAGCCAGCTGAGGATGGCCTGTGCGATGACGGCATACAGGAAAATGTAGATACTCAGTTTTAATATCTCCGCCATTGCCAGTCCCAGCAGGGCAAGCCATACCGAGCTGCCAGCCACCATGAATGGGAAGTCGCTGAGCCAGCGTATGGCAACCAGCAGGATAAACTGCGTAAAGTAAGCCAGTACCAGGCTGGAAAGATCAAGCCCGCCCCATCCCGGAATAACCCGCCGCAGCGGCTTAATGGCAAAATTGGTCACAGTGATGACCGCCTGCGATACCGGGTTCTTAAACGGGGCACCCGTGAGCTGCAGGTAGAAGCGTAACAGTACCATCAGCGTAAATAGCCCCAGCAGGGTTTGCAAGATAAAGGCCAGTGCGGTTGCAATCATTTGTCGAGTGTTTCCTTAGTTATTATTAGCCAAGTTGAGGTCCAGTTCAGGGCAGGCTGAGCTATTCTTTACCAAGCTGGTCACCCAGCTCTATTGAGCGTGCAGCGGCTGCTTTTGCGGCCTTGATGATGGCAGATTTAACCGCCGCAGCTTCCAGCGCCATGATTGCACTTTCAGTCGTACCGCCTTTGGAAGTGACCTGGCTACGCAACGTGGCTGGAGTTTCGACACTTTGTGCCGCCAGCTGGCTGGCCCCGGTAAATGTTTGCAGGCTTAACAGCCGTGCCTGTTCTTCAGTCAGACCCATCTCAATGGCGGCTTGCTCCATAGCCTCGATAAAATAAAACACATAGGCTGGGCCGCTACCTGAGATGGCAGTCACTGCATCCATTTTTGACTCTTCATCCAGCCATAAGGTCTTGCCTACAGCGGCCAGAATCAGCTCAGCCTCTTCATGCTGCTTGGCGGTGACTTCCGGCATGGCATAGAGGGCGGAAACGCCAGCCTGGATTTGCGCTGGCGTGTTCGGCATCACGCGCACGATGTTCTGGTAACCACCCAGCCAGCGCGCGAGATCCTGACTGCGAATGCCGGCTGCGATGGAAATCAGCAGCTGGTTCTCCAGCAGGCTACCCAGGAATATGGACAGGTCGCGCAACTGTTGTGGCTTGACTGCGAGCACGATCACGTCGGCGTGGCTTACGCTGGGTAGTTGTTCCGTTACATGCACCCCAAATTCGGCGCTTAAGTTTTCGCGCTTGGCGGCGTCGGATTCGACAACGCTAATAGCAGCCATCGCAAAACCATTGGTTTTAAGGCCGCCGATCAGGGCGCGTGCCATATTGCCGCCACCTATAAAGCTGATTCTCATAGTCATTTTCTATCTGGTTGTTGGGTTATTCGGACTCTGGTTTTGGCTGGCGAGCACCAAAAATGGCGGTGCCTATGCGTATCATCGTAGCACCTTCTGCAATGGCTATGGCAAAGTCATCCGACATACCCATCGACAAGGTATCCAGCCCAAATCCGGCAGCATTCAGTTGCTGGAAAAGCTCGCGCACCATTTTAAACTGCTTATGTTGCAAGCCGGTATCTTTTGTGGGGGCGGGGATAGCCATCAGCCCACGTAGTTGCAAGCGCGGCAAGGTTAAAATCGCCTGGGCCAAGGCTGGCAATTCTTCCGGCTGCACACCGCTTTTGCTTTGCTCATTGCTCACATTGACTTGTATGCAAACTTGCAGCGGCGGCAGATGCGCCGGTCTGGCGTCATTCAGGCGCTGTGCGATCTTCAGCCTGTCCACGCCATGTACCCAGGTAAAGTGTTGCGCAATCAGTTGCGTTTTATTGCTTTGAATCGGCCCGATGAAATGCCATTCGATATCCAGCTCGTTGAGTTGAGCCTGCTTATCAAGGGCCTCCTGCAAATAGTTCTCGCCAAACAGGCGTTGCCCCTGTGCATATGCTTCACGAATACTGTTTGCCGGTTGTGCCTTACTGACGGCAATCAAGGCGATGGGCTCGCATTGCCTGCCGGTATTTGTCACAGCCTTGTCAATACTCGCGCGCGCAGCTTGCAAGCGCACTGCAATTGTGGTCATATTCTCTTCATTTTCAATTTTCAAAAATTATAACAGGAGCGCTTCGTGGATATTTCGGATTTACTGGCATTTTCAGTTAAAAACAAAGCTTCCGATTTGCATCTTTCTGCCGGTTTACCACCAATGATTCGTGTGCACGGCGATGTGCGCAAGATCAACCTGCCATCCATGGACCATAGCCAGGTGCACGACATGGTGTATGACATCATGAGCGATGGTCAGCGCAAGGTCTACGAAGAAACGCTGGAGTGTGACTTCTCGTTTGAAATTCCCAACCTGGCGCGCTTTCGCGTTAATGCCTTCAACCAGAACCGCGGTGCCGGCGCCGTATTCCGTACCATCCCTTCTAAAGTGCTGACGCTGGAAGAACTCAATGCGCCGGCGATCTTCAAGGAAATTGCCAATAACCCGCGTGGTATTGTGCTGGTGACCGGGCCAACCGGTTCAGGAAAGTCCACAACGCTGGCGGCCATGGTCGATTACGTTAATGAAAATGAGTTTGGCCATATCCTCACAGTGGAAGACCCTATCGAGTTCGTGCATGTCTCCAAGAAATGCCTGATCAACCAGCGCGAAGTCGGCCCGCATACGCTGTCTTTTGCCAATGCCTTACGCGCCGCACTGCGTGAAGATCCTGATGTGATTCTGGTCGGCGAAATGCGCGATCTGGAAACCATACGTCTGGCCTTGAGTGCAGCGGAAACCGGCCACCTGGTGTTCGGTACCTTGCACACCAGCTCGGCGGCCAAGACTATCGACCGTATTGTCGATGTATTCCCCGCTGCGGAAAAGGAAATGGTGCGTTCCATGTTGTCTGAATCCTTGCGCGCGGTTATTTCGCAGACCTTGTGCAAAAATAAGGATGAGTCTGGCCGCGTAGCTGCGCATGAGATCATGATAGGCACGCCGGCGATTCGTAACCTCATCCGTGAAAATAAGGTGGCGCAAATGTATTCTGCCATCCAGACTGGGCAGAATGTGGGCATGCAGACGCTGGATCAGAACTTGCAGGATCTGGTAAAGCGTAATCTCATATCGATTGCCGAAGCGCGTAGCAAAGCCGCCAATAAGGAAATGTTTGGCGGATAATGCCAGAAGATTCTTCTACTAAATTAGGGTCTATCACTTAAGGTTTCCACTATGGATCAAGGTCAAGCAGAAAAATTCGTATTTGATTTGTTGCGCATGATGATTTCCAAGAAAGCCTCTGACCTGTTTATTACGGCCGGCTTTCCGCCCGCAATGAAGATCGATGGCAAATTGACACCGGTTACCAGCCAGGCCCTGACTGCGCAACATGCCAAAGAAATCGCCAGGGCCATCATGAATGATAAGCAGGCGTCTGAGTTCGATGCCAGCAAAGAATGTAACTTCGCCATTGGCCTGCCCAATGTTGCACGTTTTCGTGTCAATGCCTTTGTGCAGCGTGGGGCAACTGGTATGGTATTTCGTACCATTACTTCCAAGATACCCAAGCTGGAAGAGTTGGGCCTGCCTGATGTATTAAAAGAAGTTGCCATGACCAAGCGCGGCCTGGTCATTTTTGTGGGCGGTACCGGCTCCGGCAAATCAACATCGCTGGCGGCGATGGTAGGCTATCGTAACGAGAACAGCTACGGCCATATCATTACCATTGAAGACCCGGTGGAGTTCGTGCATGAGCACAAGAACTGCATCATCACGCAACGCGAAGTCGGGGTCGATACCGATAACTGGTTTGCTGCGCTCAAGAATACACTGCGCCAGGCGCCTGATGTAATCCTGATCGGCGAAATTCGCGATCGTGAAACCATGGATTACGCGATTGCCTTTGCCGAGACCGGTCACCTGTGCATGGCCACGCTGCATGCTAACAGTACCAATCAGGCATTGGATCGCATCATCAACTTCTTCCCGGAAGAGCGTCGCCATCAACTACTGATGGACTTGTCACTTAATGTGCGCGCCTTCGTTTCGCAGCGCTTGATTCCCAAGAAGGAAGACAAGGGTCGTGTCGCAGCGATGGAAATCATGCTGAATTCGCCATTGATCTCTGACCTGATTTTTAAGGGCGACGTGCATGAAATCAAGGAGATCATTTCCAAGTCACGTGAGCTTGGCATGCAAACCTTCGATCAGGCACTATTTGACTTGCATGAAACCGGCAAGATCAGCTACGAGGATGCTTTGCGTAATGCAGACTCGGTGAATGATATCCGCCTCAAGATCAAGCTTGAAGGCAAAGGCGCAAAAGACAAGGATATGGCTGCAGGCTTGGGCAGCCTTGGTATTGTTTAGCTTGGGTATTGTTTAAATAGGCCGGCAGGCCGTATTACGATCCAATATGATCCAAAACAAAACCCCGCTGATACGGGGCTTTGTTTTGGTTGCTACCTCAAGTTTTGGTTAGGCTGCAGTAGGTATGTCACTTGGTTTGATGAACAATATGCCCATTCACCAGGGTGTAGCGTACTTTTCCTGCCAGCTCCAGCCCTAGGAATGGGTTGTTCTTGCCCTGGCTGATAAGCGCGCTGGCTTCGACCTTCCAGTATTGCTCGGGGTCAAAGATGCAGATGTCAGCGTCTGCATAGATACCCAAATGCCCACCGCTGACACCCATGATGCTGGCAGCAGCTGAGGTAAGGTGAGCGATGGCATCAGGTAACGCTACTTTATTTTCAGCTGCCCATTTCAATGTCAGAGGCAACAGTAGCTCCAATCCAGTGGCGCCGGTTTCGGCTTCAGCAAACGGTAGCAATTTGGCATCGTCGTCCACCGGCGTATGGTCTGAGCAGATGGCGTCTATGGTGCCATCCTTGAGGCCGGCGATCAGGCCATCCCTGTCGCGATGGGTGCGCACTGGGGGCCTGAGGTGGCATTGGGCGTCAAAGAAGCCGATATCATGTTCTGTCAGGTGCAGGTGGTTCACGGCGACATCGCAGCTTACCTGTAATCCCTGCTGTTTGGCCTGTCTTACCATCTCTACACCTTCTGCACTGGATAGTCTGCACAGGTGCACTTTGGCGCCGGTTTCCCTGGCGACTTGCAGAATGGTGGCAATCGCCAGTGTTTCGGCTGCAGTGGGGATGCCCTTTAGGCCTAGCCTTGCCGCGATTTCGCCATCATGTGCAACGCCACCTTTCGCCAGAAAAGGCTCTTCCGGACGTAGCCAGACGGTGAAGCCAAAGGTGGCGGCATATTGCATTGCACGCCACAGCACCAGCGTATCGGTGATAGCGATGTCGGCTTGGGAGAAGCCTACGCAGCCGGCTTCTGTCAGTTCGCACATCTCGGTGAGCTCTTTGCCGGAGAGTTGCTTGGTAAGCGCCCCCAGCGGATATACATGGGCCAGGTTGAGTTGTTTGGCACGGTGCTTGAGCATTTCTACCAAGCCGGGTTCATCCAGCACTGGATCAGTGTCCGGTGGGCAGGCCAAGCTGGTGATGCCACCCGCAACCGCAGCCTGCATTTCACTTTCCAAGGTGGCTTTATGCTCATAACCGGGTTCGCGCAGGCGGGCAGACAGGTCCACTAGTCCCGGGCATACGATGAGATTGCTCGCATCGATGACGGTATTGGCGACGAAACTGTCGGGCGCCTGGCCAATACCGACTATTTTTCCTGCAGCAATAAACAAGTCCAGCTTGGCATCTATGCCATTTTTCGGGTCTATCAATCTGCCGTTTTTGATGTGTTTCTTCATTCTGGGTTCCCTGCAAGTATCGACATCACCGCCATGCGCACCGCTATCCCGTAAGTCACTTGGGGCAAGATGACGGATTGGCTGCCATCAGCCACCGCAGAGTCTATCTCTACACCGCGATTCATTGGGCCCGGATGCATGACAATAGCGTCTGGCTTGGCTAGAGCCAGCTTTTCCTGGGTCAGTCCATAACATTTGAAGTATTCCTGCGCACTAGGCAGCATGGCACCGCTCATGCGTTCGTTCTGCAGGCGCAGCATCATGATGACATCGACATCCTTCAAGCCTTCGCGCATGTCGTGGAACACCCGTACCCCCAGCTTTTCTACATGCTCAGGCAGCAGGGTTTTAGGGGCGATCACCCGCACTTCTGGTACGCCTAGCGTGGTGAGTGCGTGGATCTCGGACCTGGCAACGCGGGAATGCAGCACATCGCCCACCAGGGCGACGCGCAGGTTTTGCATGTCGGGCTTGTAACGGCGCACGGTAAACACGTCCAGCAAACCTTGGGTGGGGTGCGCATGGCGCCCATCACCCGCATTGATGACATGGATGTGTGGCGCTACGTGGCGCGCAATTAGGTGGGCCGCGCCGGATTGTGAATGGCGTACCACAAACATGTCGGCATGCATGGCGGTGAGGTTGTCCACCGTGTCAAGGATGGTTTCACCTTTGGATTGCGATGAGGTATTGACGTTGAGGTTGATCACGTCTGCCGACAGGCGTTTGGCCGCGATCTCAAAGGTGGTGCGAGTGCGGGTGCTGTTCTCAAAGAAGATATTGCACACGGTTTTACCACGCAGTAACGGTACTTTTTTGACTTCACGTTCAGCAACACCGACAAAGGATTCTGCTGTGTCTAGAATCTGGTTGAGTATGCTGTGTGGTAGGCCTTCAATGGTAAGTAGATGCTTGAGTTTTCCGTCTTTTGTCAGTTGCGGATTCAACACTAATTATTCTCCTCAAGCTCAAGATAAAAACTGCCATCGTCGTGGCGTAGTAATTGCAAATTATGTGGCTCTTTCAAGTTGCAGGTGTAGGCGGCAATCTGCGGGGCAATTGGGAGTTCACGTCCGCCACGGTCGACCAGTACAGCCAGTGTGATGCTGGCAGGGCGCCCGTAATCAAACAGCTCATTCATGGCGGCGCGTATGGTGCGGCCGGTATAGAACACATCATCAACCAGGATGATGTGGCTATCTTCTACATCGAACGGAATCTGCGAGGGTTTGGTATCGGCGTGCAAGCCGCGCTTGTTGAAATCATCTCGGTAAAACGAGCTGTCCAGCATGCCGTGCGGGATATCACTATCCAGCATAGAAACAAGGCGTTCTACGATCCAGGCACCACCGCTATGGATGCCGACCAGCGCCGTACCTGGTTTGATGAGCGGCTTGATTTGTTCGGCCAGTGTGCCTAGCAGCGTCTCTGCATCAGGTAGATTCGTTGGCATGGGCTTCCTGGGTAAGGGTATCGAAATAGGATTGTAGAATGTATTGTGCCGCGACCTGGTCCAGCATGGGTTTCTGGCGGCGTCCGCCTATGCCCATTTCGTTCAGGGATTGGCTTGCTTCGGCAGAAGTGTAGCGCTCATCTATCATCACAACCGGGATACCAAAGCGGCCATCCAGCCGGCGTGCGAATTTTTTGCTGAGCAGGGTCATGGCATGTTCTTCGCCATCCACCGATAAGGGTAGGCCCACAACCAGGGTGCTTGGTTGCCACTCCTTGATTAGTTCGGCAATCCTGGAAAAGCGGACATCTGTGGCTTCAGTCTCTATGGTAGTGAGTGGATGGGCGATGCCCAGCATGTGCTCGCCGATGGCGATACCCAGACGCTTTTCGCCAAAATCAAACCCTAACGCCGTTCCCTGCGCGGTTAGCTGTTTGGTTTTATCGTTGTTGATGGCCTGCAGCTTGGCGGGTATTGTTTGCATGGCGTTAATGGGGTCGCTTCGGTATATCAAGCATGACCGGCCTCGTCCGAGAGTCGCGCAAAATCCAGCCCGAGCAGGCCCATCGCCGCATCCAGCCTGGCGCTGCTGGGGGTGTCAAAAATCACGGCATCATTTGCCTGTACGGTAAGCCAGGCATTCTGCCCCATCTCATGTTCCAGTTGCCCCGGTGACCAGCCGGCGTAACCCAGTGTCAGCAGGATTTTTTCCGGCCCGGTACCATTGGCGACGGCTTCAAGAATGTCTTTGGAGGTGGTGAGTGCGGTGTCGCCGCTGATGGCAATGGTTGAGTCCCAGTCGCCGGGCGGCTGGTGCAGCACAAAGCCGCGTTCAGGCTGTACCGGCCCGCCGAAGAGGACCTGTTGTCTGGCCATCGGGCTGTTGCTGAGGTCAAGATTGATTTGTTCGAACAAGGCATCGTAGGTCAGGTCGATGGGGCGGTTGATAACCAGACCTATGGCGCCATCGGCATTGTGTTCGCAAATATAGGTGACCGATTTAGCAAAACGCGGGTCTGTCATTGCGGGCATGGCAATGAGAAAATGGCCGGTTAGATTGACGTTTTCCACGGGATTAATTATCTCACAATTTAATTGTAAAAAAACCTGTACAGCAGTATCAGCCAGGCAACTACAATTTACATTGCTTACGGCGCTTCCAGGTAGGCAGTCACTTCTAAACCAAAGCCCACCATACTCGGCATTTTGCGCGGTGTCGCCATCAGTTTCATTTTGCGCACTCCCAGGTCCAGCAGTATTTGAGAGCCTATACCGTAGTTGCGGAGGTCTTGCTTGGGACGTATGGCTTCATCCGCATGAGCAATGCGGTGGATCAGTTCAGTGCCGTCCTCTACCCTGTGCAGCAGCACAATCACGCCACAGCCGGCTTCATTGATGGTCTGCATGGCTTTTAGCGTATTCCATGAATGCGAGGTGCTTGAGGTGTCTATTAGGTCAAACACTGACAGTGGCTCGTGTACGCGCACCAGCACTTCTTTATCTGCACTGGGGTCGCCTTTCACCAGTGCCAGATGGGTTTCATTGGCAATCTTGTCGGCATAGGCGATAAGGCGCATCTCGCCATAAGGAGTTTGCACCATACGTTCCGCAGCGCGCTCTACCAGGCTTTCCGTTTCACTGCGGTAATGAATCAGGTCGGCGATAGTGCCTATCTTGATCTTGTGCTGCGCGGCGAATTCGATCAGGTCTGGCAACCTGGCCATGCTGCCGTCATCCTTTAATATCTCGCATATCACTGAAGCTGGCTCCAGCCCTGCCAGAGCGGCCAGATCACAGCCCGCTTCGGTATGCCCTGCACGTACCAGTACGCCACCGTTTTCGGCAGCCAGCGGAAATACGTGACCAGGGCTGACGATGTCTGCCGGTACTGCATGCTTGCCGACAGCAGCCTGTATGGTGCGGGCGCGGTCACCTGCCGAGATGCCTGTAGTGACACCGGTTGCCGCCTCAATGGATACCGTGAAATTGGTATGCATGCTGGAGCCGTTTTTCTCTACCATGGACGGCAGCTGAAGCTGCCGGCAGCGGGCTTCGGTTAATGTCAGGCAAATCAGGCCGCGGCCATGCTTGGCCATGAAGTTGATATGTTCAGGTGTCGCAAATTGGGCTGCAAGTACCAGGTCGCCCTCATTTTCGCGGTCTTCTTCATCCACCAGAATCACCATGCGCCCCTGGCGTATCTCTTCGATGATTTCCAGCGTAGGGCTAACGCAACAGTCGCTCATCAGGCGGTATCCCCAGTGTTGTCGGATTCCCATTGCGCCATGCGTTCGACGTAGCGTGCGATCAGGTCGATTTCAAGATTCACCCGGCTACCCACGCCCAGTTGTTTCAGCGTAGTCACTTCCAGTGTGTGCGGGATCAGGTTGACGCTAAAGGTGTCCTTGTCCACGGTGTTGACGGTCAAGCTGACACCATCAATGGCAATCGAGCCTTTAGCGGCAATGTAGCGGGCAAGATTATTCGGAGCGCGTATCACCAGTTGCCAGCAGTCACCCAGTTGCTCAAAACGCAAAGTCTGGCCTATACCATCGACATGACCACTGACCAGGTGACCACCCAGACGGTCGGAATAGCGCAGCGCTTTTTCCAGGTTGACCAGTCGCGGGCTATCCAGGCCAACAGTGCATGACAGGGTCTCTTTTGAGACATGCACTTCAAAATGTGTGGCATCCAGATGCACTGCCGTCAGGCATACGCCATTGACGGCGATGCTGTCGCCGATCTTGACGTCATCCATCTCCAGCGTGCCGACGTGTATGGTGAGTTTGGCATCGTCACCCGCTGGGGTGACTCGTTCTATTTGGCCTACGGCCTGTATGATTCCGGTAAACATAATGTAATTTTAGCAGATTCGCCCGCCAAGCCTGCTAGAATTCTGCGCAATGTGATGCAGCTAAACACTTAAAAATTTAAAGTCCCGGCCTTTTGAAAAACTCCAGTTCTAATAACTTCAATATTTTCATGCTCTGGCTGGGGCTGGTTATCATCACCTTTTTCAGCCGCTATTACTTTCCTCTGGATGAAACGCGCTATGTGACGGTGGCCTGGAACATGTGGCTCAGGCAGGATTTTCTCGTGCCATACCTCAATGGCGAAGCCTATAGCCACAAGCCGCCGATGCTGTTCTGGCTGATTAATCTGGGCTGGTCCGTATTCGGGATGAATGACTGGTGGCCGCGGCTGGTGCCTTCATTTTTTGCCCTGGCTTCAGTCTATGTAACGCAATTCATTGTGCGCAGGCTCTGGCCACAACAGCCGCGAGTCGCGTACATCGCCCCTCTGATACTGATTGGTAGCGCGTTATGGACGGTATTCACTACCGCCATCATGTTCGACATCATGCTGGCATTGTTTACCCTGCTGGGGGTTTGGGGGCTGCTGACAGCATGGCAGGATCGCAGCATCAAGGGCTGGCTGTTGCTGTCGGCGGCCATTGCCGGTGGCTTATTAACTAAAGGCCCCACCATATTGCTGCAGCTGATGCCTCTGGCCCTGCTGGCGCCATGGTGGATGACGCATTCACGGCCTGTCTGGCGCAACTGGTACCTAGGTGTGCTAAGCGCCGTGCTGGTTGGGGTGGCAGTATTGCTGGCATGGGCGATACCGGCTGCTATTGCAGGTGGTGCGCAATACCAGCATGATATTTTCTGGGGACAGACCGCTGATCGCATGGTGCAGTCTTTTGCACATCGGCATCCATTCTGGTGGTATTTCCAGATGCTGCCTTTAATGGTTTTCCCCTGGCTTTTTGCTTTGCCGGTTTGGCGCGCACTGTTCAAGTTACCGCGCCTGATGGATGAGCCGGGTGTGCGATTCTGCATGGCCTGGCTACTGCCGGTATTGATTGCCTTCAGCTTGATTAGCGGCAAGCAGCCACATTATTTATTGCCTATTTTTCCTGCGTTTGCATTGCTGGTAGCGCGAGGTCTTGATGGGGTTAATAGCGTTTCCTGGGTCGACAAGGCGGTTGTTCTCGTCAGCGGAGTGATCATCGGCGCCGTGCTGGTTTATCTGCCCATGAGCGCACACGTCAGCCATATGGCGCACTGGGTGCAGAATATTCCTGCCTGGAGCGGCCTGCTGCTGATCGTCGGTTCCGCAGCCTTGTTCCTGCTGCGTGGTAATGAAATAGGCCGTTATGTATGGAGTGCCACTTTATTGAGCAGCTTGGTGATGGCCGTGCTTTATGTTGGCGTCATTCGTCCTGCCGGCGATGCTTATGACCTCAGGGATATCAGTCGGCAGATAAAAATATTGCAGGACCAGGGCTTGCCGCTGTCCTATGTGGGTAAGTATCACGGGCAATTTAACTTTATCGGCAGGCTGGTGAGCTCGCCCGAGAGTGTCAAGCAACCAAAGCTGAGCGCGTGGTTTGAGCAACATCCAGAGGGACGTGCCATAGTCTTGTTTTATGAGGGACGCCCATTGGGCCAGCTCAAGCCAGACTACCTGCAGCCATACCGCGGTGGCCAAACCGGCATATTGACCAGGCAGCAGTGGCACGAATGGCTACAAATGCAGAATAAGGACACACCTGAGAATGATGCTGACGAATAATCCTGGGCAACCATGATAAAATCGGCCGCTATGTCACTTTTAAAATCGTTACCCTTTGAGTTGTTCGTTGGCCTGCGCTATACCCGCGCCAAACGTCGCAACCATTTCATCTCCTTCATTTCCCTCACCAGCATGATAGGCATCGGCCTGGGTGTGGCTGCACTTATCGTGGTGTTGTCAGTCATGAATGGTTTTCAGGAAGAGCTGCGTTCAAGAATCCTGGGAGTTGCTTCTCATCTGCAAATCACCGGTGCCAACAGCGTGCTGGATGAGTGGCCGCGCGTGGTCACCGCTGTCAAAGATGAGCCGCATGTGCAGGCTGCTGCGCCTTATATCATGGCTCAGGGCATGCTGTCGTATGGCCAGGCTGTGAATGGTGCCATCATCCGCGGTGTGCTGCCGGCGGATGAAGACAAGGTGGCTGAGCTGGGCAACCACATGAAGGCAGGCAAACTTACCGACCTGCGCCCCGGCGAGTTTGGCATCATCCTTGGCATGGAGCTGGCGCAATCGCTGGGCGTGGTGCTGGGCGATAAAGTGGTTGTCATGGCGCCGCAAGGCCAGTTTACACCGACGGGTGTAGTGCCTCGCATCAAGCAATTCAGGCTGGTCGGGTTATTCCAGATCGGCATGTTCGAATACGACTCAGGCCTTGCCTTAATCCATATGGACGACGCGGCCAAGCTGTATCGCATGGGGGATACGGTATCCGGCGTGCGTCTCAAGCTGGACGACCTGTTCCTGGCACCGGCAGTGGCGCGGCAGATATCCAACAAACTCAGCACCGAAGGTACTTTTTTTGTAAGTGACTGGACCGAGCAGCATGCTAACTTCTTCCGTGCGGTACAGATGGAAAAACGGGTCATGTTCATCATCCTGGCCCTGATCGTCGCGGTGGCCGCTTTCAATATCGTGTCCACGCTGGTGATGGCAGTGACCGACAAGCGTGCCGACATCGCCATTATGCGTACATTCGGTGCCAGTCCGCGCAGCATCATGGTCATCTTTATCGTGCAGGGCGCACTGATCGGCATGATAGGCACAGTGGTCGGTGCAGTTTTCGGGGTGATAGTCGCCTTGAATATCGGCACTATCGTACCGTTCATCGAACAGCTGTTTCATGTGCAGTTCCTGGCTAAAGATGTGTATTACATCAGTGATCTGCCATCGCACTTGCAGTGGACGGATGTCATTACCATCACCATTATGTCGTTTGTACTCAGCCTGCTGGCTACGCTTTACCCTAGCTGGAAAGCCTCAAAAATGAATCCCGCGGAGGCGCTCAGGTATGACTAGCCCATCCATATTGGCCTGTAAAGGTTTGTACAAGACTTATGCGGGGCTGGAAGTGGCCGTGCTCAATGGCATCGATTTTGAAACCAGCGCTGGCGAACAGGTGGCGATTGTCGGTACCTCAGGTTCCGGCAAGAGCACTTTGTTGCATCTGCTGGGTGGCCTCGATGCACCAAGCGCAGGCGAGGTCAGCATCATGGGCCAGCCACTGGCGAGCATGAACGAAACCAGGCGTGGCCAGTTGCGTAACCAGTCGCTGGGTTTTGTCTATCAGTTCCATCATCTGTTACCGGAATTCACGGCACTGGAAAATGTCGCCATGCCTTTGCTGATACGTCGCACACCGCGTGAGCAGGCGCTGGCCGCTGCTGCGGATAAGCTGGGCAAGGTAGGCCTGGCGCATAGGCTGGAACATATGCCGGGAGAGCTTTCTGGCGGTGAGCGCCAGCGTGCTGCGGTCGCCCGTGCATTGGTCACCAACCCGCAATGTATCCTGGCGGATGAGCCTACCGGCAATCTGGATAGAATCACTGCGCACAGCGTATTTGACCTGCTGCTGGCACTTAACGAAACGCAGGGCGTGAGCCTGGTAGTGGTCACCCATGACCTAGAGTTGGCTGGCCGTATGCAGCGGCAGTATCGCCTGCAAGATGGTCTGCTGATCCCTAACTAGCATCCATCATTCATGATCGCCTTTGCACTGAGCTTTGTTTTCGGTGCCTGGGTATTGCAGCACATGCCGTATCTTCCCCATGCCTATTGGGGCTTGCTGCTTCTCCCACTAGCTGTTCTGGTATTCATCTCTCGTAAGCATGACTTGTCCAAGCTTGCAGCTTTGCTGGCTTTTGGTTTTGCTGCAGGGTTTTTATGGGCAATGCTGTTTGCGCAATATCGCTTATCCCAAAGCTTGCCTGCTGAATGGGAGGGGCAAAATATCCAGTTGGTCGGCGTCATTGCCAGCATGCCGCAGCAACTGGAACGCGGCGACAGGTTTGAGTTCGAGGTAGAGCAAGTGCTCAGCCCCAATGCCGTTGTGCCGCAGCATATCTCGCTATCGCAATATTCCACTGAGCTTGCGCCCAGTAATAGCAAATTTTCCAGATACAAGCCTGGCATTTCCGGCAAGGTGTCGGCAGCGCCGTTGGCTTTTCATGCCGGTGAGCGCTGGCGCCTGACCGTGCGTCTTAAAAAACCGCATGGCACGGCTAACCCGTATGGTTTCGACTTCGAAGCCTGGGGCTGGAACGCAATATCCGTGCTACGGGCTATATTCGCCAGCATGCAGAAAACCAGTTGCTGCAAGCTGCCGTATACAAACCGGCCTATGTGGTAGAAATGTTGCGCGAAAAAATCCATCAGCGTATGAGCCGGGTGCTGGCAGGCAAGCCCTATGGTGGCGTGCTGCAAGCACTGGCGATAGGGGATGAAAGCGGTATTGTGCAGGATGACTGGCAGGTGTTTTTGCGCACCGGTACAAATCACTTGATGAGTATTTCAGGCCTTCACATCACTATGTTGTCCGGCCTGGTATTTGCCCTGGTGTTCGCCATCTGGCGCAGGGCAGAAGCGCTTACGCTGAAGCTGCCTGCGCGCAAGGCTGCGGTGTTGGCAGGCGCATTAGCTGCATTGATGTATGCGCTTATTGCCGGGTTCTCCGTGCCTACGCAGCGCACTATTTACATGCTCGCGGTATTTGCCTGGGCGCTGTGGTCTGGCCGCAATGTCGCCATCACGCGGGTGCTGTCCTATGCCCTGTTGCTGGTGGCTGTGCTAGACCCCTGGGCCGTGCTGGCGCCCGGTTTCTGGCTTTCATTCGGGGCGGTTGCATTGATCAGTTATGCCGTCGCTGGCGGGCTGCAACGCCCCGGCTGGCTGCGCGAGGCCATCAATACGCAATGGGCTGTCAGCCTGGGGTTGGTGCCTTTGCTGCTGGTGCTGTTCCAGCAAGTGTCCATCATTTCGCCGCTGGCCAATGCTGTGGCTATCCCGCTGGTCAGCCTGGTAGTGGTGCCGCTGACCTTGCTGGGCAGCATGCTGCCGATTGATAGCGCCTTGCAGCTGGCGCACCTGATCATGACAGGCTGCATGCAGTTGCTGATATGGCTTGCCGGCTTCCCGCTCAGTACCTGGCAACAGCACGCCCCGCCGATGTGGACATTGCCGATCGCCATGATGGGCGTGTTGTGGATGCTGTTGCCGCGCGGAATGCCCATGCGCTGGCTGGCCCTGTTTGCCTTCATGCCCATGCTGTTTGTTACGCCACTGCGCCCGGAAGTCGGTGCAATGCAAGTGTCCGTGCTCGATGTCGGCCAAGGGCTGGCGGTGGTGGTGCAAACACAGCACCATAATTTGCTGTATGACACCGGCCCGAAATATTCTTCGCAGAGCGATAGCGGTAGCCGCATCGTGGTGCCCTATCTGCGCGGCGCAGGCATTAAGCGGCTGGATGGCATGATCGTCAGCCATAATGACCTTGACCATAGTGGTGGCATGGCCTCGGTGCTAGCGCAAGTACCAGTGGCCTGGTTTGCCAGTTCGTTGCCGGAGGACTCAATTGAGGTGCCCGCTCAGCCGCATCTACATTGCTTCGCAGGGCAGGCATGGACGTGGGACAAGGTCAGGTTTGAAATGCTGCACCCGGATTACGCGAGTTATGAGGATCTGGACATCAAGGACAATAACCGCAGTTGCGTACTGCGCATCACCAGCCAATACGGCAGCTTGTTACTCACCGGCGATATTGAGAAGCAAGCTGAAGTGCAGTTGCTAGATGCCGTGCCGGATCAGCTACCAGCCGACGTATTGGTGGTGCCGCATCACGGCAGCAAAACCTCATCCACGCCTGATTTTGTCGCCGTCGTCAAACCTGCCGTGGCCATTTTTACCATGGGTTACCGCAATCGCTTCGGCCACCCTAAACCTGCGGTAGTCAGCCGTTATGAGGATATAGGAAGCAAGCTCTATCGCTCGGATACCGATGGCGCAGTACTGCTGGATTTTGTCGGGAATACAGGCATCCAGATAACGCGCTGGCGGCAGCAGGAGCGCCATTATTGGCAAGAGTGATTTAGTACGGTATTGACTGGAGCAGGTCAGCAGGGCGGAAGCTGTGTTGTGAATTTAGATTTTCACAAAAAAGAAAAAAGCCACCTATTAGTTTTTAGAGTGGCTTTTGTTTGACTGGGTGAAGCAAACAATTCTGCATTGGACTAACGCTACCAAGTTGCAGGTGGATTCTGGGGGCTTTACCTACCGTGAGCATTAGCCATCGGTTGGAAATCCCAATGTTCTGATTTACCACCATAGTTCATTACGTACAGGCTCTGAAAGCCGATTGGGGGTGTCAATGACGAACGAGCAAGCTTGTTTTATTTTTAAAATAAAACCCTCAGGCTTATTCGGTTTATTTCTCCGGTTAGGGTTTCTGAAGCTGGGGATTAAAACTAAATGAAAGTGCTGCAATGATGAAGATTTAAACATGGTGTAATTCCCCTTCCAATGGCATTCAATAGTTGACGGGCATAAAAAAGTGTAGCGAATTTATTGTAGTACAATTGTGCGAAATAGTATTAATTTAGCCTGCGTTAAAATGAATATTTTTTTGGGATATGTACTCCGGCATATCCACTACAAGTGATTGAATTTATTGCGCCTAATTTTCTGATCTTGCATCTGACTCGATACCTCAGCTCCAGAGCTCATCCTCAGTGAAATATACAGATGTGCAAAGTGGTTTTCTGTGCGGTATCGAACTTTCGATTACATAAGAAGCTGGGCAACTTTTGGTCGCCCGGCTTTGTAGTGCTGATAGTTGGTTAACGCTTTTTGTTAACCTGAATGCCATCACCTTCGGTCTTGGCAAGCGCGAAGAAAGTGGTGGAGAGGTTAATTCCATCGTCGTTGATATAGGTCAAAGCCGCTTGCTACCCAAGTCTATAACCTTGCCTCATGCAAGTCGTCCTTCCCACGTTAGTCCAGCCACCGCCCAAAGATTTTGAGGCGGATGCCGATGCCTGGGTCGCACTTGACGAGCCAGTAGAATGGGGTAGCTTCAGCCAGCCTAATGTCAACAATGGCCAGGAGTGGGAGTCACGCCTGGTGATTGAAGGCATGCATTGTGCGGCTTGCGCACTGCATGTGGAAAAAGCGCTGAAAGCCGTGCCCGGTGTAATCAGTGCCGACGTCAATGCCACTAGCGGGCGGGCGCGTCTGGTGTGGTTTGCCGATGCGGCCAAGCCTTCAGACTGGATGCGTGCAGTGAACAAGGCGGGCTACCGTGCGCTGCCTGCAGCGGATGCGTTTATGCAGGATAGTCGCCGTAAAAATCGGCGGGCTGCATTGTGGCGCTGGCTGGTAGCTGGTTTCTGCATGATGCAGGTGATGATGTATGCGTTGCCGGCCTATGTGGCAAGCCCCGGTGAGATGACTGAGGATATGCATAACCTGCTGCGCTGGGCCTCCTGGATATTGACCTTGCCAGTGCTGTTTTTCTCCTGCGGGCCTTTTTTCAGTAGCGCCCTCAAGGATATCAGGCAGCAACAGATCAGCATGGATCTGCCGGTTGCACTGGGCATCCTGATTACCTTCTTTGTGAGCACTGCCGCTACTTTCGAGCCATCCGGCTGGTGGGGGCATGAGGTGTATTTTGATTCGCTGACCATGTTCGTATTTTTCCTGCTGACTGGCCGCTGGATAGAGCTGCGCATGCGTGACCGCACCGCAGGTGCGCTGGATGCGCTGATGCGTCGTTTGCCCAATAGTGTGGAGCGACTGAAGCCGGATGGACACTATGAACGGGTAGCGGTGCGCAGGCTGGAGGTTGGGGATATCGTGCGCGTATTGCCAGGCGAGGCATTCCCGGCTGACGGCACTATCACGTTGGGCACTACCAGTGCAGATGAAGCCTTACTGACCGGCGAATCAAGACCCGTTGCCAAGACGGTCGGGGCGGAAGTGATTGCGGGCAGCCATAATCTTTCTTCGGCGGTACAACTGCGTGTTGACCGGATCGGCCAAGCTACGCGCTATGCGCAAATTGTCGCGCTGATGGAGCGTGTTGCCGTGGATAAGCCGCGACTGGCGCTACTCGCAGACCGCATTGCGCGGCCGTTTTTGTTTGCGGTACTGATAGCGGCGGCACTTTCAGCCGCCGTACTTTGGAATACCGACCATAGCCGTGCGTTGATGGTGGCGGTAGCGGTGCTGATAGTGACATGCCCATGTGCGCTGTCACTGGCAACACCAGCTGCCATGCTCACCATCTCCGGGGCGTTGGCGCGTAGCGGGGTGCTGGTGCGCAGGATGCAGGCACTGGAAGCGCTCACCACCATAGATACCATCGTTTTCGACAAGACAGGCACGCTGACGCAAGACCGGATGCAGGTAGGTCGCATAGTCACAGCCGCTAGTTTCAATGAGGCACAGGTGCTGCAGATGGCGACGGCACTGGCGCAATATTCCTTGCACCCGGTTTCGCGTGCGCTGGTCGAGGCTTGTAATGCACAGCCTGTAGACGGCAGGGCCGCGCTAATTGAGCGTGATGCTGCTGTCAGGAATGTGCAGGAAATCTCGGGGTTCGGGCTGACTGCTGAATCGGCATACGGACGCCTGAAGCTGGGCTCACTTCAGTTTTGTGGATTGGAGCATGCGTTTCTCGGGCATATATCCAGCGAGTCATCAACGGTGCATCTGGTTTCTGAACACGGCTGGCTGGCCAGTTTTGAGATGGTCGAGGCGATCAAGCCGGATGCGGTGTCTGCCATGCAAGCATTGCAATCTATGGGTTTGCAGCTTGAAGTGCTGTCTGGGGACCGGGAGCAGTCGGTAGAGCGTATCGCGGACATGGTGGGCATTGCTCATGCTCGTGGCAACTGCACACCGCAGAATAAGCTGGCCCGCATGCAAGCTCTGCAACAGCAGGGGCGCAAGGTCGCCATGGTGGGCGATGGGCTGAATGACGGGCCGGTTTTGGCGAGCGCACATGTTTCCATTGCCATGGGCCAGGCCGTACCGCTGGCACAGGCACAATCGGATTTCGTGGTGATGGGTGGCCAGCTGGCAATGGTGCCGCACCTGATTGCCCAGGCGCAACGTACTATGCGTATCGTCAAACAGAACCTGATATGGGCGGCCACCTACAATGCAATCTGCGTACCGCTGGCAGTGGCCGGCATGCTACCAGCCTGGCTTGCGGGGCTGGGCATGGCGCTTAGCTCGTTGTTGGTGATTCTCAATGCGGCGCGCTTATCGCGCGTTGCACCTAATGTCATGGATGTGAGCTAATGGATATCCTTTTTCTGCTGATCCCTTTGTCTGTCATCTTGGTGCTATTAATACTAGGCGGGCTATGGTGGGCAATCAATTCCGGCCAGTTCGAGGATATTGAAGCAGAAGGTGAACGTATTCTGCACGATGATTGATTTGTATCAAATGAGGTACATGCAAACTTAGGCACACTCCATCTTGTGAAATTCACAAGAAAAAGGGGTTACTAAATGCAATACCTAAATACTGAAGCAACCACGTACAGCGACAAGGTTGTACGGCAGTTCTCTATCATGGCTGTGGTCTGGGGTGTGGTGGGCATGTTGATGGGCGTGATTATCGCCGCTCAACTTGTCTGGCCGGAACTCAACCTCGGCCTGCCGTGGACCACCTTCGGTCGTCTGCGTCCTCTCCACACCAATGCCGTGATTTTTGCTTTTGGCGGTTCCACACTGTTCGCTACCTCCTATTATGTAGTGCAACGCACCTGTCAGGTCAGCCTGTTTATGCCCAAGCTGGCTTCACTCACGTTCTGGGCGTGGCAGGTTGTCATTGTGGCAGCTGCGATTTCCCTGCCGCTGGGATACACCACCGGCAAGGAATACGCAGAGCTGGAATGGCCGATTGATATCCTGATTGCAGTTGTGTGGGTGTCTTATGCGATTGTGTTCTTCGGTACTATCGGTACGCGCAAGGTCAAGCATATCTACGTGGCTAACTGGTTCTTCGGGGCATTCATCATCGCGGTAGCGTTGCTGCACATCGTGAACAGTGCTGAAGTGCCTGCCGGTTTCATGAAGTCCTACTCGGCCTATGCCGGTGTGCAGGATGCCATGGTGCAATGGTGGTACGGCCACAATGCGGTAGGTTTCTTCCTCACTGCCGGCTTCCTGGGGATCATGTACTACTTTGTTCCTAAACAGGCTGATCGTCCTGTGTATTCATACAGCCTGTCTATCGTGCACTTCTGGGCACTGATTTTCACCTACATGTGGGCGGGTCCTCACCATCTGCATTACACCGCTTTGCCCGACTGGACTCAGTCTTTAGGTATGGTGTTCTCGCTGATTCTGCTGGCACCGAGCTGGGGCGGCATGATCAACGGCATGATGACCTTGTCAGGCGCATGGCACAAATTGCGTACTGACCCTATCTTGCGCTTCCTGATTGTTTCCCTGTCTTTCTACGGCATGAGTACTTTTGAAGGCCCGATGATGGCGATTAAAACCGTTAACTCGCTTTCACACTATACCGACTGGACCGTAGGCCACGTGCACTCTGGTGCCCTGGGCTGGGTAGGCCTGGTTTCAATGGGTGCACTCTATTACATGGTGCCGCGCCTGTTCGGCCGCAAGCAGATGCATAGCATGAGTGCCATTGAGTGGCATTTCTGGCTGGCCACTATCGGCATCGTGCTCTACATCTCCGCACTGTGGATTTCAGGCGTGATGGAAGGCTTGATGTGGCGCGCTATCAACACTGACGGCACACTCACTTACACCTTTGTAGAAAGCGTGAAAGCCAAGCATCCCTACTACATCATACGTCTGCTGGGTGGCCTGCTCTATCTGAGCGGTATGTTGATCATGTTATGGAATGTACTCAAAACAGCGGCGGCGGGTAAGTCAGCGCTGGCTGAGATTCCAGCTGTTGCTGCTCACGCTTAAGGATAATCATCATGTCAAACCAAGAGACAAAAAGTGGTTTCAGCCACGAAAAAATTGAGACTAGTAACTTTCTGATGATAGTGCTGATTCTGTTAGTAGTGGCTTTCGGCGGCATAGTAGAAATTGTGCCGCTGTTCTTCCAGAAATCCACTACTGAACCGATTAAAGGCTTGATGCCATATACCCCGGTGCAACTGGCCGGGCGTGACATCTACCTGCGTGAAGGCTGTTACAACTGCCATTCGCAAATGATCCGTCCGTTCCGCGCCGAGACTTTGCGTTACGGGCATTACTCAGTGGCTGGCGAGTTCGTTTACGACCATCCGTTCCAATGGGGTAGCAAGCGCACAGGCCCGGATCTGCACCGTGTTGGCGGCAGGTACAGCGATGAATGGCATCGTATCCATTTGATCAATCCGCGCGATCTGGTACCTGAATCCATTATGCCTATGTATCCCTTCCTGGAAAAAGCGCTGGTAGACCCTGAAGGTATGGCCCCGCGTATGCGTGCATTGCGCATGGTCGGCGTGCCGTATACCGATGCTGAAATTGCAGGTGCTGCAGCAGAAGTAAAGGGTAAAACCGAGCTGGATGCGCTGGTGGCCTACCTGCAGATCCTTGGCACTAATTTGAAGTAATGCACTTGAAGCAATTAAGGAGAATGCATCATGGACATTAATACACTACGCATATTGGCGACCGTTGCCAGCTTTATCGTGTTTGTCGGCATCGCGGTCTGGGCCTGGCGCAATCGCAGTACATCAGACTTTAAAGATGCAGCCAACCTGCCATTTAAAGAAGACTAAAGGAAAATAAAATGAGTGACTTTACGAGTAATTTTTGGCCTGTCTTCATTACGGTCATCACCCTGGGTGGTATTTTTGGCTGCGCCTTGTTGCTGTGGTTAACCAGCAAGGTGAAAGTGGCATCTGCCAACGGCGATAACACCAGTGGCCATGTATGGGATGGCAACCTGCGCGAGATGAACAATCCGTTACCACGCTGGTGGGTATGGCTGTTTATCATCACCATCGTGTTTGGCTTGATCTATCTGGCGGCTTATCCCGGCCTGGGTCGTTTCGAGGGCAAGCTGGGCTGGTCTGAAGTGAACCAGTACGATAACGAGGTCGCTGCTGCCAACAAGGCGCTAGAGCCTCTTTACGCCAAGTTTGCTGCCATGCCGGTCAATGAGTTGGCTGCCAATGCTGAAGCCAAGGCCATTGGTGAGCGCCTGTTTATGAACAACTGCGCGCAGTGTCATGGCTCAGATGCCCGAGGTAGTCGCGGTTTTCCTAATCTTACCGATAACGACTGGATACATGGCGGTACACCTGAAATTATCCAGACCACCATCACCGGCGGCCGTGTCGGCATGATGCCACCCATGGCAGCCGCAGTGGGCAATGCGGACGATGTGAAGAATGTGGCCAACTATGTATTAAGCCTTTCCGATAGTACGCACGATGCTGCACGCGCCGCATTGGGTAAGGAAAAGTTTGCTGCCTGTGCCGCCTGTCACGGCGCTGATGGCAAGGGCAATATCGCCATAGGTGCCCCTAACCTCAGCGATAAGATATGGCTGCATGGTGCTGGCGAAGCTGCCATCATCAAACGTATTAACGAAGGCAAAACCAACCAGATGCCAGCACAAGCAACGAAGTTTACACCAGAGCAAATCCACGTACTGGCCGCTTATGTATGGGGTTTATCTAACCTTGCACCTTCAAGCCTTGCCCCTTCAAGTACCGCAGCAAAGTAGGAGTGTTGATACATGAATAGCCCGCAGACCATTACTAAAGCAGAAGAGAATCTCTCAACTGATTTACCTGAGGCGGTAGTGGTCTCCTTATATGCTGCGCAGGAAAAAATTTATCCGCGCAGCATTTCGGGTTTTTTTACGAAATGGCGCTGGGTCATGATCTGGCTGACCCAGCTGTTTTTTTATGGCATGCCATGGCTGGCATGGGGCCAACGTCAAGCCCTGCTGTTTGATCTGGAAGCCAAGCGTTTTTATATATTCAACTTGGTGTTTTACCCGCAGGATCTGATCTACCTGACGGCTATCCTCATTATTTCCGCACTTTCCCTGTTTTTATTCACAGCGGTTGCCGGGCGCTTATGGTGTGGTTATACCTGTCCGCAAACGGTGTATACCGAAATATTCCTCTGGATAGAGTCCAAGATTGAAGGCGATCGTGCTGCCCGCATCAAGCTGGATGAATCAGCGATGTCGGCTAAAAAGCTGCTGAAAAAAGGCAGCAAGCACTTTGTCTGGATTACTTTTGCGCTGTGGACAGGCTTTACTTTCGTGGGGTATTTCACGCCTATCCGCGAGTTGCTGGCCGAATTTATTCATCATGATGTAGGCCCATGGGAAACCTTCTGGGTGCTGTTCTATGGCTTTGCAACCTATGGCAATGCAGGCTTCATGCGTGAGCAAGTCTGCAAATACATGTGCCCTTATGCACGTTTCCAGAGTGCCATGTTCGATGACGACACCCTGATTGTTACCTATGACGAGGCTCGTGGTGAGCCGCGCGGTGGCCGTTCGCGCAAGGTGGAGAGCGATAGCCACGGTCTGGGTTCCTGTATCGATTGCAGCCTGTGTGTGCAGGTTTGCCCCACCGGCATTGATATCCGCAAAGGGCTGCAATATGAATGCATAGGCTGCGGCGCCTGTGCCGACGTCTGCGATACGGTGATGGACAAGATGGGTTATGCGCGTGGGCTGGTTAAATACTCTACGCAGCATGCAGTCACTAATAATTGGACACACAAGCAAATGCTGCAGCGCATAGTGCGGCCACGCGTGCTGATCTACGCCACTATCCTGACCTTGCTGGTGACTGGCTTGCTGGTCAGCCTGTGGCTGAGGACCCCTTTCCGGGTGGATGTAGTACGCGATCGCGGTGTCATGGCCCGCCTAGTGGATGGTGGCTTGCTGGAGAATGTGTACCGCCTGCAGATCATGAATGCGACAGAAACTGTCCAGCATTATCGTATCAGCGCCAGCGGTATTGAAGGCCTGATCGTTGAGTCCGATGGCGAAGAAGTCAACCGGACTATTACCGTAGAGCCAGCGGAGGCGCGCTGGATATCTGTACGCCTGGAGATTCCTGATGGCTCCATCGAGCCAGGCTCTCATAAGGTGGAGTTCCAGATACAGTCGCTGGAAAGCAAGGAAATCGTGGCCGAGAAGTCGATATTCCTGGTGCCAAGGTAGCAATACAAGAGGTTAATCAGCTTTGCTGTCAGCAAGGCTGTAACAAAATCAAAGTTGTAACAAAGATAAGGATCACCTGATGAATACACAAGATACAAAAGCCTGGTGGCATTTTGGGCATGTCTGGCTGATTATTTCCGGCCCGCTGCTTGTCGTTATTGCCTCATTTATTACATTGTATCTCGCGATCCGTAGCCCTGACCCGGTGATTGATGATTATTACCGTAAGGGCATTGAAATCAATAAAACCCTGGATGCCCAGCGTGATGGCATGGTGCCAGCGCTGCAAGGGCGCAACCACGCCGCAACCGGTATTGCACCAGTTCATCCTTAACCTGGCATCACTCAAACGATGGTTATGAATGTTGATGTCGCCATCATAGGCGCAGGGCCAGTCGGCTTATGCCTGGCCAGTGCACTGGCCAGCTCCGGCCTGCGGATTGTGGTGCTGGAACGGCAAACTGAAGCGGCATTGGCTGCTCCTGGCTTTGATGGCCGCGAGATAGCACTTACTCACTATTCGGCGCAACTCATGCGCGAGTTGGGGCTGTGGGCCCGTATCGATGCCCAGGCAATTTCCCCTTTGCGCGATGCGCGTGTGTTCAATGGGTCTTCGTTGTTGTCTATGGATATCGGCCATGCTAATAGCCAAAAAAGCGAGTTGGGTTACCTGGTTGCCAATCATCTTATCCGCAAGGCTGCTTTTGAGCAGGCAAAATCATTGCCGGGCATTACCCTCAAGACCGAAGCGCAGCTAACCAACATATGTTGTGCCAAAGATGAAGTCACGCTGACCTTGGCGGATGGCGAGCTTATTCAAGCCCGGTTGCTGGTGGGGGCGGATAGCCGATTCTCGGAAACACGCCGGGCCATGGGCATAGCCGCCGACATGCATGATTTTGGCAAGACCATGATGGTGTGCGTGATGGAACACGATATCCCGCACCAGCATACCGCCTGGGAGTGGTTTGACTACGGCCAGACGCTGGCACTGTTACCCATGAACGGCATGCGCTCATCAGTCGTCATTACGCTAGCCCCTGAAGAAATTAATGCGCTCATGCACATGCCCGAGGATGAGTTCAATCTTGTCATGGCAGCACGCTTTAAGCACAGGCTGGGCAATATGCGTCTCGCCTCCACTCGCCATGCCTACCCGCTAGTGACTGCTTATGCCAACCGACTGGTGGGGCAGCGTTTTGCGCTGGTGGGGGATGCGGCTGTGGGCATGCATCCGGTCACTGCGCATGGCTTCAATTTCGGCCTGAAAGGTATTGCTACCTTGTCGGGAGAAATCAAGGCAGCACACGCAGCAGGTAAAGATATTGCCGCCCATAGCCTGCTGTTGCGCTACGAGCAAGTGCATCGCCGACACACGCGCCCTTTGTTTGTTGCCACCCATGCCATCGCCAAGCTTTACTGCAGCGATAGCCCTCCCGCACGTTTCCTCCGCGCCAGTGCCTTGCGCATGGGTAGCCGCATTACGCCATTCAAGCGCGCAGTCGCAGGGTTCCTCGCAGACGCGCGTTAGCTTCAGTTTGGGTCATTGAGTAAGTGACCGCTATGTCATCTACGGCCATATTGGCTGTCCACTGTTGCGTGCTATGCTAAAGTCAACTTCTCCAATCCCTGCAGCATACCGCCTGAATTGATTTTCAATATGGACCATCATCAACAGCATTGGCATACCCTATCTGCAGCCGAGGTTGCGCACCAGCTTGAAACCAGCCATCAGACCGGTTTAAGTGCGGCCAAAGTCAGTGAGCGCAGGGCACAGTTCGGGGCTAATGCGTTGCAGGAGAAGCGAGGCCGCTCTGTCTGGCACATGCTATTGGCGCAATTTGCTGACTTCATGATCGTGGTACTGATCGCGGCTGCCATCATTTCCGGCATTGTCGGTGATGTGCAGGACACCATCGCCATCATCGTGATTGTGATCCTGAATGCGGTAATCGGCTTCATACAGGAGTATCGGGCAGAGCGCGCCATGGCTGCGCTCAAGCGTATGTCAGAAGCCAGTGCGCGTGTATTACGCGATGGTGAGGTGCAAACTGTCAACGCCTCTGAGCTGGTGCCGGGAGATGTGGTGTTGCTGGAAGCCGGTAACGTGGTGCCAGCTGACTTTCGCATCGTTGAAGCGGCACAGCTCAGGATTGATGAATCCGCGCTGACCGGCGAATCGGTGGCGGTGGAGAAGCAGATACACCCTGTCCCACACCAAGATGTACCTTTGGGTGACAAGACCTGCCTGGCTTACAAGGGAACGATAGTCACCTATGGTCGAGGCTTAGGTCTGGTAATAGCGACCGGCATGCAAAGCGAGCTGGGCAAGATCGCGACCCTGCTCGGTGAGCAAGATGACACCAAAACGCCCATGCAAAAGCGGCTAACAGGTTTTGGCCAAAGGCTGGCACTGGCTGCGCTTGCGATCTGTGTATTGGTGTTTGTCATTGGTATTATGCGCGGAGAGCCGTTGCTGCTGATGTTCATGACGGCCATAAGCTTGGCGGTAGCGGCTATTCCAGAAGCCTTGCCTGCCGTGGTGACTATCTCCCTGGCGCTGGGTGCGCGCAAAATGGTCAAACAGCATGCCTTGATCCGACGCCTGCCAGCGGTTGAAACCCTGGGGTCGGTGACATTTATCTGTTCCGATAAAACCGGCACGCTGACCCAGAATAAAATGCATGTCACTGCAATTTATGCCGATGGTGCAATGTTCTCTGCGTTTAATATGGGTAAAGATGTTGAGCCCTGGCACACTTTGTTTCAGGCGCTGGCCTTGAGTAATGATGCGCATCTGGATAAACACGGGAAAATTCAGGGGGAACCGACCGAGGCCGCCTTGCTGCTTGCCGCACAGGATGCCGGCTGGAGTAAGACGACATTGGAGAGCCAGTCACCCCGGCTGAAAGAGCTGCCATTTGATTCCGAACGCAAGCGCATGACTACGTTTCATGCCGCAGGCCAAGACGTGCTTGCCTATACCAAGGGTTCACCGGAAGCGCTGGTGTCTCGATGTACCAGCATGCTCAATGCAAGTGGCGAGCAAGGCCTGGACGATGTGGCTAAAACGGCATTGCTGCGTGAGGCAGATGCCATGGCGGTCAATGGACTCCGGGTGCTGGCAGTTGCCTGTCGTACCTGGCAAACCTTGCCAGCTAGCCAGCAGGCGGATGAACTGGAGCGCGACCTGGTGTTCTTGGGGTTTGTCGGCCTGATAGACCCACCCAGGCGCGAAGCGAAAGAGGCTGTGTCTTTGTGTAAATCTGCGGGAATTACCGCGGTGATGATTACTGGCGACCATCCCGCCACCGCCCGTACCATTGCATATCAGCTGGGGATACTTGCGGATAGTGACGGACGTGTCATGACGGGGGTTGAGCTGGCACAGCTGGATCAACAGGCATTTGAAGCTGAAGTGGAAACAGTGCGGGTGTATGCGCGCGTTGACCCCATACAAAAGATCAAGATAGTCCAGGCATTGCAGGACAAAGGTGAAGTGGTAGCAATGACCGGCGATGGCGTCAATGATGCTCCAGCCTTAAGAGCTGCCGACATTGGGGTGGCCATGGGCAAGGGTGGTACCGATGTGGCGCGGGAGGCTGCGCACATGGTATTGCTGGATGATAACTTTGCCACTATCGTGCATGCCGTGCGCTATGGGCGCTGCCTGTATGACAATATCCGTAAATTCATACGTTACGCGGTCACCACCAACTCGGCAGAAATCCTGACCATTTTTTTAGCGCCTTTCCTGGGGTTGCCTATCCCCTTGCTGCCTACGCATATATTGTGGATTAACTTGGTGAGTGATGGCTTACCAGCGCTGGCATTTACCGCAGAGCCTGCAGAGCACGGCATTATGCATCGCCCGCCACGTCCGCCACAAGAGAGCCTGTTTGCTCACGGGATGTGGCAGCATATGGTCTGGGTCGGCTTATTGATGGCTGCGCTCACCCTAGTCGCGCAGGCATGGGCCTACCATACCGGCTCGGCACATTGGCAGACCATGGCATTTACTGTGCTGACCGTCAGCCAGCTTGGGCACGTGCTGGCGATACGTTCAGAAAAAGAATCGCTGTTCAGTATTGGCATACTTTCCAATCGCCCCATGGCGGCGGCCGTGGCTGTGACTTTTATTTTGCAGATGGCCACTATCTACGTACCAGTTTTTAACCCTATCTTCAAAACTGCCCCGCTTAGCATGGGGGAGCTGGCGATTTGCCTGGCCTTATCCAGCGTGGTGTTTATTGCGGTGGAAATTGAAAAATGGCTGATACGGCGAGGCTGGATATATCGCACTGCAGTGAACTGACGAGCTTTAGTCTAAAAGCACGCGTATCTAGCGAGTGAACTAGTCGATTGAGTTAGGGGCTGACATGCACGGTAATCCCGTGCTGGCGTATGCGGTTTGCCACACTTTCCAGCCACTCTGGCGGCAAGCGGCTGAGTCTACTTGCTTCGGCCTGCAACGAGGGCCTGGCCAGGCCATACAAGTGAACGCCTTGTATTTTGTCAGCCACCTGTTCCAGCAGTGCAACATAGGCTGCAATATCCTCTTCGCTGGGGGCTGAACCTTCCAGCCCGAACATGCAGGTCTGGATAAAGGTGGGGCAGGCGTCTGCGCAGTTTTTCAGGCGCTGAATATGGCTTTGCGGGTTGAGGTGTACATCATTGATACGCGCAATCCCTTGCTGAGTACCGGCATCCACCTTGAACCAGACCTCGCCATTACAACGCGATAGATGACGCACCGCTTCCAGTATGGCCGGTTTATCCAGCAGGCTGCCATTGGTGATCAGGCGTACTTTGATGGTGCCGAGCAGGTCAAAATCACGTAATACTTGTTCTACCAATGCTATGACTTGTGGAAACTCTTTTGCACTGGTGGGTTCGCCGTTGCCTGAGAACGCAATGTCTTGCAGTTGCCTGTCCTGCTCGGCCACAAAACGTTGCATAAAATCGCCATGGATGACGCTGTTTAGAAATGTGCGCAGTTCTTGTTCCAGCACATCCAGCTCAATGGGGGGCGGGGTGCCGCGAGTGAGGTTAGGCACCTGGCAATAAATGCAACGCCAGTTGCAGGCATTGTTGATATTCAGGTTAATACCCACAGATACACCGCCGGCACGGCGTGACACGACCGGGTAAATGTAACGCATGCCGCTTACATCGCGGTTGTGGTCAGAAACGGTGAGGAAGTTTTCTAAAGTCATGCGATTACTTCAATGCGGTCTTGTGCGACTTTAAATCAGTGATAAGAAATCAATGACGAGAGATGCTAATTGCAGCAGATCAAGAACAGGTCTGGGGGTTGAATATCTTCTTCAGCGCATCAGGTTCCAGAATACGCACATAGCGTTGTTTGACTTCAATAATGCCGTCTTCACTGAATTTTGAGAAAGTGCGGCTCACGGTTTCCAGCTTGAGTCCCAGGTAACTGCCTATCTCCTCGCGCGTCATCCTGAGCACCATTTCTGACTGAGAAAAGCCTCTTGCATGCAGGCGCTGAACCAGATTTAACAAGAATGCCGCAACGCGCTCTTCAGCGCGCATATTGCCTAACAGCATCATCACGCCATTTTCGCGCACAATTTCGCGGCTCATGATCTTATGTACATGGCGCTGCAATACCGGGAACTCGCGTGATAAGTCTTCCACATTGGCGAACGGCATCACGCAAACATCTGCATCTTCCAGTGCTACTGCGTTGCAGCTATGGAAGTCGCTGACAATGCCATCGAGGCCGATGATTTCACCTGCCATCTGAAACCCTGTGACCTGTTCGCGGCCATCTTCCGTAGAAACGCAGGTTTTGAAAAATCCGGTGCGTATGGCATACAACGAGGTAAATGGGTCGCCGCTACTGAAAAGCATACCGCCTTGCTTGATTCTGCGCCGTGTGGCGACTACTTCATCCAGCTTTTGCATATCCTCTGGATTGAAGCCCATGGGCATGCAAAGCTCACGCAGGTTGCAGTTAGAGCAGGCGACTTTAATGGTTTCAGGAGTCATATCTAGCCCGGAGGTGAAGTTACCCGTTAAGCATACCGTGTTAAGGGCCTTGTTGGTAGATATTCCTCCGGACATTTATGATTTTCATGGCAAAATTTTTACTAACAAATTGCTTCCGTGCTCACTCAGTACTCGTTTGACTTACATCAAAGAACTATATGACCAACTCTGTCAAAGTTGCACAAAATTGAGGAGTGGCCTTAATCGCCAACACACATGATCGCCAAAAAAACTACACCTGTTTCCACTGCATTGCCTGAAGGCATGCTGGGTACAACAATCTCAGCCGTAACCCCTGAGCTATTGCGCAAGTATGATGTATCGGGTCCACGGTATACCTCCTATCCCACAGCAGACCGTTTTGTGGAGGCATTCACTGAGGATGCCTATAAGCAGGCTTTGGAGCAGCGCCGGGTAGGCGGCATGGCCTTGCCGTTATCCATTTATGTGCATATCCCATTTTGTGAATCGCTGTGCTTTTACTGTGCCTGCAACAAGATCATTACCAAACGCCATGAACGTGGTACCGAGTATTTGCGCTATCTCAGCCGTGAAATCGACTTGCATGTTGAGCATCTTGGCCTCGGGCAAACCATTACGCAATTGCACCTGGGTGGCGGCTCACCGACTTTTTTCTCGGATGATGAACTGACTGAGCTGATGTCCATGCTGCGGCGCAGCTTTGTGCTGGCGCCGGGTGGCGAGTATTCGATTGAAGTGGATCCGCGTACGGTTGATGAAAAGCGGCTGGAGCATCTGGCCGCGCTGGGGTTCAACCGCCTGAGTTTCGGCGTGCAGGATTTTGACGCAGAAGTACAAAAGGCAGTACATCGCATCCAGCCGGCTGAGCAGGTGTTTGCCTTGGTCGATGCCGCACACAGGCTTAACTTTGAGTCGGTGAATGTCGACCTGATTTACGGTTTGCCCAAGCAAACGCCTGAGTCTTTTGCACGTACTCTGGCGCAGGTGGCACAGCTTAAGCCAGACCGAATCGCGCTGTATGCCTATGCGCACTTGCCAGCGCGATTCAAGCCGCAGCGCCGTATTCATGCCTCAGAGATACCTGCTGCGCCCGCTAAAATCGCCATGCTATCCGGCGCGATCTCCACATTTCTCAGTGCCGGCTATGTATATGTAGGCATGGATCATTTCGCCCTGCCTACCGACGCACTGGCAGTGGCCAAGCGTCAGGGCAGGCTGCACCGCAACTTTCAAGGCTACAGCACACAACCTGATTGCGATCTGATCGGGCTGGGTGTTTCTGCTATTGGGCGTGTCGGTGCTACTTACAGCCAGAATGCTAAAACGCTGGATGAGTACTATGATTTCCTGAATCAAGGCCGTTTCCCAGTGGTGCGCGGTTTGGCATTGTCGCGGGATGACCTGGTACGGCGTGCCGTGATTATGGCGCTGATGTGCCAGGGGCGGTTGCAATATGAGTCTATCGAGCTGGCCTTTATGATCGACTTCAAGAGCTACTTTGCCAGCGAGCTGGAAGCACTCAAAGAGCTGGAAAGCGCTGGCATGGTAGAGCTGGATGACAGCGGTATACAAATCACAAGCAGCGGCTGGTTTTTTGTGCGCGCGGTTGCCATGCTGTTTGACCGCTATTTGCAGATTGATCGTAATCGCGCCCGTTTTTCTAAAATTATTTAGTCTCTAAAAGCATCTAGGGCAGCTCATATCATGGCCATGCAAACTTCGCTGGCACTCACCACCCTGCTTATGGGCCTTGCAGGCGGGCCGCACTGTATCGTCATGTGTGGCGCCGCGTGCGCCGGTATCCAGAAAGGGCATGGCGGTACATCCAGCTTATGGAAATTCCAGGCAGGCAGGCTCATTGGCTATGCCAGCCTTGGTGCTGTGGCGGCTGCCTCGGTAAAAAGCCTGGCCTGGGTATCCAACCAATCGCTTGCTCTGCATCCTGCTTGGACATTTTTTCATGTGCTGGTTTTGAGTTGGGGCCTGGTTTTGCTGGCCTATGCCCGCCAGCCGGTGTGGGCGGATAATCTGGGCCGTAATATCTGGGGACGTGTGCAGCATATGGCACGAATTCCTGGCGGCATGTTGATGACGGGTATGTTGTGGGCCTTTATGCCCTGCGGCTTGCTCTACTCTGCATTATTGGTCGCATCATTAAGCGCTAATCCGCTCAATGGCGCGATCAGCATGGCCACCTTTGCCTTGGGCACCAGTGTTTCATTGCTGGTCGGCCCCTGGCTCTGGCTAAAGCTGCAGCATGGCGGTAAATGGATCAACGAAAGCCGCAGTATGCGGCTGGCAGGCTTGATACTTAGTATTGCTGCAGCGTGGGCAATCTGGATGGATTTAGCGCATCAGGTAAAAGTCTGGTGTAACTGAATATCCCGTTCTGTTGTTTGTGCTTTTCCATATTCCATACTTCTCATTAATTGAATCAAGACTACGGCTCAATTCCCCCTGAGCCTGACTCATACTTGGCTATGATAGTCATGGTACTAAAACCCAGGCAAAAAAATGCCTCTGCCGGGGAGGACAGAGGCGAGGGTGGAACTAGGAGACTATAGAAATTTGTAAACTAAACTGTTTAGAACTTCTTACCGAAGCCGATACCGAATACCCATGGGTCGATATCCAGTGAGTCAATCTTGGTCCAGTTACCTGCAACCTTAGTCTTAACATCGGTATCGATAGTGATGTACTTAACGTCAGCATTGATTAACCAGCCATCTTTCAAGTTGATATCAAAACCAGCTTGCAGGGCATAACCCCAGCTGTCGCTATCAACTTTGATCTTGGTACCAGCCAGTGCGCCGCTTTCAAATTTCAGGTTGCGATCCAGCATGGCGGTGTAGTTGATACCGGCACCGACGTATGGGTCAAAAGTCTGGTCAGGCCTGAAGTGCCATTGCAATGTCAGTGTGGGTGGTAAAGCATTTACGCTGCCCAGGTTTTGATTACCGACGGCACCTACGCTATCACCCTTGATGCTGACATCATGCTTGGTGCCTAGGGCAAGAATCAATTCGGCAGCGATGTTCTTGGTGATGTAGTAAGAAATATCGAACTCAGGGATCACATTGCTATCAACAGCCAAATCCGCGCCTGGGGACATAGTGCCTGGGCCTACGTTTTTGTTGACGGTTTTACCAAGATCGCTGCTTTCATTAGGGCTAACGCTCACTACACGACCGCGCAGTACCCAGTCGCCAGCTTCAGCATGGGCCAGCACAGGAGCAAAAGCAGAAGCCAGTGCCAATACCAATAACGTTTTTTTCATTTTTAACACTCCACTCATCGAATTATTCAAACACTAAGGGTTAATAAAGCTAATTTCGTGAGTGCATTCTATGGGGATGAATCATGAAGCGATTTGATATGTATCAAACAAGCTGCAGCTAAATGCCATATTGGTGATTTTTATGCCAAAAGAGTTTGAAGCTGCCAGGTTGCCGCTTTTAAGCGCTTTATTCGTCTTGGTATCAAGCCTGTCGGGCACTATTTGGCAGCTACGTGCGCTAGCAAACAGAGTGACTTCACAAATAAGGGGACTATTAACGCAATGCCGCTCGGGATCAGCAATCCCCAGCTTTTGATTGAATCGATATGGAGATACCTACCATGAAACTACTTAAATACATGACTACCATTACTCTCGCGCTGGTCATGGCGACTTTACTGGGCTGTGCCTCTACCTCCCAGAGGGAAGGAACAGGAGAGTACATTGATGACAGCGTGATCACGACCAAGGTCAAAGCCGCGGTTCTGAAGGAAGACACCTTGAAGTCATCAGAAATCAACGTCGAAACTTACAAGGGCGTGGTGCAGCTAAGCGGTTTTGTTAATTCGGAAGCTGACATTAAAAAGGCAGTTGAAGTAACACGTAACGTTAAGGGCGTGACATCAGTCAAGAATGATATGCGGCTCAAGTCCAAGTAGTCGTTCTAAATAAGCTGCGAGCCCATATTTAAATTAGGAGTAAATATCATGCTTGAAACCATTGCAGTAATTTTGCTTGTCATGTGGGTGCTTGGCCTGGTTTCTTCATACACCATGGGCGGGTTTATCCATATCCTTCTAGTCATCGCCATCGTGGTGGTCGTGTTACGCCTGACTCAAGGCCGGCGCTTGTAGTCAGCTTGACGCCAGCCGGACTCAAGCGACAGTAAGTGGTCTCTGAAAGGAGATGATGACATGAACACTTTCAAGCTTCTGGCAAATGCTCTGATTGCGTCTGGTGGTCTGGGCCTGTTGTACGGTGGCATTGTCTATAGCAGTGCTATGACGGAAGCAAGGCCTAGCCATATCACTCACCCCCTCAAGGATATGCATGCGGACAGAACTTTGGAATTGAGGCAGGCACAATCTGGCACCTGCCCCTTTGTAGTAAAGGCAAAACCACAAGCCAGATCTATCGAAATCCATTTTGAAACTGAAACATTCAATAACGGAGAACATCATGCAAAAAATATCTGAAGTAGTAATCGCTGATTTCAAGATGATGGTGGCAGATGCTGAAGCGCTGCTGAATGCGACTGGCAACCAGGATAATGCGCAACTGGAGGTCATCCGCGCAAAAGCCAAAGTCTCGCTCAATTTGGTGAAGGCTGACCTGGCAGAGCCAGCTTTACGGCCTGTGGTGTCGAGAAATGGCTATGATGCCGGCTGGGTAAGGTGGCAGCATAAGCAAAACTTGCATGACAACACTTAGCCGATCAGCACTTAATGCAGGCAGAGGCCTACCGCACTACCGTTTCGGTTTCTCAACAGTAGTAAAGTAGTGCGATAGGCTCTCAGCTATGCAGGGTGCGGTCGAGGTGTCGCTATGCTGAGAATGTGCGTAGGCTTGCTAGATGACGTTAATTGGTTGGGCTTTAATTCTGGTAATGCCATGCAGCGAGGGGAGCAGGCGGTCAAACTCTTTTCGCACTACCTCATAGCATTCGCAACTGCGTGCTTCTAACCCCGGCCGGTTCATTACTTTGATATGACCACGAGTGTATTCGATTAAACCCGCCCGTTGCAATTTCCCCGCCGCCTCAGTGACGCCTTCGCGGCGCACGCCCAGCATATTGGCAATCAGCTCCTGGGTCATGGTTAGCTCATTCGCGGACAGTCGGTCGAGGCTGAGTAATAGCCAGCGGCACAATTGCTGCTCTACGGTGTGGTGCCGATTGCAAACCGCTGTCTGTGCCATCTGAGTGATCAAGGCTTGGGTATAGCGCAACAGCAGGCGCATCAAAGGCCCGGCACGATTAAATTCAGCCACCAATAGTTGAGCCTTGAGCCGATAACCATACCCCGCGCTCTGTACCACGGCCCGGCTCGGCGTAGTTTCGCCGCCCATGAATAGTGAAATGCCCAGTATGCCCTCATTGCCCACGACGGCTATTTCGGCGGAGGCCCCATTCTCCATGACATAAAGCAGCGATACGATGGAAGTTGTGGGGAAATAGACATGCTGTAAAAGGCCACCGGACTCGCAAAGGACCTCACCAAGTGGCATATCAACCAACTCAAGGCTGGATGACATACGTGCATAGTCTTCTGTGGATAATGCGGCAAGGAGGTGATTAAGCTGCGGGTGTTGTAAGTCGGTCATATGGATTTCGTTACTCATTAACACATGATTGATAAAAATAAAGTTGTGCTTAAACATGGCGTAGAAGCAAACCTGTGAATTTTAGTATAGGGAATATTGAGTTGTATGTTCGTTATCGAACTGACAACTATCAAATAAACCTTGTTTTGCAATGTTTGGATTTTATTTTTCATTTTGTGACATTACCACTGCATGGGCTTAGACTGAACTTAAAGGGGCGTGTTTAGGTATGCTGTGTAAGATACTGCTTCTTTCAATTTCTACCAGCTAGCCTGATGTGCGTTTTTGTACCATACAGACCAGCTGATTAGTCGACCTGTATCTGATGGATGCAGTTGAACGACATTTCTTATTACCTTATCTGCTATCAGGAGAAATACACCATGAGCAAGGAACAAAAAAGCAATAAGCTGGAAAAGAAGCAAGCTGTCATGACACCAAAAGAGAAGAAGGCTGCCAAGCGAGCCAAGGAAGAGTCTAAGGATTTTTTGAAGAATGAGAAGGTGCATTAAGCTTCGGTGAAGCTTATTCGAATGTCAGCCAATCTGGAAGTAGGATAGCGCTGACAAAAACTTCAGCCAGGACTGACTGCGGGAATGGTGTGGGCGGAATATGATGGCGTTGCAGTTGTTTAACAAATCTCCGTTGCTACACTGTATTAGCTCATACTTCCCCGGTTGAGTTAATTTCTGCACCCGGAAATCGGGTGCATTTTTTTGCGCATCATTTCCGCTACTAACTTAAATGGGTGCTTGCTGAGTTCTTTGTTTGATATCAATCAATAAACAAGTCTAAGCACTCACTCATACTCAGCATCATTCAAATCTCAGGAGAACTCTATGTCATACAGTCACGCAATAGTATGGATCGACCATCAGGAAGCGCACGTTATCCAGTTTAGTGCTGAAGCCAGTGAAAGCGAGATTATTAAGACAAAATCCAAACATTCCAATGTGCATCATAAAGCTGGTGTTGTTGGTAATGGCCATGATGGTGGCGATCAAAACTACTTGCATGAGGTCATCCATGCTGTTTCCGAGGCGAATGAGATTTTGATTGTAGGTCCGGGATCAGCCAAGCTGGAACTGTTAAAACATGCCAATGCGCACGATGCAATAGTGGCTGAAAAAATTATCGGTGTTGAGACGGTGGATCACCCTTCGGATGGGCAGCTGCTTGCCTATGCGAAAAAGTATTTTATTAAAGCGGATAATTTAAGAGCAGTCTAATCCGCACTTTTCGTAGTGTTGTACAGCAAGTTTGTATGTAAGCCTGCGACGGAAACAAAAAACGGGTTAGAGAGAAATCTCTAACCCGTTGATTTTGTTGGTGGTGATGGGGGGACTTGAACCCTCGACCCCAGGATTATGAATCCTGTGCTCTAACCAGCTGAGCTACATCACCGGGGAAATCTGTTTGATTAAATCTAGTGGATTTAGCCAAGCCCGCCATTCTATTGTTTTGGGGGGGTATTGTCAAAACCAACTGCGCTATAAATGACTGAAAGTAGGCCTAACCGCGCTTTTTTATACATTAAACAGGAAGTGCATGACATCGCCATCTTGCACGATGTAGGCTTTGCCTTCCAGGCGCATTTTCCCTGCTTCTTTTGAGCCTTGTTCACCTTTATTGGCGACATAGTCAGTGAAGCCGATAACTTCGGCACGAATAAAACCGCGCTCAAAGTCGGTGTGTATCACTCCTGCTGCTTGCGGCGCTGTGGCGCCTTTTTTGACTGTCCAGGCGCGCACTTCTTTTACGCCGGCGGTGAAGTAGGTTTGCAGGCCCAGCAGGTCGTAGGCGGCGCGCACGACGCGATCCAGCCCTGGTTCTTCCAGGCCCATTTCTTCGAGGAACAGGGTTTTGTCTTCGTCTTCCAGATCGGCAATCTCGCTTTCGATCTTGGCGCAGATGGCCACTACAGGCGCGTGCTCCTTAGCTCCCAGCTCTGCAACCCTCGCAAGTAGTGGGTTGTTGTCGAAGCCGGTTTCATCAACGTTTGCAATATACATGACGGGTTTGACAGTGATCAGGCACAGTGGCTTGAGCAGGTTCAGCTCGTCAGCATCCAGCCCCAAGGTACGTACCATGTTGCCTTGGTCCAGGCATTTTTGTACTTTCTCCAGTACCGCACACAAGGCAATCGCTTCTTTATCGCCAGACTTGGCTTTCTTGCCCTCGCGCTGCAGGGTTTTTTCTACCGTTTCCATGTCGGCCAGTGCCAACTCGGTATTGATGGTTTCAATATCGGCGATAGGGTCGACCTTGCCTGCGACGTGAACGACATTGCCGTCATCAAAGCAGCGTACTACGTGGGCGATGGCATCTGTTTCGCGGATATTGGCGAGGAACTTGTTGCCCAGGCCCTCACCTTTGGAGGCGCCTGCCACCAGGCCTGCGATATCAACGAATTCAACAATGGCGGGCTGTATTCTTTGTGGCTTGACAATGTCAATCAGCGGCTTCAGGCGCGGATCAGGGACTTCCACAATGCCGACATTGGGCTCTATGGTACAAAATGGATAGTTTTCTGCTGCGATTCCCGCACGGGTGATTGCATTGAATAGGGTAGATTTACCAACGTTAGGAAGACCGACGATGCCGCATTTCATGGGATTTATTTAGCCTTATATAAAACAATACACATTACCTGTCCCGTTTCTGGATTTGCTGGCTCGATGCCATCAGTAGCCTTCGAGAGCGTTCACAATATTATTCGGAGTGACAGGCGTTGTGATGCAACGCAAATTCTGGATAACCTTAGAAATTCGCGCCTTTTAAAAAGACGATATTGTAACTCTCAGGCAGGTATTCCACCAAAGACTATTGTAGTAGAAGCACTTGTTTTATCGACAGAAAGCAGCAGGCACAGCTGCTGGATGAAGTTCTTGACTCACCAGGGTTCGCATAGCCATTCAGAAAGTCTCATCACCAGCCGTTATCTTTAATTGAGGGGCATTACAATTAGTTACAATTGGAGTAATCTTGATTCTGGAGATTGTATTGCACAGGCAAGAACAACTAATAATTCATAAAAATGAAGTTACTCGCCAAATTTACACGCATTAATTTGTCTGGCTGGATGAATCTGGACAGGTTCTTGCCATGGCTGGTGTTGTTGATTTCACTGCTTGTAACCAATCAGATGTGGCGCTACGAACGTGCTTCAGGGCTTATTGAGCTGCAAACCAGTTTCGATTTCCGGGTGAAAGATGCTAGCAGTCTGATTGAGCAGAAAATACTGATATATGAGCAGGCGCTAGTTGGGCTGCAGAGTTTTTTTGAAGCCTCTGAGACAGTAGAGCGCGGCGAGTTCCATAATTACGTTTCCAAGCTCTTGCAGGCAGAGCAGCATCAGGGCATCGTTGCTGTAGGGTTTTCTGAGTTGATACCTGAATATGAAAGGTCTCGGCACACGCAGGAGATTCGCGCCCAGTGGGCTGCTGACTATGCAATTTTCCCTGAAGATACGCACGATTTTTATGCGCCTATCCTGTTTATCGAACCCCAAACCAAAGCTAATCTGAATAGAGTGGGGTATGACACTTACTCAGATGAGGTGCGCCGGGAGGCGATGGACAAGGCAAGGGATTTGAATCGGGCAACTGTCTCATCCATCGTCTTGTTTTCTGATGAGGCTGACAGCGACAGGCGTGCCGGTTTTTTGTTGTATCTGCCCATTTATCGCAACGGTAGCATGCATGTCAGCATCTCTGATAAGCGGGCCAGTCTTGCCGGGTGGATTTTTTTGAAGCTTGACTCTGATGTGCTCATCCGCAGTACTTTCAGCAGAAGCGCCAAAGGTCTCGACATTCAGATATATGACGGCAGGGCTGTATCAGAAAGCACGCTTTTATTTCATAGCAGGAGTGCCAGCCAGCTAGTTGATAAGGCAGATATTCAATTCCAGACTGTCAAGCACCTGCGGATACTGGATCATGACTGGATTCTGCTAGCTAAGGCACTGCCGGGTTTTGATGCAGGCATCAGTTATTGGAAAGCCTACCTGATAGCGATTGTCGGGGTGCTGACCAGCCTGTTGCTCATGGCATTGACGCAGTTGCTGGTGACGCGTGCTCGCGTAATGAGATCAATGAATAACATGCATGAAAAACTCAGTGTCAGTGAACAGCGCTGGAAATTTGCGCTGGAAGGTTCAGGCGACGGTGTGTGGGATTGGTATATTCAGCCGGATGAGTTGCACTACTCACAGCGCTGGAAAGAGATTTTAGGCTACGGTGTCCAGGAGCTGGCAAATAACCTTAGCGGCTGGAAGAGCGTGATACACCCGGATGATTTACCCAGTGTCATGTCAGATATGAACGCATCCCTGAATGGGAAAGCCGCCAGTTATATTAATGAGCACAGGGTTAAATGTAAGGACGGCAGCTGGAAGTGGATACTGGATCGCGGCATGGTGGTGAGCCGCGGCCCGGACAACCAGGTATTGCGTATGGTAGGTACTTTGACAGATATTTCGCGGTTAAAGGAGTCTGAGGAGGTTATCTGGAATCAAGCCAACTTTGACTCCTTGACGGGCTTACCTAACCGGCGCATGTTTTATGACAGGCTGGAGCAGGAGGTTAAAAAGACGCATCGAACCGGCTTAAATCTTGCGCTCATTTTTCTGGACCTTGATCGCTTCAAGGAGGTGAACGATACACTTGGACATGATCAGGGGGACATATTGTTGAAAGAGGCATCGAACCGGCTGATTCGCTGTGTACGCGAATCGGATACCGTTGCCCGCCTTGGTGGTGATGAATTTATTATTATTCTGGGTGATCTGGATGATGCCGGGATAGTTGAGCGGGTTGCCCAGAAAATTCTGGCTGAGCTGCTGGAGCCATTTAAACTAGACAGCGAGATTGCTTATGTGGCGGCCAGTCTGGGCGTTACTTTTTATCCTGAAGATGCTAAAAATCTTGATGACCTGATGAAAAACGTTGACCAGGCGATGTATGCTGCCAAGAATCTTGGCGGTAATCGTTATAGTTATTTTACGCCCTCCATGCAGGTCTCTGCCCAGGCCAGAATGCAGATGGCGAATGACCTTCGGTCTGCGATTGCAGATGAACAGTTCTGGCTGGTTTATCAGCCCATTGTTGAACTTAAATCAGGACTGATTACCAAAGCCGAAGCGCTGGTGCGCTGGCACCATCCGACGCGAGGCATGATCAGCCCTGCGGAATTTATTCCAGTCGCCGAGGATACAGGGCTAATCATTGAGATAGGCGAGTGGGTATTTCATGAGGCTGTGAATCAGGTCAATTTCTGGCGTAAAACGATCAGTAAGGATTTTCAGATCAGTATTAACAAGTCCCCGGCGCAGTTTCATAACGAAATTAAATTGCCGAATACCTGGTTTGAGTATCTCGCAGAGCTGGGCTTGCCGGGACAAAGCGTGGTGGTGGAAATCACCGAAGGTCTTTTACTGGATGCCAGTGAGCATGTAACGAAGCGCTTGCTGGAGTTTCGTGATGCAGGTGTCCAGGTGTCTCTGGATGATTTTGGCACGGGATATTCTTCACTGTCATACCTGAAGAAATTCGATATTGATTATCTCAAGATAGATAAATCCTTTGTTGCTAACCTAGCTCCCGACTCTGATGATCTTGCGTTGTGCGAGGCCATTATAGTGATGGCGCATAAACTGGGCATTAAAGTAATTGCCGAAGGTGTCGAGACTGCAGTTCAAAGTGATCTGCTACTGGCCGCAGGATGTGATTTTGGACAGGGGTATTTCTTCTCTCGACCGGTTAAAGCCGAGGAGTTTGAGCGTTTGTTTACTGATTTGCCGGAGGCTTTGCTTTAGCCGGCTTGGTATGCAACTTGAGCATGGCATCCTCAAACTTGCCGGCCAGTAACATAGGCAAGGTCGCCAGGCTTTCATCAATGTTTTTTTCTATCGCATGCATCTCGTCGCGGGTAGGAGTATGCAACACAAAGTTGACCACGGCAGCCCTGTCGCCAGGGTGGCCGATCCCCAAGCGTAAGCGCCAGAAATTTGGCGTACCCAATTGTGATGCAATGTCCTTGAGGCCATTGTGACCGCCATGGCCACCACCCAGTTTGAGCTTGACTGTGCCCGGTGGCAGATCCAGTTCATCATGGATCACTAAAATGGATTCAGGCGGTAACTTATAGAATTTGGCCAGTGCGCCAACGGCTCTTCCGCTGGAGTTCATGAAAGTAGTCGGTTTTAATAACCAGGCTTCATCATCAGCCGATTTCAGGCGTCCTGCATAACCGAAAAACTTGGACTCGAGATTCAGCTTGCTGGCAGTTTGTGCACATAGCTGGTCTATCCACCAAAAGCCCGCATTATGCCTGGTGGATTCGTATTCCAGGCCCGGGTTGCCAAGGCCGACGATTAGTTTGATTCCGCTCATAGGGTGCTTATTGTATCAGTAGCGCTATAAATAAAAACGCGCGTCCGGAGAACCGAAACGCGCGTTACATGCAAACCAAACATTAGCGGTAGGCGCTAATGGATGATTGCAGAATTACTCAGCAGCTGGTGTTTCTGCGGCAACTTCTTCATCCGCTGCGGCAGCGCCACGTGGCTTGGTGATGGTTGCAACAGCAGAGTCAGTACCATGCGACAGTTGTACGAACTCAACGCCCTTAGGCAGCTTGATTTCAGACATGTGGATGGAATGACCGGCTTCCAGGTTTGCCAGATCAATTTCAATGAACTCAGGCAAATCTTTAGCCAGGCAGCTGACGTCAGCTTCTGTAAAGATGTGTGCCACGATACCACCGCCGGTTTTAACGCCAGGAGCAATATCAGCATTCACAAAGTGTAATGGCACCTTCACGTGGATTTTCTCAGTAGCACTTACACGTTGAAAATCGATATGTTGAATGGTGTTACGCACAGGGTGCATTTGGTAGTCACGTAATAATACGGATTCCTTCTTGCCATCCAGTTCTAAAGTCAGGATGGAAGCATGGAATGCTTCGTGACGGAATTGAAGAAACAGGGCCTTCATATCAAACTCAAGGCTCACCGCTTCCTTGTTAGCGCCATAAACAACACCCGGCACTTTACCAGCGCGACGAAGACGGCGGCTCGCACCCGTACCTTTGTCATCACGCTTGCTTGCTGCGATTAAAATTTCCATTTTACTACTCCTAATGTTCTGTCATCCGCGACCAGATAACAGGGTTGTGATCAAGCTGCCAAGTGGCAGTTTGATCGAAACAGGTACTGCTTAATATTTAATACTTAATCCCAGAGGCTAATCCAGGAACAACGTGCTCACTGAGTCTTCGTTGCTGATACGGCGTATTGTCTCTGCCAACAGCTCGGCCGCGCTGAGCTGGCGTATTTTTTTGCAGGCAAGCGCATCGGCGCGCAGCGGGATGGTGTTGGTCACGACCAATTCATCCAAGTTCGAGTTGGTGATACGCTCAGCTGCAGAGCCCGATAACACCGGATGCGTACAGTAAGCAAAGACTTTCACAGCACCTTGCTCTTTCAATGCGGTAGCGGCTTCACACAACGTATTGGCGGTATCCACCATATCGTCCATCAGTACACAGGTACGGCCAGCTACATCGCCGATAATGTTCATTACTTTAGCCACGTTGGCTTTTGGGCGGCGTTTGTCGATAATCGCCAAATCGCAACCTATCTGCTTGGCAGCGGCACGGGCACGCACAACACCGCCAACGTCCGGGGAAACCACTACCAAGTTGTCGTAGTTACGGCGCCATAAGTCACTTAATAACAGCGGTGTGGCGTAGATGTTATCTACCGGGATATCGAAAAACCCCTGAATCTGGTCGGAATGCAGATCCATCGTCAATACGCGGTTAACGCCAACGCTAGTCAACATGTTGGCCACGACTTTGGCGGTAATTGCAACGCGTGCCGAGCGTGGGCGCCTGTCTTGGCGTGAATAACCCAAATACGGAATGGCTGCGGTGATGCGGCCAGCGGAGGCGCGACGCAAGGCATCGATCATCACCATGACTTCCATCAGGTTGTCATTGGTTGGCATGCAGGTGG